>Ga0209166_10003770_pt1 | contig 10794 bp, 10 predicted proteins | sample Coa_R1_3_FD_187151 | JGI IMG/M metagenome (GOLD analysis project Ga0209166, IMG submission 187151) | Surface soil microbial communities from Centralia Pennsylvania, which are recovering from an underground coalmine fire - Coalmine... | ecosystem: Environmental > Terrestrial > Soil >... | reverse complement strand
AACCCTCCACAATTTTCGGAATCAGGGCGGCGGTCACCGCTTTGACGTCCGGGCAAAGCTCCCCGATGGCTTCGGCATCCTCCAGGGTTAGTGGTTTGCGCGACCGTTCTTCCGGAGTCAGCCTTCCCGACGTATGGATGCCGGGGTCAAACTTGAAGATAAAGAGAGTCTCTGTCCCGAAGTCGCTCAGAAATGCGTTTACATCGTTGTATACGCCGACCAAAATCGCGACGACGGACAGCAACGCGGTAATTCCAATGACCACTCCGAGAACCGTGAGAAAAGACCGCATTTTGTTCTCTCGCAGCGTCGTGAGAGCCATCTGTGCGTTTTCGCCGAGCGCCATTCGCATTGTGATTTGCCTGTCCCCTAAATCTCGGTCCGCAGCGCTTCGATCGGCTCCAGCATGGCCGCCTTTCGCGCTGGATAAACCCCAAAAAATATCCCCACGACCGCCGAGATCAGTTCCGCCATGATCACCGCGGAAATGGGCACGTGCATCGGAATCGAGGTTGTAACTTTCGCAAGCTCGCAAATCCCATACGCGATCAGCACGCCGATGGCTCCGCCCATTGCCGCCATCACGCACGCCTCCACCAAAAATTGCAGCAGAATGTCGTTGCGGCTGGCCCCCAGCGCCTTGCGTATCCCGATCTCTCGCGTGCGTTCCGTGACCGTCGCCAGCATCACGTTCATGATCACCACTCCTCCGATCACCAGGAATACCGACACCACCCCGACCATCGCCATCGCGATCACGCCTGTGAGCTGCTTCCATAGCTGCATTAAAGTTGCCGAGTCGATGATCCCGAAGGAATCCGTTTCATCAGGCTTCAAGTGCCGCCGCGCGCGCATCAACACCCTGGCCTCGTCCTGGGTTCGCTCCATCCATTCTGCGCCGCGTGCCTGGATGTCGATCCAGATTCCGCCATACGCCCCGTAGATCTTGATGTACGTCTCGATCGGAATAAATGCGAAGTTATCCTGCGACTGCCCGAGGACCGTTCCGATTGGTTTCGCGACGCCGACAACGATGAACGGCCGGCCGTCCAGCAAGACTTCACGTCCCACAGGATCCAGACTGGGAAAGAGTTTGCCGGCCAGCTCCGACCCGATCATCGCCACCATCGCTCGGCTGCTCTCATCTCCCTCCGTGATGTAACGTCCGTCGGAAACTTCCTGCGAGCTGATATCCCCCATACTCGCAGTCACTCCTCGGATGCTGGTGTCCTCAATCGTCAATGAACCCGCGCGCGCCTTTCCCGAAGTCCTTACTTCCGCACCGACGCGCAGCGGCAGCTTCAGATTGTCGCGAAGCGCCTCATAGTCGTCCCAGGTGATGAGTTTGTTCCGCCGCGTGGCTTTGACCAGTTCTTCCATTTCCGTGATGATCGGATACCGCATGATCGTGAACGCATTCGATCCCAGATTGGCTACCTTGTTGGCGATGTATTGATTCACGCCGGAAATCAACGCGATGATCACGATCAAGGTCGCGACAGAAAGGATGATTCCCAGCAACATCAGGAAAGAACGCAACTTGTGCGTGCGCAGTGTCTCCAGCGCGACGCCGACCGGTTCCCGCAGTGGCACTCGCCGCTTCATTCACACTGCTCCTTATTCCTTCCTACGCTCCGGACTGGCAAGAAATATCGGCTCCCCGGCCTCGGCCACAATCTTACTTCCACCGGAGGCAACAAGATACGCGCCCGCCATCCCGCGTGGCGTTTCTTCCGCCATTCCAGGCAAGCCTGATTTCTGCTTTGCGCGATGCGGCCCCCCACGTTACAATGCTTTCAAAGTTTTGTAGTTCCTGCTTCTTCGCTGGTTTGGCGGCGCCACGGCAAATGCGCGGCGCCACGGATAACACGATGTTTGAAGCTCCGGCCTCCCAAACGCTTTAATCCGCCGCTGGCGCGGATTCGATTCTCCCCCGTTTCTCTTAATTAACCTCGGAAGCTCTTCGGCGCGATCGCTTCGCCAATCTGCGCCCTTTGGAATGTGCGGGTATATATGGAACTCGAACAAGGTGTTGTCTCAACGCCACGGCCAACAATCTGGAACTCCATCCGGGAAGCGCTTCGCGGCTCGCACCAGGACTTTACCGCCGGCAGCCTCAACCGCGCGATTCTGCTCTTGGCCATTCCCATGGTCCTCGAAATGGTTCTCGAATCGTTGTTCGCCGTGGTGGACGTTTTCTGGGTGGGGCGCCTGGGCGCTGAGGCCGTTGCCACCGTCGGGCTTACGGAATCGCTTCTGAGTCTCGTGTTTGCCGTCGGCCTCGGACTAAGCCTGTCCACCACCGCCATGGTGGCTCGCCGCATCGGCGAAAAAGATCCCGCCGGCGCAGCTGTGGCCGGCGTGCAAGCGATTGCCATCGGGCTGGCGGTGTCAGCTCTCGTCGGCCTGCCTTGCTTGTTCTTCGCGCCTAACCTTTTGCGCATGATGGGCGCGTCGCCGCAAATCCTGGCCGTCGGCACAGGCTACGCTCGCATTGCCCTTGGCGGCAGCGGCGCCATCATGCTGCTCTTTCTCAACAACGCCATCTTCCGGGGCGCCGGCGACGCCGCCATCGCCATGCGCCTGCTCTGGGTCTCGAATATCATCAATCTTGTTCTCGACCCTTGCTTGATCTTCGGCTTGGGCCCCTTTCCAAAGCTCGGAGTCACCGGCGCCGCGCTTGCCACCTTTACGGGACGCAGCATCGGCGTGCTTTATCAGTTCTATCGGCTGCTCCGCGGCACGGAGCGCATACGCATCCTCCGCCAGCAGATTCGCTTGAATTTTTCCGTCCTGCTGCGGCTTCTCCGCGTTTCGTTGACCGGTGTCCTTCAGTTCGCCATCGCTCACACCAGTTGGATTGGCTTGGTGCGCATCGTCAGCATTTTCGGCGCCGCGGCTCTCGCCGGCTACACCATCGCGATTCGCATCATCGTGTTCATCATTTTGCCTTCCTGGGGACTGAGCAATGCCGCCGCCACGCTCGTCGGCCAAAACCTCGGCGCCAAGCGTCCCGATCGCGCGGAAAAATCCGTTTGGCGCACGGGCTTTTACAACATGCTCTTCCTCGGCGGCATCGGTGTTTTTTTCATTTTCTTTGCCGAGCCGGTCGTGCGCCTCTTCACGCACGACCCCGAGGTCATCCCGCTCGCAGCGTCCTGCCTGCGCATTCTCAGCTACGGCAACATCGCCTACGCCTACGGAATGGTTATGCTGCAATCCTTCAACGGAGCGGGCGACACCGTCACGCCGACCATTGTCAATTTCTTCGGTTTTTGGCTGCTCGAGATTCCACTGGCCTATTTCCTGGCGATTCCCGGCGGCTTGCACTCGAGCGGCGTGTTCATCTCCATCGTGATCGCCGAAGCCTTCATCGCCGGCGTAAGCATCATTCTTTTCAAACGCGGCCGTTGGAAACGCCAGCGGATTTAACTCTCTCCGCCATCGGCTGCTCTCACGATGGCCGGTGGCCGCGCCTTGGAAGCCGGGAACGGAAGCCGGGGAGGCCGGGGGGAAGCCGGACGGAACGGAAGCCGGGGACAGACGGGACGTTTTCTGCTACTTTGTCGAACGTGGGTCGCTTTTCTACCATCGTTGTGGTTAACAATTCGCACACCGAGACCGGCGTGGCAACGCGAGGCAGTTCCGTAGCACTTCCCAGAACGGGAAACTTCCCGTCTGTCTCCGGTTTCCCCAGTCGGCCTTTCTGTGATTTAATATCGGCATCAAGACCTTGCGCGTACCGGAGAGTTCCATGCAGAAGAAGACAATGAGCCTCATCGCCTTGGCATTCCTTATGCAGGCTGTCTTACCCGGCGCAACTGGGCAGGCAGTAGCCCAGTCGGAGAAGAATCCCTATCCGGTCATGGCTCCTTTGAATCAATACTTGTCGCCGGATCAGAATTCCGAAATCGCGCTGGCTAGGAGTGCTGCTCCACCCTCCATTTCTGACAGGGCCGAAGTGATGGTGCTGGGACGTGAGGGATACACAACCGCAGTGAAGGGCACGAATGGCTTTCTCTGTATAGTGGAGCGATCATGGGCCGCCGCCACCGATGTTCCGGATTTCTGGAATCCCAAGGTGCGCGCCCCCAATTGCTTCAATCCGCCAGCCGCAAAAACATTCCTGCCCATCTTCCTGATGAAGACCAAACTAGTGCTAGCAGGAAAATCGAAGACGGAGATCGTTCAGGCGGTCGCATCGGCGCTGGATAAGAAGGAACTGCCCGCGCTGGAGCCTGGAGCGATGTGCTACATGATGTCGAAGAAGCAGTATCTGGGCGACAAAGATAAAAGCTGGCAGCCTCATCTGATGTTCTTCATTCCGGGTAACGCGAAAAAAAGCTGGGGAGCCAATCTGCCGGGCTCGCCAATTATGGGGGCCGATGACCCGGAAGAACGTGTGACTATTTTCCTAGTCGGGGTCGGCCAATGGTCCGACGCGACGCCAACTCATCTGATTAACGCGGTAACCGCCCAAGTCAAGTACTGGGAGCCAAGTTGCCGGTTTGCCGACCCATCGGGACTTGCGATAACTTCCGTGCTGCCGACCATCCACATAGAGCGGCTGCGCACGCAATTCCGCCGTCAAGGCGTTCTGATGCCAACTTAAACTTTCGCCTGTCGCGCTGGACCGATGCACTTCGGCTGTTCGTGGTCGTCTACTGCGTTTCGCACTTCGTTAGTATAATATTGGAAACCTGGGGACAGACGGGACGTTTTCCAGTTTTTCCAATCTGACCGTTTATCGTTCGGAAAACCGGGGACAGACAGGACGTTCTCCGCAATTTGGCTGTGTTTCTAACAATCGCCGTCGCCGTTCAACCTCCCAAAATTACCATTCAACCCCCAATTTCGACCATTCCCTGTAAAACAGTTTACCTTTTCTGAACTCCGATGCTACCATTCCCTATGTTCCGCCCACGCCAGTCCCGCCCGCACCCCCAACTTCCATCCGCCTCTGCCCAATATCTGCCTGTGCCTGCTTCTTTTGCGCGGCACCTGCCCCGATCCGCCCGGCACAGCTCCACTCGTGACTTTGCTCCCCTGCTTCCACCAGTCACCAGTTACGCGTCACCAATCACTAACTCTTTTAGAATCCGCACTTACGAAAAACACGTCCGTAAACCCTCTGGAATGAACACTTCCAAAACACAGCACCTAAACTCCTTTAGAATGAACACTTACGAAAAAACCGGGGGTGGGAAGGGTACAGGGCGCTGCGCCGCACGGCCAGGAGCCGTCCCCGAATCCAGCGGCCATCGGTGCCAGGGGTGCGTGTGCGCCATTCTTGAATGTGGCCAACGCGCAACGGACGGAAAAGGTGCAACGGGTTGAACTGCCGGTTTGCCGCGTCAAGTAAGGGCAGCGCGGGGCGATGGAGGCGCACGAGTAAATCCTCGCCGGCCTGCAGCACATGCGCCGCAGCGGCCGCATCATCTACGGCGTCCTCTCGCACCTGAACAGCTCCTGGGAAAGAAAACCCTTTTTCCAATTTACACAAAATCCTTGAGGGTACCGCACGAACTGACCGGAATCGGGACAGTTCGTCCCACACTCGGACGGTTCAACATGAAGCTCGCGACCACGAAATCTTATTTACTCCACTGTTTTCAATGCCTTAGAGCCCCGCCCAGCTGGCGCTCGAGGTGCGACTCTCCGCAGTGCTATGAGCACTGCAACTGTGGCCTTGGAGAGATATAGTTTTAAGCCAGCAAACGCCCTAACCACCTCTGCCGCTGCCAAACGCAAAGTTCTAGCCGAGGCGCGACTTGGCAACGGCCAGGCTTTTGCCGAAATGGTCATGCCCTATGCTCCGGGTCTTTACCGGCGCGCCTTGCGTTTGACGGGCAACGCGTCCGATGCCGAAGACGCCCGGCAAGAAGCCCTGCTGAAAGCGTTTTCGCGGCTCAACCAGTTTGCAGGACAGCAAGACGAACGGAAAGACGACCTCCACGCCTGGGTCTCTCGCATTACGACGAATGCTTCGATCGATTTGATCCGCCAGCGGCGGGAAGGAAAGTATGTTTCGCTCGAGGAGCCCGGTTTCGCATCGGAAGAGACCTTCGGCGCCCGGCTTCCGGCGCGAACGGATAATCCCGAAGAGCGCTACGCTCGCCGGGAACTGCGTGCTCTGATGGCCGGAGCCATCGCGCGCCTTGCGCCGGACTTGCGCCAAATCTGCCTTTTGCGTGATGTTCTGCAGTATTCCACGCACGAAGTGGCGGCCCGCCTTGGGATTTCAACCGTGGCGGTGCGCCTGCGCCTCTTCCGCGCGCACAGACGCCTCCGCGAAATCCTTCGCGACCGCACGAGGCAAAAACAACAGCGGTCAGCATCAGACGCGGCAAGGTCGCACCTGCCAAAAGCCGGCAAGTCGAAGCACAGAGCTGAGATCCTCTCCATAAGTTCCCAGGCGCAATACGCCTGCGGCGACTAGCCGTTTTCGTCCGCGGAACTCTCTGTTCAAGCAGATTTCCCAACTGCAAAACGCAGTTGTTCTCATTCTTTCGCTTGCGTTTTTATTGGCGCCGGATGAAGCAGCCGCTTCGGGCCGCTTACGAACGGGTTGCCGCTTTCGTAGAAGCGGAACAACCGGTCAGCCGCACGGGTGATGCCGATGCGAACTGTAGTTGCGACTGTTACCTTCGCAGCGGCATCTGCTTTCGAGGACCCGCGGCGTTCGATCACTCCAAGCCACAGCGGACCGCGAGAAAAAAGATCCAGCCCATCGAGGCTTCGGTCAATCCGCATCGCAGCCGCAAGCCGCCCTGGACCACGCGTCAGATCCAGAAGCTTAGTGCTTTTTCGGTGGCGCTGCATAATTTCAATTCCATCCAGAGGTTCCAGCGCCCGGATCAGCACGCCGCCGCCAACACCCGCGCGTTCGCTGGAAATATTCAGCATGAAGTGCATTCCGTAATTGAAATAAACATATACGTGCCCATGCCGGAGAAAAAGCGACCGGTTCCGCCGCGTGGGCCCGCGAAAATGGTGCCCAGCGGGATCGCCCGGCGGATAGCCTTCCGCTTCCACAATCCGTCCGCTTAGCCGCCCCTCCGGCAAATCGTGAACCACGACCTTGCCGATGAGAAATCTCGCAAGCTCCAGCGTGTCGCTGGGAAGCTCCGTCCAAGTGACGCGGCGCAATTTGACGGGAAGGTGATCCACGGTTTACAGCGAACTTGCGTCGGGCGGTTCGTTGTTAAAAAGGCGCGCCAGCTCCGCGTGGTCGATCACCACGGCGGGGTCCAGCTGAATGGCGTCAAAATATTTCTTTTGAAAAGCGTCGCCCGATTCTGACGGCGCAAACATTTTGCGAGCGAGCGATATCGCGGTGCGAACGTCTTCCGGAGTAACCGGATTTTCCCCGGCCAGAGTTTCATCGAGACGAACGACAAATTCGGATATGTTGTGGAGCCATCCAAACTGCGGATGGTCGATGACCAGCCGGAACAGCTCTCCCACGGTTACTTTCCCGTTGGCGCGTTCATATTCGCGGCGCTCCATGTCCAGCAGCGTCTTGTGAACACGAAGCAATGCGAGCCGCAGCGTGATGAGCTTCTCGCGGGCAGCCGCCTGGTTGTCTTCCGTCGGGGATGAATTGGCGTCAGGAGGGTTCATGTTCCGTCTGCAACTTTTATTGTCCGACAGTTTGCAGGTAATTTCCAACTCTACTAAGCCCCGCATCATATTGCGAAGAAGCGATTTCGAGTGCGGCAGCCCTGCTGCCGATTTTCCCGAGGACTCGCACGACTCTATATTTAGCGCGGCTCAAGAGGATGGAAAACAAGCCGTACCCGGCTTAACGAAGATTGGAGGATTGTTGAAACCGGACAGGCGAAATGCCTCTAACAACCGAAAGGCTCGTCGTTCCCTCCCTATTTTGCGTCGTGGAAAATGATTCCCAAGGTATACCGCGTCCCGCGATGCACGCGGCTGACGCCGTGCCGCAGATTGACGCGATAGTAGCCTCGCGCACCCTTCACTGGCCGGTATCGAGTCGTAAAAATGATCGCCTGCCCTTGATTCGCATGAACCACTTCGGCTTTCGATTGTGCCCGCGGCTGCTGCTCCACCAAAATAAATTCGCCGCCTTCCCAATCGCGCCCCGCTTGCCCGAGCAAAAACACCATTTGCAAAGGAAAACTAACCTCGCCATAAAGATCCTGATGCAAACAGTTGTATCCGCCCGCTTCATAGTGAAGCAGCAGCGGCGTGGGCTTTTTCTGGCCGGCTTTGTGACAAATCTTTAGAAAAGCGGCGTGATCAAGAGGATATCGGGCGCCGGTCTCGCCAAGCGCCTCGGCCCAATGGTTCGCGATTCCCGCCAAAGGTGGATACGCCGAAGTCCGTAGACTCAAGACGGTTTGTGGCAACGGATCGCCAAAATACTTGTAATCGCCAAGCCCAAACCGGTACCGCTCCATGATGATGTGGCTTCGAAATCGGCTTTCATCCTTATAAAGCGCAACCAGTCCCGCGCATTCCTCCGCCGTGAGCAGCGGTTCGGTAACGGCATACCCTCGCGCAGAAAGCGACTCCTCCACTGCCTCCCAATTAAGCGCGTCGATTCTTTCTTGAATCGCGGTTTTATCATCGCTTGTTTGAGTCCCAATTCTCATCGCGCCCCCCTTACTCCCTCGACTTTTGTTCTCTCGGCACAAGTTACGGCAATGCGACAAGCCAAAACTATCCGTTTTTGATCGTCAAATACTCCTCTCGGATCAAAGCAAGGCGAAATTTATTAAACGACGCTCGTTCGGGTTTTGCAGTGGCGCCTGCGGCAAAAAATGCCACAAAAATAATTGCAACATTTTGCGGCCGTCGGTGAAACCTCTCGCGCCACGATCTCATCGTATTACATGGAACAAAAACTCATTCGCCTCCGCGGACTGGAGCGCGTTTTCCCGCGCCTCAGTTCTTGGAGAAGACCAAGGGGAGTTGTGTATGAAAGTGTCTGGAATTTCCACGCTGTTGCTCGGAGGTTCTTTGCTGCTATCCGTCAGCGCCTTCGCGGCCAATACCACCAAGAAGTCGCTCCATTTGTATGAAAACGTCTCGGTCGAGGGCAAGCAATTGACGCCGGGCGACTACAAGGTCGAATGGAGCGGGTCTGGCCCCGATGTAAAAGTAGATATACTCAAGGGCAGGAAGACGGTTGCCACGGTGCCCGCTCGAATCGTTTCTCAGGGCGCTGCCAATGAACAAGACGGCTATGAACTGAACACGGGGAAAAATGGGAGCCAAACTCTCTCCCAGGTTTTCTTTAGCGGAGAAAAGTACGACTTGAAAATCGGCTAGGCCTCGAATGCAAACGCCTCGCGCGGCGCGAATTCCAGAGGCACAAATTGACGAAACCAAGGTTTCGCACCGGTTTTCGCGTTGCTTGCGAATCTAAACAGGGAAAGGGGGCCCTCGTCCGGCCCCTTCCTTGCTAATTCAAATTTAAATGCGATGGTCGGGAATCAAACTCCGAGGCGTAGTCCTCCGGCTTGCGCTTCCGAGGCCAACCCCGGATGCGCTCCGTTTCCGTTCTCTCCAGGATGGAATTGCGCGGCCTCCGTCGATCCGGCCAGCGCCGTCGTAGACGATGCGCCGGCGGAAATCACTTGGGCTATTTCGTCAAAGTACCCCGTCCCCACGAATCGCTGATGCGTCACGGCGCGATAGCCCAGCTCCTGCGCCGCGAATTCTTCCTGCTGGAGCTTCGAGTACGCCGTCATGCCCGCCTGCGCATAGCCGCGTGCTAGGTTGAACATCGACATGTTCAACGCATGGAATCCCGCCAGCGTGACGAACTGGAATTTGTATCCCATCTTCCCCAGCTCTTGCTGGAAATTCGCGATTGTCACGTCGTCGAGCTTCTTCTTCCAGTTGAACGATGGCGAACAGTTGTACGCCAGCAGCTTGCCCGGATATTTTGCGTGAATCGCGTCCGCGAATTTCTTCGCTTCGCTTAAGTCTGGCGTTGACGTCTCGCACCACAGCACGTCCGCGTAGGGTGCGTACGCGATGCCGCGCGCAATCGCCGCTTCCATCCCGCCGCGAAATTGATAGAACCCTTCCGGCGTTCGCTCGCCGTAAATAAACTCGCGGTCGCGCGGGTCCGCATCGGAGAGCAGCAGCCCCGCGGAATTCGCATCCGTTCGCGCAATCAGAATCGTCGGCACGCCGCAAACGTCCGCGGCCAGCCGCGCCGCCGTCAGCTTCTCGATGAATTCCCTCGTCGGCACCACCACTTTCCCGCCCAGATGCCCGCATTTTTTCGCGGAAGACAGCTGGTCTTCAAAGTGGACGCCCGCCGCTCCTGCTTCGATCATCGATTTCATCAGTTCGTAGGCGTTCAGCGAACCGCCAAAACCCGCTTCCGCGTCCGCCACGATGGGCGCAAACCAATATGTTCCGCTTCGCTTCCCCTCGGCGGACTCAATCTGGTCCGCGCGCAGCAGTGCCCGGTTGATGCGCTTTACAAGATTCGGCGCGGAATCGCACGGATACAGGCTCTGGTCGGGGTAAACATCGCCGGCGGTGTTCCCGTCCGCCGCCACTTGCCAGCCCGAACCGTAAATCGCTGCAAGTCCGGCCTGCACCATTTCAATGGCTTGGTTGCCGGTGATCGCGGCAAGAGCAGCAACGTAAGGTTCGCTGTGCAGCAAATTCCATAACCGCTCCGCGCCGAGCCTCGCCAGCGTGTACTCAATCTGAATCGTCCCGCGCAGCCGCAAAACATCCTCGTACGAGTACGGACGCGTGATGCCCGCCCACCGGGCATTGCTGCTCCAGTCCGCGTGC
>Ga0209166_10003769_pt1 | contig 10794 bp, 15 predicted proteins | sample Coa_R1_3_FD_187151 | JGI IMG/M metagenome (GOLD analysis project Ga0209166, IMG submission 187151) | Surface soil microbial communities from Centralia Pennsylvania, which are recovering from an underground coalmine fire - Coalmine... | ecosystem: Environmental > Terrestrial > Soil >... | reverse complement strand
GTCCCTTCCCCTGCGCAAAACCGGTCGTCGGAGCGCGACGAGCGAGCGGCGAGCTCGCGAATGAAAGGAGAGCACGATGCTCCTCGTGATGGATTTGAACAGCGGCTCGCCCGCCGAGTGCATTCTCATCGTGAGCCTGATCGTATCCGACGCGATGCTCGAAATCCCCCGCGTGCCGATCAACGACAACATCGAGATCGAAAATCTCTGCACGCCCACCAACCCCAACGCCAAAGAGGTGTGAGGTGATCGTTCCCACGCTCAACGACAAAGGCCGAATGGCCGATACTCCGTTCTCCCTCGAGGCCAAGATCACCGTCGAGCGGCGCGATGAGATCGTCCTGATCGGGGTCAACCGGCCCCAGATCCACAACCGGTTCGATCCGGACGCCTTTTTCGGCCTGGCCAGGGCATATTACGACTTCGACAACGACCCGAGCCTGCGTGCCGCGGTGCTCTTCGGCCACGGCGAGAACTTCTCCCGCGGCATCGACGTGGATGCTTTCGCCCCCCTGGCGAGAGCCGGTAAGCCGTTCGCGATGAAGGACGGCATGCTCGACCCCTTCGGTAAGGCCCAGCAGCTCAGCAAGCCCCTGATAGCGGTTGTCCATGGCGATACCTGGAACATGGCCCACGAGTTGCACCTGGTCGCCGACATCAGGGTCGCCAGCGCCGATGTCCGCTTCGGCCAGGACGAGAACACGCACGGACGCTTTCCCGGCGGTGGGGCTACCATCCGATTTCCGAGGGAAGCGGGATGGGGAAATGCCATGCGTTACATGCTCACTGGCGACCGCTGGGGCGCCCAGGAAGCGCATCGAATGGGCGTAATCCAGGAAATCGCTCTCACCCCGGCCAAGGCGTTGGAACTCGGGATCGCGCTCGCCCGGAAGGTCGCCGGGTGCGGCCCGCTCGGCATCAAGACAACGCTGGAGTCCGCGCATCTCTCGATCGACGTTTCCGAAGCCGCGGCGTTCGCCAAGCTCGACGAGCAATTCGGCGGCCTTTTTCATACTCAGGACTTCGCCGAAGGCCGCAGAGCCGAGGCGGAGGGACGTTCCCCCATCTATCAAGGCAAATAAGTCCGCTCGAGCGTCGTGGCGGGTACCGACAAAATGGTGCCGCTCTCCGAGCCCTGTCGATCGCCGCAACGAAACGCCGTTCGGCCTACGCGCCAGCCGACGGCGAAGTTCAGCAGTGAAGCTCGATCATCGGTTCGCCGTTTTGTCAGTCGAGTGGATCGAGCGGAGACCTCGCGACTCCTGCGATCCGCGCTTCCCAAATTGGGGCGCCATAACCGCGTCTGCATCACGTTCGCGTAGAGATGGCACAGGCAAGTCGCAAGGTTCTGCTTCGTTTGGAGTTTGTCAGGCCGAAGCCTGGAGCCTTTCCCGCAAGGCGTCAGGTAGCGACGAGAACCATGCGTCCTCCTCACCGGGGGCGGGCCCGACGCGGCCATACTCAACGATATCCGCTGCAGGAAGTTCGCACAGCAAGACCGAGACCGCGTGCTCGGCGGCGCCGCTGATCCTAGCGACGTCCTGCATTACCCGTTGATTCATCTGGCTTTTCTGCGTGTTGGTTTTCCCGCTGCGGGTATCGCATCGAATACATATCTGATCCGGAGACGCCAGCCGGCCGGCGACGTAGTGATTGCCCGGCGCAATGTCGTAGAAGATGACCTGGACCAGATATTCTGGCGCACCAGTCTCCTCGCGATATATGACGGCGATACCCTTGGCGATTTCCGATTTTTGGACTGGCGTCAGCCGTCCTAATGCGGCAGTGCAAACGTAGATCGGCATCCGATTTTCCTTTCAGTTTAATTTAATGCGACGCCTATTCTTGCTAGGCTTTCCAAGAACTTCTATTCGGCAGCGCACGTTCTGCCCGCAGCGCTTCAGACCGCGACGCGCTGCCGTTGCAGCGCCCCGTGGCCGCATTAGCGGCCCTCCACAGCTTCTCGAGCCAAGACCGAATGGCCCGGTCGATTTCCTCGCCCGATGAGGACGATCAGGCCACCCCGGCCGATGAGTGGGAGCGCCTTCTGGCCCGCGAAGAGCAGACCGCGAGTGCTGGCCGGAAAAGCTTGTCGTAGCGTGCATCGGTGTCGGCGTAACCAAGCTTGCCCACCGTGCGCAGCGGAAAGGAACCCCGCCTGATGTCTTCATCGGCCATTTACATGCTCCTCCCGCCTGGTCGCTATCGATGGGGCGGATCGAGCGAAGCCATCGAAAGCGTCGAGCAACCGTTCACGCCAAGCAAATATGAGATCTTCGTCTTCGAGGACGACAGTTGCACTCACGCAGTGAGCCCACATGAGCATGCCGAACACGCAGTAATCGGCGTAACGCGGACGCGACCCACCAATGAAGTTCTGTCCTTTCAGCATCTGACGCAACGGCGTCAGGATCTTACGGAGCATCAACAGATTGGCCGGCCTGTCTGCTGCAATTTGTTCTAGCGTCTGGCCAAATTTTCGCTCGCGTGTGACCCGAAAATATTCCCGGTCTCTGTCGTCGAGACAATCGTAGATGTCGAGAATGATGACGCGCGCCACTGCAGGCAGCAGCACGCTGTCGGCCCAGCCGTTCACGAACCGGGTAACCGGGATGGCACTGGCTCCATCGAACAGGGGAGGCGTGTTCGGGAAACGCTCATCGAGATGAAGCGCGATCTGCCAGGAATCCCAGATAGCCTCTTCGCCATGCAGGAGCACAGGCACAGCTCCCTGGCCGGTAAAGGCAATCACGTCCTTCTCTACGAAGCGCCAGGGAATGCCGTCCGCGGTCAAATTTTTGTGGGCCAGCGCCATCCGCACCTTCCAGCATTGCGGGCTAAAGCGGAGCGCCGGATCCGCACCAGCCAGCTCATAGAGCATCAAGCTGTTTGCCGACATGGTCACCGCCGCGTCGCTGCCTGCGGAACCGCGGTCTGGCCGAAGAGGTGGCGCTTGGCCTCTTCCGTCACTGTCGGCGTGGTGTTGATCCTGTCAGCGATCTCATAAGCGCGCACAACCGCCGGACGCGCGGAGATCGTCTCAAACCAGCGTGCGATGTTTGGGAAATCAGCAAGATCCTGGCTCTGCCGATCATGCAGCCGAATCCAGGGAAAACTGGCAATGTCAGCGATTGAATAATCGCCGGAAATAAAGTCCCTCCCGGCGAGACGCTGATCGAGCACGCCATAGAGCCGGCTGCATTCATTGATGTAACGTTTGGTGGCATAGGGAATGCGCTCGGGCGCATAGTGAGCAAAATGGTGGTTCTGTCCCGCCATCGGCCCGAGCCCCGCCATCTGCCAGTACAGCCATTGCAGTACTTCGAATCGCTTTCTCCGCGATTGGGGCAGCAGTCGACTGCTCTTGTCGGCGAGATATTCCAGGATGGCTCCTGATTCGAAGATCGAGAGCGGCCCTTCAGCATCATTCGGCTCGTTGTCGACAATGGCTGGCATGCGGTTGTTTGGGCTGATGCGGAGGAAGTCCGGCTTGAACTGCTCTCCAGCCGAAATGTTCACAGGCATGATGCGATAGGGCAGCCCCAGCTCCTCCAGCGCGATCACGATCTTATGGCCGTTGGGTGTGGTCCAGTAGTGGAGGTCGATCATTCCGTATCTCCAAAGGCGCCAACGACGGACTCGCATCGACGGGTCTGCGGCGCTATGTTTGACAGGATTGTTAAGTTTGACAGATATGTCAAGAATGGAGTGAGGGCTCGGAAACATGGTCGGGACGCGCCAGTTCAACGAGGAGGGAACGATCGAGCTGGCGTTGGAACTGTTCTGGCAGCAAGGCCTCGCCGCCACGTCGATGCCTCATCTCGCGGAGGTGACGGGCGTCCAGCGAGGCTCGCTCTACAATGCCTATGGCGGCAAGGACGCCCTGTTCTTACGTGCCTTCGACGTTTACGAGGCGCGGTTTCTGGGTGCGGCGCGGGCGGCTCTCGACCGGGCTGATCTGAAGGAAGCACTCATGGCTTTCCTCGGCGTGGCGATCGTCAATATGACGGGCGGCGCGCCGTCGCGGGGATGCCTTACCACGAAGACGGCGATGGAGATGGGCGGACATGGTCAACCGATCCGCGATCGCGTGCGAAAGCTTCTGGATGATCTGGAGGCTGCCGTCCGGGCCGCGCTATCGTCGCCAGAGAAAGCCAGAGGGCTTTCCCTGCCCCCCGATCAGGCGGCACAGATAATCGTCACATTCACGCGTGGTCTCGCCGTCATGGAGCGGGTGTATGGCGATCAGCATCGTTTAGAGCAATCTGCTGCGGCGCTCGTCCGGATACTCGTCGCCTAGGGTAGATTGAGGTGGTGCCGGAAATTTGGACAGGAGGCTAAGCTATCCCCGACGTGAGGGATGGACGGGCAATGAAGACGACGCGGAAGCGGTATACGGGAGAGTTCAAGGCCGCCCCTGCCATCCCGACGATCTCGCACGACATGGCGGGATCATCTTCGGCATGTTCAAGGAATTGTTGGCGTACGAGTCCCACGGATCGAGGTTCGACGCCAACCCCCGTCCGCGAGTTTGCGTCAACAACCCTACCGCTGCGACGATCGCCGCACTCAACGACCTCGGCATCGTACAACTGCTCAATTATCACGTCGCGAGCGAATTGCGGGCGGGATCGCTCGTTCGGGTGATCGAGAATTATGAAAGCCCATCTATTCCGGTCCATATCGTATATCATCGGCAAGGACTGATTCTTCGCAAAGTGCGAGCCTTCCGCGATTGGACGGTGCCGCGACTATGGCAGAGGCTCAAGGATCTCCGCGAATTCGGAGTTTGATCGGTCTTCGAGGCCGCTGGAAACCCGCTCCCTCCATCGTTCGACGCGACGGGTCGGTGAAGGCTTCCCGACTGGAAACGATCGGTCGACCGATCCAGGAGCTTCGCCACGCTGACCATCGATGCGCGTCGGGGCCACAGGGGAAATGCGTCGCCCGCATTCGGAGCAATCCCGCTCAGGCGAACCCCACCGGCCCCCGCCCACGACCACTTTCAAGCGACTTCGGAATGAGTCCCCTTGGAACGGCGGAGCGAAGCAAGTCGCCTCACGCCGACGCCCCTCGAATTACGCCGCGAACGCCTACAAATCTTGACGATCGAAATCACTCATCAAAGCGAATATATTCACAGTTTATCGATCTTTCAGGCGAAATTTATCAGAATGCCAAATAGATTCGAGTCGCAATTTGATCATGTTTAAAGGTTTTATTTTTGCTTTAACCATATTTGACGAACGAGCCGTGGAAACGACTTCAACTCATCGCGCACAGGCCATCGCCATACAGAACCGGACTGTCTTCAGCCCGCACACCTGATCGGCATCGGGCCGGATGAGCCGATCAAGCATGAATCTGAATCGATCCAGCATCAACGACCGTCCGTCGATCTCCTATGTCGAACTTCAAGAGCATAACGCTCCGAGGATACTGAAAGGAATTCGACATGCTCGTGCGGGAAATCCTGCGGTCGAAACCATCCCGGTTAGTCGCAATCGATGACACGGCCTCGCTTCAGAAGGCTGGCGAGCAACTCGACCGTCAAAGCGTTGGCATGCTGCTGGTGACGGCCGCCGATGGTCGCCTCGTCGGCATGCTCTCTGAACGCGACTTCGTCCACTTCGTCTCGAAACATGGCCATCGCGCGCTCTCGCTCGAGGCTCGCGACGCCATGGTCGAGGTGACCATCTCCGCCTCTCCCGCCAGCTCGGTGACCGACGTCATGCGGATCATGACCGAGCAGCGCATGCGCCACCTTCCAGTGTTCGACGGCGCGACACTCGTTGGCGTGATCAGCATTGGCGACATTCTTCACTCCCGCATCGCCGAGAAAGACCTCGAAGCGACCGTCCTGCGCGATCTCGCCCGTACATCGCTCACGATCGCGGCCTGACCGCCAAAGGCTCCGCACAGTAGCTTTGCGTACTCGCTTCGGCGCTGCGCCAGGCACCCATTTTCCGAGATGCGACCAGCGGCGCCAAGTCCGGATTGTCCGGACGTGGAATGAGATCCCTTCTCGGCCCTGGTTGCTGTGCGCCGGCTCTCGTGCCCCCCTCCCGAGAGCCGGCGCACCCCCTACCATCGATCCCAATGTGCAAAGAAGGAGACATTGATGACCACGGCCACCAAGGGCGCGCTGAGCGCTCTTCTTCTGTCCTCGCTCGCCATGGGGGCGTCGACCGTCAGCCAGGCCGAGCCCGCGAAGATGGAAAAGTGCTACGGCGTGTCGCTCGCCGGCAAGAATGATTGCAAGGCGGGCGCTGGAACGAGCTGCGCTGGCACTTCCCATGCCGATTATCAGGGCAACGCCTGGAAGCTCGTGCCGGCCGGCACCTGCACCAGGATCCAGACCCCGAAGGGCCTGGGCTCGCTGACGCCGAAGGCCTGAAGCATCTCCCCATGACTCCGACCGCAGGCCTCGGCTTCAAGACCGAACATCTTGATGCTGCGCTGACCGCACAGTCGCGAGGCCTGTGGTTCGAGGTTCACGCCGAGAATTATATGGTCGATGGCGGCCCCCGGCTCGCTGCGCTTCGCGCGCTGGCCGAGCGCTTTCCGATCTCGGTGCATGGCGTCGGCTTGTCCCTCGCCTCGGTCGAGCCGCCGAGCGCCGACCACCTCGCTCGGCTTCGCCAACTGGTCGATCGGATCAAGCCGTGGGCGGTGTCGGACCATCTTGCCTGGCAGAAATGGGACGGCACCCACCATGCCGACTTCCTGCCTTTCCCGCGAACTCGCCAGGCGCTCGGCGTCACCATCGACAATGTCGCACGCGTCCAGGACGCGCTTGGCCGCTCGATCATGGTGGAGAATCCGTCCCACTATGTCGACCTGTCGGGCCATGAGCTGAGCGAGGCCGACTTCCTGCGGGAGCTGGCCGATCGGAGCCGCTGCAGGCTGCTCATCGACGTCAACAACATCTTTGTGAGCGCCCATAATCTCGGTTTCCGAACGGATGCCTATCTTGAAGAAATCCCCGCCGAAATGATTGGCGAGATCCATCTCGCCGGCCACGCCGCCGATCCCGACCCGGCCAGCCCATTGCTGATCGACAGCCACGACACGGCGATCTCGGAAAATGTCTGGGCTTTGTTCCGTGCCCTCGTCCGCCGAACGGGACCACGCCCAACCCTCATCGAATGGGACGGCAACGTTCCGAGCTTCGACGTCCTGTTGTCGGAACGCGCCCCAGCCCAGCTGCTCCTCGAACAGGCGAAAGAGGCCCATGATGCTCGAGACCAACTCCTTCCAGCGCGACTTCGGCCTGATGCTGCAGGGCGGGATCGTGGCCGAGGATAGGGACTTACGGCGCGCAGTCGCCGTGCACCGCAACACGTCGCGCAAGGCCTCCCTGGATGCCCTGGACGCTAATTTTCCGGTGCTGAGCGCCCTGGTTGGCGAAGGCGCATTCGCGGCATGCGCCTGGGCATATATCGATGTGTGCCCGCCCGTCGATCCGCGGCTCTGCCTCTATGGGAAACAATTCCCCACCTTCGTGGCGAATTGGCAGCCCTTCCGTCACGTCTCCTATTTAGCGGCGGTGGCACGGCTCGAATGGCTGGTCGTCGAAGCATTATTTGCAGCCGACGCCGACCCGCTGGCCCCGGCGGCCCTCGCCGCCGAACTCGATCCCGCGATGCCGCTGACGCTCCATCCGGCCACCCGCATCGATACATTCGGCTGTCCGGCCGCGAGCTATTGGCGCGCCCACCAGCCTGACAGCGATCTGGACCTTGCCACCGTCCGGTGGGAACCGGAAATCGCTCTCGTCAGCCGGCCCGGCCTCTCCATCGAGGTGCAGGCGATCGATGCCGCCACCCACGCCTTCCTGACCGCTCCGACGATCGGCGAGGCGGCCGTGGCCGCGCACGAGCTTGGTGGCGATGTCGCGGCCGTCTTTTCGGCTCTCCTTCTCGCGGGCGCATTCGCCCGCCCCTCCCAACAGGTGTAACCTCCATGCATTTGCAGACGCCCCCTTCACATCCCATCCCAATCTATGGCCGTTTGACGAGCCTCCTGGACACAATCCCGAGCTCGCTGCTGCTGCTCGTCGCACGCCTGGGCGTGGCTGCGGTGTTCTTCGAGTCGGGCCGGACAAAGGTCGACGGTTTCCTGCACATCACCGACAGCACCTACACGCTGTTCGAGACCGACTATCGACTGCCACTGGTTCCGCCGCACATCGCGGCGCATATGGCAGCCTACTCCGAGCACTTCTTCCCGCTGCTGCTGGTCCTCGGCCTGTTCAGTCGGGTCGGCGCGCTCGGCCTGCTCGGCATGACCACCGTCATCGAGGTCTTCGTCTATCCCGACGCCTGGCCGACCCATCTGAGCTGGGCGGGCCTGCTGCTTCCGATCCTTTGCCGGGGCGGCGGCCGCTTCTCGCTCGACTGGCTGCTTGGCATCGATCGCCCCCGGCCGACGGCCGACAACCTTCGCCCAAAGCCCCTGTTCTGATCCGCCGCCCAAGGCAGATCGCGAACCAAAGCCACCATCCGTTCAATAAGGAGGAAGTATATGCGTACCCAACACTCTCTGCTCACCCTGGCGATCTCGTCCATCATCGCGGTCGGCGGCGGGCTGTCCACTGCGGCCCAGGCCGTCGTGCCAACGTCGACGTCGGCGGTGGATACCGACGAACATGGCCTCGCCATGCAGGGCTATGATGCCGTCGCCTATTTCACCGAAGGCGCGCCGCATCAGGGCAATCCGAAGTTCAAGGTGATGCAGGGCGGCGCGACCTATTATTTCGCGAGCGCCGCGAACATGAAGCGCTTCAAGAAGAACCCGTCGGCCTATCTGCCGCAATATGGCGGATTCTGCGCGATGGGCACCTCGCTGCACCAGAAGTTCGAAGGCGACCCGAAGGTCTGGCACGTCGTCGACAACAAGCTCTACCTCAACGTCAACCAGGACGTGGATCGCCGCTGGGGCGATGATGTCCCGACGAACATCACGCATGCCAATGAGAACTGGCCCGAGATCAAGGGCAAGACGCCTGCCGAGCTCGAGAAGCAGTGAGCCAGGTGTGGCGCTCCAGGATTGATCGGTTCTTGCTGCCCCTGGCGTCGTTGATGCTGGCGCTCGTGCCAGCTGGCGCTCGGGCGCAGGAGGCCGCGCTTCCGCTTGCGATCACGCATTTCCAGGGCAAGCCCGTTCCCCCGTTCACCGTCTCCGATCGTGCCGGCAAGCCGGTACGGTTATCGGACCTGCGCGGGCCTGTCGTGATCGTGAATATGTGGGCGACCTGGTGCCCACCCTGCCGGGCCGAGATGCCCACGCTCGAGAAGCTGGCGGCGCGATATCCCAAGGACCTCGTCGTTCTTGCCATCTCAAACGACGAGGGCGGATGGCGGGCGATCGACCAGTTCTGGAAGAACCGGTTCCCGCATCTCCGGGTCGCGCTGGCTCCGGGGCCGGATCTCGCTCCGAAGCTCGGCGCGCTCGGCCTTCCCTACACCCTGATCGTCGATCGCGACGGCAGGGAGATTGCGAGAGTCCCGCAAGGAGCGCAATGGGACCAGGGCGAGCTCGCCGCGCTCGTGGCGCGGAGTGTCCTGCAGCCGAAAAAGAGCTGATCGAGAAAGCCTGGGGGCGGACGGCTTGCACGGCGCCGTCCCCTTTTCCTCCCCTCGGGCGAAACCGAGCTCCTTCAGAGGGGCAGAACCGTCGACGCCTTCGCTGCCCAATACCAGTAGAGCATTCAACCTCGAATCGCTTACCATCACGGGTTTGTTGGTAGGAGGCAAAAATCTACCAACAAAATGCCACTGCTGGAGTCGGGCTGCTAGAGACAGAGCTGACACGTCCCGCGCCAAATAGCCCTATAATTCGGGCGTTTTCGGGTGATCTGGGGAACATTCTGGAGCCGCCTGAGATGTCGTGAAAGAGGCCGATGGCTGGGGCGGCAGGTGGGGCATGACCACACTAAATAACTTATTTAAAACAACTTATCGCCGTTCGCGGCCGGGGCTACCACCGAAACTACCGGGAAGCGCGTAGGCTGCAGTGGGCACAACGGAGACGCCTGAGGACACAAGCCCGCTGTTCGACGATACTGTGAGCTTCGTCGTGAAAACACATGCTGCGTCGAGGGCCTTGGCGGATGCCGTGATGACGCGGCTGCGCGTGCCGGGCGCGATCGAGCGTCTGAACAAGCGCCACTGGCCGGCGCGAAGCAAACTATGCGCAGCGCGACCTGCCACGGCGCGCACCCGACCACTAGTTTGAAAACCGACGTTTATACGCAATAAGGCTTAGTAATTCGGCCGTTTCTTAAACTCGACATTGGTTTACGAAATGCATATGATGCTCAGCATGGCTGCGCGAGAACGAGGAAAACTAAACCAGTTGCAGCAGCTGCCCGAGCAGATACTGGTTGATGCCGCATGGCTGGAACGGCACGGCTATTCCTCGTCGCTGCGCAGCCAGTATGTGAAATCGGGATGGCTCACACAAATCGCGCCACGAGTATATCGGCGTGTGCAGGAACCGTTGATCTGGCAGCAGGTCGTCGTCTCCCTGCAGAGTTTCATGGGATATCCTCTCACGGTGGGCGGCCGCACCGCGCTCGAAGAGCAGGGGTTTTCGCATTATCTTGGCGACCGGCGAGAGGTCCATCTTTATGGCCCCGTCAAGCCACCTGGCTGGCTCGCCAAGTTACCGCTGGATGTGCAGTTCGTCTGGCACAATAGCGGACGGCTGTTCCCGGACGGGCGCGACGACCCGCTGGCACCGGCGGCGCCTTCGGACTCCATGCTACCCGGAAACTTCGTGCTCGGCCCA
>Ga0209166_10003766_pt1 | contig 10796 bp, 17 predicted proteins | sample Coa_R1_3_FD_187151 | JGI IMG/M metagenome (GOLD analysis project Ga0209166, IMG submission 187151) | Surface soil microbial communities from Centralia Pennsylvania, which are recovering from an underground coalmine fire - Coalmine... | ecosystem: Environmental > Terrestrial > Soil >... | reverse complement strand
CTCCCATAAAGCAAGCCCGCAGATGAGCTGCACAAAAACCTCAAAATTGAAGCAGAGGGCGGTCGTTCAGGAATGTCGAAGGCCCGAATGGGGTCGCGCACCTACTGAAGTCAGTTCCTGGACCGGAGTGGGACATTGGAAGACTGGAGCCGACGAGCGGACTTGAACCGCTGACCTGCCGATTACGAATTCTATGCAGGGACGGCATCCAGCTTAACCCCTTGTTTTTTCAATAGTGCTCACGTATACCACGTGACGCAAAGTTACCTCATTAGTCACTTTCGGGACATCTTACGGGACAGCAGAATCAGCGATGGCATCAGCGATCGTGTGTAGCGAGGTCACACACGTAATCAGCAGGTCCCTACCTTGCATGACAAATGGCAGCGCTCTGTCAACGCGAGCCAATGCGTACGCATCGTCGAGGTCCTTGCTTGCAACGTGCGCGTCTGCCAACCGCAGATTGTAGATGCCATGCAGCGGCCCAAGTGCGGCGTGCGCCCACTTCTCCCCGGTCACCGTGGCAAGAACCTTCTCTAGTGACTTCAAAGGACCCCAGTTCTCCTTCTCGGGTGGCGCCACAATTTTGTGAAGCGCCGCCGTATCGACACGCTCGACGACTACGCGCACCAAGTCTTTCGCCAGCCCGTACAGACCTGATGCGCTCAGGGCCTTGAAGCGGTGGCAGGACTTAAATTCTTCTCTGGGGTCGCCGCGCGGGCGAAACAACGCCCCGCCGAAACGCTTGATGAAAGCGTCGTTCAGAACTACAACACCAACAGGAAGGAAGGACTCCGGCGCTCGCGTGCGTGCGGGTACTCCCTGTCCTTGCGCTGAGAACAACTCCGCAGATACCTTGCCTTCCGGGCTGACGTTGAATCCGGCCCACACGCGTTGGAGCCACTCTGGAAGGAAGGCCACATCTTTGGCGTAGGCATTCACCAACCCGAGACTGTTGATGCCGAAATGGACTCTGTCATCCGGTGATCCTTTTACGCTGCCCGTTTCTCTCGTGTACCACTCCAATGATCCACCGCGACGGTCTACGAGAGCGGGTACTAGTTCCGGCTTGAACCATAACCACCCGCCACTACCGATCAGAGTCTTGGCCATCTGCTTCGTGCCTGCTGCGTCCACGACGAAGGAGATAGGCGAGTCCGGTTCATCGCCCCGAATGCGGGTACTCCTCGCACCCGGCTCAACCCACTCGGCGCGCCAGAGTTCGCCGGTAACACGATATATCTTCCGTTTTTCTGAAAGCCTCCGCGTGAAGCTCGCTATCTCCGTCTCGTCCGAAATTCCAATACGTGGCACATCGTCTTCGAAGTCGAGGTTTGTCCGAGTTAAGTGCGCCACCATCACGGATTCGCCAAACGGCGCGCCGCCCTCGTGAATTGCATCAATGTGCCCTTCCCACCGTTCACCGTCCTTATACACGCCATCCGGTTTCGGCCAGTTGAAGCCCGGTTCTGCGTCAACAACCTCTTGCCGCTCTCGGTACCATGAGAGGCGCAGCGCCATGCGTCTTGCGCAGAGGTAGTCCTTTAAGTGCTCGGCGCGCACCTCCAGTAGCCTCGGACTATTGTCCTCGTCCAGCCTCAGGCGAACCACCTCTTTGTAACCTTCGTCCATCGCAACCCAAACGTTGCCCTCCTGCTTAAGCTTGAGCGTAATCACGAAATCGGGGTGAATGTGCCATGTTCGTGGCTCGGCAGAATTACCGCTCTGCGACATCACCAGCGGAATGGCTCCCTTCAATTGCTTGTCGTCATACTCGTCCGCTGCGACGTAACGTCCGCTATAGGCGGAGCCGCAATGGTCGTGCATGAGGCTAAGACCATCCCAGCCAAGATTTGCGGCTGCATCGCGCTTTCTTAGCGGAACGGCGAGCGATGCGGCACCAAAGATCTCGCACCTATGCCCAACATGTCCCGACTTGCCCATTTCGTCTTGTTGGTCTGCCCGAAGCGGAATCCACACTGCGCCATCGAATCGCCGCTTGCGAATTTCCGTCATCTCAAACCATTTCTTTTCCTCGGCCATAACGTTCTAATTACACCACGATTTTCGCCCCTGAGGGACCCAGCCGTGAAGCTTAAAGGCTGACCTCACATTCTAAGAACGGAAGTTCTGGCTAACCTCTCCAGCCGTAAGCCCGAAAACGCTCAGGTGTCCCGTAGGTGTCTTATTGCTGACCTGATTGCTCGCCGAGAAGCAGCCGTAGTTGGGCCTAGGACACGCCGCCAGAGCGTTAGGACGGGGCAGTGGGCGTTTATCTCGGCTCGGACGTGCTCCAGCATACCCCCTCGCTAGAAACCAGCTCTGGTACGCTGTGTCACTGGAGGATACCGCGCCATGGCTATGCCATCGAATGAGCCCTCGCCAGAAATATCAAAGACGCTAGAAATTCGACTCAAGCAAGTACGATGGGATGAACTTGACAAAATAACCAATCGGGATAAAGGTGCCCTCGAAAAACTCACAGCTGACCTACTGAAAAAGTACTTGCGCGACCACCACCCAATCTCAACGGCTATCCAGCGAAACCTTCCGCCAGCAAGGGAAGATGACTAAGGACTGTCAGAAAAACTCCAGCGGCAGGAGCGGACTGAAGCTAGTCATGGGAACAAACCGTGCGGCAAAGGCCAAGGAGCTACCCAATACCTTTGCCGCACGTTTCGGAGCGGACCCACTGCGCGAACGGCTGTGAACTCGCAGCGCTTGCTCCACATCTTCAAAATAGCGGGCCACCGTACTCGGAGCGGCGGCCCGCATCCGGGAAGCACTTCCGAGGTCAAGGAGAAAATGGAACCCCTCGTCGCTCTGTTGTGCGCGCGCATCCCCGAAACTTTTACGTCGAATGCCTTGGCGGCAACTGCGAGTTCCCAATGAAATCCTCCCCCACGTAACTCAGGCCGCCCTTTGTCTCGCCCGGTCGCCTTCCTTCAGCCACAGCGGTTAAGTTGCTGATCTCTTGCGCGACAGTCTCCAACCTGCGTGCCAGACGCGCCGCATTAAGTCTCACGTCCACGCCCATACGCGCTTCGTTCGCGGTGTTGGCGGCCAACAATTTTCGCTGCCCCTCTTTCCACAAGCCGAGCTGGCGCGCGTGTTCCTCTTTGTCGGCCTGGCTGGGGAACGTCAGCGGGTCCAGCGGCGCAGAGTAAGCTAGGACTTGGCTGCGCGCTTGGCGAAGCAATCCGTTGAGCCGAAGCCTCTCGTTAAGCGCTCCGTTGATCTGCTCCTGCAGTGGCGCTAACAGTGCCTTTAGTTGTGCGCCCTCGTCGGACAGCCGCTCGATCTGCGCCAAGGCGTCCTCCCGCTTCTTTCGACTTTCCTCAGAACGAGCCGCTGCGAGTTGTCGTTCAAGTTGTTCTGCTATTGTTGCTGTTGACACTTCATTTCCTCCTTGGGTTCTTGCTGCGGATAACCTTCTCGGGTTTGAGCTAGCAGCAGTTGATCAGCCCACCATGCCCGTGTTTTTTTCAAACTGCAAAATTTTCTGAATTCCTCAGATTTGGCGATCAAATCATCAAGCTGTTCCAACCTTGTCCAGCATTCGAGAACGGTCGGCAGGTTGGAGCGCATTTATTTTCCCTCCGTCGGCTTCGGTGGCTGCGCAGGTGCCGCAACTCCGGCTTCGCGCAGTCGCGTTGTTTCGATGACGAGAGTCCAAAAATCTTGGAGCGAAACCTTTCGTCCAGATGGGAGCGTGATAAGCGTCGGGCGGATATCTGAACCCACCTCAGACCTCCTCCGAGCGCGCCCAGAACTGAGAATTGCGTGCGTTGATTTCGGCGAGTCTCACGCTGTGGTCACGGCAACAGCGCTCCCGATCCCGTGTCTGTGTGTTCGGTAGCGCCCAAACCGAAATCGAGCCGTCCTCGTTCTGCTGCGCGCGAAACTGCCGACCGCTGAACTTGGCGACCTCAGCGTTGTCGCCGTCGTAAATGCACAAGCCGTCGCAGGCCTCGGGAGCAATTTTTCCGTTGCTAGCGACGCAGTTACACACAGACGAATGTCCGACTGGAAATTTGGCGATTTGCAAAAGCTTCGCAGCTCCGGACGAAACCGCATCCGAAGTGCGGTGATGATTGATGCCGCGCCATTTACAAATCATTGTCGTTCTCCGTAGGGCCGAGGTTGCCCCAGCGTGCGCGGTTCTCATCGGCGATCTGCGCTGCACTCACCGACTCGGGAAGAGCCGTGGGCGGCCCTGCGTTCTCGCCCTGGAACAAGCTCGGCAGTTCGGCGAAGTCGACGATGGTTCGCGGCGACCTCGCCCCTTTCGGCTGATTCTCAACATCACTCGGCTGGGCCGAGCTGGGAAAACTGTTGTACTGTGGTATTTCCATTTTCTTCTCCCTGATACGACATTTTGTTAATCTAAGGTCACCATTTCGACCGCATAAACACTGGCTCAAACCAGCCAACTGTCCCTCAAGTGTCCCCAAGACGGATTTCCCCGTCGTCCTTGAGAAACTTTCTCAGCAGGCGGCCATTGCCGTCCGATTCCGCGAAGCGAACGCTCAGCACGGGCCTTCCTACAGCACAGGCCCGCTCGATCAACTCTGGCGCAGTTTCCGGCAAGGTGTCGCTGTCGAAAACAATCAATGGCCCAAAGGCGCGTTCCCGCTGTCGTAAAAGTTCGAGAAGAAGTCTTGCCGTTTCCATCACACTCCCCTCCTGCTTTTTTCGTTTGGCAAGTTGAGACGAAGGCCAGTGAGTTCAGCTCGCGCCAGCAAGTGTTGGACAAGGCGAAGCTTCTGCTCATCCGTTGAGTTATCCCAGCACTGGGTCACGATCCGCACGCTGGCGAACTGCATCAGTTGCTCAGTTTGGAAGTCGGCCATTCGCATTCTCCATTTCGATGTCTTGGGCCAAAGTCTGTATTTGTTCGCGAAACCACGGATCGCTCTGCAGTAGGCCTCGCATGGTGTCAACCAATTGCAAATTTGTGGCTTCCGCGTCTAAGGGAGCCACGATTTTATTGTTGATTGCCAGATTGACGCCCTTGAGCAAAGAGGTGGATTCCAGAAAACTCCTGGCCGCCTGAACCCTCGATGCCGCTGGCGCTTTCTTGTTGGCCATCACTTCACGCAGGACCGAGACGGCTTGAAGCGTGCCCTGCTTTAACTCATCGGATGCCAACTTCAGGACGTTCTCCCTCGCGCTCTGGTAGTCGGCTGCGAATTGTGGATCTTTCAACCAGCGACCGAGCGTGACCTCGGCGATGCCGCTGACTCTCGCTGCTGCCTTGATCGTCGGATGACAGAGCAATGCGGCCAGCGCGATAGTTCGCCGCCTAGACTTCTTCTGGCCGTGCCCAGTCGAAACCGCGCTTTCAGTTAGCATCTACTCTCACCTGCTTTCATTTCCGCCCCCGCTGCCCCTTCCGAATCATTCGCCGCCAGCGCCTTCCAGTCGCTCTGCCGCGCCCTCACTGTCTCAACCCTCCGGCAATTTCATCCCAGCGCTGCGCATTTTTTTTCGAGAGCGCTACTTTTTCAGCGAACCCGTGCGGGATGCTAACTAGGGGATATTTCTCTCTTGACCCCAGATGCTCACTAGGGGAGATTTCCTGATGCTCACTAGGGGTTATTTCAGGAGTGCTAACTAGGGGAGAAACCCCTTGCTCAGAACAGGGGATGCTAACTAAGCCACTAGTTAGCAGTTGATTCTTAGTTAGCATCTCGGAGCAGCGATACAACCCAGCGCGACGATGTGCGATGTACTCGCCTGCAGGGTCGAGCAATCCCGTCGTGACCGCTTTCACTCGGTAGCGGCTCACTGAGGTCCAATGAGCGCCCATAAGTTCCGCGATGCGCTCAAGTGGTAGGGCAATCGGCTGCCCCGGCCTGTCCGCTTGCAGTCGAAGGGATAGAGCCAGGAAGCGCTCGTAATTCGAGCTGTAGTCACCTGCTGTCGCTCGCCACGCGCATTCTAGGGGGTCATCACCGCCCGGAGCATAGCGCCCGACGCTGGCCGCAATCTTTTGGACTTCGGACTCCGGAAGCGGTGGGTTGCAGCGCCGAGTATTCGCTTCGAACAGTTTGGCTTCAATCTCGCTCTGGCTTTTTCCCTTTCGGCGAAGCGCTCCAGCGAGGCGCATCAATCCGTCATTGCGCTGGCCTTCCGGCAAGATCCCGAATTCGCTAGGACTCAGAACAGGCCGCGTGGTCGCGCTTGTAATGGTTTCGAGAAGCCATCCGGGCGCCGCAATAGCCTGTGAATCAGCGGTCCACTCGTAACGCGTCCCGCTGGGATGTACGCTCGGCGGCACAATCACATAACCGCGCCGGCCGCGCACGTCGAGACCAGCGCCAATCTTGTTCGCAGAATTTCGGATGACGGTTTCAGCGTCGGGCCAGCGGAAGTAAAAATGTGTGCCGCGCTTCGTGCTCGCGGTGAGAGTCTTTTCCCATGTTCCGTGCTGCTCAACCAACGAGCGAAGGGAATTTTCTCCGCGCTCTCCGTCAACATCGAGAACGAAGACTCCGGACTCCGGACCGGTAGCCAGAGCCCAATTGCAATTCACGTACTTTTCTGCCCATCGGGAAATCACTTCGGCGTTGCTGCTCGCTCGTCGCGGCCAGTCCGTAAGCAGTGGAACCTTGGCCCGTTCTGCGCAAGGGAAGAGACGCCCGCCGTGCTCTAGCGCGGGCTCAAGCGCTGCGAGCTGTGGCGCGAGATTCAATTCTTAGGCTCCGCTGTTTTCCCCCGCGCGACGGCGAGCCATTTCTTCGCCAGTTCCAATCGGTTCGACTCGTCGGGCTTGTAGTCTTCGTGGAGTTGGCGCTCGCGCTCGCGTGATTGATCCTCAGCCACGGCTGTGCTCCGCAATCCAGCGTTCAAGCTCGGGAGATCCCCAGCGGAAGCGGACGTACCTGCCGAAGCGGACGCAAGGAATTTCGTCGTCAGTCCGCCGTCGGGTGTGGCTCCGAATCCACGAGGCGGGGACAGACAGGCGATTCGCCAGTTCATCGCTGTCGAGTAGCTCCAAAGTCTGGTTTTGGGGCTTCGGCGGGGCATCAGACAGTTTTGGTGCTTCCAATGCAACAAGTTGGGCTGACCTGCCGATCACAGATTGGCTGCTCATGGCCTTAGTCTCCCCGCTCCATTCGCTCGATCTCTCGGGCAGGGATCATGAACCGCCTTCCCAGACAAGAGGCCCGAATCCGACCCTTCTGAATCGTCTGGCGCACGATGTACGGGCTGACAGACCAACGCTGGGCTACCTGGCGGATGGAATAGAACAGGGGCTTCGGCTTTACTTCTGCGCTGGTTAGCTTCGGCATCTGCAAAAACCTCTCTAGAATTTAATTATCTTTCACTTTCTAGTAAAGTTTAGTATAGTTTTCTTGGATTTGAAAGATGCCAAACAAGTCAAGCAGAAAAATGCACGCCGAGATTCTAGAGGTTATGCCAAAGGCTCGCGCGATAAGGATTTTGCTCGACTGGGCAAACCTGCCCTTGCCTGTGCTTGCGGGAAGATTCCGTGGACGCGGCCGTCTCTCGAAGCCCGCAGACATAGAGCCCGCGTTCCGACGAATGCTTAAGCGCTACCCGGAAGTTTTCACGCAGCAAGGCGTACCGATGCCCGAAAAACAGGCGTTCGATCTCATGGTGCTGTTCGCCAATCTGTTACGGGCTGCCTGGGATGCTCCGAGTCTACGCCAACGCGAATGGTATCTCGCAGACGCCGAATCCTTCTATCACACCGCCTTGAATCGTTTCGGCGATCCGCCGACTCACGCCTTGCCTTTGGAAGCGCTGGTGTACTACTTCCGGCGTAACTCTGAGGGAGCGAAGCATTGCGCTAATCCAGATTGTCAGGTGATGCCTTACTTTTTCCTGAAGAAAAAAGGCCAAAAATTCTGTTCAGAGACTTGCTCGATTCCGGCGCAAAGAGCAGCCAAGCTTCGATGGTGGAATGAGAATCGGAGATCGAAACGTAATAGGACGAGAGCAACGCTGCGTCAAAAGGCTTAACTGCCGCGGGTTTTTCAACGAGTGTAGATGTAAACCAAAAAGGAGAAACACAATGCAACGACAACGAAAACAAGCGGGTCAGATCATCATGATCGGGCCGCGTTGGTACGTTCGGTACTACGAACGCGTCAACGTAGGCGGCGAAATCCAACGCCGTCGCGTGACGCATGAATTAGGCCCGGTCACGACGCGGGGCAAGACACCGCCTGCGGAGATCCAAAGCGAATGCGACCGCCACATGGCAACCATTAACCTCAATTCCGTCCCGGTAGAGCAATGCGTGAGCATTTCGGACTTCGTGGAGAAAGAATTCCTTCCCCGTGCCGAGCAACGATTGAAGCCGAGCACCTACCGGAATTACTTCGGCGACTGGCACCGACGGCTCAAGCCGCTTGTGCGCAAGGACCGTACGTTGCTGAAGGATTTCCGGACGCATCATGTACAGCGCTGGCTTGACCAGATCGGACAGGACGAACTGTCACGCAATTCTTTGAAAGGGATCAAGAGTATGATCAGCGGACTTTTCAAAGAGGCAAAGCGGCTCGGCTTTTTCGATGGCGTGAATCCGGCACAGGACACTCGCGTGAATCCTAACGCGGCTGCCCCGGCCGCGATGCACGCATATACGCTGGAGGAAATTTGGTCGATGCTGGCCCGCTTCCCCGAGCCCGCAGCCACGGCCTTCGCAGTCGCCGCTTATGCTGGCTTGCGGCGAGGCGAGATCGAGGGGCTTGAGTGGACCGACTACCATGACGGCGAATTGCACGTCACGCGATCAATCGTGAACGGGCAAGCCTCGACACCGAAAACCGCGATGAGCGCGGCTGCTGTTCCGGTCATTCGGCCCTTAGCCGAGAAACTGGAATTGCATCGGCTTCGCAACGGCAATCCGAAAGTCGGGCCGATCTTCCGAACCGTGCCGACGAAGGAGCACCCGAACGGCACGCCGTATTCGATGCACAATCTGCAAAGCCGCTTCATGCTACCCGCGCTCAATCGCTGCGTGCATTGCGGACTCAGCGAGGGAATTCCCCACCTGAAGGCGAAGGACTGTCCCGGTTACGAGCGCGACACGAGCATTCCCGAGTGGAAGGGATTCCATGCTGCCAGGCGCGGTCTGGGAAGCAACCTCTATCGTCTCGGCGTTCACGAGAAGGTGATCCAGAAGATTCTGCGTCACTCGAACCTGAGCACGACGATGGGCTTCTACGTCAAGAGCACGGCATCCGATGTCACGGAAGCCATGAAGGAATTCGAGCAGAATATCGCTGAAAAATTGGAGGCTCAGAATCTTCAGGGCAGCGATAGGACAGTAAAAACGGACACTGGTGCAACGCCTGGATTCGTAAACTGATAGACCCTTAAGGGGTTAGGATGGAGCCGACGAGCGGACTTGAACCGCTGACCTGCCGATTACGAATCGGCTGCTCTACCAACTGAGCTACGTCGGCTTGTGATTGATTCTAAATGCGCGCACGAAAAGCGTAAAGCAACCCGGCGTACCGGCGCTGCGAAAATCGCGCAAGGCACCGCACGCACTCGGTCAACTCCCTCGGTGATCTTCGTTCTTGCGCCTGGCGCGGCTAGCATTCCGTCAGAACGACTTTTGTTGGGCTGTTAGGGATGCCGCCGAATAGGAGCAGAATCAGGCGGGGACGTTCTGCACGAATGACCTGCGAGAATCCTTCGCTCGACTGGAAACAGCCCACATCTTCTCTCTTCCCTGCGACCACACTCTTTGCCGCACAAACAGGATCTATGCGGCCGCGTGTGCCGCCACCAAGGCATCGTACTCCCGCTCCGATTCCGTGGGCAGCAATACCCACATGGTGTACACGCCCAGAGCGGTTCCGAACGGAATGTTGGTGAACAACGAAACGAACGCGAGCACGAGCGCGAGAATTCTCGCCCAACCTTCATGCTGCAATAGTCCCCAACCGGCAACGAATCCCAGTGCCGCTTTGGCGAACAACAGGATCGCGACCACACTCAGCAGCGGGCGCAAAAAAGACGTGGGCGCATCTGGAGCATGGCCAATGTGTGCCAGCAAAGTGTTGGCCAGAATGTAGAGAATTACCGCTCCCACCGTATTGAACGCCGAGAAGGCGAGCCAGAACAGCCCGAGCAGGCGCACATGGTTCTGCACCCGCCCAGGAAGAGGCTGCATCAGCGACACTGGACCGATAATCTGCTTGCCGCACTTGCTGCAGAACGCCTGCCCTGCCTGTACTGCCGCGCCGCATCCATCGCAGAACATGATTTCTTTCCCCTACGTTGTTTTCCAATCGATCGCCCGCAAACTAAAAGAAGACCTTCATGAGTTGATACGAAAACAATGCATAAGAGTTCCGTTGAGTTTACTCCCGCCCACTTCGAGCGCTTTCGCAGTCGAGAACTGCAAAACGAAAAGGCCACCCGGCAACTGGGCGGCCTCTTCTTCAAGGGAGAATAGTTCCAACGGAGGCTTTGAAATTCCGTCAAAACTTTCTGCCGAAATCTTATGAGCGCAAAAACGGGGGTGTCAAGCGATTTTTCCGAAATAAATGTCTTTAGTTTCAACGCTTTACAGAATGCGTCAACAGCCACTGGGAATGTACCATTTTGAGACAAAATCGCCTGTGGAAAGTGGTAAGCCGCTATGTCTAAGGCACTTACCCGCTTCAGGAGGGATTTTGCGGTAGCTCGCGCGCCCCGTCGGTTCGGTTTTGGGAACCGCCTTTAACCGCCGCCTCGGTCAGGTGCAGCGAGATGAATTCCATCTCTTCGGGCCGGTCGAACACCCTATCGGGATACAACCGCTTCAT
>Ga0209166_10003763_pt1 | contig 10800 bp, 8 predicted proteins | sample Coa_R1_3_FD_187151 | JGI IMG/M metagenome (GOLD analysis project Ga0209166, IMG submission 187151) | Surface soil microbial communities from Centralia Pennsylvania, which are recovering from an underground coalmine fire - Coalmine... | ecosystem: Environmental > Terrestrial > Soil > Unclassified... | reverse complement strand
TTGCCGTCAATCAGCACCACTTCGTGGCCTGGCGGAGTCAGCGCTTGCAGCAGGAACATCCAAAGATGCGGCATGAAGTTGCGCGTCACGCCGTTGTCAGGGTTGTACAGTAAGATTTTCATTTAAGGGGAATTTTGATCAGCGCAGTGTGAGTCATCAAGGAACGCATAACTGTTCAAAATTGCACACCCGACGTGTATGCGTCATCGTTTCTCAAGCTCCTGGTAAACGCGGTAAGCGTCCATGTCGGTACTAAAAGCAAGAATCTCCGGCGGCGACTTACCAGGACTTACTCTATGTCCGTGATATAACCTTTCTGTTCTATTCCGTGAATCTACGATTTTGCAAATTATCATGCGTCCGGTCATTCAAGTGTCTGGAGTCCGCAAGACCTACGGCTCAACGGCAGCTGTCGATGAGGTGTCGTTCGAAGTCAATGACGGCGAAATATTTGGCTTGATCGGGCCGAATGGCGCGGGAAAAACTACCACCATGGAGTGCATCGAAGGTCTGCGCACGCCCGACCGGGGCAGCATCTCGGTTCTGGGTCTTGATCCCTTTCGAGAAGTCTACAAACTACAGGACCGTATCGGGGTTCAGCTCCAGCAGGCGCAGTTGCAGAAGCGGATCAAAGTGTGGGAGGCGGTAGACCTCTGGGCCTCGCTTTACAAGAAGAAAGCGATAGACGGCCAACACCTACTCGAACAGCTCGGCCTCACTGATAAGCGGAACGCATGGTTTATGAACCTCTCCGGAGGCCAGAAGCAACGGCTGTTTATTGCCCTTGCGCTGATCAACGATCCGGAGGTGGTGTTTCTCGACGAGCTGACTACCGGGCTGGACCCGCAGTCGCGGCGGGCAATCTGGGATCTGGTGCGCGGCATCCGCAAGCGCGGCAAAACCGTCTTTTTGACCACTCATCTGATGGAGGAAGCCGAACGGTTGTGCGACCGAGTAGCAATCATCGAGCATGGACGGATCATCGACATCGACACGCCCGAGAGCCTCGTCAACCGGCATTGCCCTGACCGGACCGTCGTTCTCACCACCAACGACCCGCTCGCTGAGGAACGCTTTCTGGCGATCCCCGGAGTGCAAGCGGTGAACTGCGCTGACTCGCGATTCACCATTCGCGGCCGCGGCGATGACTTGGTCACCGAGGTCATTCATTGTCTGTCAGAGAACCACATTCGAGTCTCTGATTTCCGTACGATTCTTCCTAATCTTGAAGACGTTTTCCTGAAACTGACTGGTCACTCGATTCGGGAGTAGGCGCCAATATGACGCTGCGCGGGCTCTGGAAACTGACTTGGCTTGAGATCAAGATCTTCATGCGCGAGCCGATGGGTGCGTTCGGCGCCATCGTTATCCCCGTTCTGATTTTCCTCGTGGTGGGTCGGATTGTCGGCGGCAGGCTCCAGCCGCCCGCACTCGCCGCCAGCAGTTTTATCCACGTGGGTCTCCCGGTTCTTGCATCCCTTTTGATTGCCATCAACGCGGTGATCTCGCTGGTCACCATTATCTCCATCTACCGCGAAGGCGGCATCCTCAAGAGGCTACGCGCTACGCCGCTGCGCCCACAGACCATTCTGACCGCCCACGTGATCGTCAAGCTTCTACTCACCGCGGCCACGCTGGCCTTGATGGTGGTGGCCGGCAAACGCTACTATCCGGTTGGCGTTCATGCTCCATTGTTCTCGTTTACCATCGCGCTATTGATCAGCACTTGGAGCATCCTGTCGATCGGTTTCCTCATAGCCAGCATCGTTCCCACAGCGCGTTTTGCGCAGCTCATCGGCGGTTTCATCATGTATCCGATGGTCGGTTTCTCGGGACTCTTCGTGCCCGTCGAAGCGCTGCCGCCCGTGCTCCACGTGGTGGCCCGGGTGCTGCCGCTAACCTATGCCGTGGCACTTCTCCAGGGAATCTGGAGCGGCGACGCGTGGTCGGTGCACGTCGGCGACGTAGCCGCATTGGCAGCAGTCTTTGTGGTTTGCACCGCGCTTTCCACAAAGGTGTTTCGTTGGGAGTAACCTGGGTGGCGCAGCAATCTGGTTCTGTCTCTCCCCATTGGGCGCCGGCGCCAGACCAACGCAAAATGAAAACTTCACCTGCCTGGAAAACACGCTGGTCGTATGAGTCCAGCGCAATGCCGATAAAGGGGAGGCGAACTATTCGTAGCGCAATGCGACCATCGGATCGACGCGCATGGCGCGGCGTGCCGGCGCGTAGCAAGCCGCCAGCGCAACGATGGCTAGCACAATGACCACGACTGCAAAGGTTTCCGGGTCCGTCGGCTTGACTTCAAAGAGGAGGCTCGTCATCAACCGCGTGAGGGCAATTGCACTTGCGATGCCGATCGCTATGCCAAAGCATGCGAGCTTCGCTCCGTCAACCAGCACGAGCCGCAGCACGTCGCGGCGCTGAGCTCCAAGAGCGATGTGGATGCCGATCTCGTGCATGCGTTGGCCTACGCGATAAGCCATCATCCCGTAAATTCCCACGGCCGCAAGAACTAGCGCGAGCGCGGCGAACAGCCCGAGAAGCAACATGTTGAAACGTTGCTGCGCAAGTGACACTGCCATGAGCTCATCCATGGTGTGCACATCGTTCACCGGAATCCGGCTGTCCAGGCTCCAAACCTGCTTCTTCACTTCTTCGACCAGCCCGGAGGATACGGCCCCCGTTCGAATGGCGAGCGTCATAAAGCTTCTCCAGATCTCGTTAGATTGCGGAAAAGGTGTATACACAGCGGGATCCACCGGTTGATCCAATCCTGAATGTTTCACGTCGGCCACCACGCCGATGACGGTCATCCACTGAGGAGGTTCCGTCTCGCGCGCCCAGTGGATGCGCGCGCCGATGGGGTTCTCGTGCGGGAAAAATTCCCTAACAACTTCCTCGCTCACGATGGCCACCAGAGGTTGCCCTTCGCGATCCAGCGGAGTGAAGTCGCGGCCCGCGCGCAGAGGAATCTGCATCACGCGGAAGTAGTCGCCCATCACCGAGAGGGTTTGCACATCAGGCTCACCGCCCACAGCCACTGGAGGGTGCCCATCGATGACGAAGCCATGGCCCACATAGTTCCCGCCGAGCGGAATATCGGTCACCATCGCCGCTTGCAGGCCCGGCAGGGAATTCAAGCGGGCGAGCAACTCGCGGCGGAACTGTGTCTGTTTGGGGATCTCGGCATAACGTGTCGCCGGCAGTTGGAGATACATCGTCATTACGTTCGCGGGATTAAACCCGGGATTCATCGAGCGCAACCGCGAGAATCCCTTGATCAGCAAACCGGCTCCCACCAGCAGCACCAGAGCGAGCGCGAGTTCCGAGGTGACCAGAATATTTCGTATGCGATGCCCCATTGCGCTCGCAGTCGTGCTTCGTCCGCTCTCATTTAGGGCTTCGGCCACGTCCCCGCGAGCCGCGACCCACGCCGGCGCCATTCCGAACACCACACCGGTCAGCACCGATACCGCCAGGACAAACAGCAAAACGCGCGTATCCATGTGAATCCCGCTCAGCCGCGCCAGCTTCTCCGGCCTCAGCGCCAGCAGCATGCGCGTGCCCCATTGCGCTAGCAGCAACCCGGCAACGCCGCCGAGGACCGACAACAGTGCGCTCTCCGTCAGCGTTTTCCGGATGAGGCGACCGCGCCCCGCGCCCAACGCCGCCCGGATCACCAATTCCTGTCGCCGTGCGACTTCCCGTGCCATCAGCAAGCTCGCGAAATTCGCGCACGCGATAAGCAGCACCAGGCCTACAGCCCCGAAGAGCACCAGCAGCGCCGGCCGCACATCTCCTACCAGCCATTCATGCAGCGGAACCAATTGCGTCTTCCGTTCCTTTTCTTCGGCGGGATACTGCTCCGCGAGCCGGCGGTCGATTGCGGCCATCTCCGCCTGTGCCTGCGCGAGCGCGACACCCGTCTGCAATCGCCAGTAGGTATGCATGAAGTGCACATCGCGTTCAGCAGCCGCTCCCGGGTCGCCAGCCCACATCGAAACGAAAACATCGGCATGCTCCGCTGGCGGAGCAAAACTCGCGGGCATGACACCGATCACGGTATAGGTGTTTCCACCCAGCGGAATCGCCTTGCCCACCGCGTGTGGATCACTGCCAAGGAAGTTTTGCCAGAAAGAATAGCTGGCCACGGCGAGGCGCGGCCCGCCTTTCATATCCTCAGAGGGCGAAATGATCCGGCCCAGCATCGGCTGCACGCCCAGCGTTTCGAGAAACCCCGCATCGACGAGCCCGGTGCGGACTTGCACGGGCTCGGTTCCGCCTGTGTAGTCCATCTTCTGGACGTTGATTCCGCCGCCTTCTGAAAACGCGCGCGCCTGTCTCTGGATATCCCTCACGTTCGGGGGCGAATCGTTTCCCCTCCTGACAACCAGTTGCTGCGGATTCTTATAGGGAAGCGGACTGAGTAGCACTCCATTGATGACACTGAAGATCGCGGTGTTTGCGCCGATGCCAAGGGCAAGAGTAAGGACGGAGACGGAGGTGAAGCCGGGATTCTTGCGCAGCATGCGCAGGCCGTAGCCCACGTCCTGCACGAGGTTTTCGAACCATTCCCAGCCCCACGCAATGTGACTCTTCTCCCTCAACGCAGTTACGTTGCCAAACCGGCGCCGGGCGGCGGCCCGAGCAGAGTCTGCGTTCATGCCCGACTCGAGATGTTCTTGCTGTCGCAACTCCAAATGCAGCTGCATCTCTTCTTCGAGGTCCGCATCGAATTGGCGCCGATGCACGAGCATCCGGAGTCGTCTTGCTACTTCGCGCAGCCAGTTCATGACACAACTCCTTTCAGACCGCTTCAATTACACGCGTGATCGCGCCAATGACGCGTTCGAACTGCGACATCTCGACGGCCAATTGTCTGCGGCCTGCTGCAGTCAGCCGGTAGTAACGAGCGCGGCGGTTGCCAGCTGTCGTGCCCCACTTCGCGGTTACCCATCCCTTGATGAGCATCCGCTGCAACGCGGGGTACAACGAGCCTTCTTCGACTTGGAGAACGTCATCCGATATCCGCTGAATAGAATTGGCGATCTCATATCCATGCATCTCGCCGGAGCGCGCCAAAGTTTTCAAGATCAGCAGATAAAGTGTTCCTGGAGGAATCTCGTCTCGGTGCAAATCACCACCGCGGTCGTGACATAGTTAAACTATGCCAGTGTCGGATGGATAGCAGCCGCTGTCAAGGGATCAAGTGTCCCGGCTCCCGTCCCTTCAAAAGGCGTTGGGAAGCGAAAGGTGAGATTCTGGGTGGGTTGTCGGCAAACCGGAAGTTGGCCGATTACTTCCGGGTAGCTCGTTATCCAGGAACTTCGCTGCGTATGCGTCCTCGATCCCATCCCGCGAAACCGAGTTGCGTCGTCTCTTCTTAGACGATTCGGCTGCTCACTTCGGCGCGGATCGACGAACTGAGGTTTGTCAACTTGTCTAGCCAGGCGACCATTCGCTGTGCGTCAGCAGCATCCGGGCTGTATCGTGCGCGGGCTAAGAGTGCGCCGGAGCAGCGCGGATTCTATCGCGAGCGGCTACCATGATAGACATACGCGGGCGCGGAACATTTTCATCCTTCGTTGCGGCGCGAAGGACCATGTCTTACTCGTGCCGCAGAGCCGCCAGCGGATCAATTCGGGATGCTCGCCTTGCCGGCGCATAGCCAGCAAGAATCGCGGCGCTTAGGAGCACGACACCGGCCAGCGCCAGGCTTCCCGGATCATTGGGCTGGGTCTCGAACAGAAACGATTTGACAAGCCGGGACGCGCTCAATGCGGCAGGCACGCTGATCGCGAGCCCCACCCCCGCTAGTAGTAGAACGCGGCGCAGAACCATCCATACCACGGCTCCGCGTTGCGCGCCCAGAGCCATACGGATTCCAATTTCGCCGACCTGCCGCGCGACGTTGTAGGACACCGTCCCGTAGAGTCCCACGCAGGCGATCAGGAGAGCGAGAACCGCGAAACCCGTGCTTAGTTTCGCGAACGTGACCTCCTGGCTGATCGTCCGATCGATTTCCGCAGCCTGTGTGACTACGTTCGTGACGGGTATGTGTGGATCTGCCTCCTGCACGATCTCATGCACACTCTTGACATACCTCAGCGGATCACCAGCAGTGCGCAGCGCGTAGGTCACTCGGTCCGGAGAGAACTGGCTGGCCGCTACGAACACGGTCATCGGACTCCCCTCTTTCAGGCTACCGTAGCGCAGGTTAGCCGACACGCCGGCGATTTCGAGATCGCGCTTGTCGTCTACGAACGTGATGCGCCGCCCCACCGGATTCTCGTTCCCGAAGTAAGTCCGCGCCAGCTGTTCGCTGATCACTGCAACCGGCGTCGAGTCCGGTTGGTCGCGGTCGTCAATCTCGCGCCCGGCCAGGATCGGAATCTGCATCGTCGTAAGGAAACGCGGTCCGGCGGCCATAACGCCTACTCCTTGGATGGTAACAGCGCCGATCTTTATTGGCCCCCTGTATGCCCCCCCGGCCATGCCGGCGCTGATGATCGAGGATCCTGAAAGCGTTACGCCGCTCACTCCGGGGATCGATTCAAAGCGCTTGCGCAGGTTCTCGTAAAAAGTGGCCATCTCCCGGTCACGATGCCCGGCCTGGTGCGCATTCACGGTGAACAGAAGGATATGCTCGCGGGTGTAACCAAGTGGGATGGAGTGCAGCTTGTCGAGCGTCCGGACAAACAGACCCGCGGCGACCAGGATGAGGAAAGAGATCGCGATTTGGGCGACCACCAGAACGTGCTGCCCGCGGCGGCGCCGTCCGCCCCCGCGTCCATTCTTGAGCGCGGGCATGACATCTGAGCCCGTCGACTGAATCGCTGGAGCCAGGCCAAAAAACAGACCGCAAACCACGGAGAGCGCCGCCGTCACGCCCAGCACGTTCCAGTTCAATTCCGCGTGCAGCGTAAAGTTCTCCCGCCCGTTGGAAAGCAGAAACGTCAGCGCTCGCACGCCCCAGATCGCAAACAAGACCCCTAATGTTCCGCCGAGCGATGCCAGCATCAAACTCTCGGTAAGCAACTGCCGCACCACTCGGAACCGTCCCGCTCCCAGGCTGAGCCGGACAGCCATTTCGCGGCGTCGCGCGGCGGCCCTTGCCAGCAGCAGATTGGCGATGTTCGCGCACGTAATTGCCAGGATCAATCCCGCCATCATCAGGAGCACGTAGAGAGGCTTGGAATACTTGCGGCGAAGGCTACCCAGGCCGGCGGCGCCGGGATTCAGAATCAGCGCGGGCAGTTTGACGCGCTCACCGTCGGTCGTCGCCGTGGTGGCAACCCATTGATGGAAACGAGGAGCCAGCTCTGCCTGCGCCTGGGCCGTGCTTACGCCGGGACGCAGGCGGCCCATCATTTCGATCCAATAGAAGTTTCCGTCGCTATACAAACGAGCCGCTCGGGCGCCGTCCACGAGCAGATTCGTGTGCAACGGAAGGTAGAGGTCCGGCGCCTCCGCTGGGTCAACTCCGAAGAATTCCGGTGGCGCCACACCGATCACCGTGAAAGGAATGTTATCGACGAGAATCGGCTGTCCAATTGCATTCGCCGGTTCTCCAAAGCGATTTTGGCTGGTCGCAAAACTGATTACGGCGACCGGCGCCGCGCCTGCACGGTCGTCTTCGGAATCGATCAGACGTCCCGCGGCCGGCGACACTGCCAGGCCGCGGAAATACTCGCCGGTGACGTACTCCGTGCCGGCGATCATGGCCTGCCCGCGGATGGCCAGGTTACAGTTATGTCCGTTGAAGTATCCGAAGAGTGTGGAAAAGACGGGATTCTCCTCGCGAAGCGTCTCGAACGCGGGATACGGGAATATCCCGCTGACTAGATTACCTGTGTCACCTGGCCAGAAAAGGCCTTGTAACCCGTGCACGACCCATTGCCCGCCGTCCTTCTGGGGCGGCCGGCTATGCCAATTCAAGACCACCAGCGACTCGGGATCGGCCACCGGCAGTGAGCGCAACAGAATCGACTCCATGAAGCTGTAGATCGCAGTATTGGCCCCGATGCCCAGCGCCAGCAACAAGACCGCCAGGGCGCTGAAGGCCTTGTTGGCGGTCATGGTGCGACAGCCATAGCGGACATCCTGGCCAAGTTCCGACCAAAACCGTGTTATCCAAATCTCGCGTGACTCTTCCTGCTTCAGTCCGACGTTGCCAAATCGGCGGCGCGCTTCAGCCCGGGCACACTCCGCCGTCATACCGTCTGCTTGCAGCTCCGCGGCTTTTTCCGTAAGGTGGAGTTCCATTTCCTCACGCAGCTCCTCGCTGCGCCTGGCGCTTTTTATCCAATACCTCAGCCGGCGTAACATGTCCGTCATTCCGCTCCCATCACACGGGCGATCGCCAGCGTGAGTTTCGAGTACTTCCGAGTTTCAACGGCCAACTGTTTGCGGCCTGCCGTCGTTATCTTGTAAATCCTCGCCCGCCGATTATTCGACGTCATGCCCCAGACACCGTCGATCCAGCCGTTTAGCTCCAGCCGCTGGAGAGCGGGATACAACGAGCCCTCCTCGACTAGGAGCTCATTGTCGGACGATTGTTGAATGAACTGGACTATGCCGTAACCGTGGAGATCGCGCCGCGACAGGGTGCGCAGAATCAACATGTCCAGCGAACCGGGCAACGAATCGTTTTTTTGCGCCTTGCGCCCCATACCAAGAATTCTTAGCTTACGGCCACGAGATGACGCGAGTCAAGTTCAGATTGGCGAGCCATCGCGCCGCAAGACGATTCCGGGGTGCTCACACGCCGGATACGAATCGCTATGGCGCGTGCTGCCGCTGCCGACAATGGGCTACGTCCGATCTCAACTGTCGTAAGCTCTCAGAGCGCAAGGCGGTTGATGATCTCAGCGGAATAGAATTTGAGCCAGGGTGGGCACAAAATAGGGCACAGTTTTTCTTGAGCGAAAACCCGGGTGCGGCTAACTCATTGAAAAGACCTGGTGAACCGGGGAGGACTCGAACCTCCAACCCGCTGATTAAGAGTCAGCTGCTCTACCATTGAGCTACCGGTCCACGGAGGGATTTAAAAATTTTACATGGGGCGAGAGAATTTGTCGATGGGATGACGGGGGCGAAAACCGCAAGCGAGACTGGTTTCTGAACAAAATCAGGCGCTATTTTTGGCGTAACGTGGCTGCCAAGTCGCGCGCCACTTCGCGAGCGTGTGCCAGATTTTCAGGATCGAATGAAATCGCAGAAACGCGCGGATGCCCGCCTCCGCCATGCTTTTCGGCAAGAGAAGCGAGATTCTGATTTGCCGTCGCCTGGTTCCACGGGTTCGTGCCTAGCGACACTTTTGCGCGAACCGGCGAAGCGCTTACGCTGATCGAGTAGACGCATTCGGGATGCAGCAGGTACGGAATAAATTTGTTGTAGCCTTCCAAATCGAGGTCGCTGACGTCAAAGAAAATCACGCCGTCGCACGCATCGATGCGCTGGCGAAGAATGTCGATGGACTTGCGATGCCTTTCCAGGAGTGGTCCCAAATGTTTGGAAACCAGAGGCAGCTTGACCATTTCGGCGAGCGGGCGGTAAGCCAGGTCAGGAATAATTTGCGCAGGCAGACCATTTTCCGGCGCCGCCTCAATCACCAGGGCGAGCTGAGTGGCGGGCTCGGTCAATTCCACAGCAGCTTGCGGCGTTGGATACTGCGCGCCATCAATGATGTCGCCCCAATGAATCAAATCCGCCAGCGGCGCAGTATCGAAGCCAAACTTTTCCTTCGTTACTGTAGCGATCAGCTTGGTGCAGGACTTGTAGTCGGGCTGGTAAAACATGTGCTCGCGGGTCTGCTTGCGGAATTGTTCGGCGTCGGCGGGAGTCAAAAACGCACTCTGGTGATGGTCGAACCACCAGGTCACTTTCGGCGAGTTTGAGTATTTGAAGTCCACAATGACATTTTCATCGCCGTTAAAGATGCCGTCTTCCCAGGGTTGCGCAGCGCGGTGGGTCATGCCAGTGAACTGAAATTCCGCGTTTTTGTCGAATTTTTCGCGATAGAACCGGTAAAAGAGAGCGGCGGAAGCCGTGCCGTCAAAACAGCGATCATGGAAACAGAGCCGAACCTTGGTCATTTTCGCGTTAGTTTGCTCGTTCATCTCACGGTTCTAAATGGAAGAGGGCACAAAGCCAACCAAGATGTACGCCTGCGGCAAGATTGTCAAGAAGAAACACCGTGGCCTGAACGTCCTGAATTCTTTTCCGTTTAAGTTTTTCACCTAGAAGTCAAAGTAAGACCACAAGTTGGCCAAAATAGCGCCGGGACCGACCGGGCGTGTCGATTTTGCCCTCCTTTATTCGACATATACGCAGAAGCTGAAATTGATGTGGGAGGCAGTCATGGCAACGCAGAAGACAAGGTCGCAAGGGACGCGCTTTGGGATAGGAGGGGCGCTTGCCGTACTGGGGCTCTCCAGCCTGATTGGCGGCCTGGGTCATGAAGCGTGCGTGTGGAGTGCATTTTTTGAAATTCTCCTGAGGCCCGCGCTGGGCGCGCTTGCGTCGGTCATTCTGGCAGCAGGGCATCTTTTAGTGCCCTATCTATTTGGCCATACGAGGCTCTTGGAAAGTCTCCTCGAGGTGACCGTATGCGGCTTGCAGCTCTTCTTAACCTTCCTCGGCGCAGCCTGATCGCTGTAATAAGTCTAAGAATCTGCTCCACAGCACGGATTTCCCACCGATATCATGAAAGTTTTCAGGCCACCACTCCTTGGGAGTGTGTCAGTATGAAAAACTGACCACAACGCACTCCTTTGGTTGGTTGCTCGGAGGGGC
>Ga0209166_10003762_pt1 | contig 10802 bp, 8 predicted proteins | sample Coa_R1_3_FD_187151 | JGI IMG/M metagenome (GOLD analysis project Ga0209166, IMG submission 187151) | Surface soil microbial communities from Centralia Pennsylvania, which are recovering from an underground coalmine fire - Coalmine... | ecosystem: Environmental > Terrestrial > Soil > Unclassified... | reverse complement strand
GCGGCATGGAGGCGATGTCGCGCACGATGGCGATCGATCTGGCGCCGTTCGGCATCCGCGTGAACGTCGTCGGTCCGGGCGCCATTCACACCGAGGAGTACGAACCGGCGGGCGAGGCGGCCAGGCAGCGTCGCGGGCAGACGGTGCCGCTCGGCCGGGTCGGCTACCCGGAGGACATTGCCGGGGCGGTGGCCTTTCTGGCCTCCGAGGACGCCAGCTACATCACCGGCCAGGTGTTGTACGTCGATGGTGGGATGCTCGCCCAACTCCGCTCGCCACAGGTCGACGCGGGACTGCCCGACTCCGTGAAAGCGCGGATCCGACCGCCCACTTAAGGGTCTGCACTGATGAGCCAAGCGCGTGGCTCCTCGAGTGCTGATCCGCCCTGGGGCTGATGGCCGAGGGTCGCACCGACCAGGCCATCGGCGATGTGCTCAACCTCAACCGCCGGACCGTCGAAACCCACGTCCGCAGCATCTTTATCAAGCTGGACCTGCTGGCGACTCCGAATGACCACCGGCGGGTACTGGCTGTCCTCCGCTATCTACGCCCCTGACACGTGGCCGCCAAAAGCTGCGACGGCCGTGGCCGGAATCCGACTCGGGCGGCCATCGGATAACCGGACCCAGACCCACTCCGTCTGCATCTCGACCACCCGCCGACCGTCCCGGACCAGCCGTATCACGGTGTTGCGGATGGCGCGGGCCCCGCGCATTTCGGCGACCTCAGTGGTCAACTCCAGCTCGTCGCCGTAGGTCGCCGCCAGAAAGTAGGTGATCGCGTGACGGCGGGCAACCCAGGTCCCGGCATGCTGTTGAGTCCACGCGCGACCAAAGCCGATGGCCTCGGCGTGCTGGTTGGCGACTTCTTCGGCGTACGCCACGTACACCGAGTTGTTGACGTGTCCATTGGCATCCAGCTCGTAGCTCCGCACCCGCCACGTGGTGGTATACGAGCGCTGCGCGGCGTTGGTCACCTCTCAGAGCGGCCGCCGGGCGTGCCATGGCTGGAGCGCTTCGAACGCCGCCGCCGCGCGCAGGCACAGGTCGTCGCGACGCCACGGTGCCACGATCTGCAGGCCAATCGGCAAGCCCTCGGAGTTGAAGCCGCACGGCACCGACGCCGCCGGCCAACCGGTGCCGTTGAACGGAAACGTGAACGGCAGGTGATCGAAGATGGACGCGTCGGCCTCGGCCGGCGCGCGTTCGGCGGCCCAGGCGACACACGGCATCTGGGGCGTGAGCAGCAGGTCGAACCGTTCCATGAAGCGCTGTGCCTGGTTGTAGAACGCGGTTCGGGCTACCTGAGCGCGACCTGCCTCCAGCCCCGAGAGTCGGCGGCCGGCTTCGATCATCGTCCGCAGGCTGGGCTCGATCCACTCCGGGCGTTCGTCGAGCTGGTCGGAGAACCGCGCGGCCATGTTCATGTGCCAGAGTTTCTCGGCCCACGGCGCGGGATCATCCCAACCGGGATCGACCGCTTCGACGCTGCAGCCCAGCTCTTCGAACCGTCGCGCGGAGGCTTGGGCCACGGCACGTACCTCGGGGTCCACCTTCGCGTAGCCAAAGTCGGCGCTCCACGCAACTTTCAACCCGTTGAGCTCGCCAGGCTGGCACGCGGCGGCGTAATCCTGATGCGTTACATCCAGTGACAACGGATCGCGCGCGTCCGGTCCGGCCAGCACGCCGAGCAGCAGGCCAGCGTCGCGCACGGTGCGCGTGATCGGGCCGGAGTGGCTCCGGGCCGCCCAGATGTCGGCGTTGGGCCAATACGGCACCCGCCCGAAGGAGGGCTTGAGACCGAATACGCCGCACAACGCCGCGGGGATGCGGATCGAGCCCGCGCCGTCGCTGCCGTGCGCCAACGGACCAGCCCCAACCGCGACCGCCACCGCCGCGCCACCGCTCGAGGCACCCGACGTGCGATCGGCCTTCCAGGGGTTGCGCGTCGGCGGCATGATCAGGTTGTCGCACGAGTCTTTGTGTCCGTAGCTCGGCGTATTGGTCTTGGCGAAAATGATCCCGCCGGCCGCGCGCACGCGCTCGACGACGACGCTGTCGAAGGTCGGAATGTTGTCTTCCGAGAATTTCGAGCCGTACGTCGTCCGCAGGCCGCTGGTCGGATCGAGGTCTTTGATGGAAATGGGGATGCCGTGGAGCGCGCCCAGCGGCGCCTGGCGCATGACGGCCGCTTCGGCCGCCCGGGCGGTGGTGCGCGCTGTTTCGGCATCGAGGGTGACGAATGGGTATAGCCGCGGCTGCACGGCCTCGGCGCGGGCGAGGACCGACTCCAGAACCTCGACTGGCGACACTTGCCGCGAGCGGATCAAATCGCGGAGCTCGGTCGCCGGGGTAAAGGTGAGATCGGCCATCGGGCCAGGATACCTAACGCTGGTCAGCCGACATTTGTCCTTGCTACATTGAGTGCGAGATGCGCCTCGTCACGCTGGACGCGAGCTCGCCTGAATCAGCCGTGCCCGCCCAGGGCGTGGCGTGCCACGACGTGCGCGACCCGCGCCAGCGGAGCGAGATCCTGGCGCGCAAGGGCCGGCTCCTCTCGGCAGCCGAGGTGACGGACCTGCTTCGGCGGGAGATTGGCGAGCTGCACCTGGCCGTTCCCGAGCCGGGCGATTTGTCCGAGGACGAAGCGGTCCAACGGCTGGGAGCGGCCGTCGCGGGACCCGGCGTGAAGGTCGAGGCCAGCCAGTTCGGGCAAGTGACGCTGACCTCAGATGCCCGCGGCATGTTGCGGCTGGAGGCGACCCGACTCGAGTGGGTTAACGAACAGGACGGGGTGCTGGTGCTGACGGCGGAGGCCGAGCGACCGGTGGACACGGCGACACCGGTCGGGGTCGTCAAGTGCGCGCCGCTGTTCCTGTCCGAGAGCGTGCTGCGGGCCGTTGAAACCGTGCGAGCTGAGCTGGGCCCGGTGCTCCAGGTCGAGAGTTTTCGACCCCATCGCGTCGCGTTCGTCGCGCCCCGCGAGCGTTTGCGGGGCAATGCGTTTAACCGCGCCGCAGGGAGTCTGAGTGCCGCGCTTGACTGGTACGGTTCTTCGCTGGGCGTGGTCGTCCCAGCCGAGACCACTGTCGGGAGTCTGGCCGCGGGATTCAAAAAAGCACTCGACGAGGGCGCGGAGTTGCTCCTGGCCGCCGGGGCGGCCGGGACCGATCCCGCCGACGTCGTGTTCGAAGCCGTTCGTCGCGCGGGCGGGACGGTCGACCAGATTGGCATCCCGGCTGAGCCGGGCACGGCGTGCTGGATCGGCCAGCTGGATGGGCGTCCGCTGCTCGGGCTCGCGTCGTGCGAGTTGTTCGGGCAGCCCGGTGCCCTCGACCTGCTGTTGCCGCGCGTCCTATCCGGCGAGCGACTCGACCGCGGGTTGTTGCGCCGCATTGCCAACGGCGGGCTGCTGATCGGCGGGCCATCGCGGATTGCGCCCTACCACACCGGTCGAGACGGCGCGTGATGGCGTAGGATTTGCAGCAGTCCCAGTTGTGTCCTTCCAGGATCGACTGCAGCGTTGGGCGGACGCCGAGCTCCAGGCACGGCAAGTCGAAGTCGAGCGGCAGGACGCGGCTCAAAAAGGTGAGCAAACTCGGATAGCGTCGAACCTGCGGCGCGCCAGACGGACATTCGTCAACTGGGAGGTCGAACAGACCTTCAAAGCGGTCGAAGCGGCGCTGCGGCGCATCCACGGCGCTGCGCCGGGCGGTCGCGCGAAGCTGAGCAGCCGAGGCGGGTCGCTGTGGATCTCCGCGACCGCGGGCACCGATCGAGGTTGGGGCGAACAGGAGCAGCGGATGCTAACCGCCGCCAAAATCTACGTCTACCTGGCCTACGACGGACGGACGGACATCCTGACGATCAAAGCCTACGGCGGGGGCATCGAAACTAACGAAGTAGCGCCGCTGACAGGTTGGACCAGAATGCGCCTGGAGTCGGTCTTGCTGCTCGCTGTGGGCGCCTGAACCAGGAGTGTCCGCGTCCACGCCGGCGCACGCAGCCCGCAGTCAGGATGGCACGTGCAGGCTGAGGCGCTCCGCAAGGCCGCTGTAGCGGCGCGCGATTTTGTCGTTCGCCACGGCGACTTCGAGCGCGGTCTTGTACAGGCGGCCGGTCTGGCGATTCTCCAGGCCACCGCTCACCACGATGACGGCCCTTTTTCTCGCCCGCGTGAGGGCCGTATACACCAGGTTGCGCTGGAGCATCATGAAGTGGCTCTGGCTGACCACCACGACCACGTTGTCCCACTCGGAGCCCTGCGCGCGGTGGGTGGTGATAGCGTACGCCAGCTGGAGCTGCCACCAGTCATCCCGCGGGTAGGTCACCAGCCGGTCGTCGTCCAGGTCGTCCATTCGCAGCGTGAGCAACTCCGCGCTGATGGCCACGATCTCGCCAGTCTCGCCGTTGAAGCACAGCGTCTGATAATTGTTCTTGCCCACGATCAGCCGGTCGCCGAGCCGGAACACCACGTCGCTGGCGAGCTGGACCTCCGGCCGCCCGGGCTGCGGGGGATTCAGCCGGGCCTGGAGCGCGCGATTGAGCGCCGTCACTCCAACTGACGACGTGTGCTGTGGCGTCAGCACCTGCGCGCCCAGCCGAACCGCGCTCTCGACCGTGAGACGCTGCGCATGGATACCGTCGTCCACCGTCGATGGCTTCGCTCCGAGGACGTACAGGTCGCCGGCGGACGTCGAGCGGGCCTCGGGTAGCTGGCCGTGATTGATGGCGTGCGCGGCCTCGATGATGGGCGAGCCATCCCCCTGGCGCTTGATCACCGTCAACAACGTGACGGGGATGCGCCCGCAGGCGATGAGATCGCGCAGGACGGAGCCCGGGCCGATGCTGGCGAGCTGGTCCTTGTCGCCGACAAAGATCAGTCGCGTCGCCGGATGGACCGACCGCAACAGCCACGCCAGAAGCGGCAGATCGACCATGGAAGCCTCGTCCACGATGATCGTCGCGGCGGGTAAAAACAGCTCGGCTGCGTCTTCAGCCTGCCCCCGCTGACGGTCGAGGCTGAACAGCTGGCGGTGGATGGTGTAGGCGTCGCGCAGCGTGGCCTCCGCCAGGCGCTTGGCCGCCTTGCCGGTCGGCGAAAGCAGCAGATACGACACGTCGCGTTGTTCCAGCAGCGCGACAAGGATGCGCACACTGGTGGTTTTCCCGACGCCGGGACCACCGCTGATGATCGACACCTGGGCAGTGAGCGCGGTCGCGATTGCACGCCGCTGATCGGGTTCGAGGACGATCTGGTGGAGGGTTTCCGCCTGCGCCATCGCGGACTCCAGTTCATCCGGCGCGAACAGCGGCGCGGTATGGCGGAGCAGCTGCGACACGCGGTCCGCGGCGGCGCATTCGGCGTCATACAGCTCGCGAGCATAGATGCGGACTCCAGCCGACGGATCGCTCACTGGTTCGGCGTACGCGTCCGGGCTCTCGACGAACTCGGGGATGTACTCGCGTATCGCGGCGGCCAGCGCGGGGTCCGGCTCCCAGCGGCCGGTGCGTGCACGCCGCTCGTCGAGCTGCCGCGCCGTGCGATCCACCAGTTCGTCGAGTGGCAGGTACACGTGTCCCTCGGAGTGCGCGACCAGCGACAGGACGTACTTGAGGGCGGCGTGCAGACGAAATGTGGAGGTCGGTGCAATCCCCAGCATCAGCCGCAGGCTGTCGGCGGTGAGGAAGCCGATCCCGTGAATGTCGTCGGCCAGCCGGTACGGGTTTTCGCGGACCAGGCGCGCCGCGTCGGCGCCGTACGCCTCGCGCACGCGGCGGGCGTCGGCCCGGCCCAGCCCAATATGCCTCAACCAGGAGTCGACGTCGGCGATCGTGGCCACCGCGGCAAACGACTCGCGGATCGCGCCGGCCCGATCTGGAGTGATGCCCTTGATGACGCACAGCGCCTCGGGCGTGTCGCGCAACACTTCGAAGACGCGGTCGCCGAAGCGCGCCACGGCCTCGGCCGCGCGCACGGGACCGAGGTGCTTGGTGTACGCCACGAGGAAGGCGACCACGCCGCGCCGGTCGAGGTGATCAATCAGTTCAAAGGTATTGACCCGGACCTGCCAGCCGTACTGCGCGTGGCGGATCCAGGTGCCGCTGAGGCGCACGACGGCGCGCAGGGTCACGTCGGCGGGCAGATAGCCGAGGGCGCGGATGCGCGAGCCGTCGGCCTGCTCGAGGGAGAAGATGGCAAACCCGCGTTCGTCGCGGAAGTGGACCGCCAGGATGGTGCCGCGCACGTCCGCGGCGGCGCCCTCTGCGAACGCCGGCAGCGGCATGGACTGCGTGGCGCTCGACCTGGCGGAATCGGCTCGAACGAACGTCGTCATCCTGAGGTAACCGACGAGTATCCGTGCCACGGGAGCCTCAGGATCAATTTCACAGATAGTCCGCGCCGCCGAAGCGTGCAGCCGCTTGCGGAAATCCCCGTCCGACAATCAGTCGAATGACACTGGACACTCGGAAGGGAGCCGCGCAGCGGCGGGCAGCGGAACACGCAGCTAGGATCGGGCCGCGCGCGCCAGGTGTCCAGGCTATGCCGGGCGAAATTTACTTCCAGTACGCGTCCGCGGCCTGGCGGGCGGCTTGCTCGGGGACGAAGCCGAAGCCTTTGAGCACGCGGTAGATGGTCTCTTCCGAGACCAGCTCCTTACTGAAGGCGCCAACCCGCACGATCTCGACCGAGTTCCGTTTCTGGTCCCGCATCAGGTGCTGCGCGGGCATCCGAAAGTTCGTGCCGACGTGCAGTGCGTCCGCGATCGTGCCGGCCAGATCGCACTCAGCGTAGATGCGCGAAAACGCGCGGTACCCGCCGCCGTGGTAGGCCTCGTCCTGAGCGATGAGCGTCATGATGTCGGCCGCCGTGGGCGCGCCCTCCTCGAGCGCGCGCTTGGCCAGCGCGCGGTAGTTGAGGCTGGTGAGCTGCTCCTGGAACGCCGCGTACAGCACCATCTGGCGCGCCGTCGGGAACGGCGGCTCCCATGTCCGCGCCAGGTTGGCGTAGTAGTCCTCCTGCATCTCCGCCTGAGTGAGATGCCCCGTCCGTTCGAGGATCAGCCCGAGTGCGTCGCTGTGCTGGTTCTCCTCGTAGCTCCACTGGTGATACGAGTTGTTGATACCCCAGATGTTGCGAAACAGGTCGTAGCTACGCCCGCTGAAGTCAGCCAGCTTGTCCTCGATGCGTTTGAACGTGAACATGACCGAGCCCAGCAGGGGTGAGATCGTCTCTCGTTCGAGGACTTCGGTCGAGATCAGACGGCTGGGTGCCAGCGACGGTAACGGCGGCGCGAGCGGGTCGGCCTCGCGCGGCCCAGGAGCCGCCGTCGGCTGCAAGATGCGAATCTGCGCATTCTTGATCAGCCACGGCGTAGTGCGCTTCAAGGTGCGGTCGAAGTAAGCCTTGGTTTTGAGGCCAATCAGGCGTTCTTCGGCCGTAATTGGAACTTCACGTGAAGTTTCGTCGAAGTCCGGCGGCGGCGCCGCATGCCTCGCTTCGGTGAGGGCTGTAGTGCTCGTCATACCAACGTGGCAATTATCGGGGATTAACCAGCGGTCAGTGGCAAACCGAAGTGCTCCAGGCGTGACTCAAGAAACAACGGAGGGTTCCGAAACCAGCACGGCCGGCGGTCGCTGGCGCGAACCCAGCCAGCCGAGACGCAGCGGATACGTCAGTCCCAGCACCGCTCCGTAGACCACATGGCGCACGATTTCGCTGGCCATCACCCACAGGGCGATCGAGCCCCCGCCTGGCACGGCGGCGCCGACCAGCGATGGCACCACCAGCAGCGCGATCGCCAGCGGCAGTAACGCGAACAGGAGCCCACTCAGCCAATCCGGTAAGGCCGTCAGGCGCGGCTCGACCCAGACGCCGTACACGCCACCCCAGATCATCCCGACCACCCCAAACGCGGGCAGCACCGCAAGCAGGAGCGGCCCCAGGGTCCGACCGATCATGAAGGCCGCCAGGCGCGCCTGGGCGTGCTCGACGATTCGGCCGGGCGCGAGGACGGCCGCGTCCCCGACGAGGTGCACCAGCACATTCATCACCAGCGTCGAGACGATCGTGGCGATCAGCCCGGCGATGGCGCCATCTCGAAGTCGGTGTCCGCGATCGATGCGACTGGCGTCGTTGGCGACGTGCAGGTGGAGTCCGCGCCGGGCCCGGGCAATCCAGACCACGAGCAACACGAGTGGCACCAGTGATTCGAGCAACCCGAGCGGCAGATGGATCCCGCCGACGATGCTCAAGATCGGTGGGCCGAAGACGAAGCCGAGCACGGTATAGAGCAGGATGTAGAGGAACGATCCCAGCGCGAGCCCTGGCAGGAAACGCTTGATCGGCACCCCCAGTACCCCGCACGTGATCACGGTTGCGATCCGCAGCCCGGGCGTCAGGCGACCCGCGACGATGGCCCTGGCGCCGTGCCGCACCAGCCAGCGCTCGGCCCGGTCTAACCGTTCCGGCGTCAGGTGGATGTAGCGCCCGTACCGGTACACCAGCCCTCGCCCGCCGCGCGACGCCGCCGCGTACAGCACGGTCGCGCCGAGCAGCGTGGCCAGTTCCATGACGAGCAGTGCCTCCCAGAGCGGCACCCGCCCCTCGCGGGCGTGCATGCCCAGCAAGAGCATCAGGAAGTCGCCGGGGATCGGGACGGGAACGCCGGCCTCCTCGATCAGGATCAGGACAAAGGCCGCGAGCACGCCGTGCTGGTCGATCAGGCCGCTCAGTGCGGCACGCGCCGTCTCCCACCAATCCACGCTCGCCCTGGTCTCCCGTTAGCGCGGCCGCTGCCGTTCACACCACGCCAGGACGTCGGCGAAGCGTCGCTCCTCGAGCACGCCGAAGAGTGGCTGGCGGGCCAGCCGTGCCTGGGTGAAGGCCGGCCCAGAGAGTCCACAAAGAAAGCGGGCCTGTTGCCTGGGGTCCCCGAGCGCGGCCGAGTGAGCCGCGCTCACCGCGGCGAACTCGCGGTCGTTCACCGCGCTGTCGATGGGCGGCAGCGCCGGAAGAGTTGGCAGCGTCTCGGCACGCTGAGACTCGCAGAAGCTGCAGTGCCCGCACGGTGCGTCCAGCACCTGGCCGAAGTAGCCCACGAGCGCCGCCGTCTGGCACCCGCTGTGCTCGGCGAGTTGCAGCACCTGCTGGAGACGCTGGATCTCCTGCTCCTCGCGGCGTTGAAACCGCTCGGTCAGGGCGGTGACCAGCGTCGGCTCATCGGTCGGCTCCGCATCGACCCGAGAAAAGCGCAGCCGGGCCTCGCTAGCGCGTAACTCGACCAGTCCCTGCTCTTCCAGGTACTCCACCGCCCGCACGATCCGGTCGCGATCGGAGCCGACCTCGGCCGCCATCTCGACCGGGTTCAGGGCATACCAGATGCGCCCTTTTTTGGCTATGGAGAAGACGCGCGACAAGAACGTCCGCCGCTCGCCCGAGAAGCGCGCCAGGATCTCGCCCAGTGGCACTAGCGGTTTGACTTCGTAGCCGGCGTAGAACGGCGTCCCCTGACGCAGCACCCCGAGCAACTCCAGGTACGTCAACACCGTCCGCAGGACCAGCGGTCGGATGTCGTGGCGGTTCGACAGCTCGATCAAGCTGACGTCGAACATCGGGCCCGCCTCCAGCAGCGCGCGCACGACGGACTCCAGCGCATCGCGGGTGGGGGTGTCGCCATAGGCGAAGTTCTCGAGCGTGGGCACATCCGCCGGGCAGGCCAGCAACTCGACGATCGACGGCTGCCCGTCGCGTCCAGCCCGACCCATCTCCTGGCTGTAGCTCTCGAGGCTCTTGGGTAAGTTGTAGTGATAGACGTAGCGCACGTCCGCTTTGTCGATCCCCATGCCAAAAGCGATGGTCGCCACGACGATGCCGCGGTCGGACGCCATCCACCATTCCTGCGTCTCGGCACGCACGGCAGCGTCCATGCCAGCGTGGTAGGCGCGCGCCGGAAAGCCTGCCCGGGCCAGTCGGTCGGCGACCTGCTCGGCCGTCCGCTGCAGGGTCACGTAAACGATGCTCGACCCGGGCGGCCGGCTGCCCAGGCGCTCCTCCAGCTTCTGGTGGCGGTCCTCGCGGTTGACCGGGGTGATGTGGAGCGACAGGTTCGAGCGGTAAAAACCGGTGACCACCGCGCATTCGGGCGGGATGCCAAAGCCAGCGCAAATGTCCTTCACGACGGTGGGCGTGGCGGTGGCGGTCAGCGCCAGCACCCGTTCGGCGCCGAGCAGGCGCGCGGTCTCCGCGAGCTTCAGGTAGTCGGGGCGGAAATTGTGGCCCCATTCGGAAATGCAGTGCGCCTCGTCGACCGCGAACAGGGCGATCCGCGTGCGCTGCAGATCGTTGAGAAAGCGCTCGTTGTTGAAGCGTTCGGGCGCGACATACAGGATTCGCAAGCTGCCAGATCGCAGCCCGTCGTTGACCTGGCGGGCCTCGGCTGCAGACAGCGACGAGTCGAGCCGCGCCGCGGCGATGCCGCGCCCCTGCAGGTAGTCGATCTGGTCCTTCATCAGCGCGATCAGCGGCGAGACGACCACCGTGATGCCCTCGACGGCGAGCGCGGGTAACTGGTAGCACAGGGACTTGCCACCGCCGGTCGGAAACACCGCCAGGGCCGACCCGCGTTCGAGGAGCGCGTCGATCACCTCCCGCTGGCCGGGTCGAAACGCGGCCAGCCCAAAGCGATCGCGCAGCAACGCCTCAGGCTCACCCTCGGCTGACATCCGGGCCGCTGCGCCGCCGAGGTGTACCTCAGGCTCACCCTCGGCTGACATCCGGGCCGCTGCGCCGCCGAGGTGTAC
>Ga0209166_10003761_pt1 | contig 10810 bp, 10 predicted proteins | sample Coa_R1_3_FD_187151 | JGI IMG/M metagenome (GOLD analysis project Ga0209166, IMG submission 187151) | Surface soil microbial communities from Centralia Pennsylvania, which are recovering from an underground coalmine fire - Coalmine... | ecosystem: Environmental > Terrestrial > Soil >... | reverse complement strand
CACCGGGCGGCGCGCATCTGCGCCGCGGCCCGCGGCGGTCAGGTGCTGATCTCCCAGGCCACGCAGACCCTCGTCGAGGACGAAGAGGAGGGGGAGGAGCAGGGCTTCACGCTGGCGGACCTGGGCGAGCACCACCTCAAGGACCTGGACCGGCCGGTACGCCTGTTCCAGCTCGCCGCGGCGGGGCTGGAACCGCCGGATGAGCGGGTCACCGGCCCGGACGGCCAGGATGGCCCGGCAGCCGGGCCCGCGGCGGGAGTCCACGGCTGGCCGGCCGCCCTGACCAGCTTCATTGGCCGGGCGGCTCAGGTAGCTGAGGTGGCCGGGCTGCTGGGTGAGTTCCGGCTGGTGACGGTGACCGGCCCGGGCGGGGCGGGGAAGACCCGGCTGGCCGGTGAGGTGGCCAGAAGCGCGGCGGCCCGGTTCGCCGACGGCGTGTGGCTGGTAGAGCTGGGGCCAGTGCAAGATCCGGCGCAGGTGGCCTCGGTGGTGGCGGCGGCGCTGGGCGTGCGAGAGCAGCCGGGGCTCTCGGCGGCTGATGCGGTGGCGCGGGTGCTGGCCAGACGGCCTTGCACGCCGCCGATCTGACCGGAGCGCTCGGCTACTTCACCGCAGTCCGGGACGCCATCGCGGGCCAGGGGCCATCCCGGGCCCTGGCGGAATCCCTGTGCGGCTGCTCGATCGTCTTTGCCACCCGGGGCCGGCTCACCGAGGCAGCCGAGGAAACCCGACGTGCCCTGGCCATGGCCCAGGCGCTCGGGCACCCGGACGCCGAGGCGCTGGCCCTGGGGAACCTGGCCATCGCGGCCAAGAACGGCGGCGACTTCGACGGCGCGCTGCAACTGGTCAGGCAGGTACAGCAGATCCCGGGCGACATCTCCGGCTGGCTGACCCGGGCCAGCGACAACCTGCTCGTCGCGGTGCTGATCGAAACCGGTGACCTGGCGGCCGCCGAGCGGATCTGCGCCGCCACCCTGACCCAGTCCCGGGACGCGGGTGACCTGCGGGTCCTGGGCTCCTTGCTGACCCAGATGGCGGACCTGGACCTGAGGGCGGGTCGCATCGAGGGCGCTGCCGCGCGGATCCGGGAGTCGCTCCAGATCACGATGCGGACCGGCATCTGGTTCGAGCTGATCAACATCTTGTACCACTGCGCGGAGCTGTGCGCTCAGACCGGACGCCCGGCCGAGGCCCTCACCGCCTGGGCCGCCCGCGCCGCGTTTGCCCGGCGCGAAGGGTTCCTGGACGGACCCGACGGCGACCGGCGGCTGGAATCCGAACGCGAGCTCCGGGACGCGCTTGACCCTGCCGAGGCCGAGGCGGCGCAGGATCGGGGCGCGACGATGGGCGCGGCTACCGCCGCCGAGTACGTGCTCCTGCTGACCGCGCCGACGCAGCCCGCGGGCGTACCGGGCCCGGTCCCGGCCCAGCTCACCGCCCGGGAACGAGAGCTGGTCACCCTGGTGGCCCAGGGCCGCACCGACGCTCAGATCGCCCTATGACGCCACGCGCCGGCGCAGGCCGACCACGGCTATGGCCAGGCCGACGCCCGCGATCACCGGGCCGGCCACCGCCCAGAAGCTGTCGCCGGACATGCTGCTCCCGCCGATGGCACCGACGCCCTGGAGCGTGAAAATGATCCCCGCCAGGGTGATCAGAACTCCCACAACGGCCAGGACGATCGTCCTCATGATGACTGCCTCTCCATCCACTACCTACACGGACCGGGCCGCCAGGCGGTTCAGCATAAGGCCCGGGTTGGGCGCAGTGCGGCCACGTATATTGCCGCCGGGTTGCCGGCAGCCAGTAAGCGCGCGGGAAAACCAGGCGACAGAGCGCGCGCGAAGCGGCAGGATCACCGACGTGGTTCCTGAGTTCGTCCCCGGCCTGCAGCTGTCCCGCGAGTTCTATGCCACCGCGGTCCGCCCGCTGCTGGCCGAACAGTTCCCGCGGGTGCCGTACGCGGCGGCGCTGCTCGGTCCCGGATCGGAGGTCGCCGGCTTCGACAGCCAGCGCTCCACCGATCACGACTGGGGTCCGCGCCTGCAGATCTTCCTGCCCGACCGCGACGCGGACCGCCACGCCGCGGTCCTCACCACGATGCTGGCCAGCCGCCTGCCAGAGTCCTTTCGCGGCTACCCGGTTGCGTTCCCCGTCACCAGGGGGCCCGGTACGGTACGGCACCGGGTGCAGGTCACCGCCCTGGGCACCTGGCTGACCTCGCACCTCGGGTTCGACCCGCGGCACGCCGTCACCCTGCTGGACTGGCTGGCCACCCCGGCGCAGCGGCTGGCGGAGTTCACCACCGGAGAGGTCTTTCACGACGGGCCCGGCGAGCTGAGCCGCGCCCGCGCCGCCATGGCCTGGTACCCCGCGACGTGTGGCTGTACCTGCTGGCCTGTCAGTGGCAGCGTATCGGGCAGGAGGAAGCCTTTCCCGGCCGGTGCGCGGAGGCCGGCGATGACCTCGGCTCGGCCGTCGTCACTGCCCGCCTGGCCCGCGACCTGATGCGGTTGTGCCTGCTGATGCACCAGCGTTACCCGCCCTACAGCAAATGGCTGGGCACCGCCTTCGCGCGGCTTCCCGGCACCGCCGGCCTCGCCGCCTCCCTGGCGGCCGCGCTATCGGCATGCGACTGGCCCGCACGCGAGCAGCACCTGCGCGAGGCCTACCAGACCGTCGCCGCGCGGCACAACCAGCTGGGCCTCACCCGGCCGTTGGGCACCGGCACGCGTCCCTTCTACGACCGGCCCTATCAGGTCATCCATGCCTCCCGGTTCACCGCCGCGCTGCGCGAGGCGATCACGGACCCGCAGCTCAGGCGGCTGCCGCCCGCGGGCGCGATCGACCAGTTCGTCGACAGCACCGACGCCGCCAACGACCTCCGCTTCCTGCGCGCCTGCGTCCAAGCGGCCTGGGTGGGGGAAACCCCAGGACGCGACGGGGGGTAACCGCATTCCGCTTGCGGGCCTGCGGTCCGTACCGTTTTTGCAGGAGTTAACGGACCGTTCGGAGGGCATGATGGTCGCAGAAAGCCAGGCTGAGATCGCCGCGTCGGTGGCCGCCCTGAAGGATCTTGGCCCCGGCTATGACCAGGCGCTGGCCGAGGGTCTGGTGGAACGCATCGGCGCGGAGATCGACAAGCGGATCGCGGCCGAGATCGACAACCGGGTCACCGCGGAGGTGGACGGCCGCATCCTGACCCAGCTGGACCGGTACGCCGGGTGCCGGCACCAGCGCCGCCGGGCCAAGCGCATGATCCGGGCCGAACGGCGCATGGTCCGGGCCGATCGGGCCGACCAGGCCGGCCGGCAGACCCTCGCGCTGGCCCTCGGGTCCATGCTGGTCGCCCTGGTGGTGACCGCGATCGTGCTCAGGGGATCCCCGGGCTTCGCCGCCATCACCCTCATGGCCCTGATCTGGACCATCGTCGGCACCATCAACGTCGCCTACGCCCTCCGCAAGCACCCCCCGCAATCATGATCGTGGCCAGTTCAGGCCAAATACGGCCCACTTCTGACCACGATCATGAAAGCGACCCGAGCAGCGGAGGCTAGGAGGGCAGCGTCTCGCGGTGGTGCGGCGCGTCCCAGTCGGCTGGCGCCGGCTCGACGTCGATCCGCCAGGGCGCGTCGTTGACGAAGCTCGGCGCCGGGCCCGCCAGCAGCCCGCCGAACGCCGCGAAGTCCGTCGTCTCGCCGAACGCCGGGTGCTGGTACAGATCGCGCGCGTACCCCCACAGGTTCGGGTAGCTGGTCAAAGGCCGCTCGCTGATCTTGCCCAGCGGGTTGTAGCTCAGGTCGAAGCGGGCCAGCGTCGGCCACAGCCGCACGTCGGCCTCGGTGATCCGGTCCCCGAACAGGTACCTGCTCCCGGCCAGGCGCTCGTCCAGGAACTCGAAGCTGCCGATCAGCAGCTGCCGCAGCCGCTCGTAGTCCGCCTGCGTGGTGGCGCCCGCCACGTTGTACGTCCCGTTGTTCACCGTCTGGTAGACGCGCTCGTTCAGCGCGTCGATCTCGGCCCGCAGCGTCACGGGGTACAGCTCGAGGCCAGCCGAAGCCCAGCGCCCGAACTGCGTGCCCAGGTCGATGGTGATGTCGGGGAAGTTGTTGCTCACCACCCGGCGCGTCTGGCGGTCCCAGAGCACCGGGACCGAGACGTGCCCGTCGTACCCCGGCTCGGTGATCTCGTAGGCCTGCGCCAGGAACCGGAAACCGTTGACCGGATCGGGCCCGCGCCGTTCCCGGAACGCCCAGCCCCGGCCGTCCCGCCGGTCGTCGACGTAGGACAGCGAGACCACGTCCTGCAGGCCGGTGAGCCTGCGGACGATCGCGGTGCGCTGCGCCCACGGGCAGCCCCAGGAGATGTACAGGTGATACCGGCCGGGTTCGGCCTGGTACCCGCTGCTGCCGTCCGCGGTGATCCGGCCCTGGAAGCGGTACCGGGGCCGCTGGAAGGCCTGCCCGCGCTCGAAGCCGCGCCCGGGTCCGTACTCGCCGTAGGCGTCATAGTCCACCGGGCTGGCGTACCGCGGCTCCTGCATGGTCGTCATGACCCGAGGCTACCCCGGCACCCAGCCCGGTGACCGAGGACGGCTTACTCGATCCCGCCGTTCACCATCCGGCCCAGGACCTCGTACTTCGCCGGGTTCCGCTTGCGCATGCCCAGCGCCAGGACCACGCCGAGCACGAGCCAGGCCAGGCAGAACCACGGGATGATGTCCACCCAGATGATCGAGCCGCCGATCGAGTGCAGGTTGGACCACAGCAGGTAGAGGACGACGCCCATGGCCACGATGGCCAGCACCGGGATGACCTCGGTGGTCCACAGGTTCCGCTCATTGCGGTGCTCGGGCTTGCGGAAGTACACGATCGTGGCCAGCGAGCACAGCGTCTGGTTGACCAGCACGGTGAACGTCGCCACGATCGCGAACCAGCCGAACAGCTCGTAGTAGGGAGCATTGGCGAAGCTGGCGAAGCCCTGAGCCGACTTGCTGGAGTACCAGATGATCAGGAACAACCCGACCAGCGCGCCCTCGATGACCGCGGCGGTGAGGTTGGCCACGTGCGGGCTCTTCCACCTGGGGTGGGTGCGGCCGAGATGGGGGTGGAAGATCTTCTCCCGCCCGATCACGTACAGGTATCGCGAGTGGGTGTTGTGGAAGGACAGCGCGCAGGCGAACGACGAGGTGAGGATCAGCCATTCCATGACGTCGGTCACCCATTTGGCCGCGAACTTGGTGGTGACGCCGTAGTAGAGGTTTCCGCCGTTGGTCGCCGCTTCATGGTCCACGGCGTGCAGGCCCCAGCCGGACACGACCGCCCACGCGCAGATGGCGAAGAATATCCCGCCCCCGATCACGCTGATGAACAGCGCCTGGGCTCCGATCCGCCGCGGGTTGCGCGACTCCTCGGCATAGTTCGGGATGGTCTCGAATCCGACCCACGACCACACCGCGAAGAAGATGCCGACCCCCGGGGCTAGGCCCTTGAACGCGTTGACCGGGTTGATCGGCGCCGCCGATACGCCGCCGGGCCCGCCGCCGTGCGCGAACACCGCCACGTCCATGACGGTGAGGACGACTATCTCCAAGATGAGCGCGACCCCGAGCACGGCGGTGCCGATCCGCACGTCGAAGTGGCCCAGCAGCACGATGACGATCAAGGCGCCGAAGGCCAGGTACGGCCACGGTATCCCGATGTGGAAGAACTGCTGGATGGTGATGTTGCCGAAGTAGCCGAACGCCCCGAACAGCGAGCCCACCACGAACGCGTACGCCAGGATCGACGACCACCCCGCGGCCATCCCCAGCGGGCGGCCGAGCCCGTGGCTGATGAAGGAGTAGAACCCGCCCGAGGACGGGACGCTCCGCATCATCTTGACGTAGCCCACCGAGAACAGGACCAGCATGACGATGCCGATCTCGAACCCGGCGGGCGCTCCGATGCCGTTGCCCAGCCCGATCGCGAGCGGCACGTTGCCGAGCTGCCCCGTCAGCGGCGACATGGCCGCGAAGGAGATGAACAGCACCCCGCTCAGCCCGATGGCACTCTTGCGGAGCGTATTAACATCGCCGCGTTCGGAGATGTCCAGCGACGCCGAGGCCTCCTTCACGCTGGAGGCTTCACCGGAGCCCATGAAGTCCATATGTCCTCCCGATTGGCCCGCCGCTCAGGGATCACCGGAAGAATGCGCTCAGCTTCGCAGTGTGTTCGTGTCGTCCCTGTTCGGCGCCGACTTGACCGACGGGTGCGCCATTACACCTACAGTCACTTTGGTCTACTTTGCGTACCATAAGACCAGGGCTGATCGGCTGTCAATGGGCAGGTAGCAACGCATTCGGTCCGGCCGGCCCGGTGCCGTGCTACCGGTGAGTTACTCGTGACCGGCTGCGCCGTCAGGAGGTCCGGCTGCGCCGTCAGGAGGTCCGGCCGTGACGTACGCGGCCGAGATCCCGCCGTCCACCAAGAACTCCGTGGCGTTCACGTAGGAGGACGCGTCGCTGGCCAGGAAGGCGGCGGCCGTGGCGATCTCCCTGGCCAGCGCGAACCGGCCGGGCGGGACGTGGACCAGCCGGCGCGCCGTCTCCTCGGGCCGGAACAGCGACCGCAGCAGCGGCGTGTCCACCGGGCCCGGGCACAGCGCGTTGACCCGCACCCCGCGCCTGGCGAACTCCACGCCCAGCTCCCGTGACAACGACAGCACGCCTCCCTTGGAGGCGGTGTAGGCGATCTGGGACACCGCCGAGCCCATGGTGGCCACCAGCGACGACGTGTTGATCACCGAGCCGCCGCCCGCCGCCAGCAGGTGCGGGAGGCCGTACTTGCAGCACAGGAAGATGCTGGTCAGGTTGACTTCGATCACCCGGTGCCAGGTCTGAAGGTCGGTATCGAGCACCGACCCGTCCTCGGGCACGGCGATGCCCGCGTTGTTGAACAGGACGTCGATGCGGCCGAAACGCTCCGCGGCCGCGGTGTAGACGGCCTCGACCTGACCGGGATCGGTCAGGTCGGCGGTCAGGAAGAGGGGAGCGTCCACGTGACCCTTGACGTCGACCCCGACCACGGTCGCGCCCTGCCCGGTGAACACGTCCACGCTCTCGCGGCCGATCACCCCGGCGGCGCCGGTGATCACGCAGACCTTCCCGTCCAGCGCGGCCACTCAGGCGCCCCTGCGGTACTTTGGTCTAGTATTCATGCCATTGAACCTTACCTTGACGTGGCGATCGTGGGCGCCGGGTTCTCCGGGCTCTACATGCTGCACCGCCTGCGCGCGCGTGGGCTGCGGGTGCGCGTGTTCGAGCGCGGCGCGGACGTCGGCGGCACCTGGTACTGGAATCGTTATCCGGGTGCCCGGTGTGACATCGAGAGCGTCGACTACTGCTACTCGTTCTCCCCGGAGTTGCTGGCCGACTGGACGTGGACGGAACGCTACGCCGCCCAGCCGGAGATCCTGCGCTACCTCCAGCACGTCACGGACCGTTTCGCCCTGCGGCCGGACATTCAGTTCGGCACCCAGGTCACGTCGCTGCACTACGACGCGGCCCGGAACCACTGGCTCGTATCCACCGACGCCGGCGAGACGGTATCGGCCCGCTACTGCGTCCTGGCGGTCGGCAACCTTTCGAGGGCCAAGCCGCCGCCCTTCCCCGGGCTCGAAAGCTTCCGCGGCCAGTGGTACCACACCGCCCGGTGGCCCGCCGAGGGCGTCGATCTCCAGGGCCAGCGGGTGGGGATCGTGGGGACGGGGTCCACCGCGATCCAGGCGCTGCCCCAGATCGCGCGGCAGGCGGACCGCGTCCAGGTCTTCCAGCGCACGCCGAACTATTCCATGCCGGCCCGGAACCGCCCGCTACCGACCAGCGAGCTCCGCGAGGTGGTCCAGGGATACCCTGCGCGGCGCCGGGCCGCCGAGCAGTCCGACGCCGGCGTGCCGATCGCCCCGCCGCGGCTCGCCGCGCTCGACGTGTCGCCGGCCGAACGCCGGCGGATGTACGAGGCCGGCTGGCAGCGCGGCGGCATCAACGCGCTGTCCTACGCTTTCACCGACTTCTTCACCGACGAGCGGGCCAACCTCACCGCCCAGGACTTCGCCCGCGAAAAGATCCGCCAGCTGGTCCGCAACCCCGTCGTGGCCGAGGCTCTCTGCCCGGCGCACCACATCGGCACCAAGCGGACCTGCGTGGACATCGGGTACTTCGAGACCTACAACCAGGACCACGTGGAGCTGGTCGACGTGCGGAGCTCGCCGGTCACCACCGTGACCCCGCGGGGCCTGGCCACCGCGGCCGGGGAGTACAAGCTCGACGTCCTCGTGTTCGCGATCGGGTTCGACGCGATCACCGGAGCCCTGCTCGAGATCGACATCCGCGGCCGGGACGGCGTCCCCCTGGCTGAACAGTGGGCGACGGGACCGCGCACCTACCTCGGGCTGTGCGTGGCGGGTTTCCCGAACCTGTTCATGATCACCGGCCCGGGCAGCCCCTCGGTGCTCAGCAACATGGTGGTGTCGATCGAGCAGCACGCCGACTGGATCCTCGACTGCCTGGATCACCTGCACAGCCGCGGCCTGAACCAGATCGAGGCGTCGGCACAGGCGCAGGACCGCTGGGTCCGCCACGTCGGCGAGCTCGCCGGCCGGACGCTCTACCCGCGGGCCGCGTCGTGGTACGTCGGGGCTAACATCCCGGGCAAGCCGAGGGTGTTCATGCCTTACACCGGCGGCTGCGGGACGTACCGGAAGGAGTGTGACCAGGTGGTCGAGCGCGGGTACGAGGGCTTCGTCCTAGGCGGGGCGGGCACGTGAGCCACCGGGACGATTTCGCCCGCTGGTGTGAGACGGAAGGCATCCACACCGTGATCACCGGGGCCGCCGACACGCACGGGATCTGGCGCGGCAAACGACCCCCGGTGGCGGCCTTCCTGGACCTGCTGGAGCGGGGTGTCCCGTTCAGCGACGTGGTCCTGGTGATCACGCACTCCGAGGACACCGACGAGGGCCAGGAACTGGTCGAGCCGCCCGGCGGCGACGCGTACCCGCTCTACTTCCCGCGCAAGGAGCAGGGTTTCCCGGACATCTTCGCCGTCCCGGATCTGTCTACCGCCCGGCTCCTGCCCTGGCATGACGGGACCGCCGGGGTACTCGGCGAGTTCCGGCTCGCCGATGGCCAGGGCGTGCCGGTCGATCCCCGGATCGCGCTGCGCCGGCTGATCGACCGGGCCCGCTCGCACGGCCTGGAGCCGAAGGCCGGGATCGAGTACGAGTTCTACCTGTTCCGCGGCGACCTGGCCGCGCTGGCGCAGTCCGGCTGGCGGCTGCAGCCGCTCCGGATGCGCCCCTACACCTACGGCGTTTACGGTGGCAGCCTGGACGAGGACCTGATCGGGGAGATCCGTCGCCAGCTGGCCGGGGCCGGCGTACCCGTCGAGGCGTGCAACCCGGAGACCGGCCCGGGCCAGTTCGAGCTGAACATCCGCTACGACCACGCGCTCAAGGCGGCCGACGACGCGTTCGTGTACAAGAACAGCGTCAAGGAGATCGCCGCCCGGCACGGCCTCATGGCCTCGTTCATGGCCAAACCGCGCCGCGACTGGGCCGGCTCGTCCTGTCACGTCCACCAGTCGTTGTGGGAGCCGGACGACGGCCCCAACGCCTTCTTCGACCATGCGCGCGGCCACGGGCTGTCGCAGGCCGGACGGCACTACGCCGGCGGCCTCCTGGCCACCATGCGAGAGTTCACCGCGCTGTTCGCCCCGACCCCGAACTCCTACAAGCGCTTCACGCCCTACTCGTGGGCGGGCACCAGCGTCAGCTGGAGCTATGAGAACCGGTCGACCGGCATCCGGGCCATCGCCGAGGGCCCGGCGCAGGCGCGACTGGAGCACCGGCTGCCCGGCGCCGACACCAATCCCTACATCGTGGTCGCCGCCTGCCTGGCCGGCGGCCTACACGGGATCGAGCAGAAGATCGAGCCGCCGCCGGCCTACGAAGGCGACGCGTACGCCACCAGCGGGCTCGAGTCGGTACCCGCGTCGCTGGAGGATGCCGTGCGCCTGCTGGAGCGCAGCACGGTGGCGCGGGAGATGTTCGGCGAGGACTTCGTCCGGCACTTCGCCCTGATGAAGTGGTTCGAGGCCGAAAAGTACCGGCAGCAGGTGTCGGAATGGGAGATCCGGCGTTACGTGGAGACCGCCTGATGACCTACAGGCCGGCGATCCACTCGGTGAGCAGGGCGTTGAACTTGTCCGGCTCCTCCCACATGGGGCAGTGGCCGCTCTGCTCGAACACGTGCAGTTCGGACCGGGGCAGCTCGCGGTGCAGCCAGTCGGCCGCGGCCAGCTTGCCCACCTTCTCGTCCCGTCCCCAGACCAGCAGGTGCGGCACGGTCAGCCGACCGATCAGCTCCCGGTAGTCCTGCAGGGTCTGGTTCACCAAGATGACAGAGCCCGCGTTGGCGCCGACCGCGGAGATCGCCTTGACGAACCCGGCCTGCTCGGTCTCGGTCAGCTCGCCCGCGAACATCTCCGGCACGAAGCCGGCGAAGAACCCGGCGAAGTCGTCCTGCGCCAGCTGCAGGTAGGTGCGCAGCTCGGGCACGTCGGCGATCCCGTAGGGCCAGCCGGGCTGGGTGAGGTCCGACGGGCCCTGGGACACCACCACCGCGCCGGCCAGCCGCGGGTCATCCGCGAACTGATCCAGGTAGTCCCACAGGACCATGCTGCCCATCGACCACCCGACCACCACGGCGTCGCGCAGGTCGAGCAGCTCGATGACGGCGCGGACATCCCGGGCGTACTGGGCGACGGTGTGC
>Ga0209166_10003758_pt1 | contig 10814 bp, 7 predicted proteins | sample Coa_R1_3_FD_187151 | JGI IMG/M metagenome (GOLD analysis project Ga0209166, IMG submission 187151) | Surface soil microbial communities from Centralia Pennsylvania, which are recovering from an underground coalmine fire - Coalmine... | ecosystem: Environmental > Terrestrial > Soil > Unclassified... | reverse complement strand
GCATTCTGCATCCTTATCCCATGGCTCGCTTCGCCGCTACACATCCTTGGTAAGAGCCGTATGCGTAAACGCGCACGTACGGATCTCTGCGGGGGGCGCTCAGTGATGAGCGTCCCTACCGCGACAGCAATTCTTAACTTAGCAACTTATGGGCTCCGCCCGGCGAATGCTGAATAGTCTAAACCTGCATTCAAAGCTGTCTACGACTTTCCCTTGGCGTCGCCCGCTCCCGCGGCAGCCTTCTTTACGTCAACTGGCCCGCCGTCGCTCCCCGCGCTCCAGGTTCCGGTGAGTTGGTCGCCATTAATCTTCAGGGAAATCGTGCCCGCCGTGCCCTGGGCATCGAACTCGAGCGTAACCGCATCTTCTTTCCGGGAACCGCTGCCGATCGCGAAATCGCCGTGCGACGAACGGATCATGCCGGTCACGGCGCCTTCCTTCTCGGTCAGCTCGAAGGTCACGGGAATTACTTCTCCGTCGCCATTCTTCGCGCTGCCTTCATAGTTTCCTGTGAGCTCGGACTTGGCCGGCGTTTTCTTATCTTGCTGTGCGAACGCCAGGCATGAAAGCGCGAGCACAATGCATACCGCGAAAGACCAACCCAGCTTGGCGGCATTGTTCTTCACCATGATTTAAACTCCTTTCGCTACCATCTTCCCCAACGCATCCTTCTCGATGTAGGCCCACGGCGTCTTCGGATCGTGCGTAAACACTGTCAGCCACTTCTCCGGGATCGCCTTGGCATAATACCGCTTTTTGCTTTCGATGGTGTCCAGAGGATAGAGATCGAAGCTCATGCCCCACGTCAGATCGATGTGAGCGCTCGTGGGCATCAGGTCGGAGATGTAGCATGCCGTCTTGCCCTGGCTCTCTACGATGATGGCCTGCATGTGCGCCGTGTGGCCCGGGAATGTCTTGACGGAAATGCCGGGCACGATTTCCTCGCCGCCTTTCAGCAGCGTCATCTGGCCGCTCGCCACCAGAGGATCGTAGTTGTCAGGGATGTAACTGATAGCGTCCCGTTCGCTCGGCTTGCGCGAATATTGCCATTCCCCTTCGGGCGCGTAGTATTTCGCGCGCGGAAACGTGGGCACGATCTTGCCGTTCGCGTCGCGTACGGTGTTCCATCCACAATGATCGAAGTGCAGATGCGAGTTAATGACGATATCAATGTCTTCCGGCGAGACTCTGCCTTCGGCTAGATTGTCGATCAGCTTGGCCGGCTGGCCGTAGAACTTGACCATGCGCTCGGAGAGCTTGTTGCCCATCCCGGTTTCGACCAGCACGGTCTGATCTCCGGTGCGAATCAGCAGCGAGTTGAGCCCGGCCATTACGTAGTTCCTATCGTCGGCCTCCATCTTGCGCGACCACATCACCTTCGGCACCACTCCAAAGAACGCGCCGCCATCGAGCGGATACGTGCCGTCGGAAAAAGCTGTGAGTTCGAAGCTGCCCAGTGTCATCCGGTGCATCAAGCTAGTGTGCCATAGAGGATTGGACTCGATTCACCACGGAGTCACCGAGGCACAGAGAAAAAATCGATTCTGGTTCTTCTCTGTATCTCCCTGACTCCGTAGTGGGTTAACGATCCAGTGAATAGATATCCACAGGCTAGGAGCCGAACGTGTGACATCTGACCTTGCGCCCGTTTTCTCGTTTCTGGCATGCTACGTAACGGCGACGCCGTAGCTGAATCGGCCGGCGGTCGAAAAGGCGTTTCCAAGTGCTTTGTTTTCAAGATTTTGACCCCTAAACCCTTGGGGCTCAAGATTTTGCAAGCCACGTTTTGTGAACCCCGCGCCCAGCGCGGCATCTGAAGGGGTGGGGGGAGGGGGGGGGTACTAACCAGTAAACTTTCCCGTTTCACTCTAAAATTTCGAACTTACCTCGAAGAAATTTTCCCGATATTCCGTCTTTTCGGCCTTTCCGCCTCGCTGCTAATGAATACCCGAAACCAGAGACTTGACATAAAACCGATCCACCACAGAGACACGGAGTCACAGAGAGAAAATCATCTGGATTTTCTCCGTGCCTCCGTGACTCTGTGGTGATTATCTCTTTGCTTTTGCCGGCGTTTTCTCGCCCACGCGCTCACTCACTTCGAACGACATCTTGCCGGCTTTCTTGTCGGCATCGACCACCACGTGATCGCCGTGCAAGACTTCGCCATCGAGTATCTTCAGCGCGAGCGGATCCTGCACCAGCTTCTGAATAGCGCGTTTTAGCGGACGCGCGCCGAAGTTCGGATCGTATCCCTGCGTGAACAGCAGGTCTTTCGCGGCATCCGTGAGCTCGAGCGAGATCTTGCGATCCGCCAATAGACGACGCACATCTTCCAAACGCAGTTCGATAATCTTCACCAGCTGCTCTTTTCCAAGCGGACGGAAGACGATGATGTCGTCCACGCGGTTCAGGAACTCCGGTTTGAAATGCGTGTGCAGCAGGTTCTGGACCTGTTGCGAGGCTTCCTCGAAGTCACGGTCTGATTTCAGGCTATCGGCCTGCAGGAGTTGCGAACCGATATTCGACGTCATGATGATGATCGTGTTCTTGAAGTCCACGACACGCCCTTTGCCGTCGGTTAAGCGTCCATCATCCATAATCTGCAGCAGCACGTTGAACACGTCAGGATGCGCCTTCTCGATCTCGTCGAACAGCACAACCGCATATGGTCGACGACGCACCTGCTCGGTCAGCTGTCCGCCTTCTTCGTAACCGACGTACCCTGGAGGCGCGCCAATCAGTCGCGCCACCGAATGTTTCTCCATGTACTCCGACATATCGATGCGGAGCAATGCATGCTCGTCATCGAACAGGAATTCGGCGAGCGCGCGGGCAAGTTCGGTTTTGCCGACTCCGGTCGGTCCGAGGAAGATGAACGATCCGATCGGACGCTTAGGATCGCTTAATCCCGCGCGCGAGCGGCGAATCGCGTTGGCGACTCGCTCCAGCGCCGGATCTTGTCCGACCACGCGCTGGCGCAAACGTTCTTCCATGGTGACCAGCTTCTTGACCTCGCCTTCAAGCATCTTGGAGACGGGAATTCCGGTCCACTTGGAGACGATGCTCGCGACATCTTCTTCATCGACTTCCTCTTTCAGCATGCGCTGGCCGCTCTGGCTCTCCATCTGCTTGCTTAGCTTGGCCAGTTCCTGCTCAGCTTGTGGGATTCGCCCGTAGCGAATTTCTGCTACGCGCTCGTTGTTGCCCTTGCGCAACTCCGCCTGCTCTTCGACCTTCAGCTTTTCGATTTGCTCTTTGAGGGCGCGGATCCGGGCAATCGCATCCTTCTCTTTCTTCCAATTCGCCTTCAGCGTGTTGGACTTCTCGCGGATTTCCGCGAGTTCCCTCTCGATGACTGCAAGCCGCTCGCGCGAATTCGGATCGTCTTCCTTCTTCAGAGCCTGTTTTTCGATTTCCAGCTGCGTCGCTCGGCGCTCGAGCTGGTCGATGTCGGTGGGAAGCGAATCGATCTGGATGCGCAGAGATGCAGCCGCCTCATCGATCAAGTCGATTGCCTTGTCGGGCAGAAAGCGGTCGGAAATGTAGCGATGCGAGAGCGTGGCTGCCGCGACGATGGCCGAGTCTTTAATGCGCACGCCGTGATGCACTTCATATTTCTCTTTCAGGCCACGCAGAATCGCGATGGTGTCTTCGACATTGGGTTCGCCGACGAAAACAATCTGGAAGCGGCGCTCGAGCGCAGCATCTTTCTCGATGTACTTGCGGTATTCATTGAGCGTGGTCGCACCGATCGCGCGCAGCTCACCGCGAGCCAGCGCGGGCTTCAGCATGTTCGAGGCATCGATGGCGCCTTCCGCAGCGCCTGCGCCGACCAGCGTATGCAGCTCGTCGATGAAGAGGACGATCTGGCCTTGCGAGTCTTCAATCTCCTTGAGGACAGCTTTCAGGCGATCCTCGAACTCGCCGCGGTATTTGGCGCCGGCGAGCATCGATCCAAGATCGAGCGCGACGACGCGCTTGTTCTTCAGAACTTCGGGAACGTCGCCCGAGATGATGCGTTGAGCGAGACCTTCCACGATCGCAGTCTTGCCGACTCCGGGTTCGCCGATGAGCACGGGGTTGTTTTTCGTGCGGCGGGAAAGGACCTGGACGACGCGCCGGATTTCTTCGTCACGTCCGATGACCGGATCGAGCTTGCCGCGGCGGGCTTGCTCGGTGAGGTCGCGGGCGTAACGCTCCAGTGCCTGATACTTCGCCTCAGGATTCTGGTCGGTGACTTTCTGCGAGCCGCGAACCACCGTCAGCGCCTTCAGGATGGCGTCGTAGGTTGCGCCGTGCTGGCCGAGAATCTGCTGGGCCGCATCGCGCTTCAGATGCGTGATGGCAAGCAGCAGGTGCTCGGTGGAAACGTACTCGTCCTTAAAATTGGAAGCCTCTTTGAAGGCTTGTTCTAACAGTTTGTTCACTTCGTTGGAGAGAGTCGGTTGCGCGGCCGCTCCAGAGACTTTCGGCAGCTTCTCGATCTCGCCGTAAACCTGGCTGAGCACGGCTTGCGGGCCGATGCCGATTTTCTCAAGCACCGGCGGAACAATGCCTTCCTTGTCCTCGAGCAAGGCGGCGAGCAGGTGCAACGGCAGCAGTTCGGGATTGCCATGCTCGGAGGCGAGCTGGCTGGCGCGCTGGACCGCTTCCTGCGCTTTCACAGTAAATTTGTCCCATCGGATGGGCATAAGACCTCGATTTAATAATTGAGAAATTTAGTAATTGAGTAATTTGATGTAGACGGCAAATTATTCGATTATGAAATTTCCCGGCAAAAATTATGGGAGGCGGTCATCTCGGCCGCCTCCCGCAGACGTCAGGGGGTAAAGCCCGCATTGTTCGTCGCCGTAACGCGGCGCTAAAGCGCCGCTCTTCCACTTAGGCGGCCTTACTGGGACCTTTGCTTTCGAGGGTCTTTTCACCCTTCTCGGAGCTGACGTTCACTTTAATCTGCTTCGGCTTGGCTTCGGCCTTTTTCGGCAGGCTGATCTTCAGCACGCCTTTGTCGTAGGTCGCCGAGACGTTCTCGGTGTCTACGGTCTGGGGCAGAGTGAAGGTGCGGACGAAGCTGCCGTACTGGCGCTCCACGCGGCGATAGTTCTCTTCTTTCTCTTCTTTTTCGATCTTGCGCTCGCCGTGTACGGTGAGGGTGTTGTTCTCGACGCGGACATCGATGTCTTTCTCTTCGATTCCGGGCACTTCGATCTTCAGCGTGACTTTGTGCTCGTCTTCGTAGACATCGACGGCGGGAGCAAAGGTGCTGGTGGTAAGGGACTCATCCCGGCCCACATCGTTGAAGGACTCGCGGAACAGGCGGTTCATGCGGTCCTGCAGGGTGTTGAACTCACGGAATGGCTCCCAACGGGTTAATACAGTCATGGCTAAATCCTCCTTCAGAATTTGGTTGATCAAAGCTTGAATTGGCGACCGGCCCATCGGAGCACGGTCAGTTCATTAGACGCTTGATTAGCGTAAAAGCATCATAAAACTTGAGTGTGTCACTGTCAAGTACGAAATATGCTTATTTTTCTTTAGCTTACGCAGGCGATGATGCACTTCAGATAGGCGGTTTCGGGCACATTCAGCAGGATGGGATGATCCTTGGCCTGTCCACGGACTTCGAGGAGGCGCACAGTGCGGTGGGCATCGACAGCGGCGCCAGCCAGCATATCTAGGAAACTCGTTTCGGTTACGTGGTAGGAGCAGGAGCAGGTGACGAGCACCCCGCCGGGGCGGAGCATCTTCAGGGCGCGAAGATTGAGCTCTTTGTAGCCGCGCATGGCCGCGTCGAGATCGCGCTTGCTCTTGGCAAAGGCGGGCGGGTCGAGAACGATGGTGTCGTAAAGGTGGCTGGTGGAAGCGTAGTCCTTGAGCAGGTCGAAGGCATTGGCTTCGATCCATTCGATGTCACGGCCATTGAGTGTCGCGTTCTGGTCGGCGACTTCCAGAGCGGGACGGGAGCTATCGACGGCAGTCACGTGCGAGCAGCGCGGAGCGAGGTGGAGGGCAAAACCTCCCTGGTAGCAGAACACGTCTAAGGCGTCGCCGTGAGCGTACTGGGCGGCGGCGGCATAATTCTCGCGCTGATCGAGGAAGGCTCCAGTTTTCTGGCCTTCGAGCGCGTCGAAATTGAACTGCACCGAGTTCATGGTGAACCGGGTTGCGGTCTTAGTTCCCTGCAGGAGGCCGGAGGAACGAGGTGGAAGAGCTTCCAGGTCGCGCACGCGCGGCTCGACTCGTTCGATGACGGAGGCGGGCTGCAGATGTTCCGTCAAAGAAGAGAGGACCGTTTCGCGGACGGGGTCGGCATCCATTGCCTGCGTGAGAATTTGCAGCGACAGAATGTCGTTGTAGCGGTCGACGATCAGGCCCGGGAGCAAGTCAGCTTCGCTGAAAATGATGCGATAAGCATTGGTGTCGCGGACCAGAGGTTTGCGATAGGCGATCGCGTCGGCGATGCGCTGGCGTACCAGAGCCGAGAAATCGGCAACCGGGTGAGGAGAGATCAGGCGAATAGCGATTTGCGACGAGCTGGAATAAAGAGCGGTGCCCAGAGGTTTGCCGCGCTCATCGGTGATTGCGACCAGCGAGCCAGGAGGAATGCCGTCAGCGGAGACGACATCGGAGCGGTAGACCCAGACGTGGCCTGATTTGAGGCGGGTGGCGCCGCGGGCGGAAATCTTGAGTTTCGGGAGGGCAACGTTTTCCGGAGCGGGGGACATGGGGACATGGTAACCCCTCCGGTCCGACGTGGGATCATTACGCAACTTACGTCAACGGGTTGCAGTCAATGGACGCGGCTGATACACACGGCTCATGGTAGCGGAATCCGGTACAGGTTGCGGTGCACGGTTTCCTTGCAGAAGGCGTAGACCGATGGGTCGGGACCAGGCAACACAAGAGGCTGATCGATGACGCGTACACCGGGTACGAGGGCCAATTGCGCCTCAGAGTCGAAGCGACGAGCGGCCAGACGGGCGAATGCGTTGCTGTCGGTCAAGGGAAGGGCATAGGTCTTGTGCGGTTTTTCTTTGTCTCGCGGTTCTGCTCCATTCCCGCCAAAGACCGGGAACGTTACATATAGGAACTTTCCGTCGCGTGCCCACTGCACCTGGCAGCGATCGCAGAGCGTCACCGGGGCATCGCCCGTGGTGGAGTAGGCAACAACCGCAGCCGCTGCTGCTCCAGGGAGTTCGACAAAAGCCGCCAGCCATTTTGCGTCCGGAGAAGCTCCCATAAGAAAGATGATGGGATCGGGAATCGCCTTCTGCAATCCGGTTCCATCTTCTTTGATGCGATAGATGAAGTTGAGCTTCCCCTCGGCGGCGACGAAGAAGAGGTTGCCCGCATCATCGAAGAACGGATGCGCCTCTGCGATGGTGGAGGCGAGCTGCCTGGGCGAGAAGCGGCGATCGAGAGAAGCCTCCCAAATACCGGCCTTGCCCTGCGGATCAACCGCGACAAAACCGACCCGCTTACCGTCGGGAGAGATGACGTAGTCGGTGATGGAGAACCCAGGTAGAACGACCTCATTGCGGCCGGAGTCGAGGTTCGCCACCCAGAGGTCTCCCGCCCCAGAGAGGGTACCGGAAGTGCCGCGCTGAACCAGATAGTAGAGCTTGCGCCCGTCGGGTGAGAGGGTCGTGCCGGCCGCGGTGAGGAACGAGTAGCCCTCCGACGAAACTTCGCGGTCGCCACGTGCGTCGTGCACCCACACCGAGCTCTGGGTTGTGCCTACGGAGGTAACCAGCGAATGGCCGTCGGCGGACATCGCAATGCCCTCCTCCTCGGTCGGGCCTGATGTGATCTGCTCCGGCGGGCCGTCTAGTACGCGCTGTCTCCAAATATGGAACCTGCCTCCTGAGTTCGAGCTGAAATAGACCCACTTCCCGTCTGGCGACCAGGCACCAGTCGTGCAGGCTGCGCCTGGAGGTCCGACCTGCTTGCCGGTTGAGCTTCCGTCAAAGGGAATCAGCCGGCAGGGCTGCCAGCCTCCGTTCTCCATCTCGACCAGCAAAACCTGCTGGTGATCGGGAGAGAGGTAAGAGCGATGGACCATACCGCGCTCATGCGCCGGGACGTAGAGGTCGCGGGTCCCGGTGCGGTTTTCGGTCGCCGCAACGAGGCCCATGTGAATGCCTGTCTTGATTTCTGAGAAGAGCAGGTCGTGTTCGTCGATCCAGGTAAGGCCGGAGGCGTTGGGCAGCCATACCCGCGGTTCGCCACCCAGGACCGGCACTACCCAGGTGTCCCACGGAACGGTATAGGCAAGGCGTGAGCCGTCTGGAGAAAATACCGGACTCATCTTCGGCAACGAGTCATGAGTAAGTTGTACCGCTTCGCCGTTGGGCAGAAACTTGACGTAGATCTGCCCTGAACCCGCAAATGTTTCAGAGCTACGAACGAAGGCCAGCATGCGGCCGTCGGGCGAAAGCGCCGGGGAGACGGCTGAGTCGGTGAATTCGGTGAGCTGCACCCACTCCGCGGCAGACGCAGGAGAAACCTTTCTCCCGCGGTAGAGAAGCCAGCCGACCAACGACAGCGCTAGAAGCGCAATGCCGAGGCCCATAGCGGCGAGGAAACGATGCGAGCGTGTGGCAGGAGCGTCCGCCGGTATCGCGACCTGTGCGATGTGAGCGGAAGTGGTATCGCGCCTCAGGCGCTCGAGGTCGGTGCGCAAGTCGGACGCGGTCTGGTAGCGCAGTGCCCGATCCTTCTCCAGGCACTTGTTGATGATCCGTTCCATCTCGGGCGGGAGGTCCGGATTAAAGCGCAGCATAGGACCTGGTGCACGGTTCAGGATGGCCTCAGAAATGAGGCCAGTACTGTCACCGCGGAAAGGCAAAAGACCGGTTGCCATCTCATAGAGCACGGCGCCGAACGAGAACAGATCGGTGCGAGCATCCAGTTCCTTGGCTCGAATTTGCTCCGGCGACATATAGGCGATCGTCCCCATAGCGGTTCCCGGGCTGGTCAGATGAGCTTCCAAGGTGAGAGTGGTTTGCGCGCCGTTGGGAGCGGCTGCCGAAGCGTCGAGCGCGGGCCGGACCTTGGCCAGGCCAAAGTCGAGAATCTTCGCGTGGCCGCGCTTGGTCACGAAAAGGTTGGCAGGTTTGATGTCGCGATGGATGATGCCTGCGGCGTGAGCGGCATCCAAGGCCTCGGCAATTTCGACGGCCAACAGAAGGAGAACCTCGAGGTCGAGCGGGCGGCCTGCGATGCGATGTTTGAGAGTGACCCCGTCCAGGTACTCCATGACCAGAAAATGTCGATCGGCGTCCCTTCCGATCTCGTAAATGGTGCAGATATTCGGATGGTTCAGCGAGGAGGCCGCACGCGCCTCACGGCGGAAACGTTCGAGGGCCTGTGGGTCCTGGGCCAGGTCGTCAGGAAGGAATTTCAAGGCGACAAAGCGGCCAAGATCGGCATCCTCGGCCTTGTAGACCACACCCATCCCGCCGCCGCCAAGTTTCTCGACGATGCGATAGTGCGAGATGGTTTGGCCGATCACTCCAATATGCCGGGGTTGACCGATTCATCTTAAGATCGGCAGATTCGTGAGTCAACGAACGGCGGAGAGTGGGTTGCTTCCGTGTCTGGCGGTGATCCGAACAAGATGGCAGGCGAAAGCAAGAGAAATCACCGTTGGTATTGATCGATCTACCATCGGGCGTTGTGTCCCGGGAAGATTTCCTCTGGGCGCACCAAAACAGATAACGTCGTTCCTGCGGTGAATCGGCCTATCATCCGAAGAACAGTCAGTAGGAGCTACGCCCATGGCAGCAAATCAAGTGGTTCTTTACTTCGAGAAGCCCGAGGATGCTTTGCTTTTTACGCTGGCTGCCAGTTCAGTCATGTCGGCAGAAGGGCCGAGCAGCAAGGCAGCAGTCAGGGTTGCGCAGGAAATTTGCAAAGCCAGTCGAATCACGACTGAGGGTGCACTCAACATCACGTGAAGGGCGGCAAAATTAAATGATTCGAAAAGCTGCGCTGCAAATCGGGGTGCCCGCACTCCTCGCTTTCATTGCATGGAACGCCTACCTTGCCGTCAGCCATCTCCGACAGGTGCAGACCATTGCGGCGCTCACCATCGAAAGCTCCGCGATCCAGGCAGAGCTGTCCAGCGCGCTGAAAGATGTCACCGATATGGAAGCGGGGCAACGAGGATACCTGCTCACCGGGAATCTCGACTACTTGCAGCCCTATGCTGATGCGAAGGGGCGGATTGAAATGGATTTCGCCAGTCTCCGCGCAGGGCTCTCGCATCGGACGCAGCGCGAACGGTCGCTGGAGTCGCAGTGGGAGTCCCTGGCTACATCCAAGCGGGCTGAGATGGAACGCTCGATCAGTTTGCGGCAACAAGGGTATCGCCGCCGCGCATTCAAACTGGTGGATACGGATGAAGGCAAGGGGTACATGGATGAGATTCGCCGCATCGCGTCTTCACTATCGTCAGGCGAAAGCAGCAATTTCGCGAGATTGGATGGAGAGAGGACGGCCGCGCTGAGGCGAGCTTTTTCTGCAACCATTCTTTCCAATTTTGTCCTGCTGGTGCTGGCGGTCTGCGCATTTGGGCTGATCCGGCACCATGAACGACTGCTCGGCGAAGAAGCCGCCCAGACCAGGAATGAACTGGCGGTGCGGAATTTGCAGTTAGAAAAATTGACCGCTGCCCTCTCCGGGCAAGCGCGTTCGAACATAGTTGCTATTAATATGAATTCCCGCCTGCTGCTGGAGAATTACGGAGGGTTTCTGCCACGACAGGGGCACGAATATGCTGAGCAGATGAGAGAAGCAGCGGCAGAAAT
>Ga0209166_10003756_pt1 | contig 10817 bp, 8 predicted proteins | sample Coa_R1_3_FD_187151 | JGI IMG/M metagenome (GOLD analysis project Ga0209166, IMG submission 187151) | Surface soil microbial communities from Centralia Pennsylvania, which are recovering from an underground coalmine fire - Coalmine... | ecosystem: Environmental > Terrestrial > Soil > Unclassified... | reverse complement strand
AAAATTCTGCAGGATCACCAGCATCCCGTCGTAGCCGTCTTCCATTTCCCGCAATGTTTTCTGGTTGTGCTCGTACAAACTGCCGGTCGCGTAACCCGCCACCATCAGCACGCCTCCCCAGACTGCGAGGTCGAACCAGTTGGCAAAGGGCAACTCGAATCGCCGGTTGAACATGGCTGGGTTCACGAACGTTAACAGCACAACGAGAATGACGCTGGCCAGCGCGGTCAGCGTGGCGTGGCGGCGTCCAAAATGGTACGCGGAAAAAAGCGTGGGCAGGAAATAAAAGACCAGGGCCATGCGCTGCGATGCGACCAGAAAATTGACCATCGCAGCAATTACCACGAGGACCAGCAACAGCCACAACTCAGGATTGATCTTGCGCACATTGCCTCCCGGGGGTAAGAGGCCGAACCGTCGTTCAGCAATTCTCAGGAATCCCGTTCTGTCCATTTTCCAGTGGCAGGCTGAAAAAGCCCAAATTACTGAGGTAATCGAGAAGTTTGCGCGAGCTACTTGGCTCGCGGATGGGTCTGATCGTAGACCTGCAGCACGTGCTTCATGGAAAGTTGCGTATAGCGTTGGGTGGTCGCGAGGCGCTCGTGGCCGAGCAGTTCCTGAATGGCGCGCAGGTCTGCGCCCTCTTCCAGCATGTGCGTGCCGAAGGCATGACGTAAGGTGTGTGGGTGCACATCAGACGATAGTCCCTTGGCCACGGCAATTTTTTTAATGATCCGGCCCACACTGCGCGTGGTGAGGCGCCCGCCGCGCTGATTAATCAGCAGGGCAGGTGTAGTTTTGTGCGTGCCGGCCAGCGTTGATTGGCGAGCGGGGAGATACGCCGCCAGCGCCGATTTGACCGAATCTCCGAAGGGGACGTAGCGCTCTTTCTTGCCTTTACCGCGGATCAAGATGGCTTCCGCGCTCAGGCGAATGTCGTCGAGGTTAATGCCAGTCAACTCCGAATTGCGAATTCCGCATCCGTAGAGCAGTTCGAGCATCAGCCGGTCGCGCTCAGGAAATGCGGCTGTCTCGGGCATTTTCCCGTCGAGCACGAAATTCATCTCTTCAATCGTGGGCACGCGCGGCAATTTCTTCCCCAACTTCGGCGTGGCCACCAGCTTTGCGGGATTCTGCTCAACCACTCCCTCGCTCGCCAGCCAGCGATACAGCGAACGCACCGCGGCCAACGACCGGGCGACTGAAATCTTCCCCAGGCCTTTTTCGTAGAGCTGCGAGAGAAATCCGCGAACGGTGATGTGGTCGATCTGCTTCCAACCGCGCGAGCCCACGTAGGCGGAAAAGCTTGAGAGATCGCCGGTGTAGGCTTTGATGGTGTGCGGCGAAGAGTTGCGCTCGCGCAGGTGGAGGAGGAAATCTGCGACCGCTTTGCCGACGACTGTGTTCGCATTCGTCATTGTTGATTTTTGATTGTTGATTGTTGAATAAAAAACTTAGCCGCGCAGGCTGCCACAATAGGTTTTCATTCAACAATCAAAAATCAACAATCAACAATCGCTTTATCTCGCCTTCGCTCGCGGATGATGCCTCTGATAGACGGTCCGCAGCCGGTCGAGGGCCAGATGCGTGTACACCTGCGTAGTGGAAATGTCCGCGTGTCCCAGGATCGTCTGCACGGTTCGCAAGTCTGCTCCGTTCTCGACCATATGAGTGGCGCAGGAATGACGGAGCATGTGCGGGGACGCATGGCGCCCTGAAGGCGCCGACGCCGCTCCCACCATTTGCCAGATTCGTTGACGAGAAAGTTTGCGTCCACCGCGTGCGATGAACAGTGGAGCTTTTTTCGTGACCACAGATGTTCCGTCCCTGGCCGATTTTGCGGCACGCATGCTGATCAGCGTCGGGCGTCCGCTTGCAAGGTATTCGGACAAAGCATCCTGCGCGGGTTTCCCCAGCGGCACAATCCGTTCCTTATCGCCCTTGCCGCGCACCAGCATGTAGCCCGATTCCAACTTCAGATCTTCGAGCTTTGCGGTTACCAATTCAGAGACGCGCAATGCGCCTGCATACAACAGTTCCAGCATGGCCTGATCACGGGAAGCCAGCGCCGCTCGATCTTTCGTTTCACGATGTGCGCTGGCAAGCGATTCCGCCGGAGCCCGCAGCGTCGCCTCCACTTCGTCGCGAGCCAACGACTTCGGCAGGACTTTCCATTGGCGCGGCGAGTCAATATTCAGCGTCGGATCATGGTAGATTTTTTTATCGAGCAGCAGATAGCGGTACAGATGCCGCAGCGCGGAAAGCTTCCGTCCCACGCTGCGCCCATCCGCTTGATTGGAGAACAGCTGTTGCAGAAATTCCCTTACGTCGTTGCGCCGGGCCGTCAGCAGAGCCCGCTTCCGTTTCTCCAGGAACTCCGCAAACTGTAAAATGTCCGTCCGATAAGCGCCGATCGACAAGGGCGCCAGTCCCTTCTCGATGCGCAGGTAATCGAGAAAGCCTGCGAGCACGTGCGAATTCGTCTCAGCAGCCATGGTCCGAGAAAGAATTAGTATGCGCGTTATCGGACGCAGGTAAAAGTGATGAAGCAGATGCCGAGAATTGCTGCGCTGATAGAGACGCAGTTTTTGCTACGCCTTTTGCACGGCGCTCAAGACTTCGACTGCATACAACGCCCCAGCCGGAGTTTCTTCGTGCTTGAAATACGCAAAAACATTTCGACCCTCGGCAATGTGTTGGCTGATGTGGTCAATCATCGATTTCCGCTCTTCGCCCGTATAGGTCGGCTTGCGGAAACGATAGTAGGCAAACCCGGCGGTCGTCACATCGGGAGTAGTCATGGTCTCGGTCTCTGCCACACAGAGCGCCGCGTCCCGCGCCTTTAGCAGACCCCAAGTGGAATCGGCGAACCACGAGGCATGGCGGAATTCAAAAGCCGCAGGCACAGTGCGAGGCAGCGCCGCCAGAAAATCCTTGAGCAAAGCGGGATCGGATTTGAGATTGGGCGGCAGCTGAAACAACACCGGACCAAGCTTTCCGGCAGCGGCGAGCGGTTCGATGGTGGCCAGAAATCGCGGCACAAAATCTTCCGTGCCCTTAAGCCGTTTGATATGCGTGATTACCTGGTGCGCTTTGATGCCGAATCGAAAGTCTGCGGGCGTTGCCTGCAGCCAGTTCTGAATGGTGGTCTCTTTCACCAGTTGGCGAAAGGTGAAATTCACTTCAACGGTATTCAGGCGCGTGGCGTAGAAACTGAGGAATTTTTTCTGTGCGAGCTTGTCTGGATAGAATTCCGGCTTCCAACTCGGGTAAGCCCATCCGGAGGTTCCAGCAAAAAGTTGAGCCATGGATTAAGGGTGAAGCCTGCGGCCGCGCGCAAGTCCGCGATTATACCCTGCTGCGTTTTTTGCGTATGGGACCGGCTGCAGCCTTCGGGGACGCACTCTTTCGCGCGGGTTTTCGTGCAGAACGCCTCTCGTCTGCCTGGGCTGCGATGTCGATCGGTTCCTTGGCGATGGCTGCGGCCGCCTTCAGTTCGGGGAGTTTCTGCTCCAACTCGAGAACAGGCGCAAACAAATCTCCGCGCTTCTCGAAACGCTCAACCACTTGAGGCGCCTCGAACACCAGCAGGCCGGCGTCTTTTTTCTTCAGCGCGCGTTCGACCTCATCCCAAGCAACTGGAGTGGACACCGTCGGATGCTCCCGCGCCCGCAGCGAATAAACAGCTATGGTCGTTTTGTGCTCGTCGTTCTGGCTCCAGTCCACGAACACCTTTCCCGTGCGGATTTTCTTTTTCATGTCCGACACTACCTGCTCGGGATGTTCTTGCTCCAGCAACTGCGCCAGCGCGTGCGAGAAAAGCTTGGTGGCATCGAAGGTGGTCGGCGTATTGAGCGGCACGTAAAGCTGCAGCCCCTTCGATCCGGAAGTCTTGGGAAAACTCTGGATGCCGAAGTGCTCGAAAATCTCGCGCAGCCACATGGCCACCTGGCAACATTGCACGATGTTCGCCGGCGGCCCGGGATCGAGGTCGAACACCATCTCGGTTGGGCACTTGATGTCCTTCGACAGCGCCAGCGAAGGATGCAGTTCGAGCGCAGCCAGATTCGCCAGCCAGACCAGCGTCGCCATATCGTTCGCCAGAATGTAGTGGACTGTCCGATGTCCTCCCTCGCTCCACACCGGCGCAGTCTTCACCCAGTCCGGCTTGTGCATGGGCGCATTTTTTTCAAAAAAGGGTTCGGCATCCACGCCATCGGGATAGCGCTTGCGGGTCAGTGCGCGGTTCTTTAAATGCGGCAAAATCGCGGGCGCGATCCGCACGTAATAATCAATGACGTCTTTCTTTGTGAAACCTGTGGCGGGATAGAGGACTTTTTGCAGATTCGACAGCTTCAGATCCCTGCCCTGAATTTCAACGGTCGAGTCGATCACGTGATCTCCGCCCAGCCATTGTGCCTGAAAGCCAGTGGTACGCAAAATACAGCATTATTCCTAAACCAGATTCCTAAAGCGGCGCGTCATTGTCGGTTGCCGGCGTTTGACAATGGCCCTTCCGCCCACGTACTTTCAAACTTCTGCCCTGCTGGTCCGTCCAATCTATGTCTTCTTGCGGAAGGATCGCTCAGCCACTGGAGGTCTGATGAAACACCGCACTGTAAGGTTAGCCGCTCTCTTACTTCTCTTTTCGGCCATCGCCCTGGCCCAGGACGTCGCCTCCTTCGAAAAACGCGTAACGGTCAAGAAGCTTCCCAACGGTCTGACCTTGATTGTGTGTGAACGTCACGAGGCGCCCGTCTTCTCTTTCTTTACGCTGGTGGATGCAGGTTCCGTCCAGGATCCCATGCGGGCTACCGGACTGGCGCACATGTTTGAGCACATGGCATTCAAGGGCACCGACAAAATTGGAACCACCGACTATGCGGCTGAGAAGGCTGCCCTGGAAAAAGTCGAAACGGCGTACACCGCTTATCTTGCCGAGCGCGACAAGAGCGTCGGGCAGGATGAAGCCAAGTTGAAGCAACTCGAGAAAGCCTGGAAAGACGCGATCGCCGAGGCCGACAAATACGTCAAGCCCAACGAATTCGGCAAGATCATCGAGCAGAATGGCGGCGAGGATATGAACGCGTTCACCAACCTCGACGAGACCGCGTATCACTACTCGTTTCCGGAAAATCGCCTGGAGCTGTGGGCGTATCTCGAATCGGAGCGCTTTCTGCATCCCGTCATGCGCGAGTTCTACAAAGAGCGCAACGTCGTCATCGAAGAGCGACGCATGCGCACCGACAGCAATCCCTTTGGGCGTCTACTGGAGCAGTTCACTGAAGAAGCTTTTGCGGCTCATCCATACCACCGGCCGACCGTTGGGTGGATGTCTGATCTGAACCATTTCTCCGCCACCGACGCGCAGAAATTCTTCGACGAATACTACGTTCCAGCCAATATGGTAGTCGCCGTAGCCGGTGACTTGAAAACCGCCGATGCGATGCCGGTGCTCGAAAAGTATTTCGGACGCCTGCCCACGCGGCCGCATCCGGACGAGGCAACGACGACCGAACCGCCGCAAAATTCAGAGCGCCGCGTCGCACTGAAAGAAACCTCCCAGCCCATCTACATCGAGGGCTACCACCGCCCCGACTACCGCAGCAAAGATGATGCCGTGTTCGACGCGATCAGCGACCTGATGTCGGAAGGCCGCACCTCGCGCCTTTATCGTGCCCTGGTCCGCGACAAAAAGATCGCGTCCTTCTCTGAGGGGCTTACCGGATATCCCGGCATCAAGTATCCGCACCTGTTCGCATTCATTGCCGTGCCGCTGCCCGGCCACAAGCCGGAGGAAATGGCAACCGCGATCCACGCCGAAATCCAGCGTCTGAAAAAAGAAGATATTACCGACGACGAACTGAAGATGATCAAGACCCGCAGCAAGGCCAATTTGATTCGCGGCCTCGCGGATAACGAAGGACTGGCCACGCAACTCGCGACCTACCAGACTCGCTATGGCGACTGGCGCGAATTGTTCCGCTCGGTCGACCGCATTGACCAGGTCACCAAAGCGGACATCCGCCGTATCGCGAACCAGGTCTTCGTTGACACCAACCGCACGGTAGGCTACATCGAGAATTCCGGCGGAGGCGGCGGTTCGCCCGGCGCTGAGCAGGGGAATTCCGGCGAGGGAGGTGCGCAATGAAGCGGATTCTTCTTACTGCAATGCTGGCGGGCGCCCTCGTTACGCCACTTTCGCGCGCAAACGCCCAGGCGACCGACTGGAAGCAGGTTCCGATCCCCCAGTTGCCTGCTTTCAAACCGCAACAACCCAAGCGCGTCGAGCTCTCCAATGGCATGGTGATCTTCCTGCAGGAGGACCATGAGTTGCCGCTGATTGACGGCACAGCACGGATTCGTGGCGGCTCGGTGAATGAGCCCAAAGAAAAAACCGGACTGGTGGACATTTACGGAGAAGTCTGGCGCACCGGCGGCACGAAGTCGCAGACCGGAGATCAACTGGATGACTTCCTCGAAATTCGCGCCGCGAAAGTCGAAACTGGAGGCGGCCCCGATTCGACCACCATCAGCTTCTCTTGTCTCAAGGGCGATCTCGACGACGTTTTCAAAGCTTTCGTGGACGTCCTGCAGAATCCTGAATTTCGCGCCGAGAAGATCGACATCGCGAGGAAGGGGATGGACGACGCCATCTCCCGTCGCAACGACGAAGCCAGCGAAATCGCGCACCGGGAAGCCGTCAAGCTAGCCTACGGCCCGGACAACCCCTACGCCCGGGTGGCGGAATATGCAACCGTGGCCGCCGTCACGCGCCAGGATCTGATTGACTTTCACGGCAAGTACGTTCAACCGAACAACATTATTCTCGGCATCAGCGGAGATTTCGATTCGGCAGCGATGGAAGCCAGGCTGCGCAAGGCTTTTGAGTCCTGGCCGAAAGGTCCGGCACTCCCGAAAAACGACATCAAATACTCTCCGGCCAAGTCCGGCTATTACGTTATCCCCAAAGAGGACGTGAACCAGAGCAACATCAGCATGGTCGCGCTGGGCACTACTCGCGCCAATCCCGACTACTACGCGATCAGCGTGTTCAACGAGGCGTTCGGCGGCGGGTTCTCGTCTCGCCTGTTCAACGACATTCGCACCAAGCGCGGCCTGGCCTACGGGGTTGGCGGAGGTGTCGGCACGAATTTCGGGCATCCCGGCATTCTGCGCATTGCCATGGGAACCAAGAGCGAGAGCACCATCGAAGCCATTCAGGCTGTTGATGAGGACATTGACAATCTCGCCAAGCAGCCCATTACTGACGACGAGATCCAGCGCGCGAAAGACGCCATCCTCAATGCGTTCATCTTCCGCCTCGACTCGCCCGACAAGATCCTCGCCGAGCGCATGACCTACGAGTATTACGGATATCCTCCCGACTGGCTCGACAAGTATCAGGCGGAAATCAAAAAGGTCACCGCTCCCGACGTGAATCGTGTTGCCACCAAGTATCTGCATCGGGACCAACTCGCCGTGCTGGTCGTGGGCAACACCAAAGAGTTTGACAAGCCGCTGTCGTCGCTCGGTCCGGTGAAAGATATTGACATCACGATTCCTCCACCGGCGGAAGCGAAAGGTGAATCGAAACCTTCAGCCTCGAATCCAGAAGGCAAAGCGCTGGCTGCCAAAGTCGCCGCTGCGATGGGCGGACTTCCCAAGCTCCAATCCATTAAGACGATGCACGTGGCGATGGCGGAGGGCGAACCAGGCGCTGGATCGCCTACTCCGGTGGATGTCACGATTGCCTTTCCCGACAGCATGCATGTCGACGTGACGACGCCGCAGGGCGCTTTAACGCTCGTGACTTCGCCCAATGCCTCGTTTATGGCGATGGCCGGAATGGGCAGCCGCGCCATGCCTCCTGAGCAGAAAACCGACATGCTGGCGCAACTTCATCACGACCTGGTCTATGTCGCGCAACACGTTGACGATCCTGCGATCACCTTCACGGCGGCCGGAACTGAAAAAATCGGCGACGTCGATGCCGCCGTGGTGGACATCGGCGGCGCGATCCCGTGGATTCGCTGGTACGTCGATCCGAAGACCGGCTACATCCTGCGCGAAAAATATAAAGGCATGGGACAGTCCGGACCATTCGATGGCGAAACCAATCTCTCCGATTGGCGCACGGCCGACGGCTTGACCATGCCCTACACTCACAAGAACCAGCAGAACGGCCAGGAATCGAGTCTTGTTGAATACAAAAAGATTGAACTCAATCCTGCGATCGATCCGAAACTCTTCCAGAAACCTGCGGAGAAGGCGAGCGCCAAGCCCTAAGCAAATCAGCGGAATTGGACGCTCTTTTCTTCGGCTTTTTTGACACAGCCTCTGAGAGAACGGCTACGGTTATCGCTGTACCGCAGGCTCGGGTGATCGCCGTAGGACTATTTTCTATCCCCGCGTGTCGAAATTCCCCCTGAGATCCCTCCTAGGAGAGTTCCCGTAGCTCTCCTCCAAGCCACTCAAAGAAATAAGCTTGTCGCCTTTGGCCACTTGGGCCACCCCCGTGCATTTTTAAACGTCGGCCCATGCCGTCATACGCGTGTGGCCGGGAGGCATTCTAAGAATCTTATGAAACTTATGAAATGCATAGGACAAACAACTCGATACTGCCTGGCAACAGTGGCGCTTACCACGTTCTTGTGGGCTATGCCCGCGGGAGCGCAGACGCAGAGCCCGGTGCCGCAAGTCGGCGATTCCGATCTGACCCGGCAGCAGTTGGCCGCGTTCGATCAGTTTCTGGACAATCATGCGGATCTCGCCCAGCAGATTCGGAGTAATCCTTCGCTGGTCAACAATGAAGAGTTTGTGGAAAGCCACCCCGACCTGCAGAGTTACCTGCAGCAGCATCCTGAGGTGCGCGAGGAACTCAATCAGAATCCCAACGCCGTAATGCATCAGGAGCAACGCTTCGACCGGCGCGAGGACCGCGATGCTGATCGTAATCGGGACCGCGACAACGGCATCACCCGCGGAGAACTGTCCAACATGGATAACTTCATGGATAGCCATCCCGAGATCGCGGAGCAGTTGCGCAAGAACCCGTCGTTAGCCGACAACAGAGAATTTGTTGAGGATCATCCGGCCCTGCAGCAATTCCTGGCGCAGCATCCGGGCGTGCGAGAAGAGATTCGGAATAATCCCAATGTCTTCATGTCGCGCGAACAGCGGTTCGACGGCCGAGAAGACATGCAAGGGGTGACGCGTGGCGAACTGGCCAACATGGACCGCTTCATGGACAGCCATCCTGAAATCGCCGAGCAGTTGCGCAAGAATCCGGCCCTGGTCAACAACAAGGAGTTCGTTGAAGACCACCCGGCCTTGCAGCAGTTCCTGGCGCAGCATCCGGGCGTAAGGGAAGAAGTCCGCGACAACCCAAACGGGTTCATGTCTCGCGAACAGGGATTTGACCGCCGCGAGGACGACCGCGACGTGACCCGCCGCGAACTCGCCAACATGGATCGCTTCATGGACAGCCATCCCGAAATCGCGGAGCGACTGCACAAGGACCCGTCCCTGGTCAACAACAAGGAGTTCGTTGAAGATCATCCGGCCTTGCAGCAATTCCTGGCGCAGCATCCGGGAGTGCGGGAGCAAGTTACCAGTAATCCGAACGCATTCATGAGGCAGGAGCAAGGGTTTGACCGCCGTGAAGATGCTGGTATGAACCGCGACCGCGATGTCAACCGCGGCGAACTCTCCAGCTTCCACGAATTCCTCGAAGGCCACGGCTCAGTCGCGGCCGAACTCTCCAAGAAACCCTCGTTAGCGACCAATGAGGAATACCTGGAGAATCATTCCGACCTCCAAACGTACCTCAAGAACAATCCCCGGGTGCGCGAGGAATTGAGTGAAAACCCGCAGTCCTTTATCAAATCGGCGCAAACATTTGATGAAACGCCGAAGGCAATGCCCAAGCCCGGGTCGAAGCTTCCAACTTCTGATCCCAAGTTGAAGTAGGGCATCTCACGAGGCGGAAACGAAGGGCGGCCACTGCCCCGCCCTTCTTTATTACCAACGGCCGTACATCGAATTCGCAAGGGAGGCGAAATGAATCGCAAAATACTAGTGACCATAATATTTTCGTTGTCGCTAACATTGCCGGTATTTGCCCGGGGCAAAAAGCATACGCAGCGCGCCATGATCGAAAAGATGGAAGCGGTCCCCTGCGGCGCCAAGGAGCGCGGCGTGTCTGGCATCGGCAGCGTGTTCGCTTCGATCGGCGCCACCCGCATTGATTCGGACGAGAAGTTGTGCCAGCAATACATGCTACGCACCGACGACATGGAGTATCACATTCGTCCGCTAGACCGTAAGCATCCCCAACTCCTGCCGGTGGGACAGGAGGGAGAGTTCAAGATATCGAAGAACATTCTTGAAATGCGGATTCCGGACGGCGATCACAAGAAGCGACGCTATCAAGTGGTCGCCATGAAGCCGATTGACCATTCGGAGACGGCTCCCGCCGCCGAAGGCGCCAGGATGAAATACGATGCGCCCCAAAGAAGCCTGCCCGATCAACGGATCACCGATAAGCCGCTCGCGGATAAAGTCCCTCCGGCGAAACCGAATTAAACAGGCGCGGCTATCCGCCGCGCCCTTTCAACGTCTAAAATCAACAACACACTGGGCCCTGCCGTCCCGAGGTTCCAATGAAACAGATCGCGAATCGCGGTGCTGCCCTCATCCTTGCTCTGACCGCGGCTGCCGCCACGGCCCAGATCACAACGTCGCAGTACGACAACTTCCGCTCCGGCGCCACGCTGCACGAGAAGATCCTCACTCCCCAGAACGTCAATGCCAAA
>Ga0209166_10003753_pt1 | contig 10820 bp, 10 predicted proteins | sample Coa_R1_3_FD_187151 | JGI IMG/M metagenome (GOLD analysis project Ga0209166, IMG submission 187151) | Surface soil microbial communities from Centralia Pennsylvania, which are recovering from an underground coalmine fire - Coalmine... | ecosystem: Environmental > Terrestrial > Soil >... | reverse complement strand
AGGGCGATCAAGGTCAGCGTCACGGTGATGGCACCGCCGATGCGCGTCGCGATCTGGGCAAAGGGCATGAGTTGCATGCGGTTGGCCGCGGTCAGGATCGCAACGTCGCCCGTCCCGCCCTGTCCGCTGTGGCAGGCATTCACGATCGCCACGTCGATCGGATACATCTTGAGCAGCCGAGCTACGAAGAAGCCGGTCGCCATGAGCGTGGCGACGGTCGCGACGATCGTCACGATGTAGGGCAACGTGAAAGATGCGACGAGCTTGTCCCATGGCGTCATCGCGACGCCGATTGCGAACAGCAGCGGATAGGTGACGGCGGTCGAAAAGAACTTGTAGACGATGAAGGCGCCGTTCTGCAGGCGGGGCGAGACCGCCCGCGTGAGCTTTAGCATGACGGCGATGAACAGCATCGTGACCGGGGCCGGGAAATCCCACAGACGCTGGGACATGACGCCGATCAGATAGAGGGTCACCGCGGTGATCCCCGCGGCAGCGATAGTCGTCACGTCGGGATCGCCGCCCGCGGGCTCCTCGCTCGGCTCGATCTCGGAATGCGTACCGGGCTGCAACCGCCCCTCTCCGGTCAGATGCGGATAACGCTTGCCGAGAAAATTGAGCGCGCCCGAGAACAGAATGGCCGTCAAGCTGCCAAGCATGACCGGCGGCAGCACTTGGGCGAACAATTCGCCTTGCGGCGAATGCAGGATGGCCGCGTAGCCGATCGACAGCGGGATCGCCCCCTCGCCGACGCCGCCGGCCATGATCGGCACCACGACGAAGAAAAAGCTGTGATAGGCGCCGAGGCCGAGCGAGACGCCGACCAGCGTGCCGACGGCGCCGGCGGCAAGAGAGCCCACGGCCAGCGGCACGAAAATCTTGAGAAAGCCTGCGATCAGCACGTGGCGGTCCATGCCGAGGATGCTGCCGACGATGATCGCCGAGATGAAGAGATACAGGAAGTTGCTGAACTTCGTGAACTCGGTCACCGAGCCCAGGATCGAATCCGGCAGAACGTGGCGGAACGCCAGGTAGGAGGGAATGAACGTCGCGAAGATTGCTGCGGCGCCGATATGCCGGATCAGCGGCAGCCGCTTACCGAGCTCGGCGCAGGTGAAGCCGCCCATGGCAAGGAGCGCGGTCGCCATCAGAATGTCGGACGGCACCTTGCCGGTCACGACGAATGCCGCAATGAGCACGAGCAAGATGACGAAAATCGGCATGGGAATGATGCCGATCTGCCAGTCGACGATCTTCCACCAGCCGTGAGGCCAGAAGCCGTCGACCCGTTTCGCGGCGGGCCGGATCGTGGTGTCGGTCATGACGGAACTCCAGTAGGCAATAGGCGGGCGTGGGCGCCCCCAAGGGCGCCGGCCCATCGAGCGCCGGCGCTCCGCCCCGCCCGGAAGAAGCGGAGCGGAACGCCGGGTTTCGATATGACCGGGCGTGAAGCCCGGCCGCTCAGAATCTGAAGCGCAGGCCGGTCGCGACCTCGAGTTCGTCGCTATGCGCCCGGCCGTGCCCGATACCGTCGACGTTGCCCTGGGCGTCCCCGACCGACCAGCCGCCGTCGACTTTCATGTAGTCCGAGGCCAGGTAGAAATCGGTCTGCTTGTCGGCGTGGAAGATGAGCGAGCCGAACACGGTTCCCTTGCCGCCGTTGGCGACGGTCGCGCGGGTCACGCACGAGGCGTCCTGCAGAAACGGCAGTAGCGTGTTGCCACCGCAATTTCCGGCATGCGTGCCGTCCATGCGGACGTAGCCGATGTCCGTCTCGATCTTCGGCGCTGGCCAATAGCTGCCCGAGACTGTCCAGGCATTGTCGGTGCGCGTTCCAGCACTGTTGTTGACGCCCTGTTCGCCCGTGTAGTGGATGTAGCCGGCATTCACCCGGAAAGGCCCGATCGAATAATTGCCGCCGGCCAATACGGCTTGGTTGATGAGATCGTGATTGTTGGCCCGGTTGTAACTCACGTTGAAGTTTGCCTTGCCAGGGCCAATCGCGAGATCGTTATAGGCGACCGACACGGCTTGGTTGCTGCCGAGCGTGAACTGTCCGGGCGTGCCACCGCCGCCGGCGTTGAACTGGCCTGGACCACCATTGCCGCTGCCGCCGACGCCGCCGGAGCCGAAGGCGTAGCCGACGCCAACCAGCCAATGGTCGCCGAAGTGCTTCTTCCACTCGATCCCGCTGTTGTTGCGCGTGCTGGTCGAACTCGCCGAGTAGAAGATCAGCTGCTTGAAATTATTGACGTTGGTGTAGCCACCTTCTTTCATGGTCACCTCGGGCGTACCGTAGGCGTCACCCCAGTTCTGGGTAAAATCGCGGGTCAGCGTGTTCTGGCGGCCCAAAGTGATCTTGCCGAGATCATCGGACTCGAGACCGACCCAGGCATCCCGGTTGAAGATCACGCCGGGGGTGTCGGCATTGCCGGTCGGGGATTCGAACTCGGTCTCGAGCTTGGAAACCACCTTGAGGCCTGGCAGGCCGATATCGTCGCCGAAGCTCAGGGCATGGAAGGCATCGAAGCCCAGGCGGTTGCCGCTGAACCAGGCCGTTTGATAGCCGACCGCCAAACTGCCTTTGGCGTTCTGGTTGTTCGCGATGCCGAGGGTCGCCTCGATCAGGCCGTAGAGACGCACGCTCGTATTTTTGTCGTCGTACAGCATGACCGGGTTGTTCAGGATCCCGATCGCATTGCCGCCCTGGTCCTTCTGCAAGGTCGCGGGGACCGACGTGTCGACAGCCACCGCCGTGCTGCTCGGCGTGCCGGGCGTTCTGCCGCTCTCGTCTTTCCGCAGGGTTGCCGGCACCGAAGTCTGCGGGGGCGCCCCCGTCGTCGTCTGGACCGACGGCACCTTGGCCGCCGCAGCGCGCTCCGCTTCGATCTGGCCGAGGCGGTCGCTCAAGGCCTTGATCTGCGCCTTAAGATCGGCCATGTCGTCCGCGCGAGCAGTGCCGGCAAACAGCAGAACCGCCGCAGTAGATCCAAGTAAAACCGCCGATATGCCACGCTTGGGCATGTATCTTCCCCCCTGAATTTTTTTAAAAACGGGCCCGCCCTGAAAAACGACGTTTTCCAGCCAACGTGCGATGCTACATTTCCAGTGAATGGTCGCATTTCACCGCGACCTAATCTGACCATTTCAAGGGGGACAGGCTGTCCCCACAGGTGGGGAAACAGGGCTATGCCTTGAAAGCAAACTGAAAGATTGGAAGTGCTAGAGTTCGGCAAGCGTTTCGACCGGAAGGCCGGCGGCTCGCCAGAGAAATATAAAAATTTAGGGAGCGGAGAATGCACGATCACTTGTCACAGTCGATCGCCCGGGAAGTGCTTCGACTGGCGCTTCAGATCGCGCCGACCTTGGGACAAGTGCCACCGAGCGACGCGGACGCCACGACGCGTCCCAAAGACCTGTCGCTCCAACTTTACCGGCAACGTCTGCTGGCGCTGGATCGCGGCCTCACCGGCCGCGAGATCGACGTTTGTGCCCGCTCGCTTTCCGGGATGACGGCGGAAGGCATCGGGCTCGAACTCGAGATCAAGAAGAGCAGCGTCGTCACCTACCGGAAGCGGGCGTACGAGCGGCTCGGCATTTCCTCGCAGCACGAACTGTTCCGGATGCTCGCCTGAGTCATGCTCGGTCGTGAGCGTCGCGTTCTGCCGAACGGCAGTGTACCGTCGTCGATGGGAGACGGCGGCCGTACCCCCGGGCACGGTCCGAGAGGGACGAGATGCGGATTCTGATTGTCGAGGATAATCGGAAGCTGTCCGACTGGATCGCCATGCTGCTGCGCCGCAGCAAATACGTGATCGATTGCGTCTATGACGGCGAAGATGCCGACTATGCCCTGAGAACCCAGGACTATTCGCTGGTCATCCTCGACTTGACCCTGCCTCTGCTGAGCGGTACAGAGGTACTGAGCCGCCTCAGGGCGCGCGGCAGCACAACGCCGGTGCTGGTCCTCACCGCCAACGACAGCGTGCCGAGCCGTGTGTCGGCGCTCGACGGCGGGGCCGACGATTATCTCGCGAAACCGTTCAACATCGAGGAACTGGAAGCACGCATCCGCGCACGCCTGCGCCGGCGGCACGAACCCATGAGCCCGACCGCGCACTACGGCATCCTCTCGCTTGATCGGAACAGCGGGCAATTTTTCCTGGGCGGCACCGATCTCGTGCTCACCCCGCGCGAGCATGTCGTGCTGGAGAGCTTGATCCTCAAGGAAGGTGCAACGGTGAGCAAGACCAGCTTGATGGAGAGCGTCTTCGGCTTCGGCGATGGCGGCAACGTCAATTCGATCGAGATCTACGTCCACCGGGTACGCAAGAAGCTCGAAGGCAGCGGTGTCGGCATCGTCACGTTCCGGGGCTTGGGTTACGCGCTTCGCCAGGATCCATGCTGAGCAGCAGCCTGCACCTGCAGCTGCTGCGCTGGATCCTGGCGCCGCTCTTCGTCTTGGTGTTGTTCAACGCCTGGCAGAGTTATTCTAATGCCCGGCTCGTCGCCGGCATTGTCACGGACCGCACGCTGGCCGGCTCCGCGCATGCCATCGCCGAGCAGATCAAGGTCGTCGACGGGCTGGCCGAGGCCATCGTGCCGCCCTCAGCGCTTGAGATGTTCGCCTCGGGCTTCCAGGATCGGGTGGTCTATCGCGTCACCAACGCCGACGGCACGTTGCTTGCGGGCTATTCCGACGTCCCCGGGGCGGCGCAGGCCACAGAAAATCTCGAGCCCCGCTATTTCGACGCGATGTTTCGAGGGCAGCCGATCCGGGCCGTGGCGCTCAGCCAGCCGCTGATCGGCGGCGGCGACCGGCGATTCGCGCTCGTCATCGTCGGACAGACGCTGCGCGGCCATCGGCGCATGATCGCCGACTTGTGGGTGGCGGAGACAGAGCGTCAGCTGGCGCTCGTCGTCATCGCGGCGGCGCTCGCCTGGTTCGGCCTCAATCGCGGCTTGGCACCGCTCGCCCGCTTGAGCGAAGAGGTCGCGGCGCGCACCCCGGACACGCTCGACCCAATCGCGACCGATCGGGTGCAAAAAGAGCTCCGTCCGCTGGTGGCGGCCCTCAATCATTCGATCGAGCGTGTGCGCAACCAGATCGTCGTGCAGCGGCGCTTTATCGCCGATGCCGCGCATCAGCTGCGCACGCCGCTGACTCTCTTGAAGACACAGATATTCTATGGCCTGAGCACGGTCGATCTGGACGAGAAGAACAAGTCGCTCTCGGCGGTCGACGAGAGTGTTGGCCAGATGGTCCATCTCACCAACCAGCTGCTGATGCTCGCCAAGATCGAGCCCGGCGCCCTGTCGATCGTTCGCGAGCCGGTCGATCTCGCCGCGTCGGCGCGGCAAGTGCTCGAGGCGGTGGCGGATCGGGCCCTCGACCGGAACATCGAGCTCAGCTTCGATGCGGCGCCCGTCCGGGTGCTGGCCAATCGCGCCATGCTCCACGAGCTCATCATGAACATCGTCGACAATGCGCTTCGCTACAGCCCGACCGGCAGCGCCATCAATGCGGCGGTCTCGGCCGGCGACGGCGTCGGTATTCTACGTGTCGCCGACCAGGGGCCGGGCGTTCCCGTGCACGAGCGCGAGCGCGTGTTCGACCGCTTCTATCGGATTCTTGGCACCGACACCGAGGGTAGCGGTCTCGGCCTCTCAATCGTTCGGGAAATCGCCTGGCGCTATGGCGGCACGGTGACGCTCGCCGATTCGCCCCTCGGACCAGGCCTTGTCGTCGAGGTGACGCTGCCCGCAGCATCCGAGGCGTAGGACCATCACTCATTTCGCGGCGTTGACGAACTCGTCGGTGTAGGTCTTCGACAGATCGATCGTCTTACCCCGCAAATTCTGCGAGAACCCGCTCAGGACCGCGAGGACGGTGGGCGGCCCGTCGATCGGCATCTTTCCGTCGGGCGTGAAGCGCGACTTGCTCTGCGCGAGTAATTGGATGTAACCCGATTTATCGCCCTGGAAATATTCGCTCGGCATGTGGTCCGCGATCTCGGCGGCGCTGTGGGTGTCGATGAAGCGGAGCGTCTTGACGAAGGCATTGGCCAGGCGCTGCGCCAAATCCCGGTGGCCTCGTACCCAGGAGGATTGAACATAAAGGCAGGCCGCCGGATATGTGCCCCCGAGCGCCTCCCGGGTCGCGTCCGGCGTCCGCATGTCGACGAGGATCTCGGCACCGCCGGTCTTGAGCAGACGCGAGGCCGTGGGCTCCGTCGTCATTCCCGCATCGATCCGGCCGTCGAGCATAGCCGCGATGAACGTGTCACCGGCGCCGATCGGCAGCAGAGAAATGTCGCGCAACGGCACGCCATGCTTCACCGCCAGATACTGCGTCAGGAAATCGGTCGACGAGCCCAGGCCGGTGACGCCGAGAGTACGCCCCTTGAAATCGGCAGGCGATCTGATCTCCGTGGCCAGGCGCGCGGGAATCAGTTCGACCTCGCCGGGCGTTTGGCCGAAGAGAACGATCGACTCGATGAATTTTCCGCGCGCCTGAAGGTCGATCGCGTGATCGTAGAAGCCGACGACGCCGTCGACCGCTCCGGCCAACAGCTCGTCCTCGGCCTCGTTGCCGACGGGCTCTGAACGGATCTCCACGTCCAGATCCTGCTCTTGAAACGCGCCGAGCTGCTCGCCGAGAGCCGCCGGCAGATAGATGAGCTTTTCGATGCCGCCAACCATCAGCGTGACCCTGTCGCCGCCATGAGCGGCGGTCGTCACCGTCGACAGAAGCATCGCCAGGACCATGCGAAACCGACTGGATTTCATTGTAGCCCCCTTTAGAGCCGCTAACCGACCGGTCGGAAGCCTCATGCGAAGGCGCCCGCCTCCATCGCGCACCATCGATCGGGCACAAGGTTGGGTCCCGGCTTCGGCGAGCGAAACGCGGTCCATGGAGCGTCGATCGAGACGGACATGGGGACTCGCCGAATAGCGTGATTTGAGCGGAAATTTCAAGCTGCGAGCTGCCGAGATTCTGCAATCGTCCGATCTTTCGGCGCGATCGCACTGCTGGGCGAGTTGATTGCTCGCAGGGCGAACCGTTCGCAGCATGGGCAGTCTCCCGGCAGCCGTGTCGGCCGCTTATCGTTCTTCGATCTCATCGTAGGGCCTGAAACCTTTCACGAAGCTGTCGAGCGGCCGTATTGCCGCTGTGGCAACTCGCGACGGCTGACGAGCGTCAGGGCTTGAGGAGCATGCGCCCGAAAGCCTTGTGCTCGAGAATGAAGCGATAGGCCTGCGCCGCTTCGGCGAGCGGGAACACGCGATCGATCAGAACCTTCGGGTCGCCCTTGGCGACGTCGTCGATCCGGCCCGCGACCGCGGTGAAGCTGCGGTTATGCTCCTGAGGGAACGGTTCGGATGGGTAACCATTAGTGCGTGGTCTTACCCGGCGTTATAGCTCAGCTGAACCGGCGATCCAAGGCGCTCCGACGGGGGCGGAGCGGGCCGGTCGAACTTCCGCCTTCGAGAACTGAACCATTTCGGCTGGACGCCCGAAATGGGCGCAGAGCGGAAGTCTTGCGCTGCTTGGAGATACCGATTGGGTGGTGTGTGACCCGACTGAGCCGCGGATGGGTGCGCGTGTCTCTAACTGTAACGGCTTGCAATCATCCGCGCTCGGGATCGCAATCATCGCGCCGGCGGGCTCACATTGATTGCAACAGGCCGAAACGGCCAGGCTCAGGATGGTTGCAACTGGGCTCACGATCATTGCAACGGGATCGCAATCATCGGCCGCTGGCTCACGCTCATTGCAACTGGAAACCGGGTTGCGGAGCGCTGCCGACGGGGGTCGAAATTATCGCCGGCGCTGTCGGCACAGCGCCAGAGCTGTTCGCGGGTGCCGTCACGAACTTCGCTTGTCGACTAAAGTCGGTCGGCAGCAGCCCGATCAGGCGACGCCGGAACCGGACATTCACCCTCTCCCTACCTCGGCGGCATGTTATTCGGATCCGAATCCGAGCGCCTTTCTCTGTGACAGAGCATTTCATCAGATGCACAACGAACACAAGCGCGAGCATGACAACGGCCGGCACCCAGAACACATCGAAGGAGGCGAGCGAGGATGCCTGTTGCTGCCGCAGGTTTGCGAGCGCCTGCACTGCCAGTTGCTGCGCGGCGACGGGATCGCCGGTCTGCTGCAGGAGCCAGCGAGGTCCCTACACTGCAGCCCTCATTGCGCAGGAGGCTCGGAGCGACTACGACGCTGCCGATTGGAACGAAGCCCCGTAGACCGGGAGCACCCCGCCCCGGCTTACCTTGTTCTCGGGCGAGGCGAGGAAGAGGATCGTCGCCGCCACCTCCTCCACCTTGGGCCAGGCATCGAAATTGGCCTTGGGAAAGTTGCGGCGGTTGGTGGGGGTATCGATGATGGAGGGTGCTACGGCGTTCACCAGGATTCCCTCCCCCGCCAGTTCCTCGCCTAGCGCCTCGGAGAGTGCGGCGACGCCGGCCTTGGCGGCGGTAGAGGCGCTCATTGTCGCCCCGGTGCGCGGCTCCAGGGCCTGGCGCGCCGCCACGTTGACGATGCGCCCGCCGGCCTTCCCACGGCGCATCGCCACCACCGCCTCTCGGCAGCAGAGGAAGCAGTTCACGAGATTGTCGTCGATCAACCGGCGCAGCAGCTCCCCGCTGGTATCGGTCAGCGGGGCTAAGGCGAAGCCGCCGGCGACATGGATCGAGGCCCAGAGTGACGGGAGGCTGCCATAGAGCTTCACCACCGCCGCCTCATCCGCCAGACTCGGCACGGGGATCAGGCTCAGCGCCCCGGTGGGGAAACCCTCCTTCTCCTGCTCCTGCCGATAGGGCACATGGCAATGGGCACCCGCCGCCAGCAATGCGCCCACCACCGCGCGCCCCAGGGCGCCGGTTCCGCCGGTTATCACCACATGACGATCGCGAAAATCCATGGGATCCTCCTGTTTCCTCAGCCTCGATCCGGCGGTGTTCGCGCTGCTCATCCTGCCGTCTTCCTCTCCAGCGGCGCCAGGAGCCTGACGGATCGATGAGTGCTCACTCGTGGAAGCCCTTGCCGATGGTCGCCTTCTTGTCCCGGTACTCCACCTTGAAGCGCAGCGTGCGGATCACCACGCGAGCTTGGGCGGTCATTCGCATGACCACGGGCGGCAGCGCGGGCCACGATGACACTCGGGCCGCAGTAAGGGACCGGCTATCCGTCAGCCCCGCCTGCGGTCGTTCTGCCATTATTCTCTCGCTCTCGCATGCGCGCCCACCCGGCCGCCCGCCTAGAGGCTCTTCGGCTGGCTGTTTCGGATCAGGCTCCCGCCTTTGATCGGCGGAGCCATTCGTCGAGACCGATGCGGCCGAGGCGCGCTTCGCCCAACGGCACGAGCGAGTGCTCCTCGACGCGGCCGCCGAAGTATCGGGCCTCGGGGTCACTCACGACCTGACGCGGGTCGCCGACCGCCTTCAGGTAGCGGGCGACGATTTCGCTGAACGGGGCCCGTTCCGGGCCGGCGATCTCGACGAAGCCGTTTCGTGGCGCGGCGAGCGCCAGCTCGGCAACGATGGCAGCAACGTCGTCCGCCGCGATCGGCTGGAACAGGCCGGGCGAAATCCTGACCATGTTTCCATCTGCACCTGAATCGGCGATGCCGCCGAGGAATTCCATGAATTGGGTCGCGTGGATGATGGTGTAGGGGATGCCGGCGGCCTCGATCAGCCTCTCCTGGGCGACCTTGGCGCGGAAATAGCCAATGTCGGGCGACCGGTCGGCTCCGACGATGGATAGCGCGACATGGTGCCGGACGCCCGCTGCGGCCTCCGCCGGGAGAAGGTTGCGCTCCGAGGTCTCGAAGAATTCCAACACCGCCTTGTCTTCGAATGAGGGCGAATTGGCGAGGTCGATCACCACCTCAGCACCGGCCAGAGCCTCCTTGAGCCCCTCGCCGGTGATGGTATTGACGCCGGTATTGGGCGAGGCCGCGACGGCCTCGTGGCCGCCCTGGCGCAGAATGGCGACGGTCTTCGCGCCGATCAGGCCCGTGCCGCCGATGACGACGATCTTCATGGCTTGCCCTCCCTTGTCGACGACAGGAGCCCCTTAAATGGGTTGGGATGCAAGCGAGGAAAATATCTGGGCCTCGGCGTATCGCACCTGCCTTGAGCCGAGCGTCTGATTCCAGTGCCTCGCGACCCAGTTCTTGGAATTCCTCGGCGGCATTGCCGATTCAGCGATGGATGGAAATAAAGTCAGGCTTTCGCCCGGCCTGTTCCAGCCCATCGCGGCGGACGACGTTGCCGCCATCGTCGCCGAGGTGGCGCTCGCGGCGCCGCGAAACGGCATCGTCGAGATCGCCGGCCCGGAACGGGCACCGCTCGACGAAATCATCGCCCGCTATCTGAAGGCGGTCGGCGACCCGCGCGAGGTGGTGTGTGATCCCGAGGCCCGATACTGGGGTGGCCGGGTCGAGGAGCGTTCGCTCGTACCCTTGGGTGAAGCGCGCCTCGGCCGCATCGGTTTGGACGAATGGCTCCGCCGCTCACAGGCAAGAGCCTGAGCCCGCATCCGCCAACCGAAAGATACGGCCCCATGAAACGCGTCCTCTATGCGCTGCTTCTCGCCTGGCCACACGCATGCGAAATCCGCGTTCATCTACGCGACCGCGCTTGAGGGGGCGATCCGCAGTCAGGTCAACGACGGACCGGTGACGACCTATAAGGCCTGACCCGTCGAGACAACCGAAACGCGGGGTACGAATGGCGGCGAGGCAGCCCATCCCGGTCGATTGATCGATGAGATCGCGAGCACTTTCCGCCTTCCGGAGCAGACGGAG
>Ga0209166_10003751_pt1 | contig 10822 bp, 6 predicted proteins | sample Coa_R1_3_FD_187151 | JGI IMG/M metagenome (GOLD analysis project Ga0209166, IMG submission 187151) | Surface soil microbial communities from Centralia Pennsylvania, which are recovering from an underground coalmine fire - Coalmine... | ecosystem: Environmental > Terrestrial > Soil > Unclassified... | reverse complement strand
AGCCATGAAATTCGGTTCCCTCTTTTTGTCCTTTAGATGTTTGCTTCAGATTACCGAGTTGCCCTTCACCCGTTTTTTCAGCCCCGCTTCTGCCTGGCGCGATCGCTCTCAGCGAAAACCAACTGCCGGAGACCTCCGGCGCAACAAACTAGGAAAGAAAAGTTGAGGAAGTTACTCAGCACGCAGTAAAACATATTAGGGAACGGCCAACGGGTTAACCGCCCAAGGGAATTCAAAAAAGGTCGCGTTTCAGACTGCTCAACGCCGTATCACTCGCCCACGACTCTCGCTTTTTAAGAATTGTGAATATACTTCACTTATGCTTATTTCAGAAATACCTGTTGACAACATAAGAAATTCTCTGTATAGAGTATTCCGTTCCCAGCCACTCAACCGGCTGCTACACCCGACCTTTAGGTCGGCTCTCTTAGACAAGTCAACGCCGCCCACGTCTCACCGTATTAATCTAACGGCCGTGGACACGCTTCGGAGGTCCCATGCGCGCCGCTCGGCTCGTTCTTTCGTTTGTCTTAATTCTTTCTTCCTCGCCACAACTCAGCTCGCAACAATCTCCCACAACGGTCACGCGCGACCCGCAGGCCCTCTCGATTCTCACGCAGTGCAGTAGCGCGATGGGCGCGTCCAGCACCGCCCCTGACATCTATGCTGTGGGGACAATTACTCCAAGCAATCCTCAGAACCCGTCAGCCAGCGTCGTATTGAAAAGCATTGGAACGGATCGTGTCCGCAGCGAAATAAACCTTCCGAGCGGGCAACAGATTTATGTCCTGAATAATGGGCGCGGCTTCTCATTGATCTCGCGGCTAAAGAAATACCTTCCAACGCATTCGACTCTCTACTCACGCCCTGAACATTTAAGCGCCTTCGCCTGTGGAATCGACCTCACGCGGCTAAACGTCGGCGTATCGTATGTCAGCACGGAAACCCTGCGAGCCTCGCCAGTTCACCACCTGGTGTTCGCGGCGGCGTCACCGGATCCACTGCAAAAGTTGATTTCTGAATTCCACATTTACCTCGACACTAAGTCTCTTCGCGTTGTCAAGACCGCCAACTGGGTCTTTGCTCCCGATGCCATCCAGAATCGTTCTCTCTGGGAAACCTATTACGACAACTACCTATCCGTAGGCGGCGTGCTTTTTCCTATGCATATCCAGCACTTCCTGGCAGGAACACAATTCGACGACTGGAATTTCGCGAGTGTTCGAACCGACGTGCCCATTTCTCAGAACGATTTCAATTAAGAGCAACACCCATGAATACAGGTCTTCATGCCGGGAGCGCATACATGTTCAAACGAATGCTGTTTATCGCTACAGTCTTTTTCTTCGGATTTGCCCTTGACCTCCGTGCCCAGGACGAAACGCCAACTACCGTCACGGCGCAGAATCGCTCCGGGGATTTGCCTTTCTCCAGTTCCATTGGCACCGATATCGAACACGTAGATGTCGCCAGCGGAAACCTGATCGTTCACATCCCCTTTACTTCGGTGAAAGGCCGCGGTATGGACTTCAATTTCAGCATGAACTACGACGCGCGTTATTGGATAGCAGGTACGCGGCAGTTCGCGAATCAGCAACCATCACAGATCTGGAACGTTGGTTTGGGTAACTATCTTCCGGACGCAACCAGTGGTCTTGGTTGGCAGCCCAACCAAGGGCGTCTCACGTGGGCAAATCTAGAGTCGTCCTGTACGCTGAACGGTCAGATTTCCCAGTATTTCAGCGACCACTACATCTACTATGACCCACAAGGCCGAAGCCATCCGCTCGCCATCATAACTGGGACAGGCGTGTGCGACGACGGTAGCTTCACTGCCGACGTTTCTCAGGGACCGGACTTGAGCGGTGCCGGTATGTACGCATCGACAACCAACAATGGTTTGACGCCTGCCGTTTACGAAGCCAACGGAACCCAGGTCGCATGGTCTGCGGGCACCGGAAGCTTTTTTCATCCTTCAGGCTTTACGTATGCGGGCGAACAATATCTACTGGGGACTTTTAAAGACGCGAACGGTACCACTCTCCAACAATATGCCGGTGGTCTTGATACTCTTGGAAGAACCGTTGTTACCCAGCAGAACGGCACGAATCAGATTCTCTATAGATTTACGATTCCTCTGGCGCACAGCAAACCTACACTGTCAACTATGCGAGCATTGCTCTGCACACTGCCTTCAACGCAACGGGGCAATATGGCGCAATCCAGGAATACCTCGGTAACCGCAACGTCATAACGAGCATTGTGCTCCCCAATGGCCGCTCATACTCATTTCAATACGAAACTGGCAGCTTCGGCGCAATCACCCGCATCGACCTTCCGACGGGTGCTTACATCACGAGTTTGACTACGATACCTTCAACTATTCTTATCCGGGGTGCAGCGATATCCCTAACGGTAATAGTGGCTGTGTGCACGATGACAGCGGGAATGTGTTCTATGGGACGAACTCCGCCACTCGCGGCAACGTCATCGAGATGCGCGAGTTCGATTGGGGCGCTGGCGCTCCCGGACCGCTGCTTCGGCGCACAAAAAACACCTACCTGCACGACTCGAACTCGAACTATCTCACCTACAACATCGTCAACAAAGTACTGACCCAGACTATTTGTAACGGCACCGTCGCTTGCGCGGGAACCGGCGACCAGGCCGCGCAGACGCTATACGAGTACGACAACTACGTCGCAGGGGACAACCCGCTTCAGTCGGCCACAAGCGCCGCGCAACACGACGACACAAATTTCCCTTCAACTTTCATCTATCGCGGCAATCTCACCCGTGCAAAACGCTGGCGCAACACTGATGGCGCGCTTTTAACTACCACCTATTCTTATGACACTCTCGGCAACATTCGCGCCATCAAAGACCCGCTCAACCACGTCGCTACCTTCGACTACACGGATAGCTTTGCGACCACCGCATGTCCTCCGCCGGTAGGAAAAAACGGTCAAGCTTGGGTCAGTACCGTCACCAATCCTCTCGGTCAGCAAATCAAAGTCACGCGGTTTCCTTGCACCGCCCTCGTCCAAGCGCACAAGGACCAGAACGACATCAACGCATCCCGCGCTGGCACCACTTACACTTACGATCTCCTCGGCCGCGCCACACAAAAAAATCTTCCTGATGGCGGCCAGCTTGGCACCACCTATAACGACGTCCCGCCCGTCTCCGCAACCAGCACGACCAAAATCACTTCAGCGCTGAACCTCGTCACGACGACGATTGCTGACGGCCTCGGCCGCACCACACAAACTCAGCTCACTTCCGACCCGCAAGGCACGCTCTACACGGTCAAAAATTACGATGCCCTTGGCAGAGTTAGCCAGGTCTATAATCCCACGCGCTTTAACCCGCCCACGGTCAACTGCGGGGAACCTACATGGGGCTACACTACGAACCTCTACGACGCCCTCAACCGCAAGTGCGTGGTAGTTCCTGCGGACGGCACGGCCGTCTCCGGGAGCACCTGTCCCGCGACGCAACCGGCGAACGACCTCTTCTCCACTTACTCCGGCAACACCACCACCGTCATCGATCAAACTGGCAAATCGCGCGAATCCGTCAGGGACGGCCTCGGCCGACTCACTCAGGTCCTCGAAGACCCCGGCACATCACCACATTTGAATTACGAAACCGACTACAGCTACGATATTCTTGACAACCTGTTGACAGTAAACCAGAAAGGAAACGACCCAAATTCCGCCGACTGGCGCACTCGCACCTTCACTTACAATTCGCTCTCTCAACTTCTCACCGCCGCGAATCCAGAGTCCGGCACTGCCACCTATACCTACAATTCCGACGGCACTCTCGCCAGCAAAATCGCTCCAGCTCCGAACCAAACTGGCACGACCACCGTCACCAGCACTTATTCGTACGATGCGCTCCACCGCGCCACGCAGAAATCCTTCTCGGATACTACGCCAACTGTAAAGTACGGCTACGATGCCGTCGCGCCCACCGGCTGCACCCTGCCCGCCCTCACCATCAATAATGGCATCGGTAAGCGTACCGGAATGTGCGACGCGGCAGGAGCCGAAGCTTGGAGCTACGACATCACCGCCAACGTTGGCTGGAAAATCACCGACGCTCGCACCACCAACAACGTGACGAAGCCCGCCACCATCGTCCAGAACAATCTCGCCGGCACTCCCGCCACCCTCACCTATCCCAGTGGACGCGTCATCACCTATGGCTACGATGCCGCCGCTCGCCCCATCTCCGCCATAGACTCCACCGGCCCCATCAACTACGCCACCGCCGCAGCCTACGCTCCAACGGGCGCACTCTCTTCGCTCACCAACGGTGCTAGCCTCGCATCCACTCTCTATTTCAATAATCGTTTGCAGCCCTGCCGCATCTCCGTCAAGAACACCGGCACGGCTCCGGCCTCTTGCACGGACGCCGCCAATATCGGCAACGTCCTCGATTTCGCTTATAATTTCAGTGTGGGCACCGCCGACAACGGCAACGTCACCGCCATCACCAATAATCGCGACACCACGCGCTCGCAATCTTTCACCTACGATTCCCTCAATCGCATTTCCACCGCGAAAACAAGCTCCACTAGTGGCACAACCTGCTGGGACGAGGCCTTCGGCTACGACCCCTGGAGCAATCTACTCACCATCGGCCGCATCACCGGCTACACTTGCTCCAACGAAGAACTACTAAACTCCACGGCCACCACCAAGAATCAAATCAGCGGTGACACTTACGACGCTGCTGGAAACTTGATCACCGTTCCATCCATCGCCACGTACACTTTCGACGCCGAAAACCAGCTAAAAACCGCTACGGGCGTCACCTACACCTATGACGGCGACGGCAAGCGCGTCCAGAAATCCAGCGGCAAGCTCTACTGGTATGGCCTGGGCAGCGATCCTCTCGACGAGACCGACCTTACCGGCAGTACCAGCAATTCCGGATTCAAGGAGTACATTTTCTTTGGCGGTCTGCGCATCGCCAGCCGCGATTCCAGCAATGCCGTCAACTACTATTTCTCCGACCATCTAGGCACTGCCCGCATCGTTGCCAACTCTTCCGGCACGCCCGTGGACGACTCCGACTTCTACCCCTTCGGGGGCGAACGCGTCTTCTCCTCTTCTTCCGGCAATCACTACAAGTTCACCGGCAAAGAACGTGACTCTGAATCTGGCCTCGACAATTTCGGCGCCCGCTATGACTCCTCCTCCCTCGGTCGCTTCATGTCGACCGACCCATCCATGAAGAGTGTCGCACTCCGGAACCCGCAGAGCTGGAACCGTTATACCTACACGTTGAACAATCCTCTGCGGTACATAGACCCCGATGGCGAGCTATGGGTCGCATCCGGAAACTCCAATGATCCTTATTCGTGGGTCGACACCTGTAGCAAGAACCAGACCTGCTATGAATCCGTGGCAGCAGACGTTAGCGGAAACCTTCGAGTTTATGGCTCCAACAACGCCCAAGACATCTCGAATTATGCCTCTAACAGCTCCGGTGTCGTGGATCTCAGCAAGGTGTCCTCACAACATGATGCTCAGTTCACTGTAAAAGACGGTAGCAACAACGACGAGCGCTTCACCACAGCAGATGCTTCCGCGGGCTTGTTCAACACAGCTCGCGAGTATCACGACCAAAACGGCGGCGATTCAAAGATCGTCGTGACCGGTGCTTCATTGGTTGATGGAACCGGCGCCCCAGAACATCCGGTGTCTCATGGGGCTCCGAACAGCGCGATCGACTTTAGATACATCGGAAGCGACGGGAAGCCGCTGCAAGGACCCGGAGCAGCATCAAAAGCCGACCCGATTAGGATGTCGTTGTTATTTGGACTCTTTGGCGTAAATGGTTTCAATCAAACAGTAAGTGGAAGACCAGCAGATTTCGGCACCGGTCCTCATTCAACTGGCCCGCAAAGCCGAAAGCTGATTCACGACCATCAAAATCACGGCCACGTGGGCATCGTGTGGAAAAGCCGCCCGCCAAGTTCGTAAAGGAAAGAACAATTGAACAGATTTCTAATAGGACTAATTCTGAGTTTTTTTGCAACCAACCAGTTTGGAGAAGTGGACGAATATAATGTACCCGTAGCGGTGCAAGACTGTCTCAAGGCCGGAGATGCGAAGGACCTAGAATTGAGCAGTCGCTTGAACCCATTCTTCCTTCGCGGTGACTTCGATGGCGACCACAAATTAGACTATGCCGTCCTAGTCATCCAACATGGATCGGCAAAGCAGGGTATCGCGGTTTGCTTGGCTGGACATCACTCCCCCATGGTCATAGGTGCCGGCAGGATGTTTGCATTCGAGGGTGGCAGGCAGTTCGATGACCTAAAGTACTTTGACGCGTGGAAAATCGATGACGACACCCCAGACAGAAGGCCTTCCCCCATAGAGCGCATACACCTTATCGCCAAGGAAAGGGGTAGTGGCCTCATCTATTGGAACGGCAAGACTTTTCGCTGGGAGCAGCTAGGCATCTAAGAACCTGAGAAAGTCGGGGACTGGAAGCTGTGAAGAAATTGGAGCGCGAATGATAAGTAGTGTGTAGACTGCGCTCATGACGAACGAGCCTGCCACAGTTCCTCGCTTGGTTTCGATTAATCGCCAACAACTTATTCTTCGAAGTATGGACGTCGAGAAGCTTGTGGACGAAGATCACTGTGTCCGGGCGATCTGGGAACTGGCGGGGTGCCTGGATTTGCGCCGCTATCACGAGCAGATTGCGGCGGTCGAAGGAAGCGCCGGGCGCGAACACACCGACCCGCGGCTGCTTATCAGCTTGTGGTTGTACGCTTACAGCCGGGGCATTAGTTCGGCGCGCGAACTGGCTCGGCAGTGCGAGTATGAGCCGGGTTGCCAATGGCTTTGCGGATTGCAGCCGGTGAGCCATCGCACACTATCGGGCTTCCGGTCAGAGAACAAGGCCGGCCTGGATGACCTGTTCGCGCAAGTGTTGGGGATGCTGAGCGCGGAAGGTCTGATTACCCTGGAGCGAGTGACGCTGGATGGAACCAAGATTAAAGCGAACGCCAGCGGCAACACTTTTCGCGGCCGGGAGAAGATCGCCGCGCATCTGGAGGCAGCACGCGAGCAGGTGCGGCTTCTGAACGAGGAAGCAGAGAACGAAGAGAAGTTGGCGCCACGGCGGTCCGCGGCACGGCGGCGTGCCGTGCGGCAACGGGCGAGCCGGTTGGAAGCGGCGTGGCGCGAGGTCGAACGGTTGCAGCAGGAAAAGCAGCACGATCGCAAGGATTTTGTGGCGCGTGCCTCGACGACGGACCCGGAAGCGCACGTAATGAGGAACGGTGAAGGTGGCACGGTGCCGAGCTACAACGTGCAGCTGGTCACCGATACCAAACACGGCCTGGTCGTGAACGTGGAAGCGACGACCGACGCGATTGATTATCGCCAGCTTGATGCAGCGCTGGAACGCTGCGAGAAAAAGGTTGGCCAACTGCCACAGCAGATTGTCGCTGACGGAGACTACACGAATCACGCTTCGGTCCAGAGCGCCGCAGAACACGGCGTGGACTTCTACGGCTCCTGGCAGAACAGCTGGAAAGCCGGTGAGCAGGATGCGCTGGGACGCAGGGCGGCATTCGTGAGCACTGCCTTCCCCTACGACGCCGAGCAGGACTATTTCGTGTGCCCCGCAGGAGAGAAGTTGCAGCACCGCGCGGTACTCAATCGCGGGCACGGCGTGCGCACGCATGTCTATCGCGCGCCGAAGGGAGTCTGCAGCGCTTGTCCGCTGCGCGATGACTGCGCGCCGCCCGGAGCGAAACCCGAGTGGCGCCGGTCGGTAACGCGCATCGAAGAGCCCGGAGCGACGACCGCATTCAAGGCCAAGATGAAAACGGAAGAAGCACAGCAGATCTACGCGCAACGTTCGCGAGTCGCGGAGTTTGTGCATGCATGGATGAAAGAGCGCTGCGGCTTGCGCCAGTTCCGCTGCCGCGGACGGCTGAAGGCAACGATGGAAGCTACGTGGGTGTGCTTGAGCTACAACTTAACGCGATGGTTCGCTCTGCGGCGCGGGTTGTACCCCACAGCGGCTTCAACGTGAGACTTGCACCATGATGGAACCATAGAAAAACGAAACAAAAACGGCGGAAGAATCGGGGAGACGACGTGCCTAATCACCAGAATGTGGCAATCCATCGCTAACCCAATTTCTTCACACGTTCCTGACGGGACATTTCCGGCACCGAAGCTACCGGAAAAGGTCTTCAGCGGAGGGCCGGATGATTTGAGCGGCTTTTTCGGAAGCAGGCTTGTAACGATACCCGCGAACAATCACCACGGGAGTTCCCGCGGACTTCCCCATCAGCAGCCCGGCAGCAGCCGCCAGTTCATCGGCTACCGCAAGAACCGTCGCGGTGAGCGGCTTCCCTTCCCGGTCCTTTGTGCCGCGTAAGTCCACAAGCACCGGCAATCCCGACGCGCCAATCGCCACATTCGTCAGTCCCAGCCGCCACGGGCGCCCAAATGTATCGCTCACAATGACGGCAATTCGTTTTCTCGTCTTCTTGCTCAATTCCACCGCCAGTCTTTCCGCCGAATCATCCGGATCCCGCGGAAGCAGCGTCACCATATCTTCACCAGGCACATTCGAATGATCGACGCCCGCGTTCGCGCACACAAACCCATGATGCGTCTCGCTGATCAGCACGCGCTCGCTGCGAAGAATCCGCCGCGACTCCCGCAAAACCACTTCAATCGCCCGCGCGTCCTTCTTCAATTCCGCCGCAAGCACTTGCGCTTTTTCCGACGGCTTTACGCTCTCGAGCGAAACCACCGCTCCTTCCGCTTTCGAAACAATTTTCTGCGCCACAATCACAATGTCGCCATCCTTAAACCGCAACTCCGCCTTCTCCGCCGCCTCAGCGATCCGCGAACCTAAGTCGTCGCCCTTCCGAATCTCCGCCATCCCTGGAATCGCGAATAACTCCAAGTACGGAGCCTTACGCACACGCGCGTGCCGCCCGTCCGCAGTGGAGCGGCTGGCTCTTCTCTGGCCGTGGCGGTTTGCAGATGATTCTTGCCGGATGCGAGGCGGCTTTTTCCGGACATCATCCATCGTCATTCGGGTTCGCGATCGTTTTGCCATTCGAACGCATGAGAATAGCACGCGCCCACCCCGCTATCCTCTCTCAGCCGCGGTGATCGCAAGCGTTCGCCCGTTCAAACGCCCGAGAATAGCACGCGTCCACGCCACAATCCTCCACCGAGGGCACACTGCCCCAGCTGCCCTCTTTAGGCCGTTGAGATTGCGAGCGTTTCACATTAATCCTCCACCGAGGGCACACTTCCCCAGCCCTCCCTCTTTAGGCCGTTGAGATTGCGAGCGGTTCACATTCAAACGGACCCACAACGTCGTTTGCAGGAGATTCTGCTCAAAAAGCATCGGGAGTTCCCAAAGCAGAAAATCCCGTCAGGCACACGCGCAAAAAAAAACGGACGGGGCATTCACCCCGTCCGTAACCGTCGAGAAAAAATCCACGCCACCCGGGACGGAAACGCAAGTTTCCATCCCGCGCCGTTCTCAGTGGTGTGGCTTGTCGTCCTTTTTGTCCTGTTTCGCAGGTTTGTCTTGTTTCGCCGGCTTGTCCTGCTTCGCAGGTTTCTGGCGTTCCTGCCGCTGTTTTTGCTCGAGCCTCTGCTGTTGTTGGTCGTGTTTTTGTTCGAGATGTTGAAGCTGTTGTTGCTGTTTTTGTTGGAGCTGTTCCTGTTTTTGTTCTTGCTGCCGTTCTCTCTTGTCATCGACCGGAGGCTGCTGGCGTTGCTCAGTTTGAGGCTGGCGCTGATCGACTTGCGGCGGTTTTTGCGCGTTCGAATTGTTCTGGTCCAGTTTCTGCCTTTGTTGGACTTGTTGCTGCTCGACTTTTTGGCGCTCCTGGTCCTGTTTCAGGCGCAAATCCTGGAGCTGCTGCTGATGCTTTTCGTCGACTTGAGGATTGCCGGCGTTGCTTGGGCGCGAAGAAGGCGGCCGGTCGTTGAAGCCGCGCGGATTGCCCTGATTCGAATTGCCCTGGTTCGCAGGCGCGTTGCCCGGGCGGTTCGCGTTGTTCTGATTCGCAGGAACGTTCCCCGGCTGATTCGTGTTGTTCTGGTTCGCAGGAACGTTGTTCGGGCGATTGGAATTGCCCGCATTGGCCGGCATATTCGGAGGATTCGGCGGATTCGTATTTCCCTGCCCCGGCCGATTGGCATTGCCTTGCTGCGCGTCCATGTTTGTACGGTTTGCCGGTGCGTTTTGCGCCGGGCCTTGGCGGACTGGCGGGGCCATTTTGATGTTGGGCCGCGCGACTTGCGCGTTTTCCTGTTGCTGCTGCACGCGCCGCATCTCGGAGACTGCCGGTGGCCTGCCGCCATTCTCCCGCACGATCTCCTGCTGCCTGGCGAAAGCGACCGGAGCAGGCGGAGGAGCCGTCTTGGCGACGACCGGCCGGTTGAACACCGGGCTTGGCGGTCTCACGCGAGCTTCCGCACCCGCACCGACCACGCTGCGCTGCTGCGGGGCAACGGTGGGAGTCATCGGAGCCACAGGCGCCGAAGCGATTTCTTTCTGGTTCACGCGAATCATGTTGTTGTGGACGGAGCCCGCGGAAACGAAAGTTTCATGCGAGGTGGCCGTCACGGCGTTCACCTGCGTCTGGTTCTGATACGTAACGTTGGTGACGTTCACGGTCTTGTTCACGTAAACGTTGTTGTAGACGTTGGTCACTTGGACGCGGTTGACGATGGTGGTGTTCGAGACGTTGACGTTGGTCACGTAACGCTCGCTGACGTGATACGACGGGCAGTACACGTCA
>Ga0209166_10003749_pt1 | contig 10824 bp, 7 predicted proteins | sample Coa_R1_3_FD_187151 | JGI IMG/M metagenome (GOLD analysis project Ga0209166, IMG submission 187151) | Surface soil microbial communities from Centralia Pennsylvania, which are recovering from an underground coalmine fire - Coalmine... | ecosystem: Environmental > Terrestrial > Soil > Unclassified... | reverse complement strand
GATTGATCTCAGGATTGCTGGCGAATTCAGGAGGGTTTCTACTCGCGCCGAGCTACTCTCGATTTCTTTCCCTGCCGATCAAGAAGTCTTTTGCGTGCTCGCTGGCGGTGTCGGCCGTGCTGGCCCTTCCCGGAACGCTAGTTCACGCCTATCTAGGCCATATTTCCTGGAGCGTGACGGCAGTACTCGCGCTCGGATCGGTGCCTTTTTCGTACTTGGGAGCGCGCGTCGCCATTGGAACGAGAGCGAGCCGGCTGGAGCGCTGGTACGGGGTTGCACTGACTGCCCTGGGGGTCTTCTTCCTGTTTCATATTTAGCGCGGCGCTGGACGCGTGACAGGCCAATACTGTCTGGCCGCAGTTGGGAGATTGCGACAAACATGGTCGATGTTCACTGCCATATCCTGCCTGGGCTAGACGACGGTCCCGAAGACATGGAGACTTCGGTGGCGATGGCGGAGACCGCGATTGCGGAAGGGATTACCCACGTAGTCGCGACGCCGCACTCCAGCAATCGGTATCATTTCGACGATTCGCGCGTGCGTGAAATTGGAGAGGAGCTCCAGAAAAAAATTGGCAGACGTTTAATTCTGGGTACTGGCTGTGATTTCCATCTGAATCCTGAAAATCTGGAAGCGCTGCGCGCGGATGTCTCACGATTTTGCATTAATCAGCGTGACTACCTGCTCGTGGAATTCAACGAATATTCGATTCCGCCGAGCATGGACCAGACGCTGCATGAGATTCAACTCTTAGGAATCAGGCCGGTGATCACCCATCCAGAGCGTAACGCGATCCTGCGGTTGCAGACGGCGCGGCTTGCGAAATGGGTTCGCCTCGGTTGCTTCGTACAAGTCACGGCAGGCTCCTTGACCGGGGTTTTTGGCTCCGGCGCGCAAAAGGATGCCTTGCGCTGGCTCGCCGACGGATTGGTTCATATTGTGGCCAGTGATGCACACAATACGCGCGGCCGGCCGCTGAAGCTCCAGCCTGCATTTGAGCTAGTGCGTGGACAATTTGGCGAAGAAAAGGCCCGCGCTCTCTTTGTCGAAAATCCGATGGCGGCATTCGAAGGACGCGATTTGCCGCATGTTCCCAGTCCGCCGGACGAAATTAGCGCTCCTCGCCGCAAACGATTTTTCTTTTTCTGAATTGTTAATTCGAAGGACGCAGCGGCATTCCGGCCCAGGCGTTCAGGATGCCGAGGAATTCGCGAACAACGTCGAGTGCATCACCTGTCGTGCGCCACCACCGCCCGGGTTCGAAAGGATCGTCCGAGGCAGCTCGAACGCGAGCTTGTCCGCGTCTCGCAGCAATCCGATGCCATAGGATTCGCACGCGTCGCGTATGCACCTTGCTTGTAACGATGATTACCCTGGTGCCCCGTTCCTCTTCAAGTGCTGCGGAAACGGCTGCGATTTCATCCGCCGTATTGAGGATGGAAGGTTGGAGCACGCGGATGGCGTCCGCAGGCACACCCTGGTGTATGAGTACGCGGGAGTTGTAAAAGTCTTCGCCCACGTAGGGGATTCCCATCGCCTCGAGTGCTGCGCCAGGTTCGGTGGGACGTGTCAGCCAAACTTTTGGCGCGAAACCTTTTCGATATAATTTCGCTGCTTCCAGGGCCCGCAAGGGCATGCGTCCGCTAAGGACTACAATGGCCTGAGCTTTTTCGAGAGGATCTTCTACGACGAGCCAGCGACCTAAGCAAAGAAGGAACACTGCGGCGCCCAACAGGGCGACTCCGGCGAGGCCAAACAAGATCCGGCATGTTCGCGCATGCTTTGTCGTGACGGAATCAGCTTTGCTTTGTGGCTCCATAACCTTGATTCTTTAGAGGCGGAACGCATCGTATCCTCCGCCAGGGACGTGGTCAATCAAGCAGGCGCAGGCTAAACTAATTAGCTGCTACTTTCGGGAGGATTCATGAGGGCGGTAGTGACGGGAGGAGCCGGATTTCTGGGTTCGCATCTTTGCGATCGCTTGATTGCAGAGGGTTGGGATGTTTTAGCCTTAGACAATCTCGTTACTGGGGTCGACTCCAACGTCGAGCATCTCCTCAAACATCCGAAATTTCGCATCGCAAGGTGCGACGTTTCGAAATACATCGACGTGCCCGGGCCGGTGGACTACGTTTTGCACTTTGCCTCACCAGCCAGTCCAGTGGATTACCTCAAGCTTCCCATCCAAACTCTTAAAGTTGGTGCGCTCGGCACACACAACGCTCTCGGGCTCGCGCTTGCCAAGCGAGCAAAGTTTTTCCTGGCCTCGACGAGCGAATGTTATGGGGACCCGGAAATTTCGCCACAACATGAGGAATATTGGGGCCACGTGAACCCGATTGGGCCGCGCGGCGTTTATGATGAAGCCAAGCGGTTTGCGGAAGCCATGACCATGGCTTATCACCGATATCACGGTGTGGACACCCGCATCGTGCGCATCTTCAATACTTATGGCCCTCGTATGCGCCTCAACGACGGTCGCGCGCTGCCAAATTTTGTGCACCAAGCTCTAACCGGGAAAGCGCTGACCGTCTATGGTGATGGCAAGCAGACGCGCAGCTTCTGCTACGTCTCGGACCTTATCGAAGGAATTTACCGGTTGATGCTGTCGGACGAACACTTGCCTGTGAATATCGGCAATCCGCAAGAGATCACCATCCTGGAATTTGCCGAGCGGGTTCGCTCACACTTCGAAAATGCTCCCGCCATCGTCCTTGAGCCACTTCCACAAGATGATCCGAAGCGCCGTTGCCCGGACATTACCAAAGCGAAACGCATTCTAAATTGGGAGCCGAAGGTTGGGTTGGAAGAGGGCTTACGATTGACCCTCGATTATTTCAATCGTGAGTTTGCCACGATAAAAAGAACCTAGCGAGGCGACCGAGAGGAATCACGGCTTCGCGAAGCAGGCCTAGTACCTCAGAAGGCGCCGCAACTCCTCGAAGGCCTATGCCCGGCCGAACGAGTAATACTCGAAACCAAGTTCCCGCATGTGCCTGGGTGAATAGAGATTCCTGCCGTCCACGACGAGGCCGCGCGCCATGAGCGGCTTTGCACGTTTCCAGTCCAGACTGCGGAAAACGTCCCATTCCGTACAGACGAGTGCCGCATCCGCACCGCGTAGCGCTTCATAGGGGTCCTCGTGGTACGTCACCTTCGGGAACAGAATTTTTGTCCTTGAAATGGCTTCGGGATCGGAAGCGTGCACAATCGCGCCTTCCTCGAGCAGACGCTTAACAACTTCGAGCGCGGGGGCAAATCGAATGTCGTCCGTATTAGCTTTGAAAGCCAGGCCCAGAACCGCTACATGCTTGCCCTTAACGACCCAGAGCGCCTTGTGCACTTTCTCGAGGAAGCGATCGATGCGGTGTTTATTCACGCGCTCTGTAGCTTTCAGAAGTTCGAAATCGACTCCCACGGAGGCTGCGAGATGAATGAAGGCCTGCACGTCTTTGGGAAAGCAAAAGCCGCCAAATCCGAGTCCGGCACTCAGGAACTGCCCGCCAATCCGGGGATCCAGTCCCATCGCGTGAGTGACTTCCTTGACGTCTGCGCCGATTCTTTCACACAGATCAGCGATAACGTTGGCGTAACTGATCTTCAGAGCGAGGAAAGAATTCGATGCGTGCTTGATGAGTTCGGCGCTGTTGATGGTGGTAACGAGGAATGCTGCTTCATGGTCTGACGGACAACTGCCCTTATGCACTGGGCAATGGAAGCGGCGCTCCAGGATCGGACGATAGATTTCGCGCAAATCGGCCGCAGATGTATCGTCCTCCACGCCGACCACGATGCGGTCCGGATGAAAAAAATCCTCCACCGCGGTGCCCTCGCGCAAAAATTCAGGATTCGAAGCAACGCGGAAATTGGACTTGCCCCCGCTACTATACGCGGCGAGCGCGCGCTGCAGTTCGAGTCCGGTTCTTGCGGGCACGGTGCTCTTTTCAATCACCAACTTGGGTGAACGAGCGTGCTCGGCAATCTGCCGTGCGGCTTGGTCGATCGCGGAAAGATCAGCTTCGCCGTTTTCTTTTGGCGGCGTGCCCACGCAAATAAAAATCACGTCGCCCGCGCGGATTGCTTCACCTGCATCCGCTGTATAGGAAATGCGGCTCGCCTTTCCCGCGGACGCAAGAATTTCTTCCAGATAGTGCTCATAAATAGGCACTTCGCCAGCTTGCAGCCGGCGAATGCGTTCTGCATCGATATCCGTGCAGGTCACTTCATGCCCCGCGGCAGCAAGGCACGCTCCCGTCACCAAGCCTACGTAACCACATCCAATCACAGAAAGACGCAAGTCAGAAACTCCTTGGGAGCGCATCAGCAAACAACCCAACGCTTCTCCGAATTCGTTGCGGACAGTTTATTTTGACCGAACGGCGATGCGGAGGAAAGAACATCATTATCAGGTGTTAGCCCGCCCACACACTCCACTCCAAATTGTTCCCAGGCGCTAATGAGCCCGCGGCACCCCTAAGCCTCGACGTCTAACCCTTCAATCCTCGCCCCATGAGCAGTCCGCGCAAACCGAGCAAGGCAAGCCGCGGCTTGCGGCGCACGAGGTTCCAAAGCAGGCGCGTGGATTCATCGCGATTGATCTCACCAAGAGACGCACGTGTAGAGGCATCCAGCAGATCAACTAGTTGTGAATAGTCCTTTTGCTGAAAATGATGTAGCGCCCGCCGGATCAACCAGTGCGTGCCAAGTTCCCGGCGCAGAGCCGTGAGTTCTTTGCTGCCGTCTTTCTGCAAAATGGATTGCCCGACTCCGAGCGCTCCACGCAATCCCGTCACGATTCCGCCGACGGTCGACACTTTTACTTGCGCAGCCGCGTCACCGACCAGATAAACCTCGCCATTCCCGATGCGCCGTCGCACAGGTACCCAGCCTCGATAAACCGGTATGCGCGCACCTTGCCATTCGAGCGGTTCCATCTGCTTTTTCTCGAGGAAGCGCGCAAGACACCTCTTGGTGTCGCGGCCGTCCTCCCCAATGATGCCCAGCGCACCTCTCTCTGAGGATTCAGGGATCAGCCAGTAGAAGTACGGCGTATCGTCCGGGACGAACCAAACGCGCGTCGTATCCGGTGGGTGACCTTTCGGCAAACGAACGATGGCTTGCACCAGCGGGACCGTTTCAATGGGAGGCCACCCCGCGCTTCGGGCCACCCGGCTGGAAGCGCCATCCGCTCCGACAACACTTTCCGCATGCAACTCCTCGCGTCGCCCCGCGGAATCCACTTCCACGCATAGTCCCCGGGCATTCGGTGCTAGACCTAGAAAGCGCGTGTCAAATGAAAGTTTGGCCCCTGCTTGTTGCGCGCTTCGTGCCAAAGCAGGGATTAGGCGCGATCTCTCGATGATGAGATCAGGCCGCGCCAGAGAGACCTGTGCCGAGCGGCCATCGGTGAATAATTCGAAGCGGCGGATCTCATTGACAATGCTCTCGGATGCCGCGGCCCCAAGCTGGCTTCGGAACTGATCCGTAACGATCAAAGAGCGCGCGGCCGGTTCGAAGCCTTTCCTCGATTCCAGGACACGTACGCAACGCCCGCCCGCAGCCACCGTAGCAGCAGTGAATAGTCCCGCTGCGGAGCCTCCCACAACGACGACCTCGCCGCGCTCTCGGCTCAGCCGAGACCTCTGCTTAGTGCTTGGCACGATCTCGTTATCCCAAGTCGCGCATACACCCAGAACCTTACTCGGCCGGATATTTGCACGCCAACATCTCAAGAATATTGACTAGTTTCCGTCCGACGCGAAGGGATGTGCATTAAGAATCGGTGAGACGGCAACCACGTAAGTATAGCGAATCCACCTGCGCGGGCAAACTTGCCGAAGTCCTCCATAACCAGCCAGACCACTCCATTAAAGATCGGCATCAGTCTAAGAGAGTGCAGCAGGTTTCGGCGCTTGGTGTTCATAGGGAGCGCGTTCGAGAAATATCACTCCAGCGAACACGGTGGCGAACGCAAGGAGTGCCAACAGAATTGAGGCGAGAGGGGGAAGGTAGCTCACCAGCACGCCAGCCGAGCCGCACAGCAATCCGAATAAATACAGGGTGATGACCGCTCCACGGTGTCCAAGTCCCAGGTTCGCCAGACGGTGAGCAGCATGGTCCTTTCCCGGCGTGGCAAAAGGCAGCAGGCCGCGCCGGGACCGCGAAATCGTGACCAGCGTAGTGTCGAATATTGTCACTCCCAAAATCAGCAGCGGAGCCAGCCAATCCGAAATATGGTTGGCGTGCTCGAGCCGGAGCTTCAGTCCAAGTGTAGCCATCAGGAATCCAAGAAACATGGCTCCGCCGTCGCCCATAAAAATCTTGGCCGGCTTGAAATTCCAGCGCAAAAAACCCGCTGACGCCCCAACCACCGCAGCCGCAAGAGTGGCGACAAGCGTCTGGCCATTCAAGTACGCAAGCAGGGCGAAGAAGATGGATGCCGTCGCAGCCACGCCTGCGCAAAGGCCGTCCATGTGGTCCAGGATGCTGAAGGAGGCGGTAATCCCCACGACAAAGAAAACGGTAAGGATCGCGTCGAGAACGTAACCCGTTCGTCCTCCAAAGAGGAATTCAAATACCTGTGCGTGAACCCCGGTGACGAGCAGGACGCACGCGGCAAGCGGCATACCAAGGAAAAGCTTGACCTGATGGTGCAACAAACCTCGGTCATCCAGAATCCCCACAGCAGCGACAACAGTCGCGCCCGTCAAAATTCCGACGATCTGGGCGCGCGCGGCTCCGCTAAACGTAAAGAGTACCGCGAGCATCACGGCCCCATACATCGCCAGCCCCCCCAGTAACGGGATCGGGCGCAGGTGGACCTTTCGCGGTCCGGGAAGGTCGACCATCCCCACGCGCAATGCCAGCGCGCGCACGGGCACCGTCAGCATTAGAGATGCGAATAGAGCTATCAGAAACGCCAGCAGACCCGCAGGCATGTTCCCTCGTTTTGTTTGAAGATCCTGACCGGGACGATGCGGCCAGTGCCTCAACCTTGTTTTGCCGGGTTGGGGACCCGGCTCCCAAGAAATAAATGGCTGCCCCACGCAGCCTTAACACGATACTTTGAAAATTGTTTCGCTTCAATCAGGATTGTTTGCCAAGTAATCGGCCCGCGAAACAGGAGGACACAATAGCGAACGCAGCCGTATTGGGGTGTTCAAAAACGCACAGTCGCGTCTTTTCGAGCCCCCATTCGCTGCTTTTGTTTCCGAGCCCTTGCTCACTTGTCCCTATCGTTCGGTAAGCCTACGGCCAAATGTACGGTTCACTTCTTCGCGATTCTTGGTTGCGTAATACCAGTCGATGGTGCGCTTCAAACCATCGCGGAAAAGCACTTTAGGTTCCCATCCCAGCAATTTCTTAGCGAGGGCATTGTCTGCAACGCGATTGAGTGGGCCAGTCGGCATATCGGGCCGCAGCTTTATCTCGGCCTTATGCCCCGTGAAGTCGCACACCATTTTTGCCGCATCGATGACCTTAATGCGTTCCATGGTTCCCAGATTAATGGGCGTGCCATCGTTGATTTTTTCGCCGGCGAGAATTGTCCCCTCGACTATGTCCTCAATGAACGTCCAGTTGCGAATTTGCGTTCCGTCGCCCCACACTTCGAATGGATTCTGCTTCAGAAACGCCCGCGCAATCATGGCAATGACCGCGTGATTCTCGACGCCCCGTGGTCCGTAGACCGTGAAATAGCGACAAGAGACGGCGCCCATACCGTGTTCCTTGGCATAGGCGCGCAGCGTAAACTCGCCCATCAACTTGGCCCAGCCGTAGGTATTGTCGGCGTCCTTCGGTCCATTTGTCAGATCTTCGGTGAGGTAGAGCTCTTTCTTGACGTCTGACTGCAGGAAGTTCGGATACACGCAGCCGGAGGAGGCGAAGACCACCTTTTTCACTTTCGCGCGCAGAGCCTCCGCGAAAACAAGACCGTCCAGAAAAAAGTTAGAGGCCGGTCCGGCCTGGTGGAGATCGACATAGCCGCGGCCGCCATGATCCGCTGCCAGGTGAAAAACGGTGTCCACTCCTTGCATCGCTGAGCGGGTAACGCCTGGTTCACGCAGGTCCGCGTGAATGAAATCGATCTTTCCGCTGGCCACATGCTCGCGTATATTGTCGAGATGCCCGCTGGTCAGGTCATCGACGATGCGCATTCTTGCGCCGCGCGCAAGAAGATGATCCGTTAGCGTCGAGCCGATGAAGGAGGCGCCACCCGTAACCAACACAAGTTTCCCGGTCCAAAAGGTCTCCGAAGACGTCACGCGTTTGCAGCCTCCTCGATAATCTTCACAAATTTCTGTAATTCTTTGACTCTATCATAGTCGGGCGCAGCGGCCTTGGCAGCCTCTCCCATTTTGCTCAGCATCTCTCTGTTTCGGAATAATTGGCGGACTTCATACGCAACGTGCGAAGGATCGTCAGCATCGGCCCAGACTGAGAAACCGCGTCTTGCTCCAATGACCGCAACATCCGTTTCACGTGCCGTTACCGCAACGATCGGTTTTCCAGCCGCGAGAATTCCATACATTTTGCTTGGAACGACGACTCCTTCGAGACCGCGTTTTACGGTGATGATGTGCGCATCCGGAGCGGCCAACACTGAAGGGATTTTGCTCGCGGGGAAGAACGGAAGGAATCGAATGTTCTTCGATCCGGCTGCGGCCTCCTCAACTTGCACGCGCTGTGCTCCCTCCCCAACGAAGATGAGACCAATGCCTTCATCCGCCAATTTGCGTGCGGCTGCGACCAGAGTGTCCCAAGCTCCGTAGAAGCCGAGATTTCCTGCATGGAGCAGCACAAAATTGAAATCGCCGCGGATTGTTCTTATGACTTCCCTATCGAGGTGCAGTGGTGGCGCATCGGGCGGCGGGATATCGGCGCCATCGCGGACAATTTCGATGCCTGCCGGATCAACGCCTTTGGCAATGATGCGTGCGCGCATATCTTCGCCGAGCACGATCAATCGCGTGGCGCGGCGCAAAGCCCAGCGGTGCAGTCTTTCCCAAATGCGCGCCAGAAGGCCGGGTGCGACAATCGCGCCACCTAGCGCCATATCCGGATACATGTCGCGAATGTTGTAAACGTAAGGCTTGTTTTTCAGCAACGCAACCATGGCGCCCACGATTCCTTGGAATGGAGGGTCGGTCATCGCCAGGACAACATCACATCGAACGAAAAGCGCGCGGGGAATCGATAGCGCAACATAGCTCAAATAGTTCAGCACGCGCCGCTTCATCGCAAAACGCGGATAAGCTGTCGAACCCACGCGCGTGATTTTCGTCTTTCCGACCCATTCTGTTTGCCAAAGTCGCCAGGGCCGCCGTTCCGTTGGGTCGTACGAAGGCCGGCCGCAAATCACAGTAACTTCATGACGCGCTGAAAGCGCATCCACTACCGTCGCTGCCATCTTCGCCGTGGCCGAGGTATCCGGCGGATAGTAAAGATTCAAGAGCAGGATTCTCATTCGAATTGTGCTCGAGGTTTGCGATTCACGATCTTGTGATCAGAAAGTCACCGAGGACCAGCGCATCCATTTGCGTGCGCTGGAAACAGTCAAGCGCTTCCATGGGTCGACAGACAATCGGCTCGTTGTCGTTGAAAGAAGTGTTCAGAACGACGGGTACTCCGGTGAGTTGCTCAAACGCTTTGATCAGGCTCCAATAGCGCGGGTTCGCTTCGCGCGTCACGGTTTGCAGCCGGCCTGTGCCATCTACATGTGTTGGTGCCGGAATTATCTCGCGCTTCTCAGGCTTCACCGAGTATGCCAGCGTCATGAAGGGCGAGGGATGCGACTTCTCGAACCAGTCACTTGTGGCTTCGGCGAGGATCGATGGAGCGAACGGACGGAAGATCTCGCGGTGCTTGATGCGCTGGTTCAATATCTCTTTCATCTCACGACGCCGCGGGTCCGCGACGATACTCCGGTTGCCGAGCGCTCGCGGCCCCCATTCCGCACGGCCTTGAAACCATCCAAGAATTTTTCCATCGGCTATAATCGCGGCCGTGCGTTGCATCAAGTTGTCCCCAGCAAGTTCTTCAATCCGGCAACCGCTCATCCCCCATCCCTTTGCCTCAATCGCGTGCCGGATCTCATCGCGTGTATATCCCGGCCCCCAATAAGCATGATCCATCACGAACGAACGTGGCTTTCCAAGAATCTGATGCCAGACATAATACGCAGCCCCGACGGCCAGCCCCCCATCGCCTGCCGCCGGCTGAACGTAAACCTGTTCGAATCCAGTCGTATCGAATATTTTCCCATTGGCTACACAGTTGAAGGCAACTCCGCCCGCGAGGCACACCGCCTTCAATCCTGTGCGCCCGCCAAGCTTTTTCAGCATGCCGAGATAGACTTCCTCAAGCCGCGTTTGCAAAGCAGACGCGAGGTTGCGGTGTCTTTGTTCGAGTGGTTCTTCTGGATTGCGCTTGGGGCCAAGCCGCCGTTCCATCACATCCGAAAACAGCTTGCCGAGAGTCGGTGTCTTGTCCGCCTCCGCCCAGCTCATCTCCGGACCAGTGCGGTGATGCGTAAAATATTCCAGTCCCAGCCGGAAACCGTTCCCGTTTATGCGCACGATGTCGCGAAGAGCGTCGAGCTGCGACGCCTCGCCATACGCGGCCAGGCCCATGACCTTGTACTCATCGCCGAATTTCAAGAAGCCCAGGTACTGGGTCACGGCGCTGTAAAAAAGCCCCAGCGAATGAGGAAATGCAATCGCGCCGTCTATCTTCATCCGGTTTCCGTCACCACTGCCCCACATGGTGCTCGCGAAATCGCCCAACCCATCTGCTGAAAGTAGCGCCGCCCGTTCGAACGGTGA
>Ga0209166_10003748_pt1 | contig 10825 bp, 12 predicted proteins | sample Coa_R1_3_FD_187151 | JGI IMG/M metagenome (GOLD analysis project Ga0209166, IMG submission 187151) | Surface soil microbial communities from Centralia Pennsylvania, which are recovering from an underground coalmine fire - Coalmine... | ecosystem: Environmental > Terrestrial > Soil >... | reverse complement strand
CGGCGGGCTTTTTGAGCGCGCTGATCATTTTCGGAATCGCGATGGTGTACTTCGTGGCGCCTTCGTCGCTGCATGCGGATAATGATGTACCGCTGGTCATGGTCAACACCGCGCCGGAATTGCAGCAGAGCGCGTTTGGCATGACGATGGATTCGATCGACGCGGACTCGCTGGTGATCGAAGCGTATGTGGACGCGAACGGGCGGGTGCAGGATTACCGCATTCTTTCCGATTCCGCCGAGTCGAATGAAGTGTTGCCACAGGTCAAGCGCATGCTGATCTTCACCACGTTCCGTCCGGCGCTGTCGATGGGACGGCCGACTTCCAGCAAGGCGGTGCTGTCGTTTTCGAAGATTAGCGTGAAGGGGTAGGAAGTACTCAGTACTCAGAAAAGAAAAAGGGCGGAACGCTGGCGTTCCGCCCTTTTTCTTTTCTGTCGGTTTTTAACGGCTATTGACTGCAAGTGTCACTGACTTTGTGGACGTCGGTGACTTTGAGGTGGCCGTGCTCGGCATGGGCCTTGGTTGCGCCGGTGTCGTGCGCCATCTCTTTGCTGTCTTCCTTCATGTTGTGCATCTTCTCGTGTGAGACCACGCCTTTGGCTTCAACGGTCTGATTGACATGAGCGGCAAGATCCGCCGAGCTGTTCTCGTGGATTTCCCAGGTGCTGCCGTCATTGCCGGTCAGAAGATATTCATTGCCGCCGCCGGACTTGGTGAGGCATCCAGTGATGTTCCGCACCTCGCCTTTGTTGGCGGTGTTATTGGCATCATTGTTCTGATCTTGAGCAAGCGCCCACACTGAGGTCAGCCCAACCAGAACCACAACGAACAGCAAACGACTCCACTTGTTTGTCATTGAGTTGCTCCTTTGATTGCGCCCCCATTTTTTGCAACCCGAGCGGGGCGAAGACGAGACATTTTGTGGCCAAGATTAGTTGCGGATGGAAGGCTGGAAGTTGCCGCTAAAGTACGAGGCCTCAACGCGATAGTTGAGGTTTGCACGGACGAGCGCACGCCATTCACGCGACACTAACTGGGATGGATAGCGTGAATGAGCACGAAGGTGGCGGCCGCAACCAGCGCGGAGGCAGGGATGGTGAGGATCCAGGCCCAGACGATGCGTCCGGCGACGCCCCAGCGGACGGCGGAGAGGCGATGGACGGCGCCAACGCCCACGATGGCGCCGGTGATGGTGTGCGTGGTGCTGACGGGGATACCTGCGAGGGCGGTGCCGAACAGAGTGATTGCGCCGGCGCTCTCAGCACAGAATCCGCCGAGAGGTTTCAGCTTGGTGATCTTCTGTCCCATGGTGTGGACGATGCGCCATCCGCCGAAGTAGGTGCCAGCGGCGATGGCCGCGTGGGCGGCGAGGATGATGGGCCAGTGGAAGCGCCCCCAGTTGGCGAGCATGTCGGACTTGGACATGAATCCGGCGGTGTAGAGAGCGCCGGCAACGATTCCCATCGTCTTCTGAGCGTCATTGCCACCGTGGCCGAGAGAGTAGGCTGCGGCGGAAAGCAGTTGGAGTTTGCGAAACCATTTATCGACGGTTTGGGGAGGCTTGTTCTGCAGAATCCAATGGGCGGCAACCATGAAGACCAGGCCGAGGACCATGCCCATGACGGGGGCAACGACGATAAAGATGAGAGTTTTGTACCAGCCTTCAGGAATGATGACGGAGAACATGGTTTCGGGGCCGGTGTGAATGGCGGCATGCATCATGGCGGCGCCGGCATATCCGCCGATCAGGGCGTGGGAAGAGGAAGTGGGCAGTCCCCACCACCAGGTGAGGAGGTCCCATACGATAGCGCCGAACAGTCCGGCCATGACGACATATTGATCGACGTGATCGAGGCGAATCATGCCCTTGCCGATGGTCTTGGCGACGGCGGTGCCGAGGAAAAAAGCGGCGAGAAAGTTGAATGCGGCGGCCCAGAGCACCGCGAGCCTGGGCGAGAGGACGCGGGTGGAAACCACAGTCGCGATGCTGTTGGCGGAATCGTGGAAGCCGTTGAGGAAGTCGAAGATCAGCGCAACAAAGATGGTGATCAGGACAAGGATGAGGTCTTTATTCATGGTTCAAAGTTTCAAGGTTTCAAGTTTCATGGTTTGACGCTTCAGGCTTGCGGAATGTCGGAGGTTTCGTCTTTGAAACCTTTGCCACATTGCAACCTTGAAACTTGTCTCTAAGTGCTTTTGACCACGATGGCTTCGAGGACGTTGGCGGCGTCTTCGGCTTTGTCGGTGGCGTACTCCAAAACCTCGTACAGCTCTTTGAGCTTGATGAGTTGAATGGGATCTTTCTCGTGCTCGAACAGATCGGCGATGGCTCGGCGGCTAACGTTATCGGCCATGTCTTCGAGGCGGTTCACTTCTTCGCAGTGCTCCATCACGTGGCCGTTTTTCTCGAGCAAGGAAACGCCTTTAGCGAGTTCCTCGCATTGCAGAACGATGATGCCGGCCAGTTCGGCGGAGACCGGTGGCGGATTGATGATCTTGTACATCACCAGGCGCAAAGCCGCGGAGTTCACGAAGTCGAGCACGTCATCGAGCGAGGAGGCGAGCCGGTGGATATCCTCGCGATCGAAAGGCGTGATGAACGTCTGGTTGAGCTTGGCGATGATCGAATAGGTGGCTTTGTCGCCCTTGTGCTCGATCGCCTGCACCTGGCTCACGCGCATGGTGAGATCGCGCGGATCGGCGAGAATGCTGCGGAGCAGTTTGGCTCCCTCGGTTAGATTGCTGGAGAGTTCGGCGAAGAGATCGAAAAATTTAGTATCGCGGGGGATGAGGCGCATGGGTAAAGGTTCACTCGGGCACAGTTGGCCTATGTAAGAGCGGTGAAGTTAAGAGCAGAGTAATATCTCACGCGCGGTGTGGCGGAGGCAAACGGCGGAGCGTTAGCGAGACGGTTTGCGCGAGATCATGGCCGGAGAGCGGCGGGGAGTGCGAATACCGACAATACCGATGAGGGCGAAAACCGCTGCCGAGCCGCAGGCTACCGACTGGAAAAAGCGGGCAAAGAGTTGGGCAAAATCCATGATCGGATTATGGGGGCAGAGTGGGACGGAAGCGACATTACTTAAGGCTAGTAGCGTGGGTTACCAGCGGATGTTCGGCTTGCGGGCCGGGCGTCCGCCGAACACTGATGTCTTACCACGGAGACACGGAGTCACGGAGAGAAAGTTGTTGCCGGAAGAAATTGCTTACCGCGAATCGCTTTCCCAGTCTCGAGTTTGGCGCTGCATCATTGCGTAGCAGTCGCAGGAGGCTTCTTCCAGTTTTTTCCGGTCAATGATTTTCACGTTGCCGCGAGTGTGGGTGATTAATCCCGCCCTTTGCAGGATTCCGGCAGCGACGGTTACGCTGGCGCGCCGCGTGCCCAGCATCTGCGCCAGAAATTCCTGGGTCAGGGGCACGTAGTCCGATCCGATGCGGTCGGCGCTCATCAACAGCCATCGGGCGAGTCTCTCGTCCACTTCATGCAGGCGATTGCAGGCCGCAATCTGGGTGGCTTGCATCGCCAAGTTTTGGGAATAGCGCTGCAACTGCCGCTCCAGTTTGGGACACTGGGGCAGGAGAAGCATCAGGGTTTCAGAATCGATGCGGAATGCCGTCCCTTCAATTTGAGCGATGGCTCGGGTGGGAGCGCTGCGAAGTCCCGCAACCAGCGGCACACCGACGAAGCCTTCATTGCCGACCAGACCCACTTCCACACTCTTTCCATCGGGAAACACGGTGAGAATGGAAACCAGGCCGGTGTCGCAGAAATAGCCAGACCTCAAGGTGTCGCCGGGTTCATGCAGCACCTGATGCGTTTTCAGCCGGACAAATTCCAATCTTGAAAGCACAATCTGGTTTTCTTTAGGTGGGAGGCCGAGCAGGATCGTGTTATGGATATGGTTTCCGTCACCGTCACTGGAGGATAGTTTGGAAGAGATTTTTGTAGGCGGACGGGGCTGGTTAGCCATAACGACTCCTTGCGAACGGGGATGCCGTCTGATTTTCGCAGGGAACCGTCACCCGGAGGGCGCGGCGGAAAGGTGCTAGAAGAGACACTTCCAGCTTACTCCTTTCCGAGCTTCATTTTAGAAATAAGTGCTTTCGATGCGTCATTTAAGGGTACGGCATCGTACGGTAAGATGCGCGCCGTTGTAGGGTCTCTAGCGGAGTTACGCCTGCGCCTCAAGGTGTAGGGTGGAAGGAACCCTTCCTCGTGCCGTCCGTCGGCCTGTACGTTGCGGCGCGGCCAGCAGCCTGCCAAGGGTTCCGGAGGCTGCTTATGCCTTATACCATCCTCATTGCCGATGACAGTCGAATCATCCGAGAAGCCCTGGGTCAACTGTTCCGGAACGAAGAAGGCTTCGACGTTTGCGGAGAAGCGGAAAACGGGAAGGAAGCCGTTGTCAAAGCTCAGCAATTGCACCCTGATTTGATCCTGCTCGACTTCTCGATGCCAGTAATGAACGGCCTGGACGCAGCCCGTGTGCTGAAACGGGTGATGCCGGAAGTGCCAGTGATCATGTTCAGCGCGTACAGCGATGCTTCGACCGAGAAAGCGGCGCGGTCGGCGGGCGTGTGGGCGCTGGTCTCAAAGTTCGAGAACGTTTCTGTGTTGCTCGGGAAAGCGCACCGGGCGCTGGAACAATAGTCGTTGATCGTTACGCGCGTTCCGGCCTTACTCCGCCAGGAGTCGCCGGTCGTGATAAATCCTGCTGACGCCACTTCGAACAAGGAGGGTATGCCATGATGCGTGATTCTCAACTTGCTACGGGTGATATTTGCGGAGATCCAACCGGATTGCTGGTGAGAGTGGAAGACGTTGACGTGTACGATTACGTTCACTTCTCGGTTATCGGCAGCAGCGATGCGGAAGACGGGAAGAAAGAAGTGGAATCGGGACAGATGTCTGAGGTGGCGTTCGTCCACCGCTTCACCAAGGTGGGAAACTTGTTTCGGAACGGAGAAGCGGCGTAGGACTGGGTCTTGGGTCTTGGGCCTAAGACCCAAGACCTAAGGCCTAAGACCTCAGACCATGAACCGGTACTTGTCGCGTGACCGTCACTTTTTGTAGGGCCATTGCGCCTTGGTGAAGAGGGCGCCGTCGATCCAGATGGTTTGCCCGCTGATGAACGAGGCTCCGGGACTGGCGAGAAAAACGACGGTGGGCGCGATGTCGGCGGCGGTCCCGACGCGGCCGAGCGGCGTGAGCCTGGACCAGGTGCCGGCGTAGTCGGGATCTTCTTGCCGGGTGCGCTCGGATTCGATCGATCCGGGAGCGATGCAGTTCACGCGAATGCCGTACTGGCCGAGCTCGACGGCGGCCTCTTTCGTAAACATCTCAATGCCGCCCTTGCTCGCGGTATAGGCCACCAGCGACGGAAAGGCGAGCTTGTTGCAGCCGGAGCCGAGATTCACAATGGAGCCTCCGCCGTGGTCCTTCATGTAGCGGGCGGCTTGCTGGGTGCAGAGGAAACAGCCTTTCAGGTTGGTATCCACGACCAGATCCCATTCTTCCTCGGTGACATCAAGCAGAGGCTTCCAGGTCTGAACGCCAGCATTATTCACCAGGAGATCGAGTCGGCCGAAGGCGTTGATGACTTGCTCGAACATCGCTGTGACTTGGGCGCTGGAGCGGATGTCGGCCTGGATTGCAAGGACGTCGTTGCTGCCGGGAGCCTGCACGGCGCGGATTTCGGCTAACGTCTCTTCGACCATGGAAGAGGGATCGTTGTAGTAGTCGATGGCGACGCGGTAGCGATTGCGCGCCAGTTCGAGGGCGATTTCTTTGCCGATGCCGCGGCTGGCGCCGGTGACGAGAGCGGTGGGCTGTTCCATGGTTACCTCGATCGGGGAATTACGGCGAAGCGATCATAACGAAGTCCGAGGTCGAAGTGGCGGCTTGTGATTCGCGATGTCAAGAGCCACAATTTTGTGGGGACTTGACCGAACACGCTCAAACAGCCGTTCTGCAAAGTAACCGAGACAAGGACTTCGAGCAAGAGCTCGCCGCAATCCTATCGGGACTACGGAGAATAGCGGGCCCTGCGCAAGCTCCTGCGCAGCCGCCGAGCAATTAGCGATGTCGGAAGCATGAACGGCTCTGCCATGAGTGACAAGGCTGTTAACGTCAGCTATCCCGTTGCCGCACAGAAGAACTAAGTTGCAGGATGCGCTGTACAGAACTAGAATTCGCGCGGTAAAGCATCCACACAATTTGTTCGCAATGGAGGCACGGCATGAAAGCAAGAACTGTGTTATTGACTCTGGTCCTGTGTTTTCTGGCAGCGACGGTGTGCTTCGCCAGCGATATACAAATGGGCACGTGGAAGTTGAACGAGGCGAAATCGAAAATCGCCGCTGGGACACCCAAGAACAACACGGTTGTCTATGAAGCTGCCGGTGACAGCGTAAAAGTCACTATTGATGGCAACGCGCCGGACGGGACGGCTACGCACAGTGAGTGGACGGGTAAGTTCGACGGCAAAGACTATCCTTCTACCGGTAATCCGAACGAAGACACGCGCTCAGTCCAACAAATTGACGACCACACGCTTCGCGTGACGTCAAAAAAAGGCGCTAAGGTTGTTCTTACGGCCCACGTTGTGGTAGCGGCCGATGGCAAGAGCCGCACGGTCACAGTCAATGGAACCGATGCACAGGGCAAGAAATACAAGAGCACCGCAGTGTACGACAAGCAGTAAAGGGATCTCTTGTCGAATGCGGAGTGATGCCCTTCCGCTCGCTTTGAGCGGGAGGGCATTTGTAGTCTTCTGGCATTATGAGTGAAATGCCCTGATTACGACAATGATGCGGGGCAAATGGGAGGTCTCTCAGATGCCCCGCGAGCCTCTGCACCAGCTAGGTCACCGAGTTGCGACGAGTTCCACAACGTCGGCACCGTGAAGGATGTCGTGAATGTGGTTGTCATCGGCAATTGCAATTCGATGCAGCACATGTTGGCCGTTGTTCAGGACGAAGATTAGCTTCGAGTCCTTCTGGATCGTCCGATCCGGGTTCAGCACCACATTTCTGTTTTGCACTACGACCTCGTACTCCGGGTTGTTGGTGTTTTGAATCAAGAGCGAATTTCCTAGGTACGTCATTATTCGATATTCCCCAGCCGGAAGCGTCGTCCCATTCACGATGAAATCAAATGGCACCGAGGTTGTCGCTTTAGTGGTCCATGAGTTTTGAGCTAATGCTGGCCAAACAAGAAACATGGACAGGGCTGCAATCGTTAGCCACTGTAGTTTCATACGCACCTCGCTTTCTTCGACCCTTCAAATTTGAGTCGCTAGTATGAGGCCCAATAACCGGGCCGAGAACCTTGGAGCATTATGTTGCTCCGCCTCTTGCTTCTGCCGCGCGGAGTTTTGGAGGCATGCTGGCTTCGTACTCGCCTCGGGGGTGTTGGAGTGCCTTGGTCGGAGGAACTGCTCTTCGGGAAAGCGAGCGTTCAGTTACCGCAATGCTATACGGAAAAGCAACCGTGGTCAGTGACATGAATCACAAGGGCGGGAACCTCCGTCGCCGTTAGCCGTAACTGTCCAGAAATCTCGATTGCACTCATAATCCCGCTTTGCGGCTCAAAGCGTGTAAACGCCTGGTTTCGTAAACCGTCCAGACCGATCTCCCAGCTTGGCTTTCCCTGTCACGGGATTACTTGCTGTTTGCTCGTCGTTCGGGAACTATCCGGAAGCTTTCGTAGCCACCTGGGAACAAAGCTCGGTCGGTTTAACTGATGTCTGTTGCGACTTCGGAATCGAGCTTATACAGTGGGGATTTCTAGAGTTGGACGTGGCACTTGAGGGACTTTCTATACACGAGGAGAAGCGATGTCACGAGAGCAGAAAGTTGCAGCAGTCGAAGCCTATTTGGACTGTTTCGCGACGAAGGACCTGTCCCAAGTACCTCTATCTGAGGACGTGACGTTTGAGGGGCCGTTAGTACCGAAACTGACTGGCCGCCAAACTATCAAAGGATTCCTAGCGAGTATTTTTCCGATGATCAAAGGCATCCAATTGAAGCAACACATTGTTGAGGGGGACTACGTCGCAACTGTCTTCGACATGGAAACACTCAACGGTGTCAATCACGTGTTCGACCGGATTCACATCGTGGATGGAGAGATCAAGGGAATACACACGTTTTACTATCCCAAGCAGGGCGGATAATGCCGTGCTTAGCGGCAGTTTCACGAATCATGTCCGAGCCGTCGGCAATCCGGAAACTACACGCTAGTTGTCGCAAAATCTCGATAGCACTTGTTGACCCGAATCGAGGGGATTCTGAGTGCTATCGCCCCGCTTACAACACTTACGACAGTTTGCTAGAATATGCGACCAATATGAGGCTCGTTATGCACATGCTGTCGTTGCTGACCTTCACGATGCTCTCGCTGGTCCTTGTAGCACAAAGCTACCCAACATCCGCCGATAACCCGGCGGAACAACAAGTGCGCCAAGCTAGCGAGGAGGAAGTCCAAGCGTTTCTCCACAAAGACGCAAAAACCATGGCGCGGCTCTGGTCTGACGACTTAGTGGTCACCAACCCCTTGAACAAGTTCGTGACGAAGCAACAAGTACTCGCCATGGTGCAGTCGGGATTCCTCGTGATTACCTCGTACGAACGTGGCATCGAATACGCGCACGTTTACGGCGATACCGTGATCCTAGCGGGTAGCGAAACGGTGGTCTGGGGCGGAAAGATGCCGAACGCCGGAAAAACTGAACAACTCCGATTTACTGCGATCTGGATGAAACAGCAAGGTCGTTTTCAAGAGGTAACCCGCCACGCGAATATCGTTCCGCAGCCGTAAGCCACCGACTGGCGAGAAATCGCGATTACGCTCATTGGCCCTGCAATGTGGGGCCAACGTGTCGGCCAGACTTGGCCTGACAGGAACCGCCCTATTCGTAGCGCAGTGCCTCAATGGGATCGAGACGGGACGCGCGTACTGCGGGAATCATGCCGCCGACCAGTCCCACTAGCGCGAGGATTGCGGTAGCGACCAATACACTGACGGGTGAAATGATGAGTCGGATGTCGCCGGCCTCTCCGTGCTGGGCAAGTGCACTGTAAAAGGTCAGAGTGCCCACGGAAAAGGAGATAATGTAGGCGAGCCCAATCCCTAATACGCCGCCCAAAAAAGTAATCGCGAGAGCTTCGGACAGGAACTGCAGGACGATATCGAAGCGGCGAGCGCCCAGCGCCTTCTCCACCCCGATCTCACGGGTTCGCTGGGTTACGCTGACCAGCATGATGTTCATGAGTCCCACGCCGCCAATCCCCAGAGTCAGCGTCCCGATAAAGGCAAGCATTACCTGCAGCGCCATAGTAATAATGCGAAATTGCGAAAGCTGCTCCATCATGCTGAACACGAACAGAGCGCGCTTGTCTTCGGCACGGAAATTGTGTTGTGCGGCCAGCGTGTTGCGAACCGACTTCTCGACGCCGACATAGTTGTAGCCGAGAAAATCCAGCCAGATCATGTCGATGTAGTAGGTATTGCGGAAGTCGCTCATGGTCGAGAACGGGATGTAGACGATGCGGTTGATACTGTTCTCGGTGCCTTCTTGAGGTCTGGGCTTCAGCACTCCGATAACTTCGTAAGGAATGCCGTTGATGCGAATCTTCTCGCCCAGGGGGTAACGGCCGGAGAATAGCTTTTCCTTGGATTCCGAGCCCAGCACACAGACACGCGCGCGCAGCTGCAAATCTTCGGCGCTGTAGAAACGACCAAGCCCCAGTTGCAGGTTTTGAATTTCCTGGAGCGGGGGATTGCCGCCGTCAATGCTCCAGGTGTAGGAACGGCCCTCGTAGCTGACGGGCGCATTGTATTGCGATTCGGGAGTGATGCGGGTCACTTCCGGCACATTCACCACGACCCGATCGATGTCATCCCTGGTCAACCGGACACTGGTGCCAGCCTTGTTGCCTCCGGCCTGCATCGAGGTGCGGCCGCCCGCGATGCCCATCGCCGCCATGCTGGCATAGCTCCGGAAGATATTGACGATGGCCGTTGAGAAACCCGTGCCATAGGCCAGCAACAGCACTACGGTGGCGATGCCCCAGGCCATGCCCAGCATAGTGAGGGCGCTTCGCTGACGGTTGAACCGGAGTGATCGATACGCTTCCGCAAAGACATCCTTCGGCCGGATCATTCATTGCTCCTGACGAAGGGCTTCCACGGGCTCAAGTAACGCCGCACGGCGCGCGGGATAAAGCCCGGCGATAATGCCGGCTAAGGCAAGGCTGCCCATGGCGAGCACAGCCGTCGCTGGGTAGATGTGAGGCAATTCGAATCCATCAATCGGGGGCAGCAGTCCGAATAGCCTGGTGGCTGTGTAGGCCGCCCCCACACCGATGGCGCCGCTGATTCCGGTAAGCGTCAGCCCTTCCAGAAAGAACTGCAACAGGATGTTGCGCCGGGTAGCGCCCAAGGCCTTGCGCAGGCCGATCTCGCGGGTACGCTCGGTGACCGAAACCAGCATGATGTTGATGACTCCGATTGCGCCTAGACCGAGTGTCACCAGGCCGACGGCTCCCAGGAAAGTGTCCATGGCGTCGGAGATTTTGCCGACCATCTCGGCGGTGGCGATCGTGTCCCAATCGTCAAAGGCGTCGGGCGTCTCGGGATCAAAGCTATGGTTTCGGGCAACGATACTGCGCACGGCCTTCCTGGCCTGGGCGTGCTGCTGCCGCGTGATCGGCTGGTAAGCGACATACTTAATGGCGTTCTCGTTGCCCGCTCCCTGCATCGGGAAATAGATCGACATGGTGCTATAGGGCATGATCAGGCGCATGTTCTGGTCGTTGTT
>Ga0209166_10003747_pt1 | contig 10830 bp, 17 predicted proteins | sample Coa_R1_3_FD_187151 | JGI IMG/M metagenome (GOLD analysis project Ga0209166, IMG submission 187151) | Surface soil microbial communities from Centralia Pennsylvania, which are recovering from an underground coalmine fire - Coalmine... | ecosystem: Environmental > Terrestrial > Soil >... | reverse complement strand
GCCGGCGTCCGTGACGGTCGGCGTCGGCGTGGTGCCGAGCGCGATGCCGCCCGTGGACGGGTTGCCGAAGAGCAGCTGCAGCTCTTCCTGCACCATCACGGCCTGCAGCAGCGTCACCGTCGCGGTATCGAGGATGTCGTCGTAGCCGAGCGCGGCGTACTCCGCCTCGAAGTTGACGAACGACTCGAGGCCCAGCCCGCAGTACGTCGCGGAGAAGTCTTTCTCCTGGTACTGGATCTGGCCGCCGCGCTTGCCTTCCGACACGCCGGCGTAGACCTGCGTGTTCTGGATGTTGATGATGGAGCGCCAGTTGGCGAGCGTGCCGAAGCCGAGGCCGGTGAGGCCGACGCGCGGGATCTCGTTGCGCAGCGGCGCATGCGCCGGGAACAGGCGCTTCGCGATGCGCTCGAGATCGAACTCGACGAGGCCGGTGCCGGTCGTGAGGCCGGTCGTGGTCGCGGTTTTCCGCAGCCAGTCGGCCGGGCCGCCCGTCATGCCGGGGTAGAGCGCCCCGCCGCCGCCGTAGAGCAGGCGCCGGGCTTGCAGGATCGTGTCGATGCTCATGCCGCCGACCATGTCGGACTCCTTGAGCGGGGGACAAAAAAAGGGCCCGGAGCGCCAGTGGCACCCGGGCCCATCGCTTGCCTCAGTTGTGGTGCTGCGTGCTGCTTACAGCGTCTTCGTGTACGTCTGCGTGCCGATGATCAGCGCGCTGCCGCCGTCGGTGCGGAGGTTTTCCCCGACGTGCTTGCGCAGGGCGTCGGCGGGCACGCCGCCGCTCCGCACGCCGATGAGAATCCCGTTGCGACCTTCCGCGCGGGGTGCGGTCTGCAGCGCCTTCTGGAGCTCGTCTTCGGTCCACGCCTTCACGACGACCTTGCGGCCGGTCTTCGGGCTGACCGTGACGACCTCCGTGGGATCGACCCACTCGACGATGATCTGGCCTGGCGATGCGTACATCGGGACCTCCGGTTAGAGCGCGGCCGCGTAGCGCCGGCCGTTATCGGCCCCGCGCTCGCCGCCGCCTTGGTTGAGCTTCTCGAGCTTGCCCTTCGCGTCCTCGATGCTCTTGCGCAGCGCCTTCGCCTCGTCGGACTGGTTCTCGCCGGTCTTGCCCTCGTCGTCCGCGACCAGCCGGATCGGGCTCTCGCTCTCGGCCGCCTTCTCGACCTTCTTGTCGGGCAGCGGGCCCGAGCGGATCGCCTCGATCAGGCCGTTGACGATCGACTCGTTGGCCTTGGTGACCTCGTCCTTCGTCGGCCGATCGGCGACGGCGGCTTTGATCAGCCCGTCGACGTAGGCCTTCACGCCGACCTTGATCTTCGTGCCGTCGGCGATGCCGAAGGCTTTGCGGACGATCTTCTGGGCGCGCGCCTTGGCGAGCTTCTTCAACGCCTTCGCGAGCTGCTCGTCTTGGGAGACGTCTTTGGTCGTCATCGAGAACCTCGGGTTGGATTTGCGGAGGACAGTGGTGGCGAGCAGCGACGCGCGGAACGCCGCCTCTTCCGCCTCGGCTTCGATCGTCTCGGCCACGGGCGGCGCGAACTTCATCATCTTGGTGGCGCCATCGGCGCCGATCAGCTCGAACGTCGCGTCCTCGTTGGCGGGATCGTCCACGACCGAGATCTCGGTGGGCCGCGCGACGTAGCGCAGCACGCGCGGATCCTTGGCGTCGGGCACCGGATCGCCGACGTAGCTCCCGCCGATCGACACGCCGGTCAGGACACCCTCTTCGCATTTGCGCTTGGTGACGGGATCGACGATCCGGCCGCGGATGAGGATCTGCTTGTTCTTGTCGTCGAAGGTGATGGCCTTGAGGACGCCGACCGCTTCCGCCTTGTGCATCTCGCGCACGTTGCCGAGGCTCTTGCCCTGGGTGCGCTTGCGGAAGGTCTCGCTCCACTCCTTGAAGTACGGCTTCGACTTCTCGTAGTCGAACGATTCGCCGGCGCGGTCGACGCGCTCGCTGGCCGCGACGGCGGCGAACTCCCCGTTCGCCACGTTGTACTTGACGAGCGGCGCGAAGGCGATCGTGGTCAGCGTCTCGAGCTCGGGCAACTCGGACCTCCGGGCAACAAAAAAGCGCCCCGACCGCAGTGCGATCGAAGCGCTTCACTGGCCTCAGTTGTGTGGTCCTACCTCACGGGTGTGAATATGTGAATAACGATTTTCCTACGCAAGCCTGAGGTCGGGTGGGGCGGGTCGCTTCCCGTCGTCGGATCCCGCCGTGGCTGGCCGTGTCACAGCCCTTTGGACTCGGCACCTGGCGATCCGGCGTCTGCGCGCCGCTGCTGCGCTCACGTTGCCGTGAACCTCAACGCGCCCCCCACCCGTCGTCGGGTATATACCGATATATACCGCGCTAGAGTTGCGCGAGTGCAGCCGTCTGCAAAACCTTCTCCGCCTCGGCCAGCAGCTCGTCGACCGCGTTGACGTGCTCGCGGATGTAGAACAGCGCCCCCGCCGTCGTCGTGCGCTTGTCCTGGCCAGTGGTGCGGTTCGCAGCCAGCAGCAGCCGCTGGCGCGCGGCCTCCACGATCCCGAGCGCCTTCCGGATCTCAGGCGTCGCCATCGTCCTCGTGCAGCACCGGCACACAGACGCACGCGCAGGCCGGATGCGCCGGCGGCCCATCGTCCCCGCTCGGAAACAGTGCGTCGAGTGGGATCACGCCGGCGTCGGCGTTCTGGTCGCAGATGTCATCCTCGTCGTGATCGTTGCCGAGCAGCCACTGCTTGCCTTTCACCACACCCGAGCGGCGCCACGCCACCATGTTGCCTTGCGTATTCGCGGCCGCGAGCTCGAAACTCGCGATGCGCGCGGCCCGATCGGCGCTGAACCCGACCGAGTCCTGGATCGCTTGCGCCAACTGGTCGCCGCTCCAGCCGTCGACGAGCGCGGTCTCGATCAGCGCGCGGATCCCGTTCCTCGTCGTCGGCACGATGTCGTCGATCAAGTCCGCGGCCCGCGTCCGCGCGTAGTCGATCGCGTCGGCGCTGGCGAGCGCGAACGCTTCGTCATCGGCCACGCCCAGGTCCTGGAAGCCCTGGACCACGCCCTCGCTCGCCGCCTCGCCGAGCCCCGGCGCGATCAGCCGCGTCAGCGCGTCGAAGTCATCCCAGGCCACGGCGCGCAGGATCCGCTCGACGTCGTCGACGGGCGCGGCTTTCGCCATCCCGTCGTCGCCCTTCAGCGCCGTGCGCCCAAACCACGACAGCACGATCTCGGGCTTGCCGAAGCGCACGGCGTCGTGCTCGGGCGGGTCTTCGGGGTTCTTGGTGATGTCGGGCACGCCGGCGCCCGGCACCAGACTCGCCGCATAGGTGCGCTCGCTGATCTGGGTCCAGTCCTCGAGGTCCGCGAGGGTGTAGCCGGTCTCCTCGCGGAACTCGCGGAGCGCCGCCTGTTCGGGTGAGGCGTCGGTCGGCTCGATCGAGCCCTGCACCATCTCCCACTGGCCCACGCGGTGGCGGTGCGGGCCGCGCCGCAATGCCAGTAGCTCGCCTTTCGCGTTGAAGACGAAGATCCGGACCTTGTCCCACTTGAGTCGATGATTCGGTAGCTGGTCGAGCGCGCTCGTCGGGGGGTCGCCCTTGCGCACGCGCTTCGCCGCCCAGTTGTCGCAGGTGTCGTCGGGAGAGATGTCGCCGGCGATGAGCAGGCAGTAGCCCGAGGAGCGCGGCGAGCCGCGGTACTTCCAGCAGGTGCGGCAGGAGCGCGCGAGGTCGGTGGCGTCGCGGTAGTGGACGTCCGCCTTGGGCGTCTTCACAACTCCGCCAGGCGCTCGGCGGTGAGCGGACGGCCGAGCGCGGTGTCAAGCCGAAACCACATCAGCGGCCAGTTCGACACGAGCCAACGCTCGTTGACCATCATCCCGAAGAGATCTTCGGAGTGGGGCAGCTGCTCTTCCGCCCACCGCTCCGGCAGCGCGAGGACCGCGTCGTACAGCATCGCGTTGACCTTGACGGTGCCGCGGACCCGGACCCAGCCGAGGATCGGGTTGAAGGCCTTCGCCGGCGGTGCGGAGGCTTCGATCGGTGCGGCCGCGAGCGCGTCGATAATGAGGTCCGGGTCCACGGTGCCCGAGCTCCATTCGTAGCAGTGCGGCTCGTCGTGGAGGACGCGCCAGCGCAGGAACGGACCCAGCACCTCCGTCTCGCGATGGATCGGCTTGGCGCAGTAGGGGCAGGCGGCCGTCTCGCGATACGTGCCGGGCTGCATCAATCCATGCCCTCGAGGTAGTCGCGACTGTCCGGCCCGTGTTTCGACAGCGCGAGGAGCGCGCGCCAGGCGTGCGTGTGGTAGTGACCGCCGCCGTCCTGGAGGTCCTCAGCGACGTCGCGCAGGCTCGCCTTCCGATCGAACTTCGGCCGGAAGCCCTGCTTCGCCTCACGCGCCAGAAACCGCGCGGTGCGCGGGAAGGCATGCGCGCGGATCGCGGCCGCGACGCTGTGCTTCATCGTCCTGCGGTCCTTCTTGCGATCGGGGCCGCGGAGCGCAACCAGGACGTCCCAGACCGCGCGGCGCTGATCGAGCGGCACCTTCGGATCGGCGAGATAGGCGTCGATCACGTCGAGCAGCTTGCGGGGCGTCACTTGCGCAGCCCTTGATAGGCAGATGGCAGGCTGGCCTTGAGCGCCACGTCTTGCAGCTGGCGCTGCGATTCGACGTCGTGATAAGGTTGGGTGCGCTGAGAGATGAACTCGTGGAACGTTGTGCCGTCGCCGCTCGCGATCCACGCTTCCTCGCGGTCGAACGGGTCAACAGGCAGCGACGTCGTCACCGGCCAGACCACGCCATACAGATCGCCGCGAATGAGTTTCACGACGTCAGCGATGGGCATCGGCACGCAGATCACTTCTCTAGCTCCACGCCCGCTTCCTCGACGAAGCTCATCAGCTCGCCCGTCGTCGCCTTCGCTACGCGACGCTGGTCATAGGCCGGCGCGATCCGCGATGCTGTGCGCCGCGCTTGCTCCTGCAGGAAGCGCTCGAGCACGGACTGGAACTGGGCGGCCCGGCGCCGCTGCCGGCGACTCGCAAACGCATCCGCCGCGGTGACCTTCTGCACGTTGCCAGCCGGCTGATTCTTGCCGCCCGGGTTGTCGCCGCCGTCGCTCGGCTTGCCGGCTTGCCCCGCTTGCGCGTTCTGCTGCATCGCGTCGTTGCGGCCCTGCATGCCCTCGAGCAGGGTGTCGTCCTTCTCCTGTGAATTGGTGACGGGCACGTAGCCGGTCGCCGTCGCGAACCCGGGTTGATCGCCGCCCTCGACGGGATCGTCGCCATTCTCGGCGCGCGCCTCGTTCACCGCCTTGATGGCGTTGCGCACCTGCAGCGCCTGGCGCTGCGCCTTCTTTAGCTGGTCAAACTCTTCCTCGTTGGCGAACGAGAACTCGAAATCCGTCTCCCCGAGCCCGGTGTCCTTGTTCTGGATCAGGTCGGTGAAGGTGCCCTTGAGGAACTTGGTCCACGGCGCGATACCCTCGTTGCGCGATGCCTCCTGGCCCGCCTGCGCGGTGGCGCGGTTCATCTCGCGCACATACGGCTGCGGCGAGAGATCGAGTGCGTCGCGCACCACGCGCGCGAGCCACTCGTCCATGTCGTCCTTCAGCGTGTCCTGCTTCATCGGGATAACGGAGTCTTTGCCTGACACGCCCGGCAGGAAGAACGCGCGCCGGCGCACGTCGGGCTGGCCGGCGAGCAGCGAGTTGAACCACTCCGAGAAGGCGCGGATCTGGTCGAGGCCCCAGTCCGCCGGCAGCTGGATGAACGCCTCGGGGATGTTGCCCTCGGTGTAGTAGCTCATTTTGTAGATGGCGCGGCGGATCGCGAAGTTCACCGTCCAGGCGATCTGCTCGACGGGGCTCATGCCGTAGATCTTGTGCGGCCGCGGATTGCGCCGGCGATAGAACAGCTGGGCCTCGGTGTAGTTGCCCGCCGGGACGCCCTTGATGATCTGCTGGAACGCGACGCCGTCCTGCGCTTCGGGCGTGCGCCCCTTGACGTCGAGCAGCCGCTTGATCGTGCCGCCGTCGATGTACTCGAACGTCGTGCGCCCCGCGCGCTGGTCGCGCACGATCGCCATCGTGTCCATGACGATCAGGTCCTCGAGCACCGGCCGCAGCCAGGCGTCGAACTTGTCGATCCCGTTCGGGTGATCGAAGATCTGGCGGATCTGCTCGGCCTTGCCGGCGACGTCGTCCCGCTGCGCGCGCGCCTTGTAGTCGGCGGCGCTTTCGCCCAGCCCCTTCACCGGGCGGATCGTCCAGTCGAGCGCGCAGAGCTGGCTCTTCTTGCTCTCGATCGCGATGCGGAGCAGGTCCCACAGATCCGACAGCGAGCGCAGCTGGGCGTAGGTGAGATCCTCCTCGCTGCGGGGGACGTACATGATGTTGATGCCGACCGGGTAGTCGAGCGCGCGATACGGCGTCTCGGGCGGCGCTTGCGGCGCGACCGGCTGGCCCGGCGTGTACCAGGTGCTCGCGGCGATCGAGTTGATCCAGCCGCGGCCCGCGCTGCCGGCCGGGCCGCTGATCGTCATCGGGGCGCCCGTCAAGTCGCGGATGGCGGGCTGCGGCCGGCCCATCGACGGCACGGCGTTGGCTTTGCGGACGCCCCAGCCACTGCTCGTGCGTTCGCGTATTACGACTGCGTCAGCCATGTGTCGCCTCCGGTTGCGGCGCGACGGCGCGCGCCTTGGCCTCGAGCCGGTTCATCGTCTTCGCGAGAGCCTGCGCCTCCTTGTACGTCAGCGTTCCCGGCACGGCGCCGATCTGCCGGCCGACGAGGAGCTTGTCGTCCGGCTCACCCAGCACGACACGGAAGCCGCCGCCGAACTTCTCGGGCACCGGCCACGGCTGCCACGTAAGCGGCGGTGCGTCAGCCACCGAGCACCGACCCGACCGGGTCCTTGAGGAAATCCTGGCAGGGCGCGACGTGCTTGACGTCGACCATCGCCCGTGCCGTCGCGATCTGCCCCTCACCGATGGGTGGCGACACGACGACACCGTAGTCGGCGACCTTCAGCTCGATCTCGTTCCCGCAATGCGGACACTTCATCGGTTCCTCCGTCGCGACGCCTTCTCGCGTTTGCGTTTCGCTTTGGCCTTCGCCTTCCGCTTGCGCTCCGCCTTCGACAACTCGTACTGGCGGGGCCGCATCGTCCCGCCGCTGGGCGACGCCATCAGTGCCGCCAACGCGACCAATGCCGCGGTCATTGTGAACGACCTGGAGCAGACGTGGCCCCTGCCATGAGCCGGACCGGGATACGGTTTGTCGTCCCGACTGCGATCCGACCGCCAGCGGAGGCCGTCACTCCGCCCGAGGGAGCTTCGCCGTCATTTAAGCCACGCCCACCAAGGCTCGAGGCCTTGAGCGCCCAGGTCATCGCACACGCTCCTGGTTGGTGACCTTCCGACACTTCCTGCCCTTGCAGTAGCCGCGCTGATACGCGCCCTGCGATCGCAGCTCGAGCAGGTTCTCCGTCCCGCAGACCTCGCACGCAAACCGAGCACGACGCTCACCGTCGAAGGTGAACGTCGTGTTCGGCCCGCGGTAATCGCCTGCCCCCCAGATCGGCTTCCCCTTCTTCCCCTCGCGTTTCAGCGTCGCGAAGTCGGAGATGATCTTGCCGGGATAGGGGTGATACGTGTCGGTCACGCCGACCCACGCTCGAGACTGGCCAAGCGCGCCGACAACTCCGCGAGCTGCTTCTGCAGCAGCTCCTTCTCGCCCGCCGGCGGCGGCGTGATGTCCGCCGTCCCGCGCGGCACGATCTCCGCCCCGGGCGGCGTCGGGACCAGGATCTGCTCCGGCACCTCGCCCTCCGCTGCCTTCTCTGCGGCGTCCTCCGCAGAGTCGAAGACGTCGTACTCCTGCACGCCCGTCTCGCTCACGCCGGCCTTGATCCGCCAGGCAGGCTTCAGGTCCGCGGTGTGGACGTGACCGGTCGCCTCGTCGACGTAGACCCACACGCCGCCGACCTCACGCCGAAACTCCGGATGCTCGCCTTGGGCGGCATACTTCGCGGCCTCCTCGAACGACGGGTAGCTGCTCGAGGGGCCCTTGCTCCGCAGCCACCAGTCGTCGTAGTAGCGCGGGCGCTGTTCGAGCTTCCACATATCAGCTCACTCCTTGCTTGGGGGTTTGCGGCACCACGGTCGTGCGCCGCGTGGGAAAGCGCACCGTGAAGGAGCGCCGAAACACGAGCAGCCACTTCGTCAGGAGGCCGTGGTCGCGATGGAAGACGGTGATCGCCGCCCGGCACAGCGCGCTCAGGATCTCGAGCGCGAGCGGGATCGGCCACAGCGTCAGCCAGGTGACGATGATGCGCTTCCAGTTCTCCTCGGTGACGTCGTTGCTGCGGACGGAGAAGCCGAAGCCCAGCCAGCCGACGAACAGCCAGGCCAGGATGAATGCCACAAGGCCGGCCGGCGTGAACCACGTCATAGCGGGAGTCTCCCAATCGTTGCGTCGTCGTGAAGCCGCTTCGTCCGCGGCGACTGCTCGCGCGGATCGAAAGGCACATCGCGATAGGTGAACTGCGCGCCGCAGTTGTAGCACTGCATCTTCACGCCGGCGCGCTGCGGCGGGATCGCGCAGATCTGCCCCCACTCCTCAGGTCGATGCGCGACCTCGAGGCGGCCGCACTGGCACGGGTTGCCGGCGGCCGGCCGCTCATGCACGCCGCTGCAGCCTGGCGTCTCGCCCAAGACCTGGATCCGCACCCAGCGATCGCTCCTGCCGCAATCGGGGCAGGCCTTGTCGATCGCGAGCTCGGCCGGCGGCTGGCCGAAGAGCCGCAGCCCGTGCGCACGTTGCGCCTGCTCTTTGGCGAAGGCCGCCCAGTCGTTGCCGCTCATCCGCGCGTCCGGACCGTGCCGCGGGCCTTATTCGCGACGATCGCCGCGTCGCCCAGCACCTGGCTCTGCGTGAATTGCGTCCAGTTCGCCGCGCTCGCGGCGCCGGTCTTCATGCGGTGCAGCGCCTGCGTCGTCTGGTCGACCTGGTCGTCGTAGGCCGCGCCCGGGAACGCGCAGAGCTCGTGGACGTAAGCCCGCACCCAGGGGAACAGATCGTCATGCGGCAGGATCACGTTGCCGGCTTCGGCGAGCGGGGCGACGGCTTGCGCGCGCGACTCCTTGCCGCCTTCGGGCTCGACGGCGATCACGCCGGTCACGCGGGACTTCAGCGTGTCGATCACCGCGGTGCCGTTGGCCTTGTCCTCGATGAGCTTGGAGGTCGCGGCTTTCCAGAGATCGGCGTACTTGCCTTCGGGCTTGGCGATGCGCGCGCAGGTTTGCGTGAAGCTCAGATGCTCGCGCACCTGGTCGATGAGGTAGAACTTCGCGCCCACCCGGCCCCACAAGCCGCCGCACACGAAGTCGGCGTCCTTCGTCTCCTTGAAGGCGCAGTCCCACGACTGCACGAGCTCCTCAAAGCGCTCGGGCAGCACCGTCCAGCGGTCCTTGAACCAGATCTCTTTGAAGATCCCGCCACCGAGCGGCACGGGGCGCTGCTGGAACTGGCCGGCGTAGGCCCACGAGCCCATGATGGCGAGCTGCGCGTCGAGCACGGGCTTCGGAAACCGCGCGGGATCCAGCGCGTCGCCACGCTTGCGCTGCACCACGCGGCCCGAGAGCGGGAACACGATCGTCTCGTCCTCTTCCGCCTCGGCGCGCAGCGAGACGTGCGTCCACTGGCCGCGCTGGATCACGTGTCCAGTCAGATCGTCCTCATGCAGGCGCTGCATGATCACGACGATCACGCCGGTCGCCGGATTGTTGAGGCGCGTCGACAGCTGCTGATCGAACCAGCGCCCGGCCTCGAGGCGCTCGACATCCGACAGCACCTGCCGCGGGTTGTGCGGATCGTCGACGACGATGAAGTCCGCGCCCATGCCGAGCACCGTGCCACCGACCGAGGTCGAGAACATCGTGCCGCGGTTCAAGTTTTGGTACACGGTCTTGCGGTCCTGGTCGGCCGCGAATTCGACCCGGCTGCCCCAGAGGCGCTGATACCACTCGCTCTGCAGCACGGTGCGGCGATCGCGCGAGTGATCGGTCGACAGCTCGCTCGCGTAGCTGCCGAAGATCCAGTTGGTCTCGGGGTGGCGCGCCCACAGCCAACACGGCCACAGCACCGTCGCGAGGCGCGACTTGGTGAAGCGCGGCGGGATGTTGAGGATGAGTCGGCGGATCTGCCCCGCGGCCGCAAGCGTGAGGTATTCGGCCACGAGCTCGTGATGCCAGCTGACCAGGAACTGCGTGCTCGGCTCGAGCACCTGCCAGGCCTCCCGCGCGAAGGCCAGGTAGTCGCGCTCGTAGAAACGGCGATCGCACTCGCGCTCGATCGCCGACAGCTCGCGGACCAGGGCAGCTTCGGTCTCACGCGGCGCCTCGTCCGCCGGCGCTGCGCTTGCGGAATTGGAGGACTTTCGAGTGGATGGCTTCCGCCCGCGCTTCGAGCTCCTGGTCCGTGACGTCTTCGAGGTTCGACTGCTCAAAGACCACCTTCTCGCTCAAGAGCTGCGCGACCTGCAGCAGCAGGCGCGCGGCGGGCACGTTGGGCTTCTGCTTGCCGGCCGCATCGGCCAGACGCTCGAGGACCTGTTTGCGTTTGATGAGCTCGCGCGCGCGATCGCGTGCGGCTTCGGTCGGCCGACCGCCCGTGCCGGGTGCGGGACCATGTCCGCGATTGGGATCTGCTCCCGGTTTGAATGGCATAGACTTTCGGTCGCATCTCCTTATCGCATCTGCGCCTGGCGCGCTTCATCGAGCGTGATCAGCAGGGAATTGCGCGGCACGATCAGCCCCTGCTCGGGCGGCTTGACCA
>Ga0209166_10003746_pt1 | contig 10832 bp, 10 predicted proteins | sample Coa_R1_3_FD_187151 | JGI IMG/M metagenome (GOLD analysis project Ga0209166, IMG submission 187151) | Surface soil microbial communities from Centralia Pennsylvania, which are recovering from an underground coalmine fire - Coalmine... | ecosystem: Environmental > Terrestrial > Soil >... | reverse complement strand
GTTGCCAAGGTTGCGGCTGGCGGCTGCGGGAGCGGGCGGAGCAACCTGCGGAGCGCCGAGCGGCAAGGGAATTGATTGCAGCGCGCGGCCATTGGCTGTTTCTGGCGCGGGCTCGGCCACTGTCGGAGGAGACTGCGCGGGAAGTTGCAGGGCGTCGGGCCGGCGCGTGGTGACGTCCGGTGCGGGCGGAACAACGATTGCACTTTCCACCGGCAAAACTGGCATCGCGCGATGGCTTGCAGTTGTCCCGGCCGGCGCCGCTACTTCCGGCTGCATCGCCGGGGGAAACAGTAGCGGACGAAGCCTGCTCTGCGCCACGGGCTGCACGGGCTCGGCGATTTGCGGCACGTTGACCGGCAGCACCTGCATGGGATGGTTCATAGCCATGGGCGCGCCGGGCACCTGAGTGGAAGCAATCAGGTTGGGCAGGGGCGTGTCCTGCTTCAGGGTGAGCGGGCTCGGCTGCACGATAGTTTGCCGGGTGCTGATGTGGTTCTCATTCGTCACCACAATTTCCTGCGGCGCGTATTCAGGGTCGGCCTTTTGCGGACGCACCCTGCGCGGCGGCTCAGGCTTCGCCTTGTGCGGGTTCACCGCAGGCAGATATTCAGAGAGTTCATAGTGCAGGACCGGCTGATTCGGCGGCGTTTGGGACAGGACCTGCGGCTGGTTGAGCCATGCCAGATTCAGCGCGTACACTGCCAGGATGACCAGCACATGTCCCAGGAAGGACTGGCGCGCGGCCTTCCAGGCCACGGGTCGATGCACCAGCGCGTCTTCCCAATATTGGCCCGGCCGTGAGCTTACCCAGACCGGCGGCGGCGCCGCGCGAAACAGGTCTGCGATGTTGCGGGCGAAGATCTGCAACCACGGCTCCGGCTCTATCACAAAGTGAAGGTCGCTCACAGATGCTGCAACCGTTTCATTACAAGCCGCTTTTTTTGCCGACTGCATTTAGCTTGACTTCCCGGTAATTACAACGATTATATCTTTAGCGCCAACGTGTCTCAGATTATGCTTTTGCAGCGAAAAATCATCGGTCTGCTGACCTTAGTCATGCTTACGGCGGCCTGTCACGCCCAGGGAGGGCTGGCAACGCGCGCCCAGGGCAAGCCCGTGCAGCAGGAGCCGGCTGTTATTCCCCACGCCGCAGAAGATATTTCCGGCATGTACAGCTTCCTGAAGGAAGGCGAGTTCCTGCAGATCACCGTGGAGAAGGACGCCGTTACCGGCTACATCTCGCGCATGGGCGATACAGACAGCGACGGCGGTGTCTTTCTCGACCAGTTTTTCGCCAAGGCCGACGTTCAGGGACACGACGTTTCTTTCACCACGCGCCAGCTGCACGGCGTCTGGTATGAATTTACCGGCAAGTTCGAACGCGGCCCGGGCAAGACCAAAGCCGAGGACGGCTATTACATCCTGCGCGGCACGCTCAAGGAACTCAGCACGAATGCCGACAAAACGGTTAGCGCGCGCTCGCGCGAAGTCGTGTTTAAACTGTTGGCGCAGCCGGACGACGCCGAAACCACCCCACCCAAGAGCAAAAAGGCGCACTAGTCAATGTCGGCGATGTCGGCGATCCCGGCGATGGCTGATCCGTGTCATCCGTGGTGAGATTTTGGTTTTAGCCGCAGATCAGTGTTTATCAGTGCTGATCAATGGTAAGGGATTCTTACGAGGGTTCCACCTTCCAGAAGTATCCGGCGCGGAACGGCGGGTTTCTGCCTTCGGTAAACAGCCGGATGGAGGAAACGGAGATGCGCATTCCGGTCATATCAATGCCGCCCAGTTCCACGCGGTCCCAGCTTCCACCACGATTCCCTGTTCCATGACGCGGTCCAGCAGATCGCTCTCGCTGGCAAACTCCGTACTCAAAAGCATGCGCACCGCTCCTGTTGGCTCTTCAGGATGTGTCAAAGCGGCGCAAAGCCTGGCAACCCTTCTGCCAGGAAAACAACTCTTGCCAATAACTATACGCTAAAGAAACGAGAGTAGCACGAAAATCCGAGGGTGACGCTTTTGTGTCATTGTGGACCCAGTACGGGATCGCCCTGCGGACCGAGTAGGCCCCACTCGACTACCGCCGGCCCGCCTCATTCTTATAAACTCTCCCGCCTTTCATCACGAACACCACTCTTCGTACAGCCGTGATGTGCTTCAGGGGATCACCGTCTACGGCGATGATGTCGGCCTGCATGCCCGGAGCGACCGCGCCGATCTGATCCTGCATATTCAGCGACTCGGCGGCGCGCGAATTTGCCGCCACCAGCGCGTCCATTGGATCTTCTCCGGCCTGCACGCGATAGATGAATTCCTCGGCATTGCGTCCATGCGCTCCGGCCACGGCGTCTGTGCCAAAAACGATCTTCAGGTTCTTGGTCGCCAGCGCATGCTTGAACATCTCTGCGATCAGCGGCAGAACTTCCTGCATCTTGGCGAAGCCTTCTTCCGTATACGTGCCTCCGCCCAGGAATTTCTGTTTGTTATCCAGATAGTTGTGGATCACCAACCCAACCTGGGGATCGAAAAACGTTCCATGCTGTGCCATGGCATCCAGGTCTTCCTGAGTTGCGTAGGTTCCGTGCTCCACCTCAGTGCAACCGGCATTCGCCGCCGCGCGCACCGCCGCCCGGTAGGCGTGGACCAGCGTGCGCAGGCCCTGTGCCCTGGCCTCAGAACACGCGGCCTGAAGCTGCTCGTCGCTCAGCGTTCGCGTGCCACCCTGCCGGATACTTCGCGAGGCAAAAATCTTGACCAGGTCTGCGCCGTCCGCCTTGAGCTTTCTTACCGCTTCACGGATCTGCTCCGGCGTGAGCTTTGGATCTTCAATCGGCTCCAGCGACGTCAGCAAGCGCGGTCCCGGTATTTCGCCGCTGTTGATGGCCGCTCGCAGCTCTTTATCTTCAGGTGAGCCCACGCTCTGGATCGTGGTAAAGCCGGCCATCAGCGTGGCGTATGCGTTGCCGGCCTCGGCCAGCGCGGCCTGCGCCGGCGTCTCGCTCTTGTCGTCCATTCGCCCATTGGGGCCAAAGTGCCATGTGATGTGATCGTGCAGATCGATCCAGCCCGGCATTACAGTCATGCCGCTCAGGTCGTAAAAAGCGGCCGCAGGGTCACGTTGGTCCTTGGCGTTCGCATCAACGCGAACGATCTTGCCCGCCTGCACCACGATCAAAACATTGTGCAGCGCGTGCCCTTTGCCATCGAGCAGCGTTCCGGCGCGCAGGACAATCGTCTCCTGCTGGGCCATTGAGCGGAGAGAAAGCAAAAGGAGAGTAGCCAGAATCACCAGCGGTTTGGTTCGCATTAGCATTTTGAATCCCGGCTCCGCATTGTATCGAATGTCCCCGGCAGTGGGTATTTATTCCCCAGGTGGCTAAACCATAACTGAAAACAATCAACAACTTAGGAAGTATCTGAGTTTGGATATCCCCGTGCATATAAAAGTAGGCGTCCTCCCGCGTGGTAGCGGCTGGTTACGTTGGTTGATGTACTTGTGTGGATTGCTAATCGCCAGCGGAATCGCAAGAATGCCGGAAAAGATATTCGCATTTTGGAGGCACATGAAAGCTTTTTCGTTCAAACTTTTTGCCGTCGCACTTCTAGCTACTGGGACTTCTCTGTTTGCTCAGGGCCAGCCGCAACCTTCACAGCCAGTTCATCCGCAGCTTGAATCGGAGAAGGGCATTACAGGGTTCGAATCATTCCAGGGAACCATCAACAGTGACAATCGCGTGTTCAAGATCGATTCCAACCTGGGTTGGGATTTCAACAAACACTTTGGCGTGTTCGCCGGCGTGCCTGTCTATTTTGCCAGCGTTCCGGCCAGCACCACCACAACCGGGACCACCACCACTTCGACTCCAAGTTCCAGCAACAGCGGGATTGGCAACGTTTATATGGGCTTCACCATGAAAGCGCCCAATCCTAAGCTCGATTACGCCAGCGCGGTCACGGCTTCCGCCCCCACCGGCAGCAAGACGAACGGCTTTAGCACCGGCCGCGTCGGCCTGGACTGGACCAACCGCTTTGAGCATTCCTTTGACCGGCTCACGCCCTTCTTTGAAGGTGGTCTGAGCAATACGGTGCCGGACTCGGCTTTTCTGGCACGGCCATTCACTTCGCTGGGCGCCATAAGCCATCTGGAAGAGGGAGCGGAATTTGAGTTGGTGAAGCGCTTTTATGCCGGCGGTTCGGGATACCAGATCGTCCCCTTCGGCAGCCAGAAAGTTTTCAGCAAGATTGACGGCAAGGGCAAAGGAAAAAATCCTTTTGACACCAACGCTGTTTCCACCGGAAACGATCTTACCCGGGAAAACGGCTTCAACACCTGGGTGGCCTTTGAGCCGACGTCGATCGTGCGGCTGGAACTGGGCTATACGCGCAGCATGACCTTTGATCTAAGCAGCTTTGCTTTCAATCTGCGAATGAACGTGGGCAAGTTGCTTCGTTCGAAACGTAATTACTAAGGAGGTAGTATGAAATTCAAATTCTTTCTGAGCATGGTGGCTCTGGCCGTATTCGCGGCCCTGCCGGCATTCGCGCAGCACGGACACGGCGGCGGCGGAGCCAGCGGAAGCATGCATGGAAGCTCTTCGATGCACGGGGACGATCATTCGTCTGCGACGCACGGCAAGTCGGATGACGATCATGGCTCCGGCCATGACAGCGCCAACTCCGGCCACAGCTCGATTTCGCAGAAGCTGTCTTCGAACACCAAGCTGGCCAGCAAGCTGCAGTCCTTGCTGCCTCCGGGGACCAATCTGCAGACGGCCGCCTCCGGCTTCAAAAACCTGGGACAGTTCGTGGCCGCGGTCCACGTCTCGCACAATCTGGGCATTCCGTTTGATCAGCTGAAGGCCAAGATGCAGGGACCGCCGTCGATGAGCCTGGGAAAGGCCATTGAAGCGCTCAAACCGACTGCAAATGCCAAAGCGGAGATAAAGAAAGCAGAGCATGAGGCGCATCAGGACCTCAACAATGATAAGGACAACGATTCCAAGAAGTCCTAGTCGCGATTTGCCACAATTTGTGTTGAAGGCGGTCTTTCTGGGCCGCCTTTCTTTTTTCGAAAGACTAATCGATGGGTTTGGTTCGACTCTAACTGGCCACTCTGGCCCGGGGAACATAGCTCCCGTCTTCCAGCACCTGGCACGGCGCCACCTGGGGCGTGACAAGGGCTTCCCGGGGAATAATAAAAGTCTGCTCCAGCGCATACTGGCCCGACATCGCGGCGTGGGGCACGCCGTCGGTATAGACCATCCAGGCGCTGCCCGGAGGGAAAACCAGCTCCTGCTTCGGCGCGTTCTTCTGGAATTCAGCGTTTTCCTTGAGCCAGTCATGCAGGTAGAGCATGAACTCGTCATAGGGCGATCGGTTCGGGACCGGCAATCCGATCTTGCTTGCCACGTGCGCCAGCGTGCGTCCCAAGGTGTTGGATGGGCCAATTTTTTTCTTCTGCATCAGCTTGGGTAGAAAATCATGAAACGGTTCGCCCACATTCCACACGCGGCCTACCGACGGATTGATATTGGCAAACACCCGCAAGATGCGCGCCCCATGCGTCGGTCGCGACGGAAAAGCATCCACGTGCAGCAGGTCATTGCGCTTGTGCAGCGAGAGGTCGCGGCCTTGTTCTTCCAGCGGACGGAAGCTGGCAAAATCGAGCTTCATCTTGCCCGCGTACGGGGCCAGAAATTGCGAAACAAATTTCGCAACCGAAGCGGAGAAGTCCCGCATGATGGTGTTCATGCGCTCACGGTCCGGTGAGTTCTCATCCACGCCCTTGAGCAGGTCTTTGGCTGGTCGATAGGAAATGTTTTTGTGGAAGCGCGAGCCGATCTGCTTCTGCGATAGCAGGAATTCGCGGTCAGCGTCCGGGAAGTCAAACGGCACGTGGCTGAAGAACAGCACCTTGCCCCGCTCCAACTGGTCGCAATGCCATGGAGCCTGGGTCAAATCGTATTTACTTACATCGACGATTGCCGAACTGCCGGATACAGCCGTCATAAACATCCTTCAGTCATCGTTTGAAGAAATCATACGCGGTTCATTCTTGCTCCGCAAAATGACCGAAAGAAATGAGGACAGGGGCGCGAACAGAATTGTCCGCGCCCTGTCTCCCGTCTATTTGTCGCCCTTCTGGCAGAGAGCGCCATTGGTGATCGAAGTCAGCAGCCCGGCAGAAGCGGTGATCTGGCGGCTGAAACAGCCGCTGACAGAGTTATTAGAGAAAAAGTCCTGCGTGTTCTGCTGGCCCGTACTTCCAGTGATGTTGAAGTTGGAATCAAAAAGCAACGTGTCACTGGGCGTGACTGTATTGGATACCACGCTGAATGAATCCGGGCCATTGTCGCCGTGGTGTACCGCCGCACTCTGGAATTGCTGGCGGATCGTGGTGGTTTGCTGGCCAGAGCCATCCGGATTGATGGAGAAAGTGAAACCCAGGTCCAGCGGCCACTCAAAGCGCTGTTGGCTGTTGCCGCCGCCGTGGCCGTCGGTTTGTGTTTCTGAAGAGATGGTAGTGCGTTGTTTGATGTTCTGCACAAAAGCGGTATTGGTGATGTTGAACTCCTGCCGGCTGGAAAATTGAATGCTCTGCCGGACATTGGTCGCAATACGCCCATGCGAAGTCCTGACAAAACCTTCCACCTGGAAGATGCGCGAAGAATCAACGGTGACCGACCCGGTAATGGTTCCATCCGGCGCGGTGGTCAGGTTTTCAACCACATTAGGATTAGGCACGCCGATAGTGTTGAGCGTTACCTCGCCGGTAATCTGGTTTGATCCATGGTCCTGGAAGGCCAGCAGCGTGGCCGTGGTGGAAAATCCATTATTGGCGCCGAACACGCTGACTGCGACCTGGTGCGGCTGCCCGTTGCTGAGCAAGCCCGCGAAGGGCGTGAGGTCAACGCGGTAGGGAGCAAAATTGAGCGTTTGCACTCCTGGAATAGGACGCCACAGCCGCGGATCGATTCCGCCGGTGTAGATCCACGGATAGACCGGCGCAACGCCTGCAGGTGTGCCATCAATGGTGACCTGGCTCTCACGGAAAGCGCCGCCGCCACAGCTTTGCAATTCGTTAGCGACGTCATCCGGCACACAGGTGTACCAGAACTCGTCTCCCGCCTGGCTTTCTGCCACCACATCGATAAACGCGCGTTCAACGTTCGTGGGAAGGGTAAAAGTTTTTGCCAGCGTGCTGGTTGAATTGGAGAGAAATGCCGTTCCTCCTGTCGGATCGGAAGCGAGAGGCAGCACCAGGTCGGCGGTACGAGGCGCGTCCTCATGGCTGGCCAGCGGGTAGAACTGAATCACGGCTGTCCCGAACAGCGTGCTGGTAAAGGTGGAGTTCACCAGGTTGCCCAGATCAACGCGGCCATTCTGCGCGGTGTTGAAGAGCGCGGAATAGTCGGTGAGATCGCGCTCAATATGCCAGGAACGCGCCACGGTTCTTGAAGGTTCTGAAGTAGTGCCGAAATAGACGTTCACACCGCCGATCCAGATTTCCGCGGTGCGGTCAAACTGCCGGCCCGCCTGAATGGAAAAATCCGCGTTTAAGACCACTTTGGCCCACGGCCCCGGACAGCCCGCGGCAGGAGTAAAAGAAAATGGCTTGGGAGAAAAATCCGCAAAGGAAAAATTATTGAACAGCGTGACCACGCAGGGCGTAGTGTTGGGCCGTGCGATGGGCGGATCAGCGGTTGCGGTATTAGCTGAGCCAATCACTAATCCCGGCGACGGAATAGGCTGGGCTGAGACGGCGCTGGCTGCGAGCACAAGGCCGGCAGCAATGAATATTTTTGCGGAAGAAACCAAAACGGACCGGAGAGCGGGAGCAGCGGGGATGTGCATGACTACCTCCATAAATGAGGGCCAAATTCTAATAAGCAAGGGAGAGATGGGTCAAACGCAAGTGCTCATAGCGAGATCTTTTCGCGGATAAGCCGCAGTCGTTTTATTCCTCATCCGCAAAGCGGCCATCACGATCAAGCCGTCCGCATTGATGATGAGCTGGTGGCTCAATGCGGTGCGGCAACGGGAAAGCCGGACTGAGCTGGCGGACGAATTCGACCTTCAATAGCGGATGCAGCTCCATGCAGTTCTCCGCCACGCCAATCTGCTGATGAAAAATATCAAAAAACCCTATGCCTTCCACCCGTACGACCCAAGCCTGCGGGAATCGGCGGAAATGAGCTTCAGGTTCGGAGAGTTGCGCGGTGAGAATCTGCCGCACTTCAGCAAAGTGCTGCGCCTGCGACGAACTGCACGCGCCCTGGCATTCGGACGAAGGGACTTCAGCAATCATAGTGCGGGTAACGTCATTGGGATCAGCCAACACCAGGTGGAAGTCGCGGTCGCCGTGCTCTGCCGTTTCCTGTTTCCAGCCCAGCAGCACAGCCTCAACGGAATAAACTTGCTTCTCCGCGTCGAAACGTTCGTCACTCAGGACTTCAGGAGCGGGCATGGCGACTAGTGCAGAGATAGTGGTGTGTCGCGGCATGAAGTTGATGCGCTTGGCGTCGTTATCAAAGATGGTCTTAATACGCCAACGTTCCGTTCCGCAGTGGATGCCGCAGGTGAACTCCGGGGGCGCGGGATGGCGCAGGTATCGGAGCAGCAGCACGGCGACGATGATCAATATCAGGAATATGAGCCGCACCTGCTGCGATCTTTTTTGTGGCACTAATGCATCCTCATTATCTTGGGGACGGTGTAAAAACGCACGATCGTTCCTCCTGGCCCTACGGCCCAACCTACATCAAGAGTCGAGACGCTGATCGCATTGAAGTTACCCTGCGCCAACGGATGCCACGATTCACCGCTTCCCCTATCGACGCCATTTGTCCCTACCGCAAAAAACGATGATGGAGACTGCAGCATGAAGTCCACTCCGGAACGGTAGCCGGACGGCTGCTTAGTGGCCAGCTGCCATGTCTTGCCTCCGTCATGGCTAAACGCCGCGACGCCATCCGCCTTTTCCGGCTGCTTGTAGTCGCCGCCAACAGCCACACCCTCTTTATGTGACCGGAAGACAATTGAGAAAATTCCCTGGCTGGATTCACCATGTACAATGGGCGTCTCCGCCATTGTCCAGTTCACGCCACGATCCGACGAATGAAAAACCCGTGCCGCCGGCCCGCCGGTGCCGAACCAGACATCTTGCTTCCCGTAGGTCGCAATACATGTCCCGCTGGCCGCGAAAGCGCCTTCGTTCGGCAGGGCGACCGGCATGCTCCTGACCGCCACTGGTGCCCACGTCGCGCCATCGCTGGTGGCGACGAGAGGGAACTTGCCGTCAACGGAATCGCTCAAAGCGATCCCATGTTTGCTGTCCCAGAAAGCAAAACAATCATAGAACGCTTTGGGATCTTTGTTGGTAAACTGGAGCTGCCAGATCTTGCCGCCGTCAGTCGTCTTATATATCCGCGATTGCTCTCCGGGCCCGATGCTCAATACAAACGCCGTGTCCCAATCAAAGGCCTGTATATCGCGAAAGTCCAGCGCCTCGGCTCCAACGATTTCCAGCCGTTTCCATGTCGTTCCTCCGTCGATGGTCCGCAGCACCGTCCCTTTGGCCCCACTGGCCCATGCCACCTTGTCTGAAACGGCGCTGATGCCGCGAAGCTGCACGTCAGTTCCGCTTATTTGGGATTCCCATTGTCCCCAGGCTGGTAAAATGAAGAAAAAGCACAACAGAGCTGTGGCTGCCCGCATTCATATGCTCCCAAAGGACTTAAAATTGTAACCTTTGCCTTCCAGCTTACTCTATTCAAGCGAGGAGGGAATCCAGGTGAGCACCATGTTTGTCCCCCTGACGGCACAAAGCGAACTGCAGGATGAAGAAGTGGTGGCCCGCGTGCTCTCGGGTGAGACCGCGCTGTTTGAGATCCTGATGCGCCGCTATAATCAGCGGCTCTACCGGATTTCACGCGTTATCCTGCGGAATGACGGCGAGGCCGAGGACGTGATGCAGGATGCTTACGTCCGCGCCTATGAACACCTGGACCAGTTTGCGGGCAAGGCGGCTTTTTCCACCTGGCTCACCCGCATTGCCATCCATGAGGCGCTGGCGCGCAAGCGCCGCCGCGGACGGATGGAAGAACTTGATGCCCTTCCTGAAAACGGAGATTTTATGTCCATTCTCAAATCCTCCGCGCCCAGTCCTGAAGACGGCACGGCCACTGCGCAGGCGCGCGAACTGCTGGAACAGGCAATCGACCATCTGCCGGAAGCCTATCGGACGGTGGTGATGCTGCGTGAAGTGGAAGAAATGAGCGTGGCGGAAACCGCTGAAAGTCTCGGTGTGAGTGATGCCGTGGTAAAAACGCGGCTGCATCGCGCCCACGCCATGTTACGCAAGGACCTCTATGCCCGCGCCAAGGGCCGCGCAACCGATCTCTATCAGTTCCACGCCGTACGCTGTGATCGCGTGGTGAAGGCCGTCTTTGAGCGAATCAGGGAAAAGACGCCCGACGTCCCCGCCATCAACTGAGGATCCACCGCCGCATATCAGGTCATCTGCTCGTACTCGCGTCTTAGGAGCATATACCTGGAAACACCTAACGGCTCTAGCTGCTGTCCTTGAATAACCTTGCGGCCATGCAATGATTGTTGTATAAACTGCAACACTCAGGCTTCTTTTCCATTTTTCGCGAGGTACCTCCATGTTTCGCGCCAAGCTTCTTTTTATAGCGTTGGTTGTTCTTCTGGCTTCATCGCGCCGGCTCCATGCTTTTGATGATTGGCAACCTATCACCCCTGAGGAGCTGAAGATGACGGCGGACCCGGCGCACCCAGCTGACGCAATCATCCTTTACCACGACGAA
>Ga0209166_10003745_pt1 | contig 10832 bp, 6 predicted proteins | sample Coa_R1_3_FD_187151 | JGI IMG/M metagenome (GOLD analysis project Ga0209166, IMG submission 187151) | Surface soil microbial communities from Centralia Pennsylvania, which are recovering from an underground coalmine fire - Coalmine... | ecosystem: Environmental > Terrestrial > Soil > Unclassified... | reverse complement strand
CCGGTGGTTGACACCGACCTGCGAAGCGCTCCGAGCGTGGTATTCGATTTCAGCGTGGGAAGCACATTTTTGGGGGCCGATCCGGCCGCTGCCGAGCCGACAGCGATGAGCGAACGCATCTTCGCGGAGATGAAGAAAGCCGGCGCGCCTGTGGGCATCGGACGGTATAACGAGGCGCGGGCGATTTACTCGTCGGCTTTGTTTGGAACGGCATCGAATCCCACGGAAGAGCGGCGCACAATCCATTTAGGGATCGACTTGCAGGTGGGGGCAGGCAGCGCGATTCACGCGCCGCTCGACGGTGTGGTCGAGGCGATGGCAAATAACCGGGCGGCGCTGGACTATGGGCCGGTGGTAATTTTGCGGCATCGGTCCGACGCGTTGATGGACGCCGCCAAGGATGCCGGCGTTACCGGGTTCGCCAGCGATCGGGGGGAGTTCTTCACGTTGTATGGACACTTGACGGCGGAAACATTAGGCCGGTTGCGTGTGGGACAAGAGATTGCGCGGGGCGAGAAGTTCGCGGAAGTGGGAACCATTGCTGAGAATGGCGGGTGGGCGCCGCACCTACATTTTCAGATCATCAACGATTTGCTCGAGTTGGGTACGGATTTTCCCGGGGTGTGCCGCGCGTCGGAACGCGGCGTCTGGACCAGCTTATCTCCCGATCCTAATTTATTGCTGGCCATACCTGCGCAGCGATTTCCGGCCAAGGAACCCGAAGCGAACGAAGCGCTGGCGGCGAGGCGAGCGCTGCTGGGAAAAAGCCTGAGCGTCTCGTACCGGCAGCCGCTGAAGATTGTTCGCGGATGGCGGCAATATCTTTACGACGATACGGGACGGGCCTACCTGGATGTGTACAACAATGTGCCGCTGGTGGGGCACAGCCATCCGCGGGTGGTACGCGCAGCGCAGGAACAGCTTGCTTTGCTGAACACCAACACGCGTTATTTGCACGATAACGTACTGCGCTACGTAGAGCGGCTCACGCAACTGCTGCCAGCGCCGTTGCGCGTTTGCTATGTCGTGAATTCCGGGAGCGAGGCGAACGAACTGGCGCTGCGGCTGTCGCGTACCCATACCGGCCGCGAAGACATTATCGTGCTGGAACACGCTTACCACGGCCACACCAACACGCTGATCGATATCAGCCCATACAAATTCGATGGTCCCGGAGGACGCGGGCGAAAGCCGTGGGTGCATGTAGCGCCTATTGCGGACGATTACCGCGGACGGTACCGGCGCGGCGATGCACAGGCGGGCGCAAAGTATGCCGCGCATGTGGGCGAGATTCTGGATCGCGCGAGCAGAGAGGGCCGCAGGATAGCAGCCTTCATCGCCGAGACATTGCCAAGCGTCGCCGGGCAAATTGTGTTTCCGCCGAATTATCTGGCGGAGGCGTATCGCCGGGTGCGCGCGGCGGGAGCGGTTTGCATCGCGGATGAAGTGCAAGTGGGATTCGGGCGGTTGGGCACGCATTTCTGGGGATTCGAAACGCAGGGGGTGGTTCCGGACATCGTGGTGTTCGGAAAGCCGATCGGGAATGCGTTTCCGATGGCGGCGGTGGTGACCACGGCGGAGATTGCCGCGTCGTTTGCGAACGGCATGGAATTTTTCAGCACGTTCGGCGGAAATCCGGTGGCTTGCGCGGTGGGGTTGGCGGTGCTGGACGTGGTGCGCGACGAGGGACTACAGGATCGGGCGCTGCGAGTGGGAAACTATTGGAAAGTCGAAATGGAAAAGCTAAAGGAATGCCATCGGCTGATCGGCGATGTGCGCGGTTCCGGCCTTTTCCTGGGAATCGATGTGGTGCGCGATCGGGAAACGCGGGAACCGGCGGGGGAGCAGGCGGACTACGTGGTGAACCGGCTTCGCGAATGCGGGATTCTGGCGGGAACGGACGGGCCGCATCACAACGTGATCAAACTGCGGCCGCCGCTGATTGTTTCGGAATCGGATGTGGATCTGTTTGAGGCGACGCTGGAAGAGATTTTGCAGGAGGATGGCGCGCAGGTCTGAGCGCGAAATAGGTGGGGTAAGGAGTCTGTGTGAAAACTCGAGAGCGAAACCCTCAGCGGCTAAAGCCTTATTGATTTTGCGTCAGTTACCGCACGGCTAAAGGCCGTGCCCTGACGAAAAAAGAGGTTGCCACACAGACTCGTAACGCGATGGTTCCAGTTCGCATCCCTGGGGATAAACTAATGCGCGGCGCCCGACTGTGGTTTGCGCAGGCAACGCCGCATGGCGTTGGCGATTCCAAGCCAGCATAAGACATTGCGCGCCGGTTGATTGAGTATTTGAATTTCTAAAAGCGCCCGCGAACCCAGACCAGCGAGCACGTCGAGGCCTAGATTATGCGTTTTGGTCGATTTTCCGCGAGTTTACCGTTTTGGTTACTGCTCTGCGCGTCGCCGGCACTGAGCCAGTCGGCGGCTGCGCCCAGCGAGCCAGATGCCCTGCAAAGAGTTTCGTCGTGCGATGAAGCGCCGCGCGAAGACGCGCTGGCGGCACTGTGCGCGCCGCCTTCCTCCACGGAAGAGGCGGGAGCCGCCGAGGCGGAGCCAGTAGCGCCGGCCAGCATTCCGCTGACACTACCGGGTGGAACGCCGCTGCGTATCGCAGTAGACCAGCGGGTGCGCATCAGCCATTCCGGAGAAGCGGTGCATGGCAAGGTGGTGGAAGCGGTCTACGCGTTCGATCAAGAAGTGATTCCCAAGGGAAGCGTGGCCACCGGGCACGTGAAGCGCGTTACTCCCCCATCCGGATTCAGACGCGCGATGGCATATTCCAATGGAGACTTTTCACCGTTCCGTAGATACGAAGTGACGTTTGATATGGTCACGTTGCCGGACGGCAGGCAAATGCTGGTAACCACTACCGTGACGCCGGGAACGGCGGAGGTGGTGCACCTGGTCAGCAACCCGGCGAAGCAGAAAGGCGTGGCGGGGCGTACGGAGGACAAGGCAAGGGCCGAAGCGAAAGGGAGGATACAAGAAGCCAAGCAGCAAGCGCGGGAATGGCGGCAAAAGCTGACCGCGCCCGGGAGAATGCAGCGGCTGAAGGAATTCCTGGTGTCGCAATTGCCATACCGGCGGCAGTACATGCAACCAGGAACGCGATTCGTGGCGGAGCTTCGGACACCGCTTGAATTTGGGAGCACCGCGAGAACAAGCCAGCAGCTTGCCGCGTTGGGAAGCGAACCGGCGGCTGACAGCACGCTCAAGGCGCGCTTGGTTGCGGAAGTAAGCTCGGCGACGGCTACGCGAGGCACTCCGGTGACCGCGATGCTGACCGAGCCGGTGTACTCCGCGACGCACCAACTGATTCTGCCGGCCAACAGCCGATTGGTTGGCGAGGTGGTGAAAGCCCAGCGGGCGCGAAAATTGCATCGGAATGGGGAGCTGCGCGTGATTTTCGAGCGTATTGAAACCTCGGAAGAAGCGTTGAGGGCGCAGGCGCAACTGCAAATGCAGGCCGGAGCAGAAGCGCAGCGATCACAAACGATGGTCGGGAACCTGGAGGGCGTGGAAGTGGACAAGCGAGCGAATATGCACCTGGACGAAGAAGGCGGAGCGCATACCACGACGAGCAAGACGCGCTATTTGTCGAGCGGGTTGGCGGTAATGCTGGCGGCGGCCGCTTCGCATACGGAAGTCGAACACGGCACGACGGAAATGGCAGGTCCGGGAGTGCGCACGGCGGCGGGCGGATCGGGATTCCGGATCACCGGGGCGCTATTGAGCTTAGCGGCGAAATCCACGCCGGTTTCAGTGGCCCTCGGCGCTTATGGCGCTTCCACTTCGATTTACGCGAATTTTATTTCGCGGGGTCGCGACGTTATTTTGCCGAAAGACACGCCGCTGGAGATTGGCTTTGGCCCCCCGCACGCGAAAGCGCAATAAAACACAGGCTCAGCCTGACGGTAGTTCAGCATAGTGGTAGTTGACAACTAGGTTATCCTACGCGTAGGCTCACGTTACGATGGAGCTAGACGCATCCCTCTCTTGGCTGGCACTGGCGCTGACGCCGGGGCTGGCTTCGCGGCTGTCGGCGCGGTTGTTGCGCGAGTTTGGCTCGCCGGAAGAGGTGTTTCGCGCTCCGCTGACCCGGCTGGAGGCGTGCCGGTTGCCGGCACCGGTGGCGCAGGCGGTCTTTAAGAAGCAATCCTTCAAGCGAGCGGAAAAAGAGCTGGCGCTGACCCGGCGAATCGAGCGCTGCCGGCTGATCAACTGGAGCGACCCGGAATATCCGCAAACGCTGCTGCAGATCTACGATCCGCCGGTGATGCTGTACGTGCGCGGAGACGCGGAAGTTCTGAATCAGCCGGGTATCGGGATCGTGGGCACGCGGCGGCCGACGCTCTACGGAACGCAGATGGCCGAGCGCATGGGCAAGGAGCTGGCGGCGCGGGGGCTGGTGGTGGTCAGCGGTATGGCCCGGGGTATTGACGCCATCGGCCATCAAGGAGCGATGGCGGTGAACGGCAAGGCTATCGGAGTGCTGGGCACCGGGGTGGACGTGTGCTATCCGAAGGAGAACAAGAAACTGTACGAGAAGGTGCTGGAGCGGGGCGCGATTATCAGCGAATTTCCGCTGGGAACGCACCCGGCACCGGAGAATTTTCCGGTGCGCAATCGAATTGTGGCGGGAATGCCGTTGGGCGTGGTGGTGATCGAGGGCGCGCAGTACAGCGGATCGCTGATTACCGCACGGCTGGCGATGGAGTTTGGGCGAGAAGTGTTTGGAGTACCGGGCAATGTGACGCAGGCGGTGAGTTTTGCGCCTAACCTGTTGATCAAACAGGGGGCCAAGTTGGTGACCAATGGCGCAGACGTGATCGAGGAATTGCCCACGCCGGTGCGTGCGGCGCTGGTGCAGGCGGAGCAGCCGGAAACGGAGCAGCGCAATCTGCTGGCGGCGGCCTCGCTTAATTCCTCAGAGAAAAAGCTCTACGATTTACTTAGCACGGATGAACCAAAGCACATTGATGAGATAGTGGAAGGTTCGGGGTTGAACTCTTCGGAAGTTCTGGCTACGCTATTCGACCTGGAGATGAAGGGGATCATCCGGCAGATGCCGGGCAAACAGTTCAGCAAGGTGCTGCTCTAGACTTCCAGGCCGGAATCATCGACTCTGGCAAACCATTGAAAAGCGGTGGTTTAGGAAACGCGGAAGCATCGGTATGAATCCGTCAGGTGCGTTTGCGCATCTTCATTAAGGTAGCGAGAAGGACACAAGCCCGCCGCAAGGGCCTTCCTGCAATGGAATCCGGGGTTACAAAGACAAGATGCCACGTTCGCTGGTTATAGTGGAATCGCCGGCCAAGGCGAAGACGATTAACAAGTATTTAGGGCGCGACTTCACGGTCAAAGCGTCCATTGGGCACGTGATGGATCTGCCCAAAAAGACGATTGGTCTTCGTATGCCCGATGACGAGCCGAAAAAAAAGAAAAAGGGGCGAGGCAAAAAAGGTAAGGAGGCTGCGGCGGCCGCGGAGAAATCGAACAAAAAACCGATCACCCTGGACGATGCCAAGATTTTCGAGCCTACCCTGCAGATAATTTCCGGCAAGGGCAAGGTAATTAACGATTTGCGGAAGTCGGCCAGTTCGGCCACGGCCGTGTACCTGGCGGGCGACCCGGACCGCGAAGGCGAGGCCATCTCGGCGCACTTGGCCATGGTGCTTTCCAAGCCCACCAAGTACGAAGAAGAGATGTCCAGCGCCGACAAGGCCGCCGAAGCGAAAGAGAAAGAAGAGGCGGAGGCCAAGGAGGCCAAGGATTCCAAGGGAAAGACGAAGGCCGCCAAGAGAAATCGCGACGAGATCAGCATTCCGCCAATCGACCCGAAGAAGATCTTTCGAGTGACGTTTAACGAGATTACGCCCAAGGCGATTCGCGCGGCGTTCGAGAAGCCGCGACAGGTGGACAGCAACCTGGTGGACGCGCAGCAGGCCCGGCGGGTGCTGGATCGCATCGTGGGATACAAGATTTCGCCGCTGCTGTGGGACAAAGTGCGGCGCGGATTGTCCGCCGGGCGGGTGCAAACCGTGGCATTGCGTCTGATCGTGGAGCGCGAGCAGTCGATCAAGGCGTTTGTGCCGCAGGAGTATTGGACCATTCACGCCATGCTGGATGCCGGCGAGCCACCAATTTTCGAGGCCAAGCTAAGCAAGTACAGGGGCGAGGATATCGAGGTCGGGAACCAGGAAGCTGCGGACAAGATCGTCGCAGCGGTGGGCAAGGCCAAATGGCAGGTTACCTCGGTCGCGCAAAAAGAGAAGAAGCGCAACCCGCCTCCGCCGTTTACCACTTCCAAATTGCAGCAGGCGGCGTACAACCGGCTGCGCTACACGGCCAAGCGAACGATGGGGCTGGCGCAGCGGCTATATGAAGGCGTGGAGCTGGGCGAAGAGGGTTCGGTCGCGCTGATTACGTACATGCGCACGGATTCCGTGAATGTGTCGGCGGATGCGCTGCAACAGGTCCGCGAGCTGATTCCGGAACGCTTCGGAACGAATTATTTGCCGGAGAAGCCGAACTATTACAAATCGAAGAAGGATGCGCAGGAAGCGCACGAAGCGGTGCGGCCCACGGATGTTTCCCGGGCGCCGGAAGACGTGCGTAAATACCTGCCGGACGATCAATTCAAGCTGTACCAGTTGATTTGGCAGCGCTTTGTGGCCTCGCAGATGCTCCCCGCGATTTTCGACCAGACCAGCATTGATATCTCCGCTGGCGATTACACCTTCCGCGCCACGGGATCGGTGCAGAAATTCGACGGCTACTTACGGGTGTACCAGATGCCGGTGGCCGGCGCGGACCGCGAAGATGATGAGAAGGATGATGAAGGAGAAGGCAAAGCCCTGCCGCGGGTCACGGAAGGCCAGAGGCTAAGGCTCGATCAGGTCCGGCCGGACCAGCACTTCACCGAGCCGCCGCCGCGGTACACGGAAGCGACCCTGGTGAAGGAGCTGGAAGAGAAAGGCATTGGACGGCCGTCGACCTACGCTTCCATTATTTCGACGATTGTCGAGCGCGAATACGTGCGCAAGGATCAAGGGCGGTTCACGCCCACCATGCTGGGCGAACGGGTGAGTGTGCTGCTGGTGAAAAGTTTTGACGATGTGTTTGACGTGACGTTCACGGCGCGGCTGGAAGAGGAACTGGACGAGATTGAAGAGGGCAAACTGCCCTGGCGCGACGCGGTGCGGGAGTTCTGGGGAAAGTTTGTTATCGATCTGGCCAAAGCCGGCGACGAAATGGTTTCGTACAAAGCGGGCATCCCAACCGGCAAAAAATGCGAGAAGTGCGGCGAAGGCGAACTCCTGGAACGCATCAGCCGGCACGGTTTTTTCCTGGGCTGCTCGCGCTATCCGGATTGCGATTTTATCGAGGACATGGCGCCGGAACTGAGCGACGACGGCGAAGGCAAAACGGAATATTGCGAGAACTGCGGCAAGGAAATGGCGATGAAGCGCGGCCGATTCGGAGCATTTCTGGCTTGCACCGGTTATCCCGATTGCAAAACCACGCGCCGGCTGGTGGAAGGAACCCGCATCGCCCACGAGCCAGACGAGCCGCTGGAAGAAAAATGCAAGGAGTGCGGCAACCACCTGATCAAGAAGAGCGGGCGCTTCGGCCAATTCATCGGCTGCTCCGGCTATCCGAAATGCAAGTACACGCGGCCGATCACCATGGGCATCAAATGCCCGAAATGCAATGAAGGGGAATTCGTGCGGCGCGGCAGCGCAGGTAAAGGCGGGCGGGGACGTCCGCGCGTTTTTTACGGCTGCTCGCGTTATCCCGATTGCGATTTCACCACGCCGCATATGCCCCTGAACGAGCCGTGCCCGAAATGCGGCGCACCGTTTATTGTGGAGAAGAAGACCAAAATCGGCATGGTGCGCAGCTGCATCAAGGAGGGCTGCGATTGGGAGTCGGTGGTAGCGGACCCGATGCCGGCACAACCGGAAGAAGCCGCGACTCCGGTCGGCGCCAAACCCTAACGCCCGTTTGCGGCCGGCCCTCGGAACAACACAGTTTCAATTGCGCATTGGCGTTGGCGTAGTTCTGCGCGACTATACCTTGGTACTTCCCTGGGGAGGCGCCCCGCGCTGAGATGAAGCAGGCCATCGCCAAATATTTGCAGTACCTGCAGTCGGTCAGGAATTCCTCGCCGCACACGATCTTAAATTACGGGAAGGACCTGGAACAGTTTGTTACGTACCTTTCGCCTCCGGACCGGCAGCCGCCGGCGCTGACGAAGATCACGCATTTGATCATCCGCGAATTCGTGGGGCACCTGCACGAGCAAGGACTGGAGAAAAGCTCGATTGCGCGAAAACTAGCGGCGTTGCGATCTTTTTTCAAGTATTGCGTGCGCGAAGGGATGATCAAGGAGAATCCCGCGCGATTGGTTCCAACGCCGAAGCTACCCAAGCGAATTCCTTCGGTGCTTTCCGCGGAAGAGATGAATGGGTTCTTGAATGAACTGGCCGGAACAGGTGCGGCCGCAGCGGGCGGTGTGTTACCGGCCGGCACAGGCGGCAGCGGAACCGGGCGGCGCAAGAAAAACCAGGACAGCGAAGGGCTGTTGCTGCGGCGCGACCGGGCATTGCTGGAACTTTTATATGCGGCAGGATTGCGGGTGAGCGAGCTAACGGGCTTGAACCTGGTAGACATTGAGCAGAAGGAACGAATGCTGCGCGTGCGAGGCAAGGGCAACAAGGAGCGCATCGTGCCCTACGGAAGCAAAGCGCACGAAGCGTTGGAAAAGTATTGGCCGCTACGGGATCAACTGCTGTTGCAAAATTATGGGAGGGGCGCCATGCGGCAGGCCGCGCCGCGGACCAACGCAGTGTTTCTGAATTATGCGGGTAGACGATTGACGCAGCGTTCCGTGGGACGCATCGTCAAGAAGTACGTCAAGCTGGCGAACATCAACTGGGATTTGCATCCGCATTCGCTGCGGCACGCTTTTGCGACGCACTTGCTCGCGGATGGCGCGGATTTGCGGGCCATTCAGGAGTTGCTGGGCCACCAGTCGCTTTCTACTACGCAAAAGTACACTCACGCCTCGATCCGGCAACTGATGGAAATTTACGACAAGTCGCACCCGCACGCTTGACATTACGCGATTGCGTACCCGCGGAGGCTCACCAGCCTGGACTAGAAGTCCAGCTTGATACCGACCTGGATTTGGCGCTGCGCAATCAAGCTATTGCTGGAAGCCGTCGGAGATCCAAAAAGACTTCGCCCGGTCTGTCCGTCCTGGAACTGCAGGGTCTTGCCGCTGATGGCAAACATCTGGGTGTTCACGGCCGTAACATTGTTGTGGTTGAAGAGATTAAAGGCATCGCCGACCAGGCTGATTTTCCAATTCTCCCGGATGTTGAATGATTTCTGGACACGCAGATCGACATCGGCTGTGCGCGGGATTTGGAAAGAGTTGAGACCGAAAAAGGGCGGACGATTCGTACCGCCATCCGCAAGTACGCCACTTCCTCCGGTCACCGCCACGAAGGCAACTCCGTTGACGGTTTGCGAGGGCGCATTGCCCTGGATCAAGGGAGTGTAGGGCAGGCCGGACGATATGCTGATTAGCGGTGAAATCGTAAACCCGTTCAGCAGATGCTTCAGGGCGAGGTTGGCCCCTTTATAGTAGTCCGGCGTCCAGATGACGGCGGAGGTAAACCGGTCAGTCTGATTGGAGCATGTTACTACCACATGAATGAAGCGAGAGCAACCTGGGAATTAGAGGATTACGGAGGAAATCGCAGAGATTTGCGGAGCCGAAAAAAACGCGCTAGTGTTTCTGCGCGTTGGAAATGGAGTGGGCCAATTGCGAAAAACCGGTCTGGCGGTGACGGGTTTGGCGGCGGTTTTTGGTTTTGCGGGCCCGTTACGGGCTCAGGACAACTACGAGATTCAGGTCTACGGGTACGACCAAGTGGAGCCGGGCCACACCATGGTGGAGCTGCACAGCAACTTCACCATCGACGGGAGCAAGACGGTGCAGGGCGGCGTGCTGCCCACCAATCACGCCGAGCATGAAACCATCGAGATTACGCACGGAGTAACGGACTGGTTCGAGGCCGGCTTTTACATTTTCACCTACGAGCGCAGCGGATTTGGGGTGCAATGGGTGGGCGACCATATTCGGCCGCGGGTGCGCATTCCTCCGAAATGGAAATGGCCGGTGGGGCTGAGCCTGTCGAACGAGATCGGCTATCAGCGGGCCAAATTTTCCCCGGACACCTGGACCTGGGAGATGCGGCCAATTATCGATAGGCAGCTGGGGCCTTGGTATTTATCGTTCAATCCGACGTTTGACCGCTCTTTTCACGGACCCAGTGAGCCCGATGGGTTCATATTTTCACCCAACGTGAAGATCAGCTACGATTTCACCAAGAAAATTACGGGAGGCGTGGAATATTATGGATCAGTGGGACCGGCGACGGATTTTGTGCCCATCAGCGAACAGCAGCACCAGATTTTTCCGGTGATCGATCTCAACCTGTCGCCGAAGTGGGAAGTAAATTTTGGATTGGGCGTGGGACTTACGCGGTCTACGGATCACTTGATTGCGAAAATGATTTTGGGCTATCGCTTCGATTTTTGATGTTTGGTGGGGGCCACACCGCGCACGGTGTGGCCTTTTGAAGCCGCTGCGGGATGCTTACAAATGGTAACGCCGACAGGATGCCGGCGTTACGAAGTCTTGCAGGAAGCTGGAAGAGGTTGCGTTTAGTGACGTCCGCCGCCACCGTGGCCGCCACCGCCATGGCCACCGCCGCCGTGGAATCCGCCAGCGCCGCCGTGGAATCCGCC
>Ga0209166_10003744_pt1 | contig 10833 bp, 6 predicted proteins | sample Coa_R1_3_FD_187151 | JGI IMG/M metagenome (GOLD analysis project Ga0209166, IMG submission 187151) | Surface soil microbial communities from Centralia Pennsylvania, which are recovering from an underground coalmine fire - Coalmine... | ecosystem: Environmental > Terrestrial > Soil > Unclassified... | reverse complement strand
TCCCCATGAGCGTGCTGCAGACTTACGACCCCACTGCCGTGGCCGAGCACATCTTGTCACTCTTGCCAGCGCCCAATACCGCCGGTACCAATAATGGCACGGTTGATAATTACTCAGCCAATGGCAGTGGCAGCTTTAACGACTATCAATACACCACGCGCATCGACTATTCCGCGAGCCAGAAGCTTCAGATTTTTGGGCGATACACCCATGCCCATTTCAAACTCTCTGGGGCACCCGTCTTCGGAACCCAGATCGGCGGACCCGGACTGGGCTACCTTGGATTGGCAGGACAGTCGCTGATCCAAAACTACAGTCTGGCAACCGGTTTCAACTACACGTTAAGCAGCAGTCTGCTGACGGACTTCCGATTCGGATACTTCCGATACAATCCGCATTCTACGAAGTACGACGGCAGTGTTGCCGCAGCCACCGCTCTCGGACTTCCTGGATTGAACACTTCCGACCCTACGACAGGAGGCCTGCCTGCCCTGGTCTTCGATCAGACAGTCGGCGTCAACACGGCGGGCAGCAATGGCATCGGAGAAGGCCTCAACATCAGCCGCTGCAATTGCCCCTTGACCGAGAGAGAGCAGGGAATCCAGTTCGTAAACAATTGGACAAAGCTCAAGGGGAATCACCAGTTCAAATTAGGTCTCGATTTGCGGCACGCGACGAATCTGCGTATTCCGTCGGACGCGAACCGTACGGGCATTCTGAACTTTAACCATCAGGGCACGTCAGATAACAACACGGGCGGGTTGGATATCGCGACCTTCTTGTTCGGAGAAGTAACCGCGTTTAACCGCTACGTCGGATCCAGCACTGAAACCAACGCGATCGAGACGCAGAACCGGTATTTCCTGTACGCGCAGGACACCTGGCGCGCGACTCAAAAACTGACGGTGAATTATGGTCTACGCTGGGAGTTCTATACACCAGAGTATGTCAACGGCAAGGGTAACGGGGGCTACGCAGTGTTGCCGGAGGGCGTGATTCGAGTAGCCGGTTACGGCGGCATCTCGATGAACGGAAGCACCGCCGACAACTACAAACTGTTCGCCCCGCGGCTTGGAATCGCTTATGAAGTCAATCCCAAAACGGTGGTTCGCGTGGGATACGGGCGCAGCTTTGATATCGGAGTCTTTGGCTCACTGTTTGGACACACAGTGACGCAGAACCTGCCGGTTCTTGCCAACCAGAACATCAACGGGCCCACGAACGACAACAAGACTCCTGCCTTTAATTTCACGACTGGGCCGGCCCCGAACCAGTTCCCGGTAATTCCGTCCAACGGGATCCTTCCGTTCTTTGGGCCTTGCGCCCCCGGATCAACCGGCACTTGCCTGGCGCAGAACGTAGGACCTCACATTCGGCCAGACAAGCTTATCGCGCCCACGGTGGATGCGTGGAACGCAACCATACAGCGACAGCTCACCAATAAAACCAGCATAGACATCGCCTACGTGGGCAACCATGGAAGCCATGTGTTCAAAGGCACTGGCCCGACTTACAACCCGAACCAACCGACGGTCGTAGGGTTCTTGCCGGATAATCTGGGCTTGAGCTTTAACGCGCGTGCGCCCTACAGCACCGCCTTCACGACGAATTACACCGACCAGAACGGCGTTACTACCAACGTGGTTTGCTGCTCCGGTTACAGCATGGGCTATGCGGGTAACGATGGCACCAACCGGTACAACGCGCTGCAGATCAAAGTAGATCAGCGGGCGTGGGCCGGTTGGACGCTGAACGGGTCGTACACGTACTCACGAGCCTACGACAACGACGGCAGTTACCAGCCCGATCTTCGTCAGGGTTGGGGACGCCAGGACTTCAACCGCGACAGCGTCTTGATTCTCACTTCCCTGTACGAGTTGCCGGTTGGCAGGGGCAAGCGCTTCATGGGGAATATTGGCCGTGGGGCCGACTTGCTGCTCGGTGGGTGGCAGTGGAATGCCACCATGGTCATCGGCAGCGGTCTGCCTTTCTCCCCTTCCTATAACAACTGCAATCTCGACAGAGACACCGGACCGTGCCGTCCTTCCCAGAACGGTAGCTTCCCGATGGGATCCGGCAGCTTCAACAATCAAACCCGGCAGGTCGTCTACTTTACGCCGGTAGCGACGCCCCTGTGCGACAGTCCCTACAGCAATTCAAGCGGCGTGCCGGACTGCCCAAACATCGTCACGCAAAGTGGCCCGTTTACCGCTCCTGGTGTCGCCCAGTTCGGCAACGTCCGGCGCAATCAGTATTCGGGGCCGGGCGAGTTCCTCTCAGACATGTCTATCTTCAAGAACTTCACCATCACGGAACGGGTCAAAGCTCAGTTCCAGGCGGAGTTCTTTAACGTGTTCAACCACCCGATCTATGCCAATCCCAGCAGCTGCATTGACTGCAGCGGAAATGGCATTATCAACAGCTTGGAGGCCAACAGCCAGATGCGGCAGTTCCAGATGGGCTTCCGGGTTACCTTCTAGGCCAGACGCGTCAACTAACGAAACTAACCTGGGGGAGCCAACGGCTCCCCCACTTTTCTTGCGGGGAAATTCCTTCCGCGACCGAAAGAACTTCCGGTGGGCGGCCATTCATAAGGCTCGGAGATCGATGAAGAAAAAAGTTGTGGGACTTGGCGAAGTTCTGTGGGATCTGTTTCCCGGCCGCGCGTGCCTGGGAGGAGCTCCGGCGAACTTCGCCTACATCACGACCTTAATGGGGGATCAAGGCATTGTGGCCAGCCGCGTGGGCCAGGATTCGCAGGGAATCGAAGCCCTGCGGCGCATGGAGGAACTGGGCCTCGACATCGATCATGTACAGACCGACCGCCAGCATCGCACCGGTATTGTGAATGTGCAGGTGGATGGTAACGGCCAGCCCAAGTTTGAAATTGCCCATCCCGTCGCATGGGACTTTCTGGAGTGGACGCCGGATTGGCAGCGCCTCGGCCAACACGCCGATGCTGTCTGCTTCGGATCTCTGGCACAGCGCTCGGAGACGAGCCGCGCGACTATTCGCCGATTTATAGGTGCCATGGCGCCGGGCACATTGAGAGTTTTCGATGTCAATCTGCGGCAGTCATATTACTCGCCGCAAATTTTGGCCGACTCCATGAGGGTCGCTGACATCGTCAAGTTCAATGATGACGAATTGCCGAAGATCATGAGCCTGATCAAAATTCCGCACAAAGATACGCTGTCGTCGGCGCAGCGGCTGATTCACGAGTACGACGTCAAGGTGGTATGCATCACGCGCGGCGGGCGCGGCAGCCTGCTGGTTCGCGAACGAGATCAGAGCGAGCATCCCGGATTCAAAGTGCGCGTCGCCGACACCGTGGGCTCCGGCGATGCGTTTACCGCGGGCCTGGTGCATGAGTACTTGCACGGGGCGCCGCTCGACTTGATGAATGAGGTCGCCAATCTCGTAGGCGCCTGGGTGGCCAGCGAAGTGGGCGCAATGCCTACTCCGAAGCGCGGAGCCCTGGAGCATTCGCTGGCAGAGATTCGCTAGCCGCCACAAACCCTCAAAACTGCGGTATATTACGAATGGTTATTTTTTCTTTCGGGTGTCGCGTTTTGCGTCGAGAGGGGATCATGAATCGTCATAGTGGCCGAGTCAGCTTTCCTTCCTTGTTTTCGTTCCTTGCAGGACTCTTATTCGTGGCAATTGCCGGGGTGATGCTCAGCTGTACAAAAGCTGCGGCGCCGCCCAAGTCTGCTCCCTCCCAGCCTTCCAGTATCAAAGTTGACGTACGCGATGGGGGTCCGGTCGTGCTGAAAACCAGTACGGCGGAGTTCCAGATTCTTCCTTCCGGTTTCTTGCGGGCGGCTCTTCTGAAAGACGGCAAGTGGTTGACGCTCGATGAACCGGACGTGGGTTCGTCCGGCGGCAGCGACTCGATTGTGCACGAAGGCAAGGAACTGGACTTCGTGCCTGACTTCAATCAGGCGAAGGTCGTGGAAGCGATCGGAAAGCTCGGCCGCGGCAAGCGCGTCGAAATTCCGGGGCGTCCGCTGGCACCGGCGGGAGTTCCCATCGAGCGCATGCTCGTTTTGGAGGCCTACGACGATTTTCCCAACATCGTGCTGGTGAGCAGTACTTATAAGAACGCCGGCACCTCCGATTTCAAAATTGAGCAGGTCTGGATGCAGCAGCATCAGTTCAGCGCCAAAGAGGTGGATGCCAAGTCTCAGCCCTACGACATGTGGGCATTTCAAGGATCCAGTTACAACTGGGGCGAAAACGATGTGGAGAAGCTGGCTCGAACTTCATCGCAGCCCAACGCGATGGGCGAGATGGTGAAAGGCGGCTATGGCGGCGGGATTCCGGTGGTCGCGTTCTGGACGGCGTCGGTCGGTGAAGCGATTGGGCACGTCGAGACTCTGCCTTGGACGCTATCCATTCCGGTGAAGGTCGCGGCCGATGGGCGAGTGAATGCAAGCGTGACCATTCCGGCGAATTCAACGCTCAAGCCGGGAGAGAGTTATTCGACGCCCCGCAGTTTTCTTGCGGTGTATTCGGGAGATTTCTATGAACCTCTGCGTATGTGGTCGAGCGTGCTGCAGAAAGAAGGCTGGGACATTCCCAAGCCCTCGAACGAAGCCTACAACGTGGCTTGGTGCGGCTGGGGATACGAGTTCAACGTCACCCCGAAGCAGATGCTGGGCACGGTACCAAAGCTGAAGGAAATGGGCATCAAATGGGCCACGTTGGACGATCGCTGGTTTGATACCTATGGCGATTGGAATCCCCGCCCTGACACATTTCCCGGCGATTCCATGAAGCAGATGGTGGATGACTTTCACAAGCAGGGAATGCTGGCGCAATTGTGGTGGCTGCCGCTGGGCGTGGAAGATGGTCAGGGAAAATATGAATCGCATAAGTATGCGATTTCGAAGGTGGTCAAGGAACATCCGGACTGGCTGATTCTCGATAAGAACGGCAAGCACGCGCGTATGGTCCGCGATCTGGCGACGTTGTGTCCCGCGGTTCCGGAGGTGCAGAGCTACTTCAAGCAACTGACGGAAAAGTTTATTCGCGACTGGGGATTCGACGGATCGAAGCTCGACAACATTTACAGCGTGCCCAAGTGCTACAACCCGGCACATCATCACAAGTCTCCGCAGGATTCCGTGGACGCGATGGGCGAGGTGTACAAAGTCATCTTCCAGACGACGCGAGCCCTCAAGCCGGAGAGCGTGACGCAGGCGTGTCCCTGCGGTACGCCACCGTCGCTGGCATGGCTGCCGTTCATCGATCAGGCGGTCACCGCTGATCCAGTCGGTGGAGTGCAGGTGCGCCGTCGCATCAAGATGTACAAGGCGCTGCTTGGCCCGCAATCGGCCGTTTACGGCGATCACGTTGAACTCTCGGAGATGACGCCTCTCGGCCACGGTGATTGGAGCGAGCACGGAGCCGATTTTGCTTCGACACTGGGAGTCGGGGGAGTGCCCGGAACGAAATTTGTATGGCCCGATCCCGGGCCGAAATTCAGGCCGGTCGCGCTCACCACGCAAAAAGAAGAGCACTGGAAGAAATGGATCGGGCTCTATAACCAGAAGATGCTTTCGAAGGGAGAATTCCGCGATCTCTATGTCTACGGGTACGACGTGCCGGAGGCGTACGCGATCGAGAAAGACGGGAAGATGTACTACGCATTCTTCACCGATTCAGGGAAGCCGTTCGCCGGAGAAGTCGAATTGCGCGGTCTCAAGCCGGGAACCTATAACGTAGTCGATTATGTGGACGGAAAAGATCTGGGCACAGTGCAGGCGGCGGAAGGGAAGTCTCCGCGGCTGAAAACAGAGTTCAAGGAACATCTACTGCTGGAGGTGAGCGCTAAGTAACGGGCGCGACACGCGCCTGGATGCCAATTACGCCCATTGAGCTTAGTCGAATGTCCAGCGGGTAGCGGTTTTCGGGAAGCTCTTTTCGATAAGGCCAAATACACATTTTGGGCGAACGCGGTAGAAGGGCTCGGTGCCGTCACCGCCGCTCATTCCATACTTGTGGAGCGATGGTGGCTTCAACTTCTTCCGGGTAGCTGAGTCTGTGATCAGTTCGGCGACACCTTCCAGAATCACCGCCTCGGCAGCATTCTGAGTGCCCACGACACAGTTTGGATTCTTTGCCAAGTTGCGTGCTTTTTGAGTCTTGCCGCCTGTGCCGAACCAAAATGCCCCGTCGAACCACACACCCCAGATGATCATGGCGTGTGGCCTCCCATCGGCCCGCACGGTCACCATCCAGTACTCGCGAGACTCGGTGAGGATCTTCGCGGCCCACTTCCAGGGTAACAAGCCGGTTTTGCTCTTGCTGATTCCGTAATCAGGAATCCGCGGCCGTTCGGTTCGGGGAACCGAATTGCTCCGCTTTCGTTCTGGCATGGGAACCTCCGATATCGAGCGGGTCCGAACCCGAAGCCGGATGATACGTCCTTGGCGGATTGTATCGGATACTGAACGATTGCGCTTCGCAATTAGCGCAAAGCAAAGCTTCTGAGTGCCGGCAAGCAGTTAGCGAGAACCGTTCAGCACGACTTCGGAGCGTAGAGTGTAAGCGCTCGCATCTGCCATCTTGAAGTTCTTGGCAAAATCCAGAAAAACCTGGTCGGACTCCTGATCGTTTTCGAGCAGCGTAATGACTACGGTCTTCGGCTTGCGTCCGCATCTTTTTGGCAGGTTGGTGAAAATGGAACTCTGCATGGTCACGAATTCGATGGGAATCTGGAAAGATCCGTCCTCGACGGTCACTTCGCCCGATTCACCCGGCTTTTCCTTCGGGTAAACAAGCTGTACACGAACCTTGGAATGAGCGTTCCCACTCTCGACAACGCGACCCTTAACTATGACGGTATCGACGGGGCATTGTGCGCGGGCAATTACGCACAGCGCGAGACTGGTTCCCAGAATCCGAATGAGCGTATTAGTCACGGCAAACATCATGCGGACCTTAGCTTTATCGGCCAGAGAATTATCACCCCATCGCTCCTGCCGAAGCAAAGCAAAATACAATTGACGATAAATCTGCGATCACCCTCAGATGCCGCGCTGCCGGAGAAACTCTTGCCGGTAAGGCGCGTCGCGGAAAGCTTCGGTGCCCCCGGGGCGGGTAGTGGACAGCGCTCCCGCCGCGTTTCCGCTCGCCAGGCACGTCTGCAGATCGGCGCCACGGACGTATTGGTGCAGGAATCCCGCGTCGAAGCTGTCGCCCGCACCTACCGTATCGATGGCCTCAACCGTTCGCGAAGGGCAGGTGAAACGCTCGCTCGCGCGCTGTGCCAGCGCTCCCTCTTTGCCGAGTTTCACCACCACCAGGGGAACCATCGCAGAAAGCTTGCGGATCGCGGCTTCCAGGTCGTCCGTGCCGGCGAGCTTGCGCGCCTCACGTTCGTTGGGCAGCAAGACGTCCACGTGTTTCAAGACCTCGCCCAGATCTTCCCAGCGATCGTCCGGATCATCGTTGGTATCGAGTGAAATCGTGAGTCCTTTTCCTTTCAGCCGCCGCAACAATTCGCCAACCCGCGGCAGCAGGGCGCGCTGCAGATAATAGGACGAAAAATGAAAGTGGCGGGAATCGGCCAGATAGTCCAGGTCGAGATCGTCCCACGTCAGCTCCGCAATGGTTCCCGCATAAGTAAGGATGTTGCGCCAAGCCTGATGATGAAGAATGACCGTCAGCCCAGTGGTGATAGCGCCCGGAACACGGCGCACCTGCGACACATCTACTCCTCCTTGCTGAAGACGCTCGAGCGCGATCTGGCCGAGAGGATCGTCGCCGATACGCGATTGAAATCCGACGCGGCTGCCCAGTGCGGCCAGATTGTGCGCGACAATCGCCGAGGATGACCCCAATGTGAGCATCATGCGGTCTGCCAACAATTCGCGCTCCGGCGGAAGCTGTTCGGGCAGTCCGTAAAGAATCAGGTCGAGGTTCAGCTCGCCGGCGATGGTGACGTCGAAACGGGGCATGAAAGTCAGAACGAAGAAGTCAGAATGCGGAAGTCGGATTTCAGATTGCAGATTTCAGATTGCAGATTGAAACTCTGCGGCCAATCGAACCGGTTGCGCTCATCAATCTGCAATCTAAAATCTGCAATCTCTTTCACACCAGCGTTACTTCCACTCCGGCTTGCTTCAAGGTGCGGAGATCGGATTTGGGCGCCCCACGGTCGGTGATGATTTCGTGTAGCGCGGAGGACGGCGCGATCAAAGACAGGCTTCGGCGTCCGAACTTGCTGGAGTCACAGACGGCAACGGTTTTCTTCGCGATCTCCACCATCACGCGATTCACCTTCGCTTCCAAAAGATTGGGCGTGCTCAACCCGTAATGAACGTCGAACCCGTCTACCCCGAGAAATAAAATGTCGGCGCTCAAGCGGCGCAGGGTTTCTTCGGCAATAGGGCCGACCAGCGAAAAGGAATTCTTGCGTAGCGTACCGCCGGTGAGAATCACTTCGACCGGAGTGCCCGCCAGCTCGGCGGCAATGTTCACGGCGTTGGTGATGATGGTGAGATTCTGGAATTTGCGCAAGGCGCGCGCGATCGCAGTCGTGGTCGTGCCGGAATCGAGAATTACTACCAGTCCTTCCTTCACCTTCTCCATAGCTTTTTCGGCGATGCGCAGCTTTTCCTGGTGGTGCAGCTTCTCTTTTTCGCGGAGCGTGGGGTCTTCGAGAGCACCCTCGCGCGCTGGCAGCGCTCCACCATGGGTGCGATGCACGAGACCGTGGGCGTGCAGGATCTCGAGATCCTTGCGAATCGTAACTTGTGAGGTTTCGAACTGCCGCGAGAGCTCAGTGACCAGCACTCGGCCATGGTGATTTAGCAGATCTAGGATGGCGCGTCGTCGTTCTTCGTTGAGCAATGGAGTTTGGCAGCGGCGAATTTGATCGGGGGAAGACCGCTGCTCCGCATTTCTTTTTATAGCGTTTCATTTCGTTTGTCCATTGAAAAAGCAGGGTCGCGCGCTGTGCCGTTCTTCTGGAAGAGGCCGACAGTGGAACTTTCCATTCAACAGAGGGCACCCACGGTTGTGGTGTATTATTAACAAAACAAAAGACTTGATGAACAATTACGTGTACTGCTAACTGAGTATCTTCCGATCACCGCCGCGTGCGCCGAGTGCAAGGTTTCCCTTAATCTGAAGTGGGTACGAAAGCTGGCGTGTTTCGAAGATGTGTGTGCACAATCTGAACGCAGAGGCGCAGAGAACGCAAGGGGATAACTTGGAAATCCTCCGTGTTCTTTGTGTCCTCTGTGGTTATTATCTGTTCCTACTCCACCTCAAAGTCCGCGGCGTGAAAGTCGGTGGTGTTGTTCAGCGAGTCTTGTGCTCGAAGAGCGACCTGGTATGCGCCCGGCGGAAGCTTGTCGAGCGGGATTCTTAAGGCGATGGGAACCACTGGATTGCCGGCCTTGATATTGTCCTTGGTGTCCATGACTCCGACGTCGAGCTTCTGCTCTCCAGTTTTCTTGTCCACGATCCTGTACTCGAGACCGAGTTGCGGAGGCTTCTCTCCCGCCAGCAGCGGGTCATAGACCTCGATGTAGACCACGCCGTTATCAGTTTTCTTGAAGTGGTTGCTGGCCGAAGGCTGGATCTGAAATCCGCGACAGATCAGCGGCTTGCGGTCCTCAAGCAGTTGCGAATCCAGAGCCGTGTCGAGGTCTGAGACCTTAACCAGAGTATTGCTCAGGGCGATTGAGCTCAGGCTGATTTGCTTGCCGTCGTAGGGGAGAATGTTCATCGCATTCTCCACCTTGCCAAAGGTTTTGCTGCCTGAGCTGAACACCACCCTCAGCTTGTAGTTTCCCGAGGCGATCTCGAACTGGTTTTCGTAATGGTAGGATCCCTTCTGAAATTCCTCCATTTCCTTCTTCCCGTCGAGATCGACGTTGACGGTATCGCTGAAGCGAGCCGCCACCGCGCCATCGGCCTTGTAGGCGATGCCCAGTACGTTCACCTCAGCATGCTGCTTGCCTTTGACCTTGTCGAATTGCAGTGAATTGGAAGGAATATCCATGACCAGGTGAACGCGCGCCACTCCGGGAGCGCTATAAAAATACGGAGCGCGGATGGCAGCAGTGACATTACCGGCCATTTCGCCAGCGCCCCGCGTCTCAAGATCTTTTTCGGTCGGGCTTCCGGCCAGCAAGTCCAACGGACGAACTTTGCAGTATCCGCTGCGCGCGCGAGTATTGGTCCCTCCGCGATTCACTTTCACTTTCAGCGTATGGCAGCTGCCATCCGCTGACTCCGGTGGTTTGTAGCCCAGCAGGTAGTATTCCGATTGATCTTTGGCAATCCGCTCCATTCCTCCGAGCAGATCATTCGTGTTAACGATGACGAAGCCACCTGTTCCTTCGGCCAGCTGATATAAGAACTGCTGGTTCGCCGCAACATCCGGAATCTGGGGAATAATCTGTCGCGGCTGATTGTATTGGTTGTAGGTGTTGGTATTGACGACAGGCGATCCGCCGCCCCCGGTGTGACCACCGCCGGTCGTTCCCCCTCCGCCGTGCCCGCCACCCGTACCTCCGGTTCCTCCTGTGCCGCCGCCGTGACCGCCCCCCGTGCCTCCGCCCCCGCCGGTGCCACCAGTTCCCCCCGTGCCACCACCGCCATGTCCGCCACCGCCACCTGCACCTCCGCCTCCTCCCGTTCCTCCGCCGCCACCGCCGCCGGTATGCTGCGGCGGAGTGGCCGGTTCAGCGGCAAACGGCGCGAGTGCCAGCATCGGAGTGTTCGCACGGCCTTTATATTTCAGCGCCGCACGTTGAAGGTGCGGCAGGCTCGATGGACGGACCTGCGGCTTCGGTGACGCCGTTCCCACTA
>Ga0209166_10003742_pt1 | contig 10838 bp, 9 predicted proteins | sample Coa_R1_3_FD_187151 | JGI IMG/M metagenome (GOLD analysis project Ga0209166, IMG submission 187151) | Surface soil microbial communities from Centralia Pennsylvania, which are recovering from an underground coalmine fire - Coalmine... | ecosystem: Environmental > Terrestrial > Soil > Unclassified... | reverse complement strand
GACCCGACCGAGCTTCCGGGAAACCGGCTTCTGCGCCGGCCGCCAAATTCCGGATCGCTCACGCTGAACGCCTCTTTTCGCCGGTTCGGTGTGACCGTCGGCGGCTATTTCACCGGCGTTCGCACGGACTCGGATTTTCTCGGTCTCGGCTTCACAAGAAATCCCGGCTACGCGCGCTTCGACATCGCAACCCATTACGACGTTGGCCGCGGCGTTTCGTTTTACGCGCGCGCTGCCAATCTCTTCGACAAGCAATATCAGGACGCTCTGGGATATCCGGCTCTTGGCCGCGATGTGCGCGCCGGTGTTCGCTACACCTTCAAGGGCAAGAACTGATGACCGCGCGCGAACCCGTTCTTTTCTGCTGGAGCGGCGGCAAGGACAGTGCTATGGCCCTGCACACGCTTCTCCAGCGGAATGATATTCACATTGAAGCGCTCCTTACCACCGTCACTGAGGGCTTCGAGCGCATCAGCATGCACGGCGTCCGGCGCGACCTTCTCGAGCGGCAGGCCCAATCCGTCGGCCTGCCGCTTCACGAAGTTCGCATCCCGCCGCAGTGCGTCAATCCCGTTTACGAAGCGCGCATGGAAGCCGCGCTTCGCATCTACCTCGAAAAAGGCGTTCGGAAGGTCGCCTTCGGCGATATCTTCCTGGAAGATCTCCGCGCCTATCGTGAAAAGAATCTCGCCCGCGTCGGCATGACCGCCATCTTCCCGATCTGGAAACAAGATACCCGCGAACTTATCCGCTCATTTCACGCAAATAGGTTTCGCGCCGTTGCCGTCTGCGTCGATCCTAAAATCCTGGCTCCCAGCTTCGCCGGCCGCGAACTGGACGAACCCTTCTTCCGCGATCTACCGCCGCACGCGGACCCTTGCGGTGAAAATGGTGAGTTCCACACTTTTGTCTTCGACGGCCCCATTTTTCACTCTCCCATACCCATCCGTACCGGAGAGATCGTCAATCGTGATGGCTTTGTTTTTTGCGATATACTCTTGGAAATGGAGAAAGCAACGACATGAATCCCCAACTCTCTCAAAAAGAAAATCTGCTTTATCGTACGCTGCTCACCCTGGCCATCATTGCCCTCGCCGCCGCCCTGCGCATCGCTCCCCATCCCTGGAATTTCACACCCGTCGGCGCTATGGCTCTGTTTTCGGGCGCGGTCATTCGTGATCGCCGCCTCGCTTTTTTCTTTCCTATCCTCGCTCTCTTTGCCGGCGACGTGTTCATCGGCTTTCATAAACTAATGCCGGTCGTCTATGCCAGCTTTGCCATCAGCGTTGCCATCGGCCTCTGGCTGCGCAATCGCCGCACGCTCGCACGCATCGGCGCAGCAACCCTTTTGGGCGCCACCCAGTTTTTCCTGGTCACCAATTTTGCCGTCTGGGCTTTTGGCCTCTCCTATCCGCGTACGGGCGCCGGTTTGTTCGCTTGCTATGCCGCAGGAGTTCCGTTCTTCTGGAACACCCTTGCAGGGGACGCCATTTATGCCGCACTGCTTTTCGGCGGGTTCGCACTGGCTGAGCGCCTGGTTCCAGCCCTCCGCGAGCCGTCTTTCGAAAAGGCCTAAGCGATCGCCCTTGCATCTCCGCTGGCTCGTCCCGGTGCGGCCTGATGCTATAATTCTCGCTCCACCATGGCGAAATCAGCTCCGGAGTCGGCGGCCATTGCTCCCGAAGTGCTCGCGAAATACGAGTCCGTCATCGGCCTGGAAGTCCACGTTCAGCTTCTGACGAACTCCAAAATATTCTGCGGCTGCTCGACACATTTCGGCGATCCGCCCAATACGAACGTTTGCCCCGTCTGCCTCGGCCTGCCCGGCACCCTGCCGATTTTGAACAAACGCGCCGTCGAACTGGCCATGCGTGCTTCGCTTGCCTTGAACTGCACCGTGCAAGAGCATTCGCGTTTCGCACGCAAAAACTATTTTTATCCCGATCTGCCCAAGGGCTATCAAATTTCCCAGTACGAGCTTCCCCTCGCCACCAGCGGCTGGCTCGAAATCGACCATGATGGCGCAAAAAGGCGCATCGGCATCACTCGCCTGCACTTGGAAGAAGATGCCGCGAAAAATCTGCACGAAGGCTTCTCGCAATCCGCCGCCAAGGCCTACATCGACTACAACCGCTGCGGCACGCCCCTCAGCGAAATCGTTTCCGAGCCGGACATGCGCACTCCCGAAGAGGCCTATGCCTACCTCACGGCTCTTCGCCAGATCATGCTCTACACCGGGATCAGCGACTGCAATATGGAAGAAGGCTCGCTCCGCTGCGACGCCAACGTCAGCGTCCGGCTGCGCGGCGCGAAAGAATTTGGCACCAAAGTCGAAGTCAAAAATCTCAACTCCTTCCGCTTCCTGCAAAAAGCTCTCGAGTTCGAAATTGAACGCCACATCGGCGTCCTCGAATCCGGCAGCCGCATTTTTCAGGAAACGCGCCTCTGGAATCAGGCCGAATCCTGCACCGTCTCGATGCGCTCGAAAGAAAAGGCCCACGACTACCGCTATTTCCCCGAGCCCGATCTGCTTCCCATCCACGTCAGCTCCGCCTGGCGCGAGGATGTCCTCCGCTCGCTTCCAGAACTTCCCGAAGCGAAGCGTGCCCGCTTCATCTCTGCGTATGGCTTGACGCCCTACGACGCCGAACTTCTTACCGGTACGCAAGCGCTCGCCGGCTACTTCGAGGCAACCGCAAAGGCCGGTGCACCCTCCAAAGCCGCCGCTAATTGGATTCAAACCGAACTCCTCCGCCGCCTGAACGATTCCGGAAAAGAAATCGAAGCCAGCCCGGTCTCTCCAGCCGCCCTTGCCGAACTTCTGAAATTAGTCGAGTCCGGTCAGATCACCGTCTCCATCGGAAAGAAAGTTTTCGCTGCCATGTTCGAGAGCGGCCGCAGCGCCGCCGAAATTGTCGCCGCCGAAGGCCTGGCGCAAATTAGCGACACAAGCGCGCTCGAGCAAGCCGCCCGCGACGTCATCGCCAAAAACCCGGACAACGTCGCGAAATTCAAATCCGGCAATGAAGGCGTCTTCAAATTTTTCGTCGGCCAGGTTATGCGTGCCACGCGCGGCCAAGCCAACCCGCAGGCCGTCAACGACATCTTGCGGAAGCTTCTAACGTGATCGCACGACGAACCGCGTGGTGAGGCGTAGCGCCGGGCTTTAGCCCGGCGTCTTCATCGTTGTTTATAAGGTTGGAACTCAGGCCCGAGATTTCTGTTACCGCATTTCGAATCGCGAAGGTGAACACATGCTCAAAGTAGGCGACAAAGCCCCCGCATTCCGATTGAAGAACGACGCCGGCAACGACGTCTCCCTCTCCGACTTCCGCGGCAAGCGCGTCCTGCTCTTTTTCTACCCGAAAGCCAATACTTCCGGTTGAACCATCGAAGCGTCCGAGTTTCGCGACGCAAAAAAGCAGTTCGACAAGCTTGGCGTGGTCATCCTCGGCATGAGCGGCGACGCGGTGAAAGCCCAAGCCTCTTTCAAAGCGAAATTTAAACTCAACTTCGATCTTCTCAGCGATGCCGATCTGAAAACGATCGAAGCTTACGGCTCGCGCCGCATGAAAACATTTCTCGGCCGTTCGTTCCTCGGCATCATTCGAAGCTCGTTCCTCATCGGTCCGGATGGGAAAATCGAACGCATCTGGGACAACGTCAAAGCGAAAGGCCACGCTGCCGAGGTCCTCGCGGAAGTCACGAAAAAATAAGGTAGGGTCATCCTTCCGAGGATGACCGTCTTCGATCTATGTACATGCCCCGGTAAATCGCCGTTCAAAAATGAAACAGAAACTCTTCCGAGCCTTTTTCCACCGGCTCGATCAGAAGATTGTCGATGAGCCGAGTATTTCCCACGAACACCGCCAACACGGCATAGCACGTTCGGGCCACTCGCACCACCGGCTCAAATGTATCCGCGCTCACAATCTCCGCGTAATCCACCGTCGCCAGCGGCTCCGCTTCAATAATCCCTCTCATCGCGGCCTGCAACTGCACCGCATCGCGCACGCCCGCCGCTAACTCATTCCGTACCGCCTCCAGGGCGCGATGCAGCACTGTCGCCGCTTTCCGCTCCCCGACGCTCAAATACGCATTCCGCGAGGAAAGCGCCAGCCCATCCGCCTCCCGCACAATCGGGCACACAACAATTTCCGCATCCAAATTCAAATCCCGCGTCATCTCGCTGATAATCTGTACCTGCTGCGCATCTTTCCGCCCAAAATACGCAAAGTGTGGCTGCACAATCTCAAACAATTTCAACACGACGGTGGCCACACCGCGAAAATGCCCCGGCCGCGAACGCCCTTCCAGCCGTTCACTGATTCCCTCGACATTTATGTACGTCCGGAATCCGTCCGGATAGACGTCCGCCGCCTCCGGCGCAAACAAGGCAGCAACGCCCACGGCCGCCAGCTTCTCCGCATCTTTCTCAAGATCGCGCGGATACCTCTTGTAATCCTCTTTCGGCCCAAACTGTTTTGGATTCACGAACACCGACGCAATCACGCGCGAACATTCCTGCCGCGCGCGTTTTACCAGCGCCGTATGCCCTTCATGCAATGCCCCCATCGTCGGCACCAGCCCGATGACAAGCCCCTCCGCTCGCGCCGCTCGCGCGTATTCCTTCATCCAGGCAATCGTTCGGATTATTTCCACTGAGGAGGTGTGCGTCTCACAAGTTACGCGCTCGCCGCCGTCGCGCGTTCGCGATAATAATGCATCAGGTCCGTCAATATCGGCTGCGCTCCGAGCTGCCGCAGCAGCGTCGTAATCTGCCCGCGATGATACGTCCCATGATTCACCACATGCTGCATCGATTGCCACAAGGGATTGCGATACACGCCGAATTTCAGCGTCTTATACTCCATCACGCGGTTCAAGTCTTCTTGCGACAATTTCCCCACGAACGCCAGCAGCCGCCCTTCTTGCTCCGCCCACTTTGCGCGAAGACTCTCCACATCCGCGCACTCCGACGCATCCGGCAGCGATGCCGGCGACCGCCCCTGAAACCGCTCCAGCCAAATCCATTCTGCCCCGCAAATGTGCGCCAGCGTGTCCCGCACTGACCCGAAACTCGAACCCATCGCCTTCACAAACTGCTCCGTCGTCAATCCAGCCGCCGCATCCAGAGATCGGTGATTCGCCCAAGCGTTGAAGTCGTAAAGCACACGCATCTCTTCCGGCGTCATCTTTCCCTCCGCCAAGCACCGTTTAATTCCGCGCCGCCACGCCAAACCCTGCTAAAACAAACGGTTTGTCATTCCGAGCGTAGCGAGGAATCTGCTTTTACTTCTAACTTCTAACTCCTAGCCTCCAACTTCTGACATTCACCAATCCCCGTCGCTATTGACCGGCGCCTCTTTCTCCTCCTTCGCCGTTTGCGCCGTGTGATACGACTCTCCATCCGAAGGGAAAGTCCCCCCGCGTACATCCTCGCAATATTCCCGCGCCGCCCTCGCAATCATCTTCCCGGCGTGCGCATACTGTCGCGCAAATTTCGGAGTCGCCCCAAACGTCAATCCCAGCAAATCATGAATCACCAGAATCTGCCCGTCGCAGTCCGGCCCCGCGCCGATCCCAATCGTCGGAATTCGCAGCTCTCCAGTGATCTGCCCCGCCAGCTCTCGCGGCACTGCTTCCAGCACCACCGCAAACGCTCCCGCCGCTTCCACTGCGCGCGCGTCGCGCAATAATTGTTCCGCCGCATCCACCGTCTTGCCCTGCACCCGATACCCGCCCAGCGCGTTCACCGATTGCGGCGTCAACCCCACATGCCCCATCACCGGAATTTCCGCTTCCGTCAGCCTCACAATCAATTCCAGCCGCCGTTCCCCGCCTTCCACCTTCACCGCTTCCGCACCCGCCTCTTTTACGAACCGCATCGCGTTGCGCACGGATTCCGCGATATCGCTGTGGTAGCTCCCGTAGGGCATGTCCGCCACTACCAGCGCCCGCCGCGTTCCTCGCCGCACCGCCCGCGTGTGGTGCAGCATTTCCTCGATCGAAACCGGCAGCGTGCTTTCATACCCCAGCACCACCATCCCCAGCGAATCGCCGACTAGGAGCACATCCACGCCGGCCTCATCCAGGAGTCGTGCCGTCGGATAGTCATAGGCCGTCAGGCAGGTAATTTTCTCTGAATTGGTTTGCGAAGCCGCGCGGGAAGATTTGCGCTGCAGCAGTTCGGGCACGGTGATCTTGCCACTGCCCGAATGGGGAACAACACTCATGGTGGCCTCCGGTGCCGTTCCCTATATACGGGATACAGCCCTAAACCTCACCTTTGCGCAGCATATCAAATTCGCTCCTTCCTGACCATAGCTCCTTGCAACTCCCAGATTCCCCACCAAATAGCGGTTCGCCTGTCCTATGTTCCCTTCTTTATTTCTGCGCCGAAAAGTATCGGCACCGAAAATGTTGCACCAAAAAATACTTGACTCTCCATCAAGCTAGTGGTAATATTTTTGCTGGGAAAAAGTCTGAAAGCGGCAACTCTTGTTGCCGCTTTTTCATTTCTAGGACTTGGGCAAATGCATTGGAACCTGGTTGCGAGGAAATACTACGCCGTAACGCAACTTCTTTAGAATCCGCACTTACGCAAAATGCGTTCGCAACCGCTTTAGAATGAACACTTCCAAAACAAAGGACTTGAAACTCTTTAGAATCAACACTTACAAAAAAACCGGGGGAGGGGTCCCCCGGCCGTACAAGATGAGCAGCAATCTGCCCGAACCAGAGCCTGCCTAGTCCGCTAAGGCTCAAGACCCGAGCGTCTTTCCCGCACACCTGCGGCGAGTAGCCACAGCGCGCCCAGTGCGCTCGCCAAGCTAAGCCCGCCCCCGACCGTGCGGTCCCAGGTCCTCGTGAACCGCGCGCGAACGTGCGATTCTCCTGCCGGAACGGGCACTATCATTTGGTTATAGTCTTCGCCGCTTTCGGGCTTCACCGTCGTCCCGTTCACCTCTACCCGCCACGCGGGATAGTTCAATACGCGCAGCCCGAGAAAAAATTCCTCAGGGGAGCTGATGGAAACTTCTTTGTCCTCGGGACTCCAGTGATTCACATCTATCGTGGGCTTGCTTACCGGACCGGGCGTGGAATCCGTGTCCATGACCATTGCCTCCGCCGACTTCGCCGGAATGTTCGTGTGGTCGTCTCCCGCGGGGTCGTATTCGTCCGTCCCATCGAAACCTTCTCCGTGCGCGATGGCTCGGCGCAAGCCTGGGATATCCTCGGAATCCCACCACCCCTTCTTCGCGAGCGCAACTCCGGACCCGCTGATGAGCGCAAACGTCACCACCACCCATACCCAACCCCAGCGTTTGCGGCCCATTGCGCTTCCGAGAAACACCGCAAACGGCACGGCCAGAAGTGCCATCCACCGCCACGGAAATTGCACGAAGCGCAATTTGGGCAGCACTTCCCAGAGAATGGCGGTGAAGCGCATCATAAAAAACGTCGCCAGTCCCGCAAGCAACAGCATAGTGGGCCACAATCTGTCTTCCCAAGCTCCGTCACGGTTTTCACGCGGTCTGCGAGTTGCCAGCGCAGCCAAACCTGTAAGGGTCATCAGCAAAACGGCGATGCTCGATGCAATCCAATTAAAAAGCGTGTGCTCCGGGTCGTTGATCACCGTGTAGAGAAAGTTTTCCGAGGGCAGCAGGCCGGTCGAGAGTGCTTGCGCGATGTTCACCCAGCGCTGCTCGTAAGCCGCGGGCAACAGATAGAATCCCGCCAGGCCAAACCCCAGCGCCAGCGCCGCCGCGCCACGCATAAGGGGCTTCCAGGACCTGCGCCTCAGCGCCGCAAAACCAAACACGGCTGCCGAGCTATAACTGATAATCACTCCCGCTGGCGCATTGGAAAGCCAGACCGCGGCAAACACGGCGGCAAACCCGGCGATCGTCCAGCGGGCATGCCCTCGCTCAGTCTGCGCTGGACTCTCCGGCAGTTCGCAGAGTTGTATCACCGGGAAGAACAGCAGCGGAAAGAACGCGTTGGCCAGCAGCTCCGCGAAATCGCTGCGCACATAAATAATCACCAGAGCATACGGATTCGCTGCGAAGCAAGCCACGCAGAACAATGCGGCCCTCTCCGAAAGGAGGCGCCGAGCAAGCGCAAAGGCGCTCAATCCCGCCAGCGTTTGAACCAGCACGATGAAAATAGCAGGCACCGCAGTCCACGGCAGGATGGATCCCAGCGCCGCCCCCAGCATCCACGAGAAGGGCGGATAAAAAATGAATCTCGGTTCACCAAAACCGTGATTGGCCCATTCCGTCCACCGCGGAAAGACAATTCCTTCCTTCCACTGGCCCGCGGCATCGAGCCAGGAGGCGGCGTGAAACTGGAAATCATGTCCCGTGGGGCTTCCCAGCCAGAAACACGGCGAAACAATTAGCAAAGAAATCAAGACCGAAACAAATAAGGCAGGAAGCCAGCGGCGAAGCGGAGCGGTCGCACGCACCGGATTCTGAGGTTCAGCAAAGGATGTCATGCAGTGTTCATGCCATTGTAACCGCGGACGAAACTGTCACCTAGCGTGTGCTCGCCGTCCTGGCTTACTTGTTTTCGGGTTTCTCCGGTTTCGCGGGCTCGGCTACAGGCGGGGGTTCCTCGCCCCAGATATATTTCGCAAACCATTTTTCATTTTCTTCCATCACCTCGCGCTGCTGCTTCGGCTTCGTGATTCCGTGGCCAAATCCTTTGTAAACCACCATCTTCACGGGCACGCCGTGATCCTCCAGCGCCTGACGCAGTTCATAACCGTTTGGAATGGGCACGCGCCGGTCGTTTTCCCCTTGCTGGATCAGCGTGGGCGTCCTCGCCTTCGCGATGTACGTGATCGGCGAAGTCTTTCTGTAAATTTCCGGATCGTCCCACGGGGTCGCGTGCAAATACTGCTGCGTGAACGGAGTGATATCCGTGTTCACGTAGTACGTCACCCAGTCGGAAATTCCGGCGCCTACCGATACTGCCTTGAAGCGGTCGCTCGAGGCCGTGATGAACGCAGAAATATATCCGCCCTCGCTCCAGCCCATCGAGCCCACGCGATCCTTATCCACAAAACCCTTCGCGATGAGCGCATCCACTCCCGAAATCACGTCGGCGTAATCGCCCACTCCCAAATTCCTTACGTTCAACGCGCGGAATTTTTCTCCGTACCCAGCCGAGCCTCGGTAGTTCGGCCGCAGAATCAGCGCGCCTTTCGCGACGAATCGCTCCATCGGATAGTACCGGTCCGGCTTCAGGATCGGCTGGTCCACACCCGTTGGTCCGCCGTGAATCACCACGAGCAACGGATATTTCTTTTTGGGATCGAAGTCGGGCGGTTTCAGCAACACCCCTTCAATCCAGGTTCCATCGGTGGACTTCCAGGAAACCACCTCGCGCCGCGCAATTTTGAATCCTTTCACTTGGTCACCCAGTGTCGTGAGTTTTTTCGGCTGCCATGGCGCCACGCTCGTCGTAAATATCTCGGCATACTCATTTTCGCCCGCCGCGCGGTATGCCACTTGTTTGTGGTCCTTCGATAAGGAAAACGAAAACGCCGCGAGATGTTCCGGCGAACTGAGTTTCTCAACTGCTTTCGTCTCGGGATTCAGCCGGAACAGATGCGCGTAGGTTTTCTGCTCCGCCGCAAAGTAGATGCCGTCCGCCGCCCACGCGATCAGTCCCGGATCTTCGTCGAACGCGTCCGTTAGAACTCGCGGCGTTCCGCCATCCGCATCGACCACGGCGATTTTCATGTTTGTGTAGAAGAAATACTTCGACCCGGCCGCCGTTTCGAAGGCGATTTGCTTTCCGTCGGGCGACCAGTGCGGATTTCTTTCCGGTCCCGGCGTGTCCACAATTTTTTTCACTTTTCCGTCCTTCGCCGTCACCACATAGAGGTCCGCTGTTCCGATGGAGATCAGGTCCGGATCGCGTTGCGCGCTAAATGCGATGCGCGTGCCATCCGGCGACCAGGCAAATTCACCCACGCTAAACGTCGCTCCTTCGGTCAGCCGTTTTGGCTCGGGAATTGTCTCGCTTTCGCCCGCGGGAATCTCCAGAGTCCATAGGTGGGACATGCTGTAGTCCGCGTGGACCACCTGGTACTCGCCATACTTTTCCTTGCGGTCTTTCATCGCTTTCGTCTCGGGATCTTCCGAGGAAAAAGCCAGCTTCTTCGAATCCGGCGACCAGACGAAACTATTTACCCCGGTTTCCACTTTTGTAAGCTGCCGGGCTTCGCCGCCATCCGCTGAAATCACGTAGATTTGTTTTTTGCCTTCCGGCGATCCGGAAAGCTGGCCCGGCCGGTCGGATAGAAAGGCAATCCACTTGCCGTCCGGCGACCACTCCGCATTTGTGCTCGATTTTTTTGAGGCCGTCAGCTGGTGACTCTCTCCGGTTGCGGCGTCCGCGATCCACAGGTCGCGCTCGAAGGCGTTGTCCTCCCAATTGGTTCGAGAAACTTCATAGACCACGCGTTTCCCATCGGGAGAAATCTCCGGGCTGAACGCGCTCTTCATCTCCAGCGACTGATCAATTGTGGGCGTCGCGGAATTTGAAGCTGTGGGTGCAGGCGCCGCCTGCTGGGCAGCAAGGCATACGCTTAGCGAACATGTCAGCATCATCAGAAGGGCGGCCCAAGACGCCTTGCGCATTATTTTTCTCCTTGAGATTCGTTTTGAGCCCGGTCACTCAATATTTCTTCGACCAGCGGATAAATCCAATGGTTAGTCCGATGCCGACGAGTCCCATCGCCAGATAGACATGCCAGCCATGCAACTCCAGCGCGGATATCACGGCCGCCAGCCCGGAGAGTGAAATAAGGATGGCGGCCTTGG
>Ga0209166_10003738_pt1 | contig 10841 bp, 7 predicted proteins | sample Coa_R1_3_FD_187151 | JGI IMG/M metagenome (GOLD analysis project Ga0209166, IMG submission 187151) | Surface soil microbial communities from Centralia Pennsylvania, which are recovering from an underground coalmine fire - Coalmine... | ecosystem: Environmental > Terrestrial > Soil > Unclassified... | reverse complement strand
AGCCACGGAAAAACACTTCCTCACAAAATGGGGCCACAAAGACGGCCGCGATCAAGGTTGCATACGTTGATAGCGGAGCATTTTTACTCTGCTTCAGAATATACTGATCGTTGGTTTGCAGGTTCAGATGGAACGTTGTCAGCACATATTGATAGAGGATATTCACAGCCAGAATGAGAAAGAAAAAGAAGACAATCCAGAGCAGCGTGCGAACGATGGGAAATCGCCTGAATCCCAGTGCACCCAATGCCAGACGGATGCGCTCACGACGAGAAGTGATATAGTCATAGGCATGGAGGGCAAAGTAGAATGGGGCAATGAGGAAAGCGGCTTCAATCAATGAGGAAAAGAGGAAAGTCACAATCGCACTGATCAGATCTTGTTGTGAGGAGAGAGGTCTGGTGGATCCAGATTGACCAGTGAAAAGAGAGATGACCAGGGCAAACACTACCCAGGGAACAAGCGTAAAAAAGACGCCAGCAAATGTTTGCCGGGTCGTCCAGGGAGCTTCATCTAGTTTCTGTTCGAGCAAGTGTCGCCTCCATTTTTCAGAATCAAGTATACCATACCAGGGGGCCTTTTGTCTGTAACCAGGCCCCTATTGCCTCGCGCAGGATGTGGTATACTTACCTTCAACATATCGTCCTCAGTAATAGCACGCACTACTTATTAGGAAGGATACCTGCTTGGCAGGAACAATAGAAACCCATCCAGCTGAAAACTCAAATTGGCGCAAGCATAAAAATGCCTGCCCTTTTTATAGGGAACGGTGGTTCCCCTGCAATGATGTCTCGGGAGAGCCGATGTATCAGGTCTTCTGCCTGAAAGGGACGCCACCGGTGACGGCAGAGGAACAGGCTAAATGTTTCCGTAGCAAGACATGCTGCTGGCGATTATCGAACCAGAAGCAAGAAGAGCCGGCGGCAGCCAGCTCATCAAGCTAAGTTGCTTGTAATCTTCCAGGCCACAGACCTCCGCCCGCATCTCGGTAACTTTCTCTTCTCCACCGACACTCAGGTAGGACTCGTGCAGTTCCGCCTTCAGGCAGTTTGCATGGGAGTACCGCGTTTCTCGACCAATAGTTGCTGGGTGCCATTCATACCCATCCGCATTTTAATAGACAATAGACACAGGGGAAAGTGAGGCCACGGAGGCTGATAAATCAGCGAGAGGTATCGATAAATCGACCTGTATATAGGAGCATTCATATCAGTTCAGGAAATTAAATGAGCCAGCATCTTTTGATGATGCTGGCTCATTTAATTTCCTGAACTGCGAGCAAAGCTAATTAGCCGCGCTCGCTCGAATTATAGATATAGCTCTCCAGGATATCGTTATATGAGAAGAGTTCTTCGGGTTTGAAGAAACGCTTCACCTCGGCCTGGGCTGTCTCCAGGGAGTCAGAGCAGTGGATCAGGTTGGCCTGGACGCTCATCGCGAACTCACCGCGAATGGTGCCGGGAGCAGCCTCACGCGCCTTGGTGATACCACAAAGCTGGCGCACGGTATCGACGCAATCAATCCCCTCCCAGCAGCAGGCAACCACGGGTGTAAGCTGCATAAATGATTTCACTTCGGGAAAGAAGCTGCGACCCACAAGATGGCTATAATGCTCATCAAGCAGTTGGTCGGACAGGCGCATCATCTTGAGGCCTACCAGCTTGAGGCCTTTACGCTCCAGGCGGGTAATAATTTCGCCGACGAGATCTCGCTGCACTGCATCAGGTTTGAGTAAAACTAACGTACGTTCCATATGAATATTTGCAATCTGCCTTTCAAAACGTGTTCAATCATGTTAATGGCATAAGAGGCCCATAAAGGGTCCGACTTAGCTTTGCCCCCAGAGGCCCACAAGGGAGCCTCCTACGCGGGCAAGGCGCTACATATTAGTAGCTCGCTACCAATTGTACCAGTTGGCGGCAAGCTTTTGTCATTTCCAGGCGTACACGCCCAAGATTACTGGTACCGCGGGTGACAACGACGAGCACAAGATCGCCGGCCTCTTTGAGCTGCACCGTCCCATTTTTGGTTTCGATAATCACATGGCGAGCATCACCATTATGGATCTGCGTGGTAAAATTCGCAATGGAGCCAAAGGCGGCTGCCGACATCGCACCAATCATTTCTTCATCTTCACTCTGCAATGTGCCAGAGACGATCAGACCATCCTTGCCCACCAGAATGGCATCATATACATCAGCAAGCTCGGTCAACCGTTGCAAAATCGTTTCCATGCGAAAACTCCTTTATTTCTTTGCGCGAGCAGGGTTAGCTCCGCGCCTTTTTCGCCATTGTGAGGGCTTTGTTATAGGCTTCCATGGCCTGCAAGTATTCCCCCTGACGCATATATGCATCGCCCAGCACGCGATAGCCAGCCGCATAATTTGGCGCCAGTCTCAATAAAGCGCGCACATTACTGACGATCTCGCCAAGCAATTCTGGCGAACTCTTGATCACAATGCGATACTCTTTCATCGCGTCATCATAGTTGCCAGCGAGCTGATCGTGATATCCCTTCACTAAACGCCCCTGAGCGCTAACATTGCCGCCATCCGCAGCTTTGCCTGGCGCCGCGCGCTCTGGTATACGTCCCCTTTGCAGAGGAGGTGGAGCCTGATCGCGTGACAGGGCGGCCCGTTGCTGTTGCAACGCCTGTAAACGTACAGCTGGACGCCTCATTGTTGTCTCCAGCTCATTCTCAAGCAACGGCTCTGGACGAGCAACTGGAGATGAGTGCGACAAGGGTTGTGATGGATTGACAATCTGCGACGACTCGAATACAGGCCCTGAAGACAGGGGACTACGTGTGAGAGGTCGCTGCGATGTTTCTATTTTCTGCTCAGGGTTGAAGGTCGGTACTTCATTCCACACAGGCGACTTCGGGGGGGCCGAGGCATCCTGGGGCTCAGGCGTATGCAATGAGAGAGCCCATAGGGTCTCTTCCTCCACTGGTTGAGCCGGTAGGACCGGTGTGGCAGGAACGGCAGGTGGCATCCTCTGAGGAGCGGAAGGCTGTCCGAACTGGCCAAACTCTGCCAGCGCCGATGAGAGCGTCGGCTCCTGGTTACGGGCAGGCGCCAGAGGGGCAGTGGGATTGACCGGCGCAGTCTCCCACTCGAAGGATGACGCTTTATCTGCCGGGCCTGCTGCCAGGTCCCTGGAAGAGGATGATGTACTCGATGGCACGGACGGCGGCGTTTGCTGGGTGTTATCAGGACCCACAACAGGAGAGGACGGCGGCGTTCCCTGCTGCGTTTGAGCGATGCTTGCGAGAGAATTGGGCGCCAGAGGAAGGAAGCCTTGAGCCATAAGGCTCTGCTCCAACTCTTCCAATGTCATATGCAGACCCAGTTCGGCTTTCGAGGGAGACTTTGCTATCGGCTCCTCCTGCGGCTTATAGGGCTCTGGTGGCGTTTCATGGACAGCCTGGAGTTGCGGCTGTGATTCATAGGCTGGTTCGGGCCTGGCAGGCGGCGGCTTAACTGGAGGCAATGACGGGGCTTGTTGAGACGGGCGTACTGCTGGTAGTTGACCATCACCCATCGAGGCTGCGCCTAAAGACTTGAGCCATTCCGGCCCAAAGAAGGATGCCTCCTCCTCATCAGGTGCGGATTCGCCGGATGCCGTTTTGAGTTCCTCTTGCCAATTCGGTTGGGACGCGAAGGCAGATTTCTCCTGCGCTGGCTTCAACTCATCTTGCCAGTTTGGTTGGGACGCGAAGGCAGATTTCTCCTGCGTTGGCTTTAACTCATCTTGCCAGGAAGGCTGCGAGGAGAGAGGTTTCTCTTCTTGTGGCGTCAGCTGATCCTGCCACCTGAACGCGGTTTGCTCTTCCTGAGCGTTCAACTCGTCCTGCCAGGAGGGCAGGGAGCCAAATCCCGCTTCCATAGAAGGAGTTGATGAGAATGAAGGATCTGACGGAGAAGGGATGGGATCACCACTCCAATCGGAGGGAGCAGGTGGTGGAGTGGGAGTGAGCGAGCCATTGAGTTGACGTCGTTCTCCCTGAGTAAGCATGCTCAACCATGCTGGTGGAGATGGCATTTCACCTTCCTGATTAGCATCTTCCCAGGGTGTGGCTGAAGGTTCTGCTGAATTGCCCTCCTGCTTCCCTTCCCAGATATTCACCCCCCCCAGATCGGCTGAGAGTTTATCCAGTTTGCTCCAGAGGTCAGATTCTTGTTCCTGGTTACGGGGGGTAGAGAGGTCAGGCTGTGACAGGGTCTGCCAGGACTCAAACTGAGACTCATCATGGGAGACCGCTGGCTCAACATTTTGTGCGAAAGAGTCTGACGGGCGCGAACTCGACACATCAGGGCCGACAGATGATCCAGAGGGAGAAGAGGTCGCCAGATCTGGTATCTCCTGCCTGGGTTGACTATCAATGCGGAAGAGACCGCTGCCGCTCGACCAGATGGGGATGTCCGCCGTGGACTCTTGTGGTGATTCAGGTGGCGATTGGAGAGAGGAGATATCGTTGCCCCAGGTCTCACTTCCACTCCAGGAGGGGACCGCATTCATAGAGGTGGGCCGATCATATACTTCCGGGGAAGATGTTGGATCGAGGGCACCATTGGACGTTCCGAAAGGATTGTTCATCACAAAGGTCGGCGCATCGGCAACCTGCTCATTATTGGAGGACCCAAAGGGGTTGTTCATCACAAAGGTCGGCGCATCGGCAACCTGCTTCCTGGCAGCATCTATACGGGCGGGCGACTTCTTGAGCAGATTCAGAAAGGGATCCGCAGGCCGCTTCGTCATCAGATCGGAAAAAAGCTCTTGAGCCATTACCAGATCAGGGTCCAGCACCTCCGCTCTCTGAAGCAGTTCTTGCGACTGGCGCATATCTTGAGGAGACATGATATGTGCCAGCAGCAGCAATGCTTTCAAGCAACCAGGCACATCCTGTAAGATCTGGTGAGCCAGTTCCTCCGCCCGCTCATAGAGACCTTCGCGCCAGAATGTTTCCAGCAGTCCAGTACGTGCATCGAGACGATCAGGGCTCACGGCAAGCACGGCATCCCATTCCTGCATGGCCTGGGTCAGGAGATCGCCACGCATATAGAGGCGCGCAAGCCCGGCACGCGAGAGCATGAAACCTTGCTGCCCTACCTGCACGCTCAACTTGTTAAACTCGTTGCGGACGTCGCTATTGCCCCGGCTCAATTCATAGGCCTGCTGATAGCAATCGAGGGCCGTATCGAGGTCCGCCTTACGCTCACTAACCAGAGCACGGTCACAGTAAGCGATGACATGTTCTGGATCGTTGGTCAAGACCCAATCAAAAGCATGTTGCGCATCGTCCAGACGCTCCTGGCGGAGATAGACCTCACCGAGCAGGCGTTGCGCCTCAAGCGCCTCTGGAAAATGGGTAAGAATATACTGACAATTGGCAAGAGCATCATCGATACGATCAGATGATAGCGCATCCTCAGTCTCCTGCAAATAATCACGAAGCGTTGTCTGTGCCATAAAACCTGGTCTCCTCTTCCCGCTTTACACAGCTGTAAGCAACTTCCCAAAGTACTCTGCTCGCTCAGGATCATCTGGCCCGATCAGCGCCAGACGACGCCACTCGGGAGCAAAACAGGTCTGTGCTACACGTTGTATATCCTGTGAAGTGACAGCATCGACATGGGCAATTACCTCATCGACATCCCGTACACGGTTATGCAGAGCTTCCTGACTTCCCAGCCAGGAGGCAACCTGCTGTGTCCCTTCCAAACCGAGCAGCACACCTCCTCGTACATAGGCCTTGATACGCTCCAGTTCATCGGCTGGCACGGGCACCTCACAGAGATGTTGCAGTTCCGTGACGATGGCGCGTATCGTTTCTTCCGTATGCGAGGGATCAACCCCTGCACTGACGACTAAGCTACCGGTTTCATGATAGCTGTTGAAGTAGCTCCCAACATCATAGGCCAATCCCTGCTCTTCCCGCAGAGACTGAAAGAGTCGCGAACTCATTCCATCGCCGAGTAAACCGTTCATCAGCAAAATTGGAAAATAATCAGGAGAAGTATAGGGAGCCCCTGCCGTTGCCAGACAGATATTGGTTTGCTCTGTGGCCTTTTTAATCATACGAACCGGTGGCGTCGTCCGTGGAGGCAAACTTTCAGACCAGCGAGGAAGATCACGGGCCTCCCAATCGCCGAAGAGCTGCTCGGTCAATTGAATGACTTCTTGCTGATCAATATTACCCGCGATGCTCAAGACCAGTGAATTCGGACGATAGTGAGCGGACAGGTAGTCAAGAAGTTGCTGGCGTGTGATCTGCGCGACCGTCTCGATGGTACCGGCATCATCTCGTCCCAGAGGAAGATTTGGCCACATGACCTCATCAACGAGCAGGTTGACCCACTCCTGGGGATCATCCTGGGTCGCGCTCAACTCCTCAATAATGACGCTGCGCTCCTTCTCGATTTCGATGGGATCGAAGAGCGGGTTGCGTACCATATCGGCAAGGACCGTGAGCACAACGGGAAGGTATTCGCCGGGGACACGCGCAGTATAACTGGTCAGCTCTTTGCCCGTACTGCCATTAAAGATTCCCCCGACCCCCTCGATCGCCTCAGAAATGCTGCGAGCGGTAGGATAGTGTCGCGTGCCCTTAAAAAGCATATGCTCAATAAAATGCGACACACCAGCCACCTGATCCTGCTCGTAGCGTGAACCAACCGTAAAAAAGAAGGCGATGCTGGCAGAACGCATACCGGGCATCCGGGTAGTGAGTAGACGTAGCCCATTCTGCAATGTAGTTCGTGTATAATTCATCAGCACATAAAACCCAGGGCGCTCCCCTTATAAATATGGATAGAGCCCCATTTCTCCTTATAGCTCGCAGTGAAACACTTCTTAACAAAGACTCATATTTTTTCGCACAAAGAAATCAAATTGCCTCGCATCATTATAGACGGTTTAGCCTGACGTAGCAACTGAATACAAAGAGAATAGGAAGAACAGTAGCCAATTTGGGTCCCCGAAGTCAGGCAATAACAAGCAGGAGACAGGAGCGAACCAGGGTTCGCCCCTGCTGAAAATGAGGTAGCGCCTCTCGCGGGAAGAGGCAGAGATCGACGACTATGCGCTAGAACAGGCCAATGTCTTTGGCGATCTCACCCAGGCCGCCCAGCCCCTCTTCCCGATGATGATGGCGATTTTCAAAGCCCATATCGCCCTCAACACGATTTTCTACGGAGTTCTCCACCCCATGTAGCAACATTTCTCCGCCGATCACCGCGGCCGCACCGCCAAGAGCGCCCATCGCATATTTGCCGCCATCGCCCTGCAAGAAGCCACCCAGACCACCTTGCTGCCCCTGAACAGGCATCTGCGCAGGCGTCGGGACCACACCAGCAAGGTTGGTACGGCAACTGGGGCAGTTAGGGCTTCCCATTGGAGCCATAGCCATACAGGTAGGACAGCGTAGCACCATGGGCTGCTGGCCGATCATAGGTTGCTGCTGATAGCCGCCCTGAGCATAGGGCTGGGGATACTGCTGCTGCCCATAGGGTTGCGGATATTGCTGCTGTTGCGGATACTGGGATTGCTGGTACTGGGGTTGCTGTTGGTATTGTGGCTGTTGTTGGTATTGTGGTTGTTGTTGATATTGCTGCTGTTGTTGGTATTGTGGTTGCTGATATTGAGGCTGGGCTGCAGGGGCCACACCCAGGGGATTGCCACAACCGGCGCAAAATCTCACCCCGGCTGCGTTCTGCCGCCCACAGTTTGTGCAGGTGAGTGGGGCAGGAGCGGGTGTGCGCATATCGTGTCCACAGCTGGTACAGAAGGCCACGTCAGGCGCAACTGTAGCATGGCAGGCGGGGCACGCACGCACGGCAGGAGGGGCCTGGACTGCTCCGCTCAAAGCCGAACCGCAGTGCATACAGAAAGCGGCTCCGGGTTTCACCTCTCCATTACAACGGGGACAGACGGCTGGTGCGCTTTGCACCTGCACAGCCGTACCACACTCTGGACAAAACTTTTTGCCAGTGACGTCACTTCCACAAGATGTACAGGTTGCCATGATTTCCTCCTGCTATTTGTAACCCCCCGAAGGCGGAACAACTAACGTTTTTATATACACAAACGCAGTGTAGCACAATCCATCCAATTCGTCGAGAAGAAATATGGCGTTGAACTGGCAGAAGACTCTCAGGAAGAAGAAAACAGAAAACCCCTCCCAGAAAGCCTCCATAGCTTCCTGGGAGGGATCGTCGTCGTTCGACTTATTCGGCCAGCAGATCGGCCAGTTTCGCCTCGATGGTTATTGCCGAGGGGAAGAAGGCGGTCTCTTCTATGGCATTGTAGGGGGCGGCAGGACCACGCACTGCTGAGATGAAGGCTGGCGTGCCATCCAGATCGTAGAAGCAGTTTTCGACGATCCAGGAATGGATGTGCCGCCCATAACTCGTCAGATCGGCCTCCTCAGTCACTACAAGCACGCGATTGGCCTCTTTGACAGCCGCCGCCACCGCCTCTTCATCGAAGGGGGCTAAGGTGCGCAGATCGACGATCTCGATGGCGCCACCCTCGCGCTTGACCGTATTAGCGGCCGCAGTACAGGCTTCCAGCACCATGGTGCCCCAGGCGATGATTGTACACTTTACAGTCCCTTCGCCGATGCGCAGGCGACGAGCTTTGCCAATGGGGAGGGTATAATAGCCATCGGGCACATTCCAATACTCGGCCATGGCGGCAATGACATTCCCATCACTATCCTTGGGAGGCACCGAGCGATAGAGGCGCCCGCGCTCTAAGAAGGCCACAGGAGACTGTGCACGAGCAGCCTCCAATAGCAGACCCTTCGCGTCAAAGGGAGTCGCGGGGCAGATGGTCATCATGCCTGGCACGCTGGTAAACCACTGTTCACCGGCATTGGAGTGACCAAAGGCGCCGCCGCCTGCGTGACTCTCAGAGATGGGGCCGCCACCGCCACTGCCCGACTTGGTGCGGATGAGCAGCGGCACAGACCAATCGCCATAGCTCTGATACAGGACACGGGCGCCCAGGCGGATGGTCTGGGTGGCCGATTGATGATAGTCAACAAACTGGATCTCAGCACAGCGCGCCTTGCCATCATGCATGCCAGCTCCGGCCACGATCCCAACAATCAAGTGCTCGTTGAGAGGGCTACTGATGGCCCGGTCAGGGAACTGGTTCACCAGCATAGCAGTTGCGCCGAACACCCCGCCTTTGGGGCTGCCAACATCCTGCCCATAGACAAAGAAATCGGGATCGCGCTGCGCCAGCTCCACCAGCGCCTCATTAATCGCTCCCAGCATCGTCAGTTGACGGAGTTCGCCACGCGGCGTATTCTCGCGCCACTGGGGCACGGAGAGCACATGCTCCAACACCCGTTCAGCTGTTGGCTCCGGTTCCTGCACCACCTCGCGCTCAATCTGCTCCAGTTCCATCCGAATCTCTTTGCGAATACGTTCGATATCACCTTCTTGCAGATGCCCATTCTCGACGAGCCAGCGCCCGAAGTTCTTTACCGGATCTTTCGTTGCTGTCGTTAGCTCGATCTCTTCTTTTTTACGATACGATCTGATATCCGTGCTACTGGAATGCGGATCAAGCAGGCCCATACGCAGATGCATCAGAACGGGGCCATTGCCAGAGCGAATATGCTGTGCGAGGCGACTACTGGCCTCATAGGTAGCGATCGCGTCTGTCCCATCGACCTCTTCAGCATAGACACCAGCTCCCTTAGCCCAATCGACGAGCGACCCGGCCCATTGAGTGGCGGAGGCCGTAGTGATTGCCCAGCCATTATCCTCAACAACCAGCAATACGGGGAGCTGGTGCACGGCGGACTGACGGAGCAGGACACTGAAATCATTGGTTGCCGCGCCGCCATCGCCGGTCGAGCAGAGAATCAATTCGTCTCGCTGCTGCTGTTTCAGGGCGAAGCCAATGCCGCCAGCGAACGGTGTATGCCCGGCCACCTCGCTAAAGCCAGGGAGGATGCGGTGGCGCTTACTACTATAATGCGAAGGCATATTGCGGCCGGAACACATAGGACCAGTGGTGCGTGAATAGGCTTCTTGGATCGGCCCATAACGATCGCCAGTGCGCTGCAGCCAGCCTCCCAGATCACGATAATACAGGGACAGCCAATCATCTTCCTGCAACGCTGCTACAACCGCCGCCATCGTCTCATGGCCAGCACAGCCGATATAAAATGGAAATTTCCCCTGGGTCTTACGAATTTTCAATAGATCGTTGGTGACGCGCGCGGTTACCATTGTACGGTAAAGCGCGATCACATCTAGCGGCTGAGCTGTAGTAGCGGCCCTGGTCGCTCGAATATTTACTGTCATTCTGTTAGTGCCTCCTAAAGGTCTTCGTTGACGTTTTAGGCCCCCTCAATATTGATATACGATGGTCATCTTACGTTCCCATTATAAAATTGACGGCGGGGAAAAGCAATGTTAAGCGAAATTATCAGCCAAATTTCTCCTTATTATTGCTAGTATCTGAGCCAAAGGCGTATAATAAATTCCGGTCGGTGGAAGTAAAACAGGGGTTGGCGACTCAAATAGTCGGCAGCCACACTGCTAAGAAGCCAATAGTAGATAGCAGGGAAAGTATTTCATGAAATATGGGTACAGATGACGAACTCCGCACCATCTGCTCCATTTCTAAAAGATCTCTACACGCGGATGCTTTTGACGCGGATCGTTGATCAGTATGCCTGGAAGTTACACGAACAGGGACAGATTGACTTCGTGGCGAGTTGCCGTGGCCATGAGGCGGCGCAAGTAGGCAGTGCCGTCTGTATTGAGATTGGAACAGATTTTACCCTTCCCTACTATCGCGACCTGGGTGTTGTGCTC
>Ga0209166_10003737_pt1 | contig 10843 bp, 13 predicted proteins | sample Coa_R1_3_FD_187151 | JGI IMG/M metagenome (GOLD analysis project Ga0209166, IMG submission 187151) | Surface soil microbial communities from Centralia Pennsylvania, which are recovering from an underground coalmine fire - Coalmine... | ecosystem: Environmental > Terrestrial > Soil >... | reverse complement strand
GAGCGGGCTCTGGGAGTTGGAATCGACCCTGCGGTTCGCCTGCTGCGTCGCCTTTTTTATTGCGGCGAGTGGATTGAGAGTCACACCCTGCACGTCTACATGTTGCACGCGCCCGATTTTCTCGGCTACCAGGACGCGATCGCAATGGCGAAAGATCATCGAGCGCTGGTCGAAAAAGCACTGCGGCTGAAAAAGATCGGCAATCGGATTGTGCAATTGCTTGGCGGACGCGAGATTCACCCGATCTCCGCAGCGGTCGGAGGTTTTTACAAAACACCCACCAAGCAGCAGTTGCGCGATTTAGTAGCTGATTTGGAATGGGCCCTTGAGGCCTCGTTGGAGACGGTGCGCTGGACAGCCGGTTTACAGTTTCCCGACTTCGAGCAGGACTATGAGTTCGTGGCACTCCGTCATGCGGACGAGTATCCGTTCAACGAGGGACGCCTGGTGTCGAATCGCGGTTTGGATATCGATGCCGCAGAATACGAAGATCACTTTGTTGAGTTGCATGTCAAGCACTCAAACGCCTTGCACTCCGTAGTGCGAGGAAGAGGCTCGTACCTCGTAGGCCCGCTGGCACGGTATAACTTGAATTTCGACAAGTTGCCTGAGGTGGCACGCAAGGCGGCGGTCGATGCGGGCCTGCGACCGCCCGTAAAGAACATTTTCCGGAGCATCGTGGTCCGCGCGGTCGAACTCGTCCTCGCCTGTGCGGAAGCGTTGCGAGCCATTCACGAATACGAGCCTCCAGCCGCACCACGAGTTGAGGCACCCAACCGGATGGGTGTGGGTCAAGCGATCACTGAGGCACCCCGCGGCATTCTCTATCACCGCTACGCCTTGGATGGAAACGGGTTGATCGTCACCGCCAAGATTGTGCCGCCAACCTCGCAAAATCAGAAGCGGATCGAGGATGATCTCCGCGAGTATGCGGCGCAGTTGATGGCTTGGCCCATCGAAGAAGCAACCTGGAAATGCGAGCAGGCCGTGCGGAGTTATGACCCGTGTATTTCCTGCGCTACCCACTTCCTGAAGGTTGTAGTAGAGCGTGAGGACGTCAAGGATTAAAGCATGCTTATCATTGGCTGCGGGAATCGGGAGTGAAGCGACGACGGGGCCGGGATCCTGGTCGCGGAGCGATTGCGGGAGCTTGGCATCGAAGCGGAAACGCGCATCGGGGAAGCTCTGGATCTCATGGAGGCTTGGAATGATGCCGACGACGTGATCCTGGTCGACGCAGTGTTAACAGGTGCGCCGGTCGGCACGGTGCAGGCATGGGACGGCCGGCAGTCGCTGGCGTCCGTTAGGACTAATGCTTCGCCCCATGGCCTAGGTGTAGCAGAAGCAATCGAACATGCTCAGGCTCTGGATCGTCTTCCAACACGGCTTCGGGTCTATGGAATCGAGGGGCGGCGATTCGAACCCAGCGCTGAGATCTCTCCCGAGGCACAATGCGCTATCGAAGACGTGGTGCGAAGAATCATGGCCGACCTAGTCGGTCCACACGATCATGGCCTGTGACTGAAAATGCGGTCCCGGCATCGGCGGATCCGAGGATTCCGGACGAGTGGTCGGGCAATGCGGAAGTAATGCTGCCGTGAAGCTTTGACCGAAGACGATAGGAGTTCGAGTCGAAGAATTGGCGGGAGCGACGGGACTCGAACCCGCGGCCTCATGCGTGACAGGCAGGCGTTCTAACCAACTGAACTACGCCCCGCATCTTACCTTGTCTTCCGAATCCCTCTCGTTCCCTGCCGTTCCATCTGGCCGTGCCGTGACGGGGGCAGCAACGACGTACAACTTATTGGATTTCGACGGTACTGACAGCCCGTTCTTGATCCTCTGTAAGGGGTTCTTTGACCCGAAGGCTGACGGGAGAAATTAGGGGGCAAAACAATCGGTTCCGCACCTCTTCGTCCCGCATCCCGCCAGCTAGGTCCACACCTGCTATACTAACTATAGAGGTGGTTATGTTGTTCTCCTCTTTCAGCTCTTCTGACCTAAGCCAGTCCATCTGAAGTACTCCCACACCTTAGGCTTTTCAGCGAGTGATCGCCTGCCCATTCATTTTTGGTGCAGCGGTCGCCAAGAAGGGTCGCTTTCATGAACGCAGCCAGTATCTCCTTCAGTCTGCTTATCGTGTTATTCATGGTCCTGCTAGTCCACTGGATGCGCAGACCGAGACCACAGGTCGCGGGGTATGGATCACAGAGGATGTGCCCGAATTGCGGATTGATTACATCTAGATCAAAGTCGTGCTGCTTGGAATGCGGCAAGCCGCTTTCCGTCGTGTACTCGACTTCAAGGAAATGACCTGCCCCATTGTTTCTTTCCTTAATTTGCACGACTGTGCAAATTTGATCAGCCAGGCCTTATCTGCTGGTCCTACCATCAGCGCACAGTAGTGGGGTCCCAGTATTTGGGCTTTTCCGAAGATCATTGCGAAAGCAACGCGCCTGGAGCACGTGTTTCTCTCAGGTAGACAAGGAACTATCCTTTGAAGTCTCCTTACGGTCTCGACATCCTCGACAACTGCATGACGTGCCCTGTGCGGGAGCAGCATATCTTCTGCAATCTGTCCCCGCCGATGGTGGAGAGGTTGAACGACATAACCTCTTCTGCGATTTATCCCCGTGGGGCCATGTTGTTCATGGAAGGGCAGCAAGGGCGAGGGGCATTTGTGCTTTGCACCGGAAAGGCAAAATTGTCCGCTGCCTCACGGGATGGCAGAACCATTATCACCAAGATTTCCGAGCACGGAGACGTTCTAGGATTGAGTGCGACGATTTCCAACCATCCCTATGAGGTGACGGCGGAAATGATCGAACCGGGGCAGGCCAATTTCATCGCAGCAGACGCCTTGTTCTCCTTTCTGCGCGATTATGCTGAAGTGGCGTTGCGAGTGGCTCAGCAACTCAGCCATAACTATTATTCAGCCTACGAGGAAATCCGAACTCTGGGATTAAGCAACTCGCCAGGTCAAAAGTTTGCCAAACTGCTACTGGGTTGGTCAGCGGCGCGGGGAGACTCAAACCATTCTTTGCATCTACATTTGGTGCTGACACACGAGGAAATAGCGGAGATGATCGGCACAACCCGTGAGACTGTCAGCCGTTTGTTTGCCGAATTCAAGAAGAAGCAGTTCATCCAATCGAAAGGTGCCAGTCTAGTGATCCTCAACAAGTTGGCGCTCGAAGGTATGGTACAGGCCTGAGGTTTGCCATAGGGCAATGCAGGTGTCGCAGCTTAAGTTGTGTGCAATTGTGGACAAGGCGCATGTTGCAGGACGTTGCCCGCCTTACTGGGGGCAAGGCCATCACCGAAAACCTCGACATCCAGCGGAACAGCATACAGATTTCCGACCTCGGTCAGGCCAAGAAGATCACTATCGACAAGAACAACACTGTTATCGAGGGCAGAGTTGTGTTTGACCAGCTTCCGTTTAAGTCTGGGGCCTTCATTCACTCAAATGGTTCACATTTGACCCCTGCAATCCTCGCGGACTGATACTGTAACCGCCGACCCGACTTCGGGCGCACTACTTACTCCCCGTTTAGGTCGAATAGAAGAAGGTCTCGCCGCGCTGGAGGGCCTTGATCGCATAAGGCAACTTGCTGATTTCCGACTTTGAAATCGCACCCCGCAACCCAGCGTTGCGAGCCAATTCCATGAGTTGAGGTGAAAGATTCAGAGTGAAGAGCAGGATCGGGACGTCTGCGCCAGATTTGGCGATTTCTCGGGCTGCTTGTACGCCATCCATCTGCGGCATCGAGAAGTCCATCAATATGAGGTCGGGAGCAAGCTCGTGCGCCTTTTCCACGGCATCAGCCCCATCAATTGCTTCACCACAGACCTCCCAGTCTGAATTCAGTCCCAGAAAAGTACGTATCCCACATCGGACGGGCTGGCTGTCATCTGCGATCATGATTCGTACCATCGGGACTCGCTTTTGGCAGCACAACAAAGAAGCCGCGCGACCTTTGAGGAAGTTATGGCGAGAGTGCAAAGTCGCTGGAGCGGGAGCGACAAAACTGCTGCACCCCGACAGAATAGCCTTAAACCATTTGAGAAACTGGTCAATTTTGAACAGTCGTGGGATGGGTGCCGGACCTGCGGTTGCCTCTTTGAACCAGGACCTGCCCGGCGCACTGGCGGTGGAGGCAGTGACCGCTAACCAGCGCTACAATCCAGAGTGCGAGTCACAATCATCAGGAGAACCATAATGACGCAGAAGATTATTGAGGTAGTCGGAACTTCCAAAGAGAGTTTCGCGAAGGCTGCGGAAAACGCAGTCGCCGAGGCTGCGAAGACTGTCCGGGGCATGAAATGGGCACGAGTAGCGGAATTAGAGATGGAACTGGACGGCAAGAAGATACTCAAGTACCGCACCACTACGAAAATTTACTTCGACGTTGAAAAGTAGCGGTGAAGTCCGCTGCTCGACAACGGCGGCCCATTTGGTTGCAACTCAATTGCTCAATCTGATTCTTTGCGAATCTTTTTTCGGGCGCGCTTTCGCGCTAAGGCTTGCTTCACCCGGCGCTTCGCCTCTGGCTTCAGGTAGAAAGAGTGGCGCTTCACTTCCTTGATGATGTCCTCCGTCTGAACCTTGCGCTTGAATCGACGGAGGGCGTTGTCTATTGACTCGCCTTCTGACCCAGGGAAGAAGCCGAGCAGGCGAATTGCCATTCTGTGATTAAGCAAGCCCCCGATGGCAAACCTCAAATCGTTGTCGAACGTTACCATCAGACAATCGCAGTTTTGAACAACACTGTGCTGGGCTTCGACCTGCTGGGCGAGACGACTTCAGGAGCAGGCTAAGAAGGCTGTGGCCTTACGAATACCACCCGGCGAAAAACCTGCTCAGGTAAGTTGCCCTTAGCCTAACTACCCCGCCTTCTTTAGCTCCGAATCATGCAGACTGGCGAGGAAAGCGTCAAGGTTCCCTTGGGCTCGCTTCGCTCGACCAGTGACTGAACCCTTGCCCGTCTGCACAAGACCTCTCCGCTAGTAAACGAAGGCACACAATCGAAGCCCCAAAATAAGAATTCCGATCATTATGCAACATGTGGGCGATTGCAAGACGGAGGCCTCTCGCAAACCGGTTCCACTCGATTTGCGATTGTCCAAGGTCCTGTGGAACTGGCGACTGCAGAGTCCATACCCAATCGATGAGGATTGGGCATTTGCCAGCCCACACAGCAAAGGCAAACTGCCGTACTGGTCAGGTTCGCTCTACAAGTCGAACCAGCGGCCAAGGAAATCGGAATCGTGGGCCATTTCGGTTGGCATACGTTCCGGCATACGTACGCGTCGCTCCCCAAGGGGAACGGCGAAGACGTGAAAGTTGTGCAAGAGCTAATGCGGCAACCAAACATCTCGGTCACTCTAAACATCTACGCGCAAGCAATCACGCAAACCAAGCGAGATGCGCAGAGCCGAGTTGTGAGTCTGTTGCTCGACAAGAACGAAGAAAAACCAAGCACCAAGGCTTATCGGACGTTAACGGACGTACAAAATTCTGGAAGGGATTTACAAGTGGTTGATAAGGTTGGCGTCCCCGACGGGATTTGAACCCGTGTTACCGCCGTGAAAGGGCGATGTCCTAGGCCGGGCTAGACGACGGGGACGATTTAGGAAGGAATGCCGAGGAACATCTCATCGTAGCAGCCGCATTTAAGGCTGTCAAAAACGCTCTTCCTTCCAATACTACCGGTTGAACGGGCTTAGGAAACGGCGTGCAGGATGGGTTTCCGACAGAGTCCCGATTGGCCTACGGCAAACAGTGTATTTACGACGGCACCCCTCCTTTCAAAAAATGAAATGGTTTTAGATTTTCTGTTCGGTGTGGTACGCGTCCACGCTGCCGAATTCGTATTGCCGTGAAGGGCTGACAGGTCAGGAATTCATGCTGCATCAAGAAATAGCGCTCTCACTCACGCGAAGCAGCTCGGGATGTGCTGGGTTGGATCACATTCTCGGCGGTGGCCTGCCGGTTGGCCATTTCTATCTCGTCGAGGGTGAGCCGGGCACGGGGAAGACCACCTTGGCGCTGCAATTCATGTCGGAAGGACAGAGACGCGGCGAGCGAGTGTTGTATGCCACCCTCTCGGAGTCTCGCGATGAACTCGTAGCGGTAGCGGCCACGCACGGTCTGGAGCTGGATGCAACAAATATCTTGGAAGTCCGGCCGAGCGAAGATGATCTCAAACCGGACGGGCAATACACCGTCTTCCACCCGGCTGAGGTCGAGTTAAACGATCGAGTTCAAACGATCCTGGCCGAGGTCGATCGACGCAAGCCCGACCGGCTCGTGATTGACGCCTTATCCGAAGTCCGGATGCTGGCCAGGGACCCTCTCCGCTACCGCCGCCAGATTCTCTCACTGAAACAGTATGCGCCACAGAACTGCACAGTAATGTTGCTTGATGACCGCAGCAGCCTGTACGCGGATTTGGAGTTGCACAGCATTGTTCATGGTGTGGTGTCGATGGGTCGCGTCTCACGCGAATACGGTAAGACTATGCGCCGCCTGGAAGTAACAAAATTGCGCGGCTGTGCTTTTCGAGAGGGATATCACGATTACATCATCCAAAAGGGCGGGGTGTTCGTGTTTCCGCGCCTGATTGCTGCTGAGTATGGAGATGAGCGCGACGATCCCACCCAAGCCGCCAGTGGACTTCCGGAACTCGACGCCTTGACGGGAGGCGGCCTGGGGCGAGGCACAAGCACCTTGCTGATCGGCCCTGCCGGTTGCGGAAAGACTACCCTGGCATTACGCTGGCTCTGCACAGCCGCCGAAAAGGGAGAAAGCTCGGCCGTCTTCATCTTTGAAGAAACCGTTAATACCATGCTGGGACGGGCGGGGGGCCTGGGAATGAACCTGACGCCCTACACCAAGTCCGGACGCATCCGCATTTCGCACCTTGACCCCGCCGAAGTTTCTCCCGGCGAGTTCTCTGACATGGTTCGACGTTCGGTGGAGAATGAAAATATTCGAGTCGTTCTTGTTGACAGCTTGAACGGCTTTCTGCAGGCCATGCCTGGAGAGCAACACCTCTCGCTTCATCTCCATGAGTTGCTCACCTATTTGAACAATCGCGGCGTTGTGACTTTGATGGTACTGGCGCAAATGGGACTGGTTGGCAATGCCATGCAGACACCCATTGATGTAAGCTACCTCGCCGACAATATCCTGGTTTTTCGTTATTTCGAAGCTCACGGGGAAGTCCGAAAAGCGATCTCCATGATGAAGAAGCGCAGCGGTGGGCATGAGCGCTCCATCCGAGAGCTTCGGCTCGGCCAGAACAAAATTCACGTAGGGCCTCCTCTCTCCGAGTTTCAGGGAGTTCTCTCGGGAACTCCAACCTTCACTGGCTTCGGGCCGGGGGAAAGGCCGGTGAATGACTGACTCTTGTACCGCCGACATGCCAGTCCTGATTTTTGCCCCATTTGGCAAAGATGCGGTGCTCATCTGCCGGGTTTTGCGGCAGTCCGCCATAACGGTCTGCGCTTGCGCCACGATAGGGGAGCTTGGAACTGCGATTTCAGAAAACGCCGGGGCAGCAATCATTACGGAAGAAGTGCTGCAAGATGAATCCATCGAGATGCTGGCGCAAAGGCTTACCACGCAACCGCCATGGTCCGATTTTGCCGTCATCGTCCTGACTGGGGGTGGACTGAGCACCGAGAGAACCGAGTCCGCGGTTCGCTCGCGTGCTCCCTTGGGAAATGTGACCTTGCTGGAACGTCCCCTGCGCCCGGTGACGCTCGTCAGCGCAGTGCGTAGCGCTCTGCTGGCGCGGCGCAGACAGTATGAAGTTCGCGACCACCTTCGGCAGCGAAGCGAAGCCGAACTGGCGTTGCGCCGGGCGCACGATGCGCTGGAGTCGTTGGTGGAGCAGCGAACCGTGGCTTTGCGGCGGCTATCCGCAAAGCTGCTTCGTGTGCAGGATGAAGAACGTCGGCGCATTGCGCGCGAACTGCACGACAGTCTCGGTCAGGACTTGACTGCGGCCAAGATCAGCCTCGACATGCTTGCACGCGAATGCGACATCAATTCTGCCTACCTCCGCGAAGCCCAGAATCTGGTGGATCGATCGATCTCCGACACGCGCACTCTTTCTCATCTTCTGCATCCACCTCTGCTCGACGAGGCAGGATTCATTTCGGCCGCCCGTTGGTACGTGGAAGGGTTTGGCCGGCGAAGCGGAATTGAGACTACCATGAACCTACCCGAGCACTTGGGTCGGCTCCCTCGCCGCACCGAGATCGCCCTTTTCCGCATCCTGCAGGAAGGCCTCACTAACGTTCACCGCCATGCCGGCACCCGCGCCGTCGAGGTTCAAGTCACCGCCGATAACGTGAGGGTAATTCTTTCAGTGAGGGACTTCGGAACTGGAATTCGCAAAGAAGTGCTCGATAAGTTCTGGAAAAGCGGAAATGTGGGCGTCGGCCTGCCTGGAATACGAGAAAGACTGAAAGAACTCGGCGGTGTGCTCGAAATCGAATCGGACTTTCATGGCACCCTTCTGAAAGCGGCGATTCCGATGCCGCCTGCGGATGCGTCGGGCGAAGGTGTGGCCACCGGCGATGCCAGCCCCATCCTTCCGTCCAAAGAATTTCCGTCTGCGTTCCCGGCCGACTAGACGCTCCTTCGCGGACGATTCCACTCCATCGCATAGAATAGATTCAAGACGAGTTGACGTCGACAGTTCAACATGCCTGATCCCTTATACCTGAGTTTGTGGTTTCCGGATTTCAGCGGCCCCGCGATGCTGCCTCACATCCTGGCCGTGCTCCAGCAGTTCCCTTTTTCTGAGCGACGTCCCGGGGTTACCTACGTTGCCGTGCAACCAGTTTCCTGGAACGAGGCAAGTGTGCTCGAACGCCGGTTTTCGCAGGGCATTTCTCCGGAAGAAGCGGCAGTCGTGGCGGCCGACCTCATCCACGACGACTACGCCTACGTGTTCGACGCTTATTGGGACCTTTGGTCGCCGGACGTCAACGGCCATTGGCAGCTGGTTCCAAGCCGCGTGCAGTTCGTAGCGCAGGGCGAAGAGTTCGAGGAAGGAATCCAACAGGGGACCGGGCAGATCCAGATCGATTTTGGGCTGGATTCCTTGTTCGTGCAGGAAAACATCGAACTTACCGAAGAGACTCAGGCCAAGATTCGCGACAACGTCCTGAAGATGATCGAGTTCACCAAGAAGCTCGAGATGAAAACCCGCGCCGCCTCGCGGCGCCTGTGGTCGGAATCCGACGAGAATCTTCCGCAGAAGTTAATCGCCCGCTTGCAGAGAGTGCAGTAAAAACTCAAACCATAACCGCAGAGGACGCTAAGGACGCGGAGGGTTGGTAGTGATTCACAAGCCTCCGTATTCCGTCTCGTAAATGCACAACGTTGAAATTGATGAGGAGCCCAACGGGTTTGTTTGCTAGTTTGAGGTATGAGAGAAGTTGCGCTTTATGAAAATCGAGTAGCTGCTCAACTACCTTCAATTCAACGACTACTTGATTCTCAACCAATAGGTCGATCTTGTAGCCCCCTTCGATTTCAATTCCATCGTAGATCACCGGAACCCATAACTGAGATTCGACCCTGAGTTTCCGTTTGATTAATTCATGTTTGAGACATTTCTCGTAAACACTCTCAAGTAATCCCGGGCCTAAAGCCGAATGCACCTTCATGGCAGCATCGACAATAGACCCAATCTCGTTCGTCTCCACAATAGCTTCAACTACCCTGCGTCCTCAGCGTCCTCTGCGGTTTTCATTTCGTTCGCCCGCCTTCGACTTTCAGCGCTTCCGCTGCGGCCGCTTGGGCGGCAGCCAGCCTGGCGGTCAGCACGCGGAAAGGTGAGCAGGACACGTAATTAAGTCCGGTCCGGTAGCAGAACTCCACTGAGGACGGCTCCCCGCCGTGCTCGCCGCAGATTCCCACCTTCAGGTTCGAACGGGTCTTCCGCCCACGCTCGGTGGCGATCTTCACCAACTGCCCGACTCCATCCTGATCAAGAGCAGCAAACGGATCCTGCTTCAGGATGCCCTCGGCCAAGTAGGTTGGAAGGACTTTGTTGACGTCGTCGCGCGAGAAGCCGAACGTAGTCTGCGTGAGATCGTTAGTGCCAAAGGAGAAGAACTCGGCTTCCTTCGCGATCTCATCCGCGACCAGCGCGGCTCGTGGCAGTTCGATCATGGTGCCGACCATGTAGTCGATCTTCGTTCCCTTCTCCTTGAAGACCTCATCGGCGACGCGGCGCACGATTGCTCCCTGATTTGCCATTTCCTTGAGCGTAGCAACCAAAGGGATCATGACTTCGGGAAGAACCTTGATGCCCTTCTTCGAGCAATCGACCGCAGCTTCGAAGATGGCGCGCGCCTGCATCTCAGTGATCTCGGGATAGGTGATGCCGAGGCGGCAGCCACGATGGCCGAGCATCGGGTTGAACTCGTGCAACTGCTCAACACGGAACAGCAGCGCAGGCAAGGCTTTCTTCAAATCGCCCACACCTTTCACGCCGTAGTCTTTGTACTTGTTGACGAGTTCCTTTTTCTGCTTCCCGCTGTAGGACGACAGCAGCGCGATGTCGACCATCAATTCTTCGCGGCGCGGCAGGAACTCGTGCAGGGGCGGATCCAGCGTGCGGATCGTCACCGGCAGTCCGTCCATCGCCTTGAATACACCGGCGAAGTCCTCGCGCTGCAAGGGCAGCAGTTTTTTCAGAGCGGCCCGGCGATCTTTTTCGTTGTCGGCGAGAATCATGGCGCGCATGTGGCCAATCTTCTTTTCGCCGAAGAACATGTGCTCGGTGCGGCACAGTCCGATCCCTTCCGCTCCGAA
>Ga0209166_10003736_pt1 | contig 10849 bp, 7 predicted proteins | sample Coa_R1_3_FD_187151 | JGI IMG/M metagenome (GOLD analysis project Ga0209166, IMG submission 187151) | Surface soil microbial communities from Centralia Pennsylvania, which are recovering from an underground coalmine fire - Coalmine... | ecosystem: Environmental > Terrestrial > Soil > Unclassified... | reverse complement strand
CGATTCGGACGCGGCGCCCGGTGAGAAGACTGACGAGGGCGGTGACCATTGCCGCGCCGGCGGACGGGCCGTCTTTCGGAACGGCGCCCGAAGGCACGTGAATGTGAATGTCGTGCTTGCGGAAGAAGTCCGGGTCGATGCCGTATTTTTCGGCGTTGGAGCGGACCCAGGTGAGCGCGGCGGTCATGGATTCCTGCATGACTTCGCCGAGATGGCCGGTGGTGGTGAACTGCTTTCCGCCGCGCATGCGGCTGGCTTCGATGAAGACGATGTCGCCGCCGACGGGCGTCCAGACGAGGCCGACGGAAACGCCGGGCTGCTTGACGCGCTCGTCGATTTCGCGCTCGGTGCGGAACTTCTGCACGCCGAGGAATTCGCGAACGACTTCGGGAGTGACGATCATTTTTTCGGTTTTGCCTTCGGCGATGCGCCGGGCCTGCTTGCGCGTGATGGTGCCGATTTCGCGTTCGAGATTGCGAACGCCGGCTTCGCGCGTGAAGCTGTGAATGATTTCCTGCAAGCCGGGGTCGGTGAACTCGATTTGTTCGCCAACTTTAAGGCCGTGTTCGGTGGCTTGCTTGGGGATGAGATACCTGTGGGCGATGTGGAGCTTTTCTTCTCCGGTGTAGCCGGGGAGTTCGATGATCTCCATGCGGTCGCGCAATGGCTCGGGGATGGGATCCATCCAATTGGCGGTGGCAATGAAAGTGACCTTGGAAAGATCGAAGGGCACGTCGAGATAATGATCGCGAAAGGTGGCGTTCTGTTCGGGATCGAGCACTTCCATCAAGGCGGCGGAAGGATCGCCGCGGAAATCGCGGCCGAGTTTGTCGACTTCGTCGAGCATGAGGACGGGGTCGTTCGTTTCGGCGCGCTTGATGCCCTGGATGATTTGGCCGGGCAGAGCGCCGATGTACGTACGGCGATGGCCGCGGATTTCGGCTTCATCGTGCATGCCGCCGAGGGAGATGCGGACGAACTTGCGGCCGAGGGCACGCGCGATGGATTTGCCGAGCGAAGTTTTGCCGACGCCGGGAGGTCCGACGAAGCAGAGAATCGGGCCCTTCATGCCGGGCTGCAGCTTTTTCACGGCGAGGTAGTCGAGGATGCGCTCTTTTACTTTTTCGAGGTCGTAGTGGTCCTCGTTCAAGATGGTTTGCGCTTTGGGAATGTCGATTTCGGTTGAACCGGAGGATTTGCTCCAGGGGAGCGAAGTCATCCATTCCAAGTAAGTGCGGGAGACCATGTACTCGGCGGAAGCGGGCGTCATTTTGGAGAGGCGCTTGAGTTCGCGGTCGCACTCTTTTTTTGCTTCCGCGGTCATCTGCGCTTCTTCGACTTTTTTGCGAAGCTCGTCGATTTCCTGCTGGGAATCGTCGACTTCGCCCAATTCTTTTTGAATGGCCTTCATTTGCTCGCGCAGCAAGTATTCGCGCTGGTTCTGGCTGACTTGCTCCTGCACCTGTTCGTGAATTTTGGAGCGGAGTTCGAGAACTTCCAGCTCTTTGGAGAGTTCGCGGATCAGGGTTTCGAGGCGCTTGCGCACGTTGGAAGTCTCGAGAAGCTCCTGGCGCACGAGGGTGGAGAGCGAGGGCAAATTGCCGGAGACGAAATCGGTGAGACGGCCGGCGTCGTCGATATTGGAGGCGGCGGTTTGCAGGTCGTCGGAGAGTTGCGGCGAACGGCTGACGACGTCGCGGAACAACTCCTGCGCGTTGCGCTGAAGGGCTTCGAGTTCGTTGTCCTGCTCGCCCTGCACGTCGGGGAGCGCTTCCACCTGGGCTTGGAGGAAGGGGCGGAGACCGATCAAGTCCAGCACCTGAATGCGCTGGAGGCCTTCGAGAAAGATGACGACGTTGCCGTTCGGCATCTTCACGGTCTTGTGAACTTTTGCGAAGGTGCCGACTTTGTGGAGGTCGGCAGCGGCGGGATCTTCGACCCGCGGATCGAGCTGGGCAACCACACCGAGATATTTATCTTCGTCCAATAAAGAATTGACCAGAGCCAGCGAACTTTCCCGGCCGACGGTGAGGGGAAGAATCGCTCCCGGAAACAGGACGGTGTCGCGGACAGGAAGGATGGGTAAAGTCTCCGGCACAGGATTGCGTTTGTCAGGCATAAGGTCCTCAGTGCGGCCCGGAGGGAAAGAAACCGGCGGGCCGTGAAGCGTTAGATGCAAGGAGGCGTAGAAGGGTACATAGCTACGCATCCATTCTGCAGAAAATCTAAGTCAAAAGCACTCACATTCTAACACACGTTGTAGCCGGGTGCTTTTTTTTGAACTAAACCTTTGCCTTACAGTAATTTACGAAAATATTGTGAAGACGATTGCGAGCCATGCCTATCTCCTTGGTGTTATCGGCGCCGCCGACGGAAACTTCACTTTCTGCCGGCGGATTTGAAGGCGCTTGATGCCAGTTTTACTGCTTCTTCGCGAGTCGCGATCGTTCCCTCGAGCTGCGCGTCTTCGATAGACTGCAAAATATCCTTAAATTCGGGGCCCGGCGAAAATCCCATGCGGATGAGGTCGTCGCCCGTCAAAAGCTTGGACGGGCGGACTTGCTCGGGGGGAGTGCGATCGAGAAAGTCGCGTACGAAATCGTAAACGTCCAAATGGCGATGGCTCGAAAGACAATCGAGGCGGTGAAGCGCCATGTGCTCGTCGAATTTTGGCATGCGCACAAACCGTTTCAGGGTGGAGGAGCGCATATGCGGTGCGTCTTTGAATTTCATGTGATTGGCGATGAGCGCAAGGACTTGCGCCGTTTCGTCGTTTGACATTTTCAAGCGCCGGCAAATTTCTTCGCCCATGCGGACGCCGACTTCGACGTGGCCGTCGAAGCGGATACGATCGCCGGTTTCCGCGGCGGAGCGGAAGGTCGGCGGTTTGCCGACATCGTGCAACAGGACTCCCCATGCGAAGGTCATCGCGCTGCCCGCCGGGATTCCGTCGAGCATCATGCAGGTGTGCACCCATACGTCGCCCTCCGGGTGAAATTGCGGCGGCTGTTCGACGCCTTGCATCGCGGCAATTTCGGGAAGGACGATTTGCAAAAGCCAGGTTCGATCGAGCAAGCGGAAGGCGTTTCCGGCGGCGCCTTCGGTGAGCATTTTCGTCAATTCATCGCGGATGCGCTCCGGGGAGACTTGCGAAACGCTTTTTGCATGCTTGCGAATTGCGCGGAAAGTTTCCGGTTCGATTTCGAAGGCGAATCGAGCGGCGAAGCGGACGGCGCGCAAGAGCCGGAGTTTATCTTCTTCGAAGCGTTTGTCCGCGTTGCCAATGGCGCGAACGATTCCGGCGTGCAGATCGTTGCGGCCGCCGACAAAATCGAGAATTTCGCCATCGTCGTGGCGCATCAAAAGGCCGTTGATCGTGAAGTCCCTGCGTTGCACGTCTTCTTCGGCGGAATTCGCGAAGACGACGGAGTCGGGGCGGCGGCCATCGGAGTAACCGACGTCCGAACGGAAGGTGGCGACTTCGACTTTGTGGCCATTGCGGGGAATGAGAATGACGCCGAATTGCGCGCCGACGGCGACACTTTCGGGAAAGAGCGCCATGACTTGATCGGGCGTCGCGTTTGTTGCGACGTCGTAATCGGCCGGTTCGCGGCCGAGAAGCAGATCGCGGACGCAACCTCCGGCGAGGAACGCCTGAAAGCCGGAGCGAAGCAGCCGGTCGCAAATCGAATTGGCGAGTTCGCGCGGAGTCACAAGCCGATTATGCACCGAGCGCGGAGGAATACGGGAAGAATTGGTTCTGGCCGTGCGGGATTATTGGCAGCGGAGGACGAGGCAGGTGATGTCGTCGAACTGGCGCGTTGCACCGACGAACGCATCGACTTGCTGCATCAGGTATTGCTTGGACTGCTCCGCGCTGTGGCCCTGAAGCATCTTGATGCCGGCGACGAGGCGGGCATCGGAAAATTCTTCTCCCGTGTGATTGAAGGCGTCGACCATTCCGTCGGTGAAGAGAAGAAGCAGATCACCGGACGCGAGGTCGAGCGAGCCGATTTCAAATTTGGCGGCGGGATCGATGCCGAGGGGAACGCCGCCGGTTTCGAGGCGAATGATGCTGCCGTCCGTGCGTTTCAGGATGGGGTTGTTGTGTCCGGCATTTATGTATTCGAGATGGCGAGTGGCGGGATCGTATTCGGCAAGAAGGGCCGTGGTGAAGCGAAGGCCATCGAGGCTATGCGCCGTGGCATAACGATTGAGACGCACAACGAGGCTCGAGAGCGAAACGCCTTCGCCCGCGATGGTGCGAAGGCTGGCCTGAAAAGTGGCCATGAGAAGCGCGGCGGGAATACTCTTCCCGGCGACGTCGGCGATGACGAGGAAAAGTTTTTCATTACCCGCCGGATTTCCGAGCGGGTAGAACGCATCGTAATAATCGCCGGCGACGGAATTTTGCGGCCGGGTCGCGAAGGCGATGTCGGCGTTTGGAACGGAGGGCGGGACGGAAGGCACGAGCCAAGATTGGATTTCGCGCGCGATTTCGAGGTCGCGCTTCATGGTGACCTTGTCGGCGAGTTCGAGCGAGAGGAGAAAGAGAAAAATCAATGCGGCGAAGAGTTCGAATCGAACTTCCAGAGTAGATTTATCTTGAAATTCAAATTTGAAGCCCGAGGACGCGAGCAGAACCAGCGCAATGACCAGAAGGACGCGGCGCACGGCACTCAACTTATAAATCATGGCGGTGAACATGGCGCGCGCGATGCGAAGCGGGCGGCGCAATGGCGAAAGTTTATTGATTTCGTCCCAATCGACGTCTTTGATGTAAAAGCCGTAGCTGGAGCGTGTGTCGGCGGTGAATTGCGACCAGAGTTCGTCGATGCGGCGGCCCTCGCTGAGGCGGCTCCAAAGACCGGGTTTCCGTGCGGCGCGTCGTGAGGACTTGGAATTGGAGGTCGATTCCGGTGGCGGCATGGCAAAAGTATAGGACATTCGAGAGGAAATACGAGGGAATGAAGGAGGCTACTCTTCGCGTTTGAGAGAGCCGCCGAATTGGATTTTTCCGAAGCCGAAGCGGTCGCGGAGTTTATCGGCTGTGGCGGTTAGCTTTTCGAGCTTTTCGCGGCGGCCGGCGTCGAGCAGGTCGAGCTGTTCTCCGCCGTGCGTGAAATTGGCGAGAGCGGTGCCGAGCAAGCGGATCTTGCGTTTCTTGTTGCGGTGTTCGTCAAAAAGCGAGCGAAAAACGCGCTGAATGTCCTGGTCGAGGTGCAGCGGCTGCGGGCTGGTGCGCGAGCGCGTGTAGGTGTCAAAACCGGCGTAGCGAATGGTCAGCGTGAGCGTACGCGCGGCGAGGCCGGCTTCGCGAAGGCGCTTGCACGTTTTTTGCGAAAGATGGCTGAGCATGGAAAGGAGCGCGGCGAGATCGTCCGTGTCTTCGCCGAAGGTGTGATTGTGCGAAATGGATTTTGGTTCGGCGTCGACGATGAATTCGTACGAATCGCCGCCGCGCGCTTTGCGGTAAAGCGCCGTTCCCCACCGGCCGAAAATCTTTTCAAGTTTTTCCGAGGAATGTTCGGCGAGTTGCGCGACGGTTTCGATGCCGAGCGCGCGAAGGGCGCGTTCGGTGACTTCGCCGATGCCGGGAATTTTGCGCACCGGAAGAGGCGCCAAAAATTGTGCTTCCTGGCCGGGAGCAACCCAGACGAGGCCGCGCGGTTTTCCCTGATCGCTGGCGACTTTTGCGGTGAGGCGGGTGGTGGCGAGGCCGCCGGAGCAGGGAAGGCCGGTTTCGCGCGTAATGGTGCGAAGCAATTTGTCCGTGGCGGCGAGCGGCGGGCCGTGCATGCGCTCGGTGCCGGAGAAATCGAGGTAGGCTTCGTCGATGGAAACCATTTCGACGACGGGAGAAAATCGCGCGAGGATGGAGGCGACGCGGTCGCTCCATTCGGCGTATTTTGCGTGATGGCCGTCGAGGAAAACGGCGTGAGGGCAAAGCTTTCCGGCGGTGCGGAGCGGCATGGCGGAATGAATGCCGAACTTTCGCGCTTCGTAGCTGGCGGCGGATACGACGCCGCGTTGATCGGGACGACCTCCGACGACAACGGGTTTACCGCGGAGATCGGGGCGGTCAAGATGTTCGACGGAGACGAAGAAGGCGTCCATGTCGACGTGAAGAATGTTGGCGATGGATGGGGCGGAGAGGTCGTCAGTGTTTGCAGGCAAAGCTCGAAATCGCGCGAGGTCCGGCATGTGGGTAGGCTACGCCGCGAATGTCACGTGTACAACCTAGGATCGTTCGGCGGAGATGACGCGGGGAATTCCGGCGAGGTCGTTGGTGACGCCGACGTTGGTCCACACGGGCGCATCGAGAAGTGGTTGAACGGCGGCGAGAGAATTGTGGCCGAGTTCGAGGACGAGGAGGCCGCCGGGTTTGAGATGCGCGGCGGATTGCGCGATGAGACCGGCGTAAAATTCGTAGCCTTCTTCGCCGCCGAAAAGGGCGAGCGCAGGTTCGTGGTCGCGGACTTCGCGCGCGAGGGATGGGGCTTCGCGGCGGCCGATGTAAGGCGGATTGGAGACGATGAGATCGAAAAGCGGTGGCTGGTTATTTGTGACGGGCGACTGGGGATTCACCGCGGCCGACATCGCGCCTGGAGTGGGCACGATATAGCGTGCCGCTACGGTTGCCAATTGATCGAAGAGATTCGACGCAACAAAGTTGATGGAGTTCGAGACGGCGTGTTTTTCCGCGTTGCGTTTGGCGACGGCGAGCGCGGCGGGAGAGACATCCAGGGCGATGAATTGGGCTTGCGGCAATTCCTTGGCGAGGGCGACGGCGATGCAGCCGGAGCCGGTGCCCACGTCGGCAATGGCGAGGCCGGCGCCGTCGTTTTTATTGGCGCGGCCGGCGCGGAGTTCGCGGAGGGCGAGACGATCGAGGGCGACTTCGATGAGATGCTCGGTTTCCGGACGCGGGATCAGGACGTCAGGAGTGACTTCGAAGGTGAGACTCCAGAATTCCTGTTTGCGGGTGAGATGTTGGACGGGGACGCCGGAGATGCGGCGGTCGAGAAAAGTTTGATAGGCATTTGCCTCGTCGGCGGTGAGTTCGGCTTCGGGATGAGAATAGAGAAAGGTGCGTTCGCGCTGCGTGGCGTGAAGGAGAAGCAATTCGGCGGCGAGCGTATCGGACGCGATGCGCGCGGCGCGAAGTTGGGCGATGCCGTGTTTGAGAGCGGAGCGAAAGTCCATGGTGGTTACGTGGCGCGCGAAAGCGGATTCCTCATTTTGTTCGGCATGAAAATGGCGCGGGCACGGATTAGCCGGCGAGTTCCTGATTGAGGCGCTCGGATTCGTAATGGGTGGAAAGACCGTCGACGAGGGGGGCGAGCTTGCCTTCCATGACATCGGTGAGCTGGTGAAGGGTCAGACCGATGCGGTGATCGGTGACGCGATTTTGCGGAAAATTGTAGGTGCGGATTTTTTCGCTGCGGTCGCCGGTTTTAATCTGACCGCGGCGTTCGGCTCCCAATGCGGCTTGCTGTTTTTCGAGCTCCATTTCGTATAGACGCGCGCGGAGGACGCGCATCGCTTTGGCGCGATTCTTGATTTGCGATTTTTCGTCCTGCTGGGAAACGACGAGGCCGGAGGGCAGGTGCGTGATGCGGACGGCAGAATAAGTTGTGTTCACGGATTGACCGCCGGGGCCGGAAGAGCAGAAGGTATCGATGCGCAAATCTTTCGCTTCGATTTTGATGTCGATGTCGTCGGCTTCGGGAAGAACGGCGACGGTGGCGGCGCTGGTGTGGATGCGGCCCTGGGTTTCGGTGGCGGGAACACGCTGGACGCGATGCACGCCGCTTTCGTATTTCAATTTCGAGTAGACCTTGGCGCCCTGAATGGCGGCGACGACTTCCTTGAGTCCGCCGAGGGAAGAGGGCGAGCTTTCGAGAATTTCCACTTTCCAGCCCTGCGTTTCCGCGTAGCGCGAATACATGCGGAAAAGTTCGCCGGCGAAAAGCGCGGCTTCATCGCCGCCGGTGCCGGCGCGGATTTCCACGATGACGCTCTTGTCGTCGTTCGGATCTTTGGGAAGCAGAAGAAGTTTTAATTCACGTTCAATCGTATTGCGCCGCTCGGCGAGCTGCTTTTCTTCTTCCTGCGCCATGTGGCGCATGTCGGCGTCTTCGGATTCGACGACCATTTCGTGCGCGCCGGCGAGATCTTTTTCGATCTGCTTGAATTCGCGGTGTTTGTTGACGATGTCTTCGAGTTCGGCGTGCTGCTTGGCGAGTTTTTGCAGGCGCGCGGAATCGTTGACGACCTCGGCGGAAGAAAGCTGCTGGGTCATCTCTTCGTAGCGAGCGTCGAGCTGATCGAGCTTTTCGGTGAGCGAGAGGGGCGGCATGAATAGATTCCTTTCGTTAAGCACTCGCGGCGCATCGGCGCGGAGTGGCAAGACAGTTGTGAATGGTGCGTCGAGAAAGGAGAGAAGTCCCGCCGAAGGGGCAGGCAAAAGGAAGGAGCGCTAATAAAAAGAGGCGAACATTACATGGATAGAATACCGCCAAAAGTGCGGCGGAGCAATTGTCTGACCGATGCGGTTGCTGGCGCGGTGTGCGGTGTACTACGATGCGAAGCGCCCGCCTCGGAAGGCGGCCGCAACAAAGACGGCGAAACGAACCAACGATGAGCGAAGCGGCGAAGATGATGAGTTTGGCGGGAAATGAGACGGCGAAGCAGGGCGATGCCGCGGCGGATGCGGGATTCTTGTGGGATTTCTGGTATCCGGCGGTGCGGAGCGAAGAAATTCGCGGGAAGAAATTGGCAACGGCGATGCTGCTGGAAATTCCTTTGGTGCTGGGGCGAACGAGCGACGGCCGCGCGTTCGCGATGCGAGACGCGTGCCCGCACCGAGGGATTCCGCTTTCTTACGGGCATTTTGACGGGAAGCAGGTGGAGTGCTGCTATCACGGCTGGAAATTCGACGCATGCAGCGGGCAATGCGTGGAAATTCCATCGCTGACGAGCCAGGACAAATTAAAAGTAGAACGCGTTTTTGCGGGGCACTACCCGTGCGAAGAGCGCGACGGCTACGTTTGGGTGTATATGACGGCGCCGGTAGGCCGCTTGCCGGAAAACGTTTCCGCGGCGCCGGAACTGGCGAAATTTGGCGCGAGGTACAAGCGCACACACCTTTTTTGCGATTTGCCGTCGCACGTGGACCACGGAATTATCGGATTGATGGACCCGGCGCACGGGCCGTTCGTGCATCAATCGTGGTTTTGGCGAAGCCGCGGCAGCATTCACGAAAAAGAAAAAAAGTTCGAGCCGATTCCGAATGGTTTTCGAATGAGCCCACATTCGCCGAGCACGAACAGCGCGCCGTACCAGCTATTGAAGAAAATGACGGGATCGCCCGTGACGACGACGATCGATTTTGTTTTGCCCAACATGCGTACGGAGATCATTCAGAGCGGGAAGCTTTGGTTTTCGAGCCGCGCGACGGTGACGCCGGTGCGGCGCGATCTGTGCCGGATCGATTTCGTGGCGGCGTGGAATGTGCCGCTGCCCGTTTTTGTGTTCCGCAGCTTTGCGAAAACGTTTTTGCGGCAGGATCAGGAAACGATGATTCAGCAGTCGGAAGGATTGAAACACAATCCGCGGTTGATGCTGATCGATGATGCGGACCGCCCCGCGAAATGGTATTTCGCGCTGAAAGCGAATCTGCTTGAAGAGCGGCGGACGGGCGAGACCATGCCGCATCCGATGGATGGACCTGTGACGCTGCATTGGAAATCGTAAGAACGATCGGCTAAGGCCGTCGTTTGAAATCCGCACGAACGATGTCGACGTGCTTATCGCGTCAGAAGCGCCGGGGAGCGGTCGAGGTCTGCGTGGAGGTCGGCGGCGTCTTCGAGGCCGATGTTGAGGCGGACGATGCGGTGGGCGTCCGGATGAATCAGATTGGTTTTCCGTTTTTTTGTGATGAGGGAAGGGTGGCGCGGCGGAAAGTCGGAAAATAGAGAATTGAAAATGGAAAATGGCGAGGAAAAGTCAGATGAACTATGATTGTGCGCGCGTTAGGAGGAGAGAAACGATGGGACGGATGGCGAGGTCTGTTTTACTGCTGTGCGTTGTTATGGTGTGCGCTGGAAGTGCAATTATGGCGCAAGAAAAAGCGCCGGTTCGGGTGGCGATTGTCGGACTGGTTCACGGCCACGTGAACAGCTTGTTTGAGATGCTGCCGCAGCACCCCGATGTGAAGCTCGTTTCGATTTACGAACCGCAGAAGCCGCTTGCGGAACAATACGCCAAGAGTTTTCCCATTCTGGAAGCCGTGCCGGTGTACAACGACCTGGAAAAGATGCTGACGGAGCAGAAACCGGATGCGGTGCTGGTCTATTCGACGATTGTGGACCACCGAAAGATTATTGAGGCGGCGGCGAAGCACGGAATCAGCTCGATGGTGGAAAAGCCGCTGGCGACGACGCTGGAGGATGCGCTGGCGATTCGCAAGACGGCGCGCGAGCATCACGTGCAGGTGCTGACGAACTATTTTATTACCTGGCAGCCAAATTCGCTGGAGCTTTTCGACGTGGCGGGCAAAGGGAAACTGGGCGATTTGCGAAGGATTATCGCGCACACGGGACATCGAGGGCCGAAGGAGATTGGTGTGGGGCCGGAATGGCTGCCTTGGCTGACGGATCCGGTGCAGAACGGCGGGGGCGCGCTTTTCGATTTTGGCTGCTACGGGGCCGATTTTTCGACGGTTCTGATGCACGGAGAAGCTCCCATCAGCGTGACAGCGATTGCGCAGACGGAAAAGCCGGATGTCTATCCCAAGGTGGATGACGAAGCGACGGTGATCCTGCGGTATCCGAAGGCACAGACG
>Ga0209166_10003735_pt1 | contig 10849 bp, 10 predicted proteins | sample Coa_R1_3_FD_187151 | JGI IMG/M metagenome (GOLD analysis project Ga0209166, IMG submission 187151) | Surface soil microbial communities from Centralia Pennsylvania, which are recovering from an underground coalmine fire - Coalmine... | ecosystem: Environmental > Terrestrial > Soil >... | reverse complement strand
TGTGATGTAACCGTAACCCCGCGAGCCGTCGAACCAGCGCACGACGCCTGTGATCCGCTTACTCAATGCACACGCCTCCGCAAATAGTGTCGTGAATTATATCACAGAGCGCGCGCCGGGCGCTTTTGCTTGTCGCCTGGTGGCGGCCATGATATAATCCGGCCCACGAAAGCGGGCAATTAGCTCAGTTGGTCAGAGCGTACGGTTCACATCCGTAAGGTCACAGGTTCGAGCCCTGTATTGCCCACACTGAAAAACAATCGCCCTTAGCGGTCGTCAACTGAACGATCCCTAAGGGCGATTGTTTTTAACTCAAATGCGAGAAGCGGCGCGATGAGATCAGCTCTTCATCCTTGAACGCAACCCCGCCAAAATGTGCCTTGCTCGCAATTCAATCGATACGCGCAACTACTCAGCTCACCCAGGAGCTTCATTGAAAAGCCAGGCGAAAACGGGGCAGCGGGTCCGGCGGTCTTCGACCGCCGGACCCGCTGCCCCGTTTTCGCCCGCAGATTCGATGATAGCTGAGCAGACACCGATACGCTTTGCTAAGCGCCGCGGCTCAGCCGAGCAAAATGGGCAGCAGCACACCCAGTCCCAGGAAGAACAACCACAACGCCGGCGCCGGGGTGCCGCTGGGCCGGCGCCGGCGCTGCTCCTGGGCCGCCAGCCGTGGGTCGAGCAGCAGCCAGGCGGTGTGCCGTCGCTCCAGGGCCAGAAACACCAGCGCCGTCGCCGCACCATAGACCAGGTGGCCGATGAGCGAGGGCAGGAATGAGTCGGCGACCGCCATCGTCCAATGAAACGTGCCACCCAGCAGGATGGGCAGGATGGTCAGCGGCCCCAGAAACCACCAGATGAGACCATAAACCAGCCCCCAGGCGACGCCCGAGCCGAAGTTGGGCGCCTCCTTCTGGAACAGTAGGCCATAGCTCATGCCGATCAGCATGCCGATGATCAGGTGCACCACGAAGCCCAGCACCGGCGAGGAGCCGTGCACGATGGCGGCGACGGTGGGCAGAAAGCCCACCGCCACCATGATCAGGCTGAAGAGCAGGCTGCCGGCCAGGCTGGCCACGGCGCCCCACCCCAGCGAGCTGAGCAGCCGCACGCCCGAGCCTTCCGGCTCGCGGTTGATGGGGTCGGAGTTGGTGAAGAAGCCCACCCACAGGCGGTCCACCGCCGCGTAAACCAGGCCGACGATCAGGCCATAGATGATGTGCCCGACGAACGAGCCGAACAGGCTGGCGGCGTGCTGGACGGACCAATCCAGCGGCTGCAGCAGGATGAGCGGCAGCAGGGTGAGCGGGCCGATGAACCACCACAGCAAGCCATAGGCCGCGCCCCAGCTCAGGCTGGAGCCGAAGCCACGCAGATCCAGCTGGAACAGGATACCGAAAGTGATGCCGATGATGACGGCAATGGCGAAGTGGGTGAGCACGCCGACCTGGCGCGAATCGGAGCGCACCAGGCTGGCCACCAGCGGGAAGAAGTTCACCTGCTCCATCCATTTGCCAAAGGCCCAGCCGCCCAGCAGGCCGGCCAGGCCGCCCACCACCAGAGCACGCGGCCAGCTAAATGCGGCGCGGCCGCCCTGGGGCGCGCGCCAGCCGTGCCACGCGCCCAACACCAGGCCGAGCGGCGCGCCCAACAGCACCACATAGTCCACCAGCTCGGGGAAGTGGGCGCGCGCCGTGTCGAGCATGCCCATGGCCGGCATATGGCCGGCCAGCAGCGGCAGGATGCCGGCCGGGACGGCCAGCCACAGCACGAACGCGTAAGCCACGCCCCACATGAGCCCGGCCCCGGGCGTGGTCGCGCGCGACGCGCCCAGCAGGCCAAAGAGCACGCCATAAATGGCGCCGAGCACAGGGCCGGTCAGGGCGTTGGCCAGACCCAGCTGCATGCTCAGCGCGCCCGCCAAAGCGCCCACAACCGCGCCCAACAGGATCGGCACAGGCAAACGGGATGGCGCGCGCTCGCGGGCCGCCATCGGTATCGTGGTCATGCTGGTGCGCCTCCTGGCGTGGACGGGCTCAATTGAACTCGATCGTCTGCACGATGTCGCGCGGGAAAAATAGCTCGATCACCCAATCGGTCATGACGCGCACCTTGCGCTCCAGGCCGGGCAGCTTTTCCAGATAGATGCCGCGCCACAGCAGCCAGGCCAGCAACCCCGAGAAATACAGCTTGCGCCCGCGGGTGAACGGGACGGATAGCTCAGCGCAGGCGTGGTGGTGGCCCAGCACGCACAGCACGCCCAGCGCGTCGAAGTGGAAGGCGCGCAGGGGCTGGCCGCGCAGGCTGGCCAGCACGTTGTGGGCCAGGATGTTGGCTTCGCGCAGTGCGAACTGCGCGGTAGGCGGGCAGGGCTCGCCGGTGCGGGCGTCGGTGACCGCCGCGCAATCGCCCAACGCCCACACGTTCGGCCGCCCTTTTACGGCCAGCGTGTTCTCCACCAGCACCGCGCCGCGCCGGTCGCGCTCCACCGACAGGCTGGCCATCAGCGGGTTCGGCGCCGTGCCAGCGGTCCAGACCAGGGTCGCCGTGCGCAGGGTGTCCTTGCTGGCCAGCGTCACCAGGCCCGGCTCGGCGCTGGCCACCCGGTCCTTCAGCTTAAAGGTCACGCCGCGCGCCCGCAGGCCTTCCAGCGCGTAGGCGGCCAGCCCCTCGCTCAGCTCCGGCAAGATGCGCTCGCGCGAGTGGATCAGCACCAGGCGCAGGTCATCGGGGCCCAGGCTGGGGTAGACGGCGAGCATGCCGCGCGCGAAGTCGTTGAGCGCGCCAACCAGCTCCACGCCCGCGAAGCCGCCGCCCGCCACAGTGAAGGTGAGCAGGCTGCGCCGCTGCTCCGGGTCGGGCTCGTGGCTGGCGCGCTCGAAGAGGTCGATCACGTGGTTGCGGATGCGCATGGCATCGAACAGGCTCTTGAAATCGAAGGCGTTGTCTTTCACCCCCGGCAGCCCCATCGTGTTGGAGACCGCGCCCAGCGCCAGCACCAGGTGGTCGAAAGGGAGGTCGCGGGCGGGCGAGCGCGCGTCGGCGGCCACGTGCACCACGCGCCCGTCCAGGTCGATGCCGTCGACGCGCCCGCGTACAAACGTGGTTCGATGCAGGCTGGTGCGCAGCGGCGTGCTGATGTGGGTCGGCTCCAGGCTGCTGCCGGCCACCTCCGCCAGCATCGGCGTAAAGAGCAAGGCGTTGCTATCGCTGATAAGGGTGAGGCTCACCGAGCGGTCCGGTCCGAGCCGGTGCTCCAGCGACTCAGCCGTGGTCATACCCGCAAACCCGCCGCCGAGGATGACGATGCGGGTGATCGGGCCCGGGTCGGGCGCCCGGGGCTCCGACTCGGGCCCCAGCCTGGCCAGCGCCAGGTCACTCAGGGCCTGTGTCAGCACGCCCAGGGCGGCGCCATACAGCACCCAGCCCACCAGGGCGGGGAACAAGGCGCGCATACCGTCCGGCGTCCAGGCCGGCATCTGGCCGGCCAGGATGGGCAGCAGCACCACGTGCAGTCCGGCCCAGACGGGCACCCCCAGGGCAGCGGCGGTCATCAGGCTGTCCACGTAGGCGCGCGGCGCAGGCCGGAAAGCGACGGCATAGCTGATGCCGGCCAGGGCGCCGGCGACCAGCGCCAACCCCCGGGATTGCAGCGTCAGTCCGAGCAGCACGCTGCTGACCAGGCCGGCCAGCATCCCAATGAGGCCTCGGCGCAAGTAACGCATCGTGCCACCTCGTGTGACGTACAGGTTAACAGCCAAACGCCAGAATAGGGGGCAAATCTTACGGAGTGCTTGCAGGCCTTCGACCTTGAGGCCCGCGGCGGTCGGAGCCGTGCCTGGCCGCCTGGTTCAACCCAATGCAGTCCGGTTAAACCCGCGCCGGGCAGACGCCCGCGAGACCGGTTTCGGCTATACTGCTTTAACAACATTGCCTGACCAAAAACCGAAACCGGTGATGGCCCTCGCAGGAGGCGAAGCATGCGTACCAAACCCCTCGTCGTCTTCAGCATCGTTGTCCTGGCCCTGACCTCTATGGCCTGTCTTGGCGCAACAGTGACCGGGGGCGTGACGGCCAGCCCCTCAGCCGCACCTAGCGTTACGGTCGCGCCCTCCGCAACGATTGCCCCGACCGCTGCCCCCGCGCCCTCCGCCACCGCTGTCACATACAACGCGCCCGAAGACGCCATTACCGCCTACTTCGACGGGGTGGCCAGAAGCGATATGCGCCAGATTTTGCAGGCGTGCGCGATCAATGAGATGGCCGAAAAGTTCCACTTCGATCTCTACACGTCATATCTGGGGGGTTACTTCAATCCGATCATCACGCTGGCGCCAGCGACTTATCCGTTCTACGTCGAAGCCAACCGGGCACAGCTGTCGGAGCAGATCTCAAGCCGCGTGCGGCTGTTTGACTATAGCCTGCTGTCGAGCAAGATCGTGCTCAAGGACAACGCCATCAATCCCGTCACCGGGCTGGACGCCGCCGCAGCGGCTGCCTTTGTAAAAGACGTCGATCCCCAGCGACTGGCATCCATCAAGCTGGAGAAGATCGCCCCGCCCGATCCGAGCGTGCTGAACAGTGACCGGAACAAACAAAATGCCGCCAAGATGGCCGCAATCTACGGGGCCGACGACACGACCGAGCGCGTGGCGCTGTTCTCGTTTGAGGGCCAGGAGTATCTGGCGGGCTTCACGCTGCTCCAATACGGCCAGGGCTGGAAGATCAGCGCCCAGGTGTCACCGCTATCCGGCCTGAATTCACAAGGGGCCGCCCAGCCGACCACCCAGAGCGATTTTCAGGACCTGATCACCCGCTGACATTGTCAGTCAACTTTCAGACAATTGAGAGCGGGCTGAGCGCGGGGCGGACAGGCGAGCCAGCGTGGGCCGGGGACTCTGACGCGACTGTTGAGTTGGCCTGAAGCTGAAGCGGGAGACCGCCTCAGCCGTTTAGCGTCTCACAGGACGTGATAGGTGGCGTAGACCTCGCGCAGCACGACCACAATGCCGTCGAAGTCGGCCAGGATCAGCGCGCCGGGGTACACGAGCACCTCGCCGCAGCGGACGTGGACATCGTAGCCCAGCACGCGGCCGCGGCCCAGCGTTGGGCACGGGCGCTGTGATATCGGCGCCTTCGAGCTATCGTACCTGCTGTCTTTGCCCCTGGTGCGCAAGTGATGATCTGGCAGCGCGCTGAGCGCCGCTAAGCTGCCGGCGGTGCGGCTTGCACTTGCTTCAACCACATGCTAACTGGCTCGTGGCGGCCCTTCAGCGACAGCTGGCGCGCTTGATTGCCAAAGCCAGGGCTGCGCTCGGCATGAGGCGATCGAGCCGCCCTACCCTTTTGCGACTTGCAGCCGGCACCAGGCATACAGCGCATCGTAAACCTGGAATTGGTAGGACAGGTTCTCCTCATCGTCTGGGTAGCGCAGACTGAAGCCAGAGGCAATGGCCTCCAGGCCCCGCGCAATGGGGTCCGTGTCAATATCGGCGGCGACGTCGGCAGCGTGGACGATCTTGGCCAGGCGCACAAGGCCCGGATCGGTCAGCCCATACTTGAGCATGATCGACTCAAAGGAGCAGCGGCCGTCGTGGTGGCCCAGCTCCACCTCGGGCGCATCAAATGGGATGGCGCCGGCCTCGGCGGCAACTTTATCTACCTGGCTCTTGGGGACAAACAGAAACTCGGCCTCATTATCGACGAAGCGCGCGATGAGCCATGGGCAGGCGACGCGATCCACGTGCACGTGCGAGCGGGTTAACCATTTCATTGTGATTCTCCTTTGGTTGGATCCGGGCGCCGAGTCGCGGCGCGAACCCGGCTGAGCGGCTGAGTGTTCAGGTCGCCGATTCCGAAGCCGGCGGCTCGTCGAACGTGACCTCGGGCATGCGCTTGTCGAAGAAGATGTTTTTGTGGCTCACGCTCATGGATAGGGCCACAGCCAGGTCGGCCTGGATCAGGCCCAAGTGGCGGGCAGCGCCCGCGATGCGGGTCTGGCAGCGCGCATCAATGTTGTTCAGGCTGGCGATCTTGGCGGCCGATCCGACGGCGATGCCCAGGTCGATGCAGCGCAATTGGCAGATGGGGCCGGGGAATTCCCAATCCTCGGCGGCGGCCGTGCGGTGCTGTGGGGCTGCCCGCAGGAACTCCGCACAGGTTGCATAACCGCAGGCCCCGCAGTCATACAAAGGGGGATACCATTTTGCCAGACCGATAAAGAGCACCAGGTCGAGCTTCTCGGCGGTATCGGCGTCGCGGAACCAGATTTGTTCACGGAGCTTGTTGCCGCGCGCCCGCAACCAGGCGGCGAGACGGCTCAAGATCTCCCGGTCTTCCACGATCACCGTCTCGATAAAGGGCTTGCCGCCTTTGAGAAAAAGCTGCCCGCCGCTCTTGGGCGCGGTCATCGCGGCCACAGCGCACAGGTCGGCGACCTGGCGCAGGGCGCGCATGAAGAGGTCGTGTTGATCCACGCGAGGCTCCTTTCAGGCTTTATCCAGATACACGGCGGCGCGGTGCGTCTCGGGCAAGAAGGCATAGACCTTGCTGCGCTGCGCGTCGAACGCCAAGGTATGCGCGCCTTTTTCAGTCATGACCGTCTCGATGAGCCGCATCGCTTCAATGTCGAACACTTCGATCATGCCTGGATCGCCGCTGGCGACGTACAGGCGCCGGAGTGTGGAATTGAGGAAGATCACGTCAGGTGCGCCACCCAGGTCTAGCTCTTGCAGGACAGCCCCCGTGCGCGCGGCCAGGCAGATGAGCTGCTTGCTATCGCAGGCGCAAAACAGACGGCCGCGCTCCGAGTCCAGATCCAGGCCGTGCGGACCGGCCGCCGGGACGGGCATCGCGCGAGCGATCTGAGTCGGGCGCGCGGCCTCGATCACGGCGATCTGCGCCGGGTCGGCGATATTCACAAAAAAGACGTCGTCCCGAGCGTCATATACCGTCCAGCGAGTGCGGCCGGCCACCGGCACATCGGCCAGCCTGACCCCTTTGTCAACATCTACGAGCGTAACGGTGAAGGAGCCCGGCTGCTGTGGATCGCCGACATTGGCCGCCAGCAGCAGGTGACGGGCCGGGCAATAGGCCAGCCCATTCGGCCGCACGCCGACCGCCACCCTGGCGGCCGAGTCGGCCGCGTCCAGCGCCATGATCCCGACCGTGTTCTCGCCGCGATTGGAAGTGAACAGCCGATTTTCGGCTTCCGCGACAAGTGCGCCGGCGACGCCGGTCAGACCAGGGAGCGAGTGCAGATAGCGATCGGCGGCGCTATCGATGACGCCGACGGCATCATTGGCGGTATGGGCCACGTACACCCGCGCCAGCCCGCCGTGGACGGCGGCATGGTCGAAGCCGCCGGGATGGGCGTGGGCGGGCAGCTCAACGTAGCCTTGAAAGCTAAGCGTCATCTGGGCCTCCCTGCTGGCCGGCTACCGCCCAGCGAAAATAGTCGCCAGACTGAAGTGTGGATTGATGCGCATCAAGCGGGCTCGGCCGCCAGCTGAGCATACAGGGCCTCGTACACCAGCTGGCCCCGCTCCAGCGCAGTCTGGTCGTCGGGGCTGGTCAGACGAAGCCCACGGCAGATGATGTCCAATCCGGGCGCAATGGGCTCGACCGCGACTTCCTGGACGGTGTCGGCCTCATCGATGATGTCGGCCAGGCGCTCCAGGATGGGGTCCTTCAGGCTATATTCGCGCAGCAGCGTATCGAAGGTGCAGTGGCCGCGCCGGTGAGATAAACGCGCCCCAGGGATGTCGAAGGGCTCGGCCCCCTTGGGGAGGGTCTGTGCACCAGGCGTTATGAACAGAAACTCGGCCTTGGGATCGATGCTGCGGCGGATCAGCCAGGCGCACGCCATCCGGTCGACCGCTACGTTTTCCCAGGTGACCCACTTCATTCGCCTGCGCCTCCGCGAGCCGAGATGAGCGCCTCCCGAACCTGGGCCCTCAGGCCGGATTGGAAGTAGTCGCGCTGTTTGACCTGTTGATATTGCTGCGACAGACCGGCCAGGTCCACCTCCTTCTGCTTCAGTCCTTTCAGGAGAGACCGGTAAGCGGCCTCGGTCGGCTCGACAAATTGCCGCACGAGGGCGTCATCCGACGCGCCCGGAACCAGGCGCGACTCCCATACCAGCGCCTCCCCCCCCATCTCGACGATCTCGGCTGCCAGCCACTGGAAGTGCTCGCGTGTGCGGGGTGTATCCGGCAGCACCCAGACCGCGTCGTGCAGCAGCACGGCCCCCAGGCGCTTGAGCTTGCGCCAGACGTACACCCGGCCCGCGGTGGGCCGGGGTGAAACTTTGTAGAGCAGCAACAGCCAGTTGTGCTGCGGGGCCGCCGGCGGTCGAGTCCGCGATGTAACCACAGTTACATTATAGTCTTACCTGTCAAGGCCCTCCCAAAGCAAACAAGGGCCTGGCCGGAGATTGTGCCCGGTCTGGCACTGGAACGCCGGCCCGCGACCCGCTGGCGAAAACGGTTCGCAGCGTCAGCCCCGATATTCCATTTTCGACCTGCGTTATGAGCTTGGCCGCGCGTTTCGCGGCCTGCCCCCAGGCGAACAAGCCCTGGTGCTAGGCGGGAACCACCGGCGGCGGCTGCTGCAGCCCCCCTCAACCGTTTAGCGTCTCACAGGACGTGATAGGTGTTGTAGACCTCGCGCAGCGATTTGCCGGCCAGCAAATCGGCGCGGCTGGCTGATTCCTTGTCGACCTTGTCCGCGGCCTGCCGCAAGACTTCCGCTTCCACCGCGCGCGGCACGACCACGATGCCGTCGAAGTCGGCCAGGATCAGCTCGCCGGGGTGCACCAGCACCTCGCCGCAGCGGACGGGCACATCGTAGGCCAGCACGCGGCCGCGGCCCATCGAATCCAGCGGCCGGATGCCGGCGTAGTAGACCGGGAAGCCCAGCTCAATAATGCGCACACAATCGCGCACCTGGCTGTCGCAAATGCAGCCCACCGCGCCGTTGCGCTGAGCGATGGTCGACATCAGCTCGCCCCAGGGCGCATTGGTGCCGGCGAAGTCGGTCGAGTGCACCACCACATCGCCCGGCCGGAGCGAGTCCATCGCGTCGATCTCCAGCCCGTAGGGGTCAGCTTCCACCACGTACTCGGTCTGGGTCCAGTGCAGCGTGCGCGCCCGGCCGGCAAATCCGCAGGCGCGCATATCCGGCAGCAGGGGCCGCAGGCGGTGGTGCATGGCCTGGCTGCGGTAGCCCAGCCCGTCGAGCACATCGCAGACCACCGGCACGTATAGCTTCTGCCGCGCGAACGCAAAAATCTCCGCGTCGGTCTTGAAGTCAGCATTACTCATTGGTCACCTCTCTGCTTAAATGTTCGGTGCCCGACGCCGTACATTTGGCTGATCCGTGGCGCTTGCCTGTTGCTGGCACTGCCCGGCGGGCGCGCTCAGGCTGCTCAAGATATGCAGAATATTGGACCACCCGAGGCGCTCCCCGCAAGGGGGCGCTGCGCAGTCGGGCGCGACCATGGTTTTATGATTGAGTATGCGCATTCGCCCTCACACCCAACACGGATGGGTGCAGATCGTGACAGTGGCTTCACAGCGGGACAGCACATGCAGCGTGAGAGCCCTAAGGTATCGGTCGTTCATAAGGTTGATCCTTGCGGACCGAAAGCGAGTCATTATTGCCGCCGTTCGTTTAGGATCTAGACGTGTCAAAGCAAAATTCAAGCTGCGACGATATTCAGCAGCCTTCCAGGCAAATAGACGGTCTTGGTAACCTGCTTGTTTTCGACATATTTCTGCACGGCCGGCGACCGCAGGGCCTGGCTCGTGATCTCAATCTCGCTGGCGTCCGCCGCGACCTCGATGCGACCGCGAAGTTTGCCGTTGATTTGAACTGGGATCACGATTGTCGCGGTCTGCAGCAGCTGAGGATCGAAACCTGGCCAGTGCTGCTGATGCACGCTGAAGGCGCCGCCCAGCCGCTCCCATAATTCTTCGCTCAGGAACGGCGCGAATGGCGCCAGCAACAGCACATAGTCGCGGGCCAGCTCATTGTGCACCGAGGCTGAGAGCTGGAAGTCTCGCAGCGCATTCAGCGTCTCCATCATGGCCGCAATGGCGGTATTGAAACTGAGCGCTGGCAAATCGTCGCTGACCTTTTTGATCGTCTTGTGCAGTGCGCGCCGGGCGGAGTCTTCGTCAGCCGGTTTGCCGGCGGCCGCGGGTTTCTGGGTAACCCATTCCCACACCCGCTTGTAGAAACGCACGATGCCGGCGATGGCTGAATCGCGGAAATCGCCGCCTTCGGAGTAGGAACCGATAAAGAGCATATGGGCGCGCATCACGTCCGCGCCATATTGCCGCACATAGTCGTCGGGGTTGACGACGTTGCCGCGGCTCTTGCTCATCTTGGCGCCATTGCGCAAGATCCAGCCGTGCAGCCGCAAATGCCGGAAGGGCTCCTCGCCGACCTCGGGCGGGATATGACCCAGGTCGAACATGGCCTTCCAGATGAAGCGGGCATATAGATGATGCAGGGTCGAATGCTCGATACCGCCCATGTAATGGGCGACCGGCAGCCAGCGCCGGACGCGGTCGAGGTCCCAGGCGCGATCGTCGAACTCGGTTGAGAGATAGCGGAGGAAATACCAGGCCGAGTCGAGGAAATTGTCGCTGACATCGGTTTCGCGTCGAGCCGGGCCGCCGCAGACCGGGCAAACTGTCTCAACGAATCCCGGCACGTCCGCCAGCGGCGATTGGCCGGTGCCAGTCGGCCGGAAATTATCGACCACCGGCAGCAGCACGGGCAATTGTTGTTCCGGCACAGGCTGCCAGCCGTCCGTATCGCAGTAGACCATTGGGATGGGCGG
>Ga0209166_10003734_pt1 | contig 10850 bp, 15 predicted proteins | sample Coa_R1_3_FD_187151 | JGI IMG/M metagenome (GOLD analysis project Ga0209166, IMG submission 187151) | Surface soil microbial communities from Centralia Pennsylvania, which are recovering from an underground coalmine fire - Coalmine... | ecosystem: Environmental > Terrestrial > Soil >... | reverse complement strand
AGGCAGCGTAACCATGCGAAGAAGACCATCGGCGAGCCGTGTGCTGGAAAACTGCTTGCACGGTTCGAAAGGGGAATGCGGAAACGGGCTCGCCGGGCGAGCACCGCGCCGCTGACTACCAATGAGAGCTGGCTGCTGACCAATGGCTGGTAAAGTCGTCGACGACGCCGACTCTGCTCGCGGCCACGGTTCGGGAAGCCCTTAGCCAGAGCGCGCAGTCGGAGCCGACCGGCTTGACTCAGTAAGGCAACCTGTCGGGCGGGGAGGTCTTTCCCGCGGTGCACATTAGTCCGACAGCAGTTCGCCAACAACCACGAGGGTCGTCGGCCCGCATAGGGATGAATCGACATGGTCTCCGATGCTGAACAACTGCTCATCGCCAAAAGCGAACCGTGTCACAGAAATGTCACGCATTCGCGGAACCTGGAGGACACAGGAGGACACCACCGGACACCAAGGCGGGCGAAATCGAGTACTGGAGGACACTGGAGGAACCGGCGGGATACCGAAGGACACGAGATACGACCGGTTCGGGACCGTGAGGCCCCGGGTTCAAATCCCGGGCCCCCGACCAAGTTTTCAATTCGAAACTTACAGAGCATCCGACACTGTTGTGATAACGCCGGTGTATTGGTGTAGCACACCCTAGTCGTCGATCATGCGATTCAAACCCGCCGCCTCCACTTCGTTTTTCTATTCGGATCGTCCGGTTGACACCGCCCAATACATCCGGTGTGCTCGTGCCGGATACAAATCTTCGCGTCCCATGTCTGTTACTGGCCGTGATGACCCCAAGCTGCCGGGAAATTGTGACCCGGCAATGACCCGGCGGAGCTGCGCAGGGATTCGGAGATGAACGGCGTGACCAGGCTCGTAGCTAGCAGATCTGCACATCGACAGTCCGTCCTTGGCGAGCGCGACGGTGATCGATCCGGCCAGTGTGTGATTTAGACACCAAAGCCTTGGACTATCGGATCGGGGCCAGCACATCCGCCTCCTGTCCAAGGGCTGCGAGAGGTCTCAGCAGCCTGGCGCGATCAACACGTCCGTGACGGCGTCTACACGCGCGAGAAGATGGACGCCTTCGAAAGCCCGGACCGCATCGCGTCGTGGGCAGCTCCGGAGGACGAGCAGCACGGCCCCTACACATTCCTCGCGAGGGCCGAGGGCCGCATAATCGGCCGCGGCCTGGCTCTGGCGACGCGACGGCGGTTGGCCGTCGGCACCATTGTCAACCGACACGGACTGGAACTGCTTCCGCCGAAGGCGTCACGGATAGTGGTCGCCGCGCCCGCAGCAGATCGCCGGTTAACTCGCCTCCCGAAGCGCACCGGACTGCCAGTAGGTCCATTTCCCCTGCTCGATCCGATAGAAGGCGATGCTCGGCGCCGTTGCGTCGCCGTTCATGTCGAAGGACCAATGGCCCGTGATTCCGGCAAACGACGTAGCCCCCATCTGCTTGACGACCTGAAGGCGGCTCGGGAATTTGCCACCATCAGCGTCGATCGCACGTCGAATCGCATCGATCAGGATCTCGGCCGCGTCATACGCTGCAAATGTATAGCCGCCGATGGAGCGATGGGTACGGCTGAAGGCTGCCACAACCTGAGTTGCCTCGGCGTCGGGCAGCGGTCGTCCCTCGGCGACAGTGGCGATCATTAACGGATTCGCCCCACTTTGCGCGTCTGCAACGCAACTCTTGTCGAGCAAGGCATCCCCGCCGAGAAAGTAGGCCCCGGCGAGCATCGCCTGCATCTGTGACCGGATGCGGCAGACGCCATTGCTTGGCGCGCCACCGAAATAGATCGCCTGGGCGCCCGTCGCTTTGATCCGTTGGAGCAGGTCCGAGTAGTCATAGGTGGAAGGCTGGAGCACCTCGCGCAGGACCACCAAGCCACCCAGCAGCGGAAGCTCGGCACTGAAGCTTGTTGCCAGCTCCTCGCCGTAGGGATGCCCGTCGCTGAAGACGGCTACTCGGGTCAGACCGAGTTGTTTGTTCGCGAAGTCGGCCATTGCCCGGCCTTGCTCGCTGTCGAAGGCGGCGAGCCGGAAGAAGTTGTTGACGCCGCCGGGCCGATCCGGGCGCGCACAGCCGGGGCCCAGCAGCGTCAGGCAGTCCGCGGTCGCGGACGGGCTGATCATGGCAAGGTCGTCCTGGCTCGCGACCGGAATTTCGGCAGCCGCCTCTGATGAATTGAAAGGACCGATCATCCCCACGACACGCGGATCTTCGGTCATCCAGGCAACGTCCTCGACGCCCTTGGCCGGATCCTGAAAGCCAGCAAGCGTGTTGTCAAAGGCTCTGAATATAAGTCGGTAGCGGCCTATCATCCTGGTTTGTTCGACCGCGAATTGCGCCCCGGCAATGGTTTCGGCGCCCGACGTGGCGTACGGTCCTGACAGCGGGAAGTCGGCAGCGATCTCGATGACGTTTGGTGCGGGCGATGGAGTGGATGACTGTGCCGCCGAACTGCATCCGACCAACAGGATTCCAGCGGCGACGGCGGCGAAAGTGGTGCGGCTCATCGCGTCACGCCGGCAATCGAAATTTCGCGCACGCGGTTGTTGCCGCTGTCAGCAACGACGAGGTTGCCGTCGGTGCCAAGCACGACGCCCCAGGGACCGTAGAGACCGGAGACGAGCGTCATGATCGTTCCTGATGGCGAGATCGCCCGCACCCGGTTGTTGCCGGTGTCCGAGACGTACACCCAGCTGCCGATGGTCGCGACACCTCCCGGCAAGCTCAGTTTCGCCTGGACCGCTGGGCCGTGATCACCGCTGAAGCCGTAATGGCTGTCGCTTCCGGCGACCGTCGTGATAATTCCCGTTGCCTGGTCGATACGGCGAATCCGGTTGTTTCCCTGGTCGGCGATGAGCAGATTGCCGAGTGAATCCAGGGCCAACCCCGTGGGAAAGGCAAGCTCGGCTGCGACCGCAGCGCCGCCGTCCCCAGCAAAGCCCAGCGTGCCGGTGCCTGCATAAACCGACAGCCTGCCATCTGCCGCCAGGCGTCGGACTGTGTCGCCGCCTCGATCCGCCAGGTAAAGGTTGCCGGCGTGGTCCAGCGCCAGGCCATAAACATCGACCAATGGTGGCTCGCCCGGCAGACCCAGCTGGTGGATCGTTAGGTCCGGATCGACGCGGTATACGGATGGCCCGGCGCTGAAGAAGATCCGGCCGCCGCGGCCGATGGCGAGGCCATTGATCTGGGGTAAAGCAACCGAAGTTGCGTTCGCGCCGTCGGTGAACCCGGCGAAACCGCCGCCCGCCACCGTCCGGATGACCCCCTTGCGATCCACGCGACGGATCACATGGTTGAAGGAGTCGGCGATATAAAGGTCATAACCATCGGTTGCGACCGCCATCGGATGGGAAAGTTGCGCCGCAGTCGCCGGTCCAAAATCGCCCGAATAACCACCGGGATAGTAGTCCAGGGGACTGTCTCCAGCGAGGGTCCACATCGCCGGTTGGCTCGACGCGCCAGCCGAGTTGAGTTGTTGAAAGGCTAGCGCTGATCCTGCGAGCACAAGGAGCACTAGGGCGAAGCCAACCGCCATCCGTATGTTCGATCGCCGCGTGGACTGCGCACCTGCCGCGACAGGCGGCTCGTCAGCCGGCGCTCCATTCCCAGCCTCGACGAACCAGGCCGCGATTTGGGCGCGCGAATTGACCCCAAGTTTTTCACGGATGTGCTCGAGGTGGGCGTCGACCGTCCGCTCTGAGATGAAGAGCCGATGGGCGATCTCGCGGTTACTCAGACCCTTCGCCACCAGGGCGGCAACCTCGCCCTCCCGGCGAGTCAGCCTGAGCTTTGGCCCCTCCCTCACTGCCATGACTACCGCCGGCCCCATGATAGCCGCGATCTAGGTATCCAAGATTAGGTACTGATATCGGGTATTTGCCCACTAGTTGGCCGGCGCGCGGGGGCGGAAGATGCGGCCGTCATTACTTGCTTCAAGGAGGTCTTGCAATGCCCGGCCCTCGTGCGATATGGAAAAGCGGAATCCTGTCACTGGGAGCGCTAGCGGCGTTGGCCGCTGGTTTTTCGCCAGCCGCCGCATTAGCCCCCGATCGGCCCGTAGCCATAGACTTCGTCAAGATCTGTCCTCAGTCGACTTGCACCGGATACCTGGTTCGCTCGAACGGCGACCAGATTCCGAATAGCAGCGACTTCTGGGCGCGCACGTCCGCCACGGTCGCCTGGCCGCTGATCGACTTCACGGCGACCGAGACGGTTGCTTCCGCACACGGATCGCTCACCATCGAATCAACCGGCGTCATCAACTGCGGCGTGATTCCCACCACGGTGTCCGCCACCGGCACCGTCGTAAGCGGACGCTGGGAAGGGAAAGGCTTGAGCGGATCCCCTATTACCGAGGACGGCCATCGCGTGACAAACGACACCTGTACAAGCAGCAGCGGCGGATCGCTTGCACATACATTCGAGGGCAGTCTGGAGGTCTTTCCCGGCTCGAACGACTGATACCCCCGGTCGAGCGTGTTGCGGGTCTGGGCTTGGTCGTCCTTGATCTTGCCGACGCCAGCGCAGTGGATAACGATGGCAGCGCCGTCGACGGCAGTCGGCAACTTCGTCGGCATCGACCGGCTGGAAGCGAAAGCCGGTCGGGACCGGTATCACCGGCAGCTTCGACATGCTCTGGACCATGACCAGGATGCAGCCATGGTGGAACTGGGTTGCGCAGTGGGGAAGCGTCGACCGATTCTCCACATGGGGATGCCGGGTGGGGCCGCGGCGGCGATTCGAGCGGGTGCCAATCTCGCCCCCGAGCGCGCAGTTGGTCGTTGTACCTGGGAGGACTTCCTGACCACGGAGGTGGCTCGACGAAGCCTGTGGGGGTCACTTATTCGTCCGCAGGTTGGCTACCCAGAGTTGGCTTGACTGAACGATAGGATCGCGGTTCCGATGGTGTTCGCGTTCCTTTACTCCTGGCTCCGACTGTTCCTCGACCTGGTTGACCTTAGGCTTGGAGCGCGAGACGCCGAGGCTGAGCTACTTCTTCTCCGCCATCAACTTCGCGTGATTCGCCGGCAAGTGAAGAAACCTCGGCTCGAGCCGGCAGACCGGGCGATCATGGCAGCGCTGAGCAGATTCGTGAGCCGTGCTGCGCTAACCGGCATTCTCGTGCAGCCCGAAACTGTGCTCGGGTGGCATCGGGAACTCGTGCGGCGAAAATGGGCGGCGTTTGGACAGCTTCGCGGGCCAGGCCGGCCTCCCCTCTCGGATGAAGTCATCGCCCTGATCTTGCGGGTGGTGAAAGAGAACCCAAAGTGGGGCTGTGTCCGCATACATGGGGAGCTTCTCAAAGTGGGCCATCGAGTTTCGATCACGGCCATCAGGAATCTGCTCCGGAAGCGTCGGGTTCGGGGATCGCCGGAGCGGTCGGGGTTGAGCTGGAAGGCTTTTCTCAAAGCGCAGGCGTCGGCGATCGTAGTCACGGACTTCATCGAGGTGGACACGGTATTCCTCAAGCGCCTCTACGTCCTCTTATATATGGAGCTGGCCACGAGGCGGGTGATCTGGTTCGGGGTGACCGAATCGCCGAATGCCCAGTGGGTGGCCCAGCAGGCTAGAAATGTTGCCTGGGAGCTCAGCGAGCTTGGGGTCAAGGCCAAGTTCCTGATTCGTGACAACGACGCCAAGTTTGGTGGCATGTCCGATCTAGTGCTCGAGGGCGAAGGCTTGACCGTGATCAGAACTCCTGTACGGGCGCCCCTGGCGAACTCGCACATCGAGCGCCAGAACGGCAGCACTCGGCGGGAGTGTTTGGATTGGATGCTGATCATCAGCCGACGACACCTGGAAAGGGTGCTGAGCGAGTGGTTCGAGCACTACAACCAGGAACGCCCGCACCGGGCACTCAACATGAACACTCCCATCGCGCGATCCGATCCAGTGGAACCCGCGGACACGGTGTGGTGCAACAGCCGACTTGGGGGGCTGTTGCGTGGATACTCTGCGAAGCCCGCTATGGTGGCGGCGTGATCCAGCGCGTGATGAATAAATGACCCCCACAGGCACAGCGGCCGAGGCTTCAGGATCGATCACTGCATGCTAAGTCGAGGGCTAGCTGCTCCCTATAGCGTGGCTTACCTAGACGAGATCGACGGCATCCGACTCGGCTCGGCGCTCAAAGCCCCAGCGAAGGGTTCCGGCATTTCTGACCATTCCCCGCTCGTCCTCGATCTACAAGTCGCTCATCGCGAGGTGGCTGCTGAGAATCGGCCATGAGCTCGCGATAATGGCCCGGAATCACGACCATCGTCACCGCACTCCGTGCAGGGTGCCGAGCTAGCTCTCGAAATAAAGCCAGGCGTCGATCTCTTCGCCAGCCGAGTTCTCCTCCCGGATGACGAACCCACCAGGCACGATCGCCAGAATCGCGAAAGCGCCGTGCTCGCCGCTGATCGTAATAGGCAAATCGGTTGACCTGATGGTTCGTTCTTCCGGCCTCTTGATGTCGAGGCGCGATGGTATGCGGTGTTCGCCGCGACTCATAATGTGGCGAACGCCCGGTCGAGCGAAGGTCTTGAACATTAGCTGCGTTACAAACTGGCTTCCGCGAGATCGCACTACCAGGTCTTCTTCGGTTACGTCCTGAGGGTTCGGCTTCCCGATTGTGCTATTTGGCTGTCTCTGGCTGGCTTGACTAATCGCCAGCTCTCTTGCTTGCCCTCGAGCACGAATCTTCTCAAGCCAGGTAAAGAACGCCGGCGTCCCCGGTCCTGGCATTGTCGTGTCGAGAGCAACCTCATTTCGGCACTCCCACATCCCGCCGTCGACATCAACCGCGTAGATCGCGACGATTTCGCTGACCATGTTGCCGTTCCAGTAGCTCTGTGGAAAAGGTTCGGCGATCGGCAACAGGGCAATACTCATCGTCGGTGCTTGCGCCGGCATGGCGATGGCGCCGATATACAACCTGTCGCGGACGTGAGCCACGACCAGCCCGCTGGTGATGGCACCGCCTTGATTTGAGGCATTGATCGTTACGACGGGGCCGGGCGCAAACATCTGGCTCGGATCTGCGAAACCAACTTTCGGTCGCGGGCGAATGGCTGAGTGCCAGCGATGCTCAGCGGCTTTGTCACTCCGCTGGGCGATGTTGCGAGATCGGACTCCCTGGTAAATGCCGAGTGCAGCCAGTAGCGCCGCAACCGCGCCGACCAAAAGTACGGCTTGATCGGTCGACATGCGGAAAACGATACCGTTCGAATCGTCCAACCCGAATGACGAGGGCGAAGCTGTATTTGCGCGCCTCAGTGCGGGGCTTTGGCCAGTGGCCGAATGCTGGTGATAATGGGGGTCTTATCCGTAGCTGCATCTCACGCTCTACGCCCGTGTGGCCGACAGTCGACCAGAGCAGTAGCCGAGGTTGGAGAAGGCGCTGGTGCAGCAAGCGTGCGCTTGCGGGCGCGCGGTTCCGGGCATAGCGAGGTCATGGGTGCAACATTCGGGCCAGCAATCAAACGTCACGCGCGCGCGCGCACGCGCAGGAAGCTACGTGGGAGCCACGTTCGGGTGTAGTCATATGCCAACGCACCTGCGAACCTGTGGTTTGTTGCTAAATGCCAACAATGCCTCGATCTGGCATAATGTCGTTAAATGCCAACATCAAGGAATGCCGAAAAGAGTGCGTCCAAGCCAACCACAAGGCCATTTCGCGTTTTCACGCCGGCCTCTCTGGGCGCGGCAATCAAGCACTACCGACAAGAGGAAGGCCTGACGCAAGCTCAATTGGCCGCGATGGCCGGGATGGATAGGTCGTATCTATCGCAGCTGGAGAATGGGCTGGCGACCGAACAGCTTCGGAAGCTCTTCGCGGCTATTCGCGCACTTGACCTCAAGGTGACCCTGACGCGGGAAAGTGGGTGATGTCACGCCAGCTTGCAGTCTGGATGTACGACGCATGCGTCGCAGTCGTGGAAGAGGACCGTCACCGCCTCAGGCTGAGCTACACCAAGGAGGCGCTTGCTGCGCACGATCTTGGGACGCCTCTACTCTCGGTTGCGCTCCCGCTAGTTCCAGAGCCATTCCCAAATGCGATCACCCGCTCATTTCTCGACGGTCTTCTGCCAGAAGGCGAACCGCGGCGCGTACTCGCGGAAGACCTCAGCTTGCGAGCGGATGACACATTCGGGCTGATCGCCGCGTTGGGAAGAGACTGCGCCGGCGCTTTAGTCATTCAGGACGCGAATCTTGCGGCACCGCCACGGCCCAGTAGTCTGACTTCAGACCCCCTTGATGGGGAGCAACTAGCCGATCTAGCGGCGAACCTGCGCAGCGCTCCGCTCGGAATCGGCGATCGTGTTCGGATCTCTTTGGCCGGGATGCAGGAAAAACTTGTGCTGACTCGCCGCCCAGACGGCACTTGGGGCAGACCCGTAGACGGCACGCCATCTACCCACATCTTGAAGCCGGGCCTCCGGGAATTTCCGGACAGCATCGAAAACGAAGCCTTTTGTATGCGGCTCGCGGCGCATCTCGGTCTCGAAGTGCCGCCCGTGGACGTGATCACCACAAGCCGTGGCCAGAAACTTCTGGTCGTGACGCGCTACGACCGTGTGATTCATGAGGACGGCGCGATCGAGCGTATCCATCAAGAAGACTTCTGCCAGGCGACTGGTCGACTGCCGTCCCGCAAGTATCAAGAGGACGGGGGACCTTCATGGCGGGAAATCGCAAACGTCATCGCCGCGTTCGAGCCTCTGGACTTGGAGCGCCTGCTCGGAGCCATGCTTGTCCACGTGCTCTTAGCAAATGGCGATGGACATGCCAAAAATCTTTCGCTCTTGCATCTACCATCCGGATCCTTAAGGCTGGCTCCGCTGTACGACCTTCTCTCGACGCTGCCGTACGGCGACGACAGATTGGCCCTATATGTCGATTCGATCCAAAAGACCGTTCGAGTAACGGGGATGAGGATCGTCAACGAAGCAAGCAGTTGGGGGCTGGCTCGCTCACGTGCCGGTGGCATTCTTGCCGATCTTCTAGAGAAGGTCCCCTACGCAGCTGATCGAGCTGCCGATGAGACCGCCGGGCTGCCCGAGCGCTTCAGAAATGTGGTTGAAACTCAACTCGAGCAGATTCGATCCGAGATATAGGATCCGTCTCGGGCAGTCAAGCGCGGACTCCGAAGGCGCCGCAAAGCTCGGCAGACCGAGGACCGACAGCTTTCAATCGATTAGACAAAAAATGTAGTACTTCATGTAGTACTCCGCCCCAAGAAGCCCTGGAAATGGGCCGCTCCGGGCGAAAGGCTTGGAAATCCCCAATTCAATCGGCCGAAAAATCGGCGTCTGGACGGGCGCCCGTCGAATTCGGGACCGTGAGGCCCCGGGTTCAAATCCCGGGCCCCCGACCACTTTTTGAACTCCCTCGTCCCACGATGAGGCGGTGGCGGGCGGTCCGCTGAATCTTGCGCTGAGCGCCCCATGCGGTCTATGTATCCATCGGAGCCGCTTGCATTATTGTGTCGTCAGCGACGGCGTTGCGCCGTGTTGTGTAGGGGATCGGGAGGTGACGTGGATGGAAGTTGCACCTGGCGTTTTCGTGTCTACCGCGTCGACGGATGAGTGGCAGCCCCACGCCCACCCTGCAGGCGAGTTGCACCTGTTGTGCAGAGGGGTCGGTTTGAATGCTGGACTATGGCGATCCGTTCCTGGCACAACCCCTCAGCAGCTGCAATGGACTGCTTCAAGCAGGGAAGCGAAGATCGTGCTCGCGGGCACATCGAGGATTGATATCAAAGACGGCCCGACGCTTGAGCTGAAGGCCGGTGACATCGCCTCGCTGCCGAAGGGCACAATCGCGACGTGGTCATTCTCCGATGACTACAAAGAGTTCTGGATCCTCGACGACCTCGGGGCAGACTAGCCAGAGCGCACACGCGGATCTACGGCGCCTCGACCGTCGCCGCTTGTCCTCGCGGTGGCACGGACGGCACGGATTATCGTGAGCCGGCGTGAGTCCGCCTGATGCGCCGATCCTGCACCCGCAGCAGGTCAAGTGGCAATCCGTCGAGCGAACGACCCAGGTCTCCACGCGCCCGGGTGGGTGCTGCTTGCGGTCTCCGGGTCGCGGACGGCAACCCCTGCGACTACATGGGCTTCTCCTCAGGGATGCGTACCTGCCGCACGGCATCCGGTGCTATCTCAAGGCGCTACCTGCCAGCCCTCACGGATGCCGCCATCGAAGTGATCTCCGAGCGGACGCGGCCAATGAGCTCGCCCGCGAGCACTTTCGACTTCCACCACATGGGAGGCGCGGTGGCCCGCGTCGGCGACGACGACACCGCCTTCGGCGATCGTCGCTCGCCCTTCTGCTTCAACATGGTGGGACCTCTGGGGCGACTCGGCCGACGACGAACGTCACCGCGTTTCGGTCCGCGAGTTCGCGGCTGCGATGGAGCCGTTCAGCACCGGCGGCATGTATGTGAACTTCTCGGCCGACGCGGGCGCTGCCAGCGCCGCCTACGGTGGGGAAAAGTTCGAGCGGCTTCGCGCGCTCAGGCGACGCTACGACCCGACCAACCTCTTCAGGCTGAACCAGAACATCACCCCGTGAAACCGGGATTGGATTGAATGGCTCTGTGGTCCGGCCGATGGCGAAGCAACCGTGTCACAGAAATGTCACGCATTCGCGGAACCAGGAGGACACGGAAGGAAACAGAAGGACACGACGGCGGGCGAAATTGAGCACAGGTGCGAATTCCGACGGTAATGGCCCGCTGATTCCGATTCAAATGGCCCACCGATTCCGATCGAAATGGCCCACCTCGGGCATGGAGGCTTAGCGGCGACGGCGTGAGGTAAGGCAGGCAGGCAAGCTC
>Ga0209166_10003733_pt1 | contig 10853 bp, 8 predicted proteins | sample Coa_R1_3_FD_187151 | JGI IMG/M metagenome (GOLD analysis project Ga0209166, IMG submission 187151) | Surface soil microbial communities from Centralia Pennsylvania, which are recovering from an underground coalmine fire - Coalmine... | ecosystem: Environmental > Terrestrial > Soil > Unclassified... | reverse complement strand
CGGCCGGCGGCTTCTGCGCGGCAGGCTCGTCATCCGCGGCAACGGCTGGCCCACCCTGAAGCGTCCATTTACTGCGGTTGGAATACCAATACCGAGCCACTGACTTACTGTGGTCAATTGCCCGTGCACGCCAATTCACATGCATGTAGTAACCATGTCAAATATTTAACGAAAAAGGCAAACTCGCAGCTCAACACCTAGTCACGGGGGACGGAGAGTATCCGGGTTTTGCCGCAGTAAATGCGTTTGGCCAAGGCGTTACCATGAAGGTAACCTGGCTGCTGGGATAAGGTTTATTTACTGCGGTTATGACGCGGGAGGAACTCGTGGCTTCTGGACGGCTCGCACTGGCAGTGGCGCCCGTCCGGGTCACTGCCACGTCTGTGCCGGCACCGGCTCCGGTGGAGTACGCGGTCGCGGTGGATGAGTACCTGGCCCAGGCCGCGCTGAGCCCGGCCTCCCGCCGGGTCTACCGGATCTCGCTGTCCGGCTGGGCCTGGCCGCTGGTCGGCAAGCCGGTCCCGGCGGGCCCGGCCCGCCGCCGTGCGGTGCCGCCGGTGGTCCCGCTGGCGCTGCTCGATGACGCCGGGACCGGCCCCAGGCTGGCCGCCGCGCTGGCGGACCGGGCCGCGCGAACCGACGCGCGAACGGTCAATCGCGAGCTGTCGGCGTTGCGCAGCGCGGCCGGCTGGTGGCTGGACCAACGCTGGATCACCCTGGACCCGACCGCCGGCCTGCGGCACCTGCGCACCGGGCCCGCCACCGCTCCCCCGCTCGACGCCGAGCAGGCCGCACGCCTTTTCCGGCTGCCGGCCAGCCTCCGCGAGCACACGTTCTGGCGGCTGCTGCACGATTCGGGCGCGCCGGCCGCGGAGATTCTCGCGCTCGACGCCGGCCAGCTTGACCTGTCCCGCAACCGGGCCCGTTCCGGTGGCACGCCGATCGAATGGCAGGAGGCGACCAGCCAGCTCCTGCGCTGGCTGCTGGCCGGGCGGACCTCCGGTCCCGTCTTCGTCACCGGCCGCAGGGCCGCAGCGCACGTCCGGGCGCGCGACGTGTGCCCGGTCACCGGCCAGGCGCGGATGTCCTATCGCCGCGCCGCCGAGCTGTTCACCGCCGCCACCCGGCCACTCGACCCGGCCGGCAAGGGCTGGACCCTGCACCAGCTCCGCGGGCACGCGGCACCTACGATGCGGTTGGCGTCAAAGTGATTGTCGTGGCCTGATAGCCGCCGCACACCGCCAGCTTGTCATGATCGACTGATATCTGTCTGTTTGGCTGGTTGAAGGGCGATAGTCCTGTTTCGGGCGCGAGCGCGTACAACCTATGGTTAACTCTTAACGCCATGCCTGACGCGCGTGTCAGTCGCCTCGGACTCCCCCGGAGAACCACTTGATGCGGTCCCTGTTTGCCATGCTCGGACGCTTCTCCATCAGGTTCCGCTGGCTGGTCGTGGCCCTGTGGATCGGCGGTGCGATCGCGTCGGTGCTGTTCCTGCCCTCGCTCGCCGCGGCGGTGAACAACAACAACACGCAGTACCTGCCGGCCAGCATGCCGAGCAACGTCGCGGCCAGACTGGCCGCGCCGTTCTACGGCGCGTCCAACAACGACGATGCCTTCGTCGTCGCGGCCACCGTCAACCATAAGCCGCTGACCAGGGCGGATGTCGCCGCAATAGGCCGGCTGACCACGATGGCCGGGCAGCTCCCGCATGCCGTCGCGGCGCGGATCGCCGAGTTCTCCGGCGACGGGCAGGCCGCCCAGATCGAGATCCGGGCCTCGCTGTCCCAGCGGACGAACACGCCGGACGTCAGGTTCGTACACTCGCTGCGAGCGCTGTTCGGCCAGGTGGGCGCGCCGCCCGGGCTGGCCCTGCACACGGCGGGCAACCTGGCCGTCACCGCTGACCAGGCGAACCAGGCCAGCGGGCTCGGCTCGAAGACCACGTACCTGTCGATTGCCCTGATCATCGTCATTTTGCTGGCGGTGTTCCGGTCACCGCTGGCCACGGCCGCGACCCTGCTGCCCGCCGTCGTCGTGCTGTTCACCGCCGAGTCTGTGGTCGCCGAGGTGGCCAGCCTGGGCATCGGCATCTCCAGCATCACCCAGCTCCTGCTCATCGTGCTCGTGCTCGGCGCGGGAACCGACTACGGGCTGTTCCTGGTGTTCCGGGTGCGCGAGGAGCGCCGCCGCGGGCTTGGCCATCACGAAGCTATCGAGCGGGCCGTGGGGCGGGTGGGTGAGTCGATCGTGTTCTCCGCGGGCACGGTGATCACCGCCCTGCTCAGCCTGCTGCTGGCCGCATTCGGCATCTACCATGGCCTGGCCGTGCCGCTGGCCATCGGGATCGCGCTGATGGTGCTGGCCGCGGTCACGCTCGTCCCGGCGGTGCTGGCGCTGTTCGGCCGGGCCCTGTTCTGGCCGGCCCAGCCCCGGGCCGGCCAGCGGACCAGCGGGACGTGGGGGCGGCTGGCCTGCCGGGTCGCCAAGCGGCCGGTGGCCGCGCTGCTCATCGGCGTCACCGGGCTGACCGTCCTGGCCGGGTTCTCGCTGGCCGACCGGTCCTCCGACTTCGGCACCGGCATCACGGCGCCCGCCGGCACCGACTCGGCCAAGGGCCAGGCGCTGCTCGTCCAGCACTTCTCGCTGGCCAGCAGCAACCCGATCAACCTGGTGCTGACGTTCGGCCGGCCGGTATGGCCGGATCCGCAAGTGCTCGCGGCCGCCGGCGACTCGCTACGGCGGGACAGCATGTTCTCCAGCCTCATCGCGCCGCTGGACCCGAACGGCACGGTCATCCCGCCAGCTCAGCTCACCAGGCTGCACCGGGTCCTGGGATCACCTGGGTCGGTGCCCGCCGCCCAGCCCAGCCACGGCCCGGCGGCCGCCCTGCCCGCCGCGCTCTACCAGGCGTACCGGGCGATCCCCCAGGTCATCTCGCCGGATGGACGGACGGTGCAGTTCCTGGCCAGCCTTCGGGCGGGCAGTCCCGACTCGAACGCCGCCATCGCCGAGGTGCCGGCCATGCGGACCGCGCTCGCCACGGCGGCGCAGCGGGCCGGAGCGGTGGCCAACGGGGTGGCCGGCGACGCACCCTCGCTCTACGACGTCCAGACGGCCTCGCACAGCGACCTGGTACGGATCGTGCCGGTGGCCGTGGTCATCATCGGGCTGCTGCTGGCGCTGCTGCTGCGCAGCGCGGTCGCCCCGCTCTATCTGGTGCTGAGCGTCGCCCTGTCCTACCTGGCGTCGCTCGGCGCCTCGGTGGTCGTGTTCCAGAAGTTCGGCGGCAGCTACGGGCTGAGCTTCATCCTGCCGTTCCTGATGTTCGTGTTCCTGCTGGCCCTGGGCGAGGACTACAACATCCTGGTCATGTCCAGGATCCGGGAGGAGGCGCACGACCTGCCGCTGCGCGACGCCGTGGCGCGGGCGATCGAGGTCACCGGCAGCACAGTGACCTCGGCCGGGATGGTCCTCGGCGGGACGTTCCTGGTGTTCGCGATCGCCGGGGGCTCCGGCGCCGAAGGTGCCCAGATCCGGGAGATCGGGATCGGCCTGGCGGTCGGGGTCGCGCTGGACACGTTCGTCGTGCGGACCCTGGTCGTTCCGGCGACCGTCGTCCTGCTCGGCCGGTGGAACTGGTGGCCGGCCTCGCTGCACCACCGGCACGTCGTCCTCGAACGGCGCAGGCACCGGCCGATCGCCGAGCGGATCGAACTGGCCAGCGAGTCACCCGGCGCTTGACCGGCCGAACAGATGTGCAGCAGCGAGTGGCCGAGTGGCCCGTCGCTCGTCGTGTGCACGCCAAGGATGAGCAGGGTGGCCGCGATCGCGAACACCCCGTCACTGAACGCCTCCAGCCGTCCCGTCGTCATGGCCGTGAGTGTGACACAGGCCCAACAGGCGAGCCGGAAGAGCACCGCGATGTCGTCGTTGCGGCCATGTAGACCACAGAGTGTGACGTAGTGAATGCCACAACACGTTGCCTGCCTGGTGGCTGGGTTCGGGAGGGTGCTGGCCTGGCCAGGGCTCGCCTGGGCGCCGGCGGCGCATAGCCTGATGTCGCGTCGTGGCGCCCGGATGAGAGTGGCAGAGGGTCATTTCGCTCTGCTGGGAAATGAGCGCGTTCAGCGGTGGGTTCCGGCGGCCCTGGCATTTTGCTAGGGTGGCTTGTCGCTCTGGCTTCTGTCACCTGGGGCAGGTATGAGTATTCCAGTTCTTCTGGGCATAGATCTGGGCACAAGTTCGGTCAAGGTCTCAGCGCTGGCCGCTAACGGATCAGAAGTGACTAACGGAACAAGCAGTTACGCCGCTGGGCAAGTGCATGCGAGTGACTCCCCACCCTCACTTGATGGCTGGTGGAACAGCATTAGGCAGGCAATTTATCAAGCGTTGTCCATGAATAGGCTCGCGGTGCAGGCAATCGGCTTGTCGGGTCAGATGCATGGTGTCGTGCTGGTCGACTCACAGGGCACCGGAATATACCATCCCATAATTTGGAATGATACGCGGGCCGCTCCGTTGCTGCCAGAAGCCGACCGTTACGCAAAACCCTACGCCGATGAGCTGCTCAACCTCCAGGCACCCGGGTTTGCCGCAGCTATTCTGTTCTGGCTGGCCCGAGCCAGGCCGGACCTGCTTAACCGGGCACGCTGGGCGCTGCAACCAAAAGACTGGCTGGGCGCGCGATTGACCGGGGCGTTTTGTACCGAGGTATCCGACGCCTCGGCGACCGGGCTCTGGGATTTCAGCAAATCGGCCTGGCATGAAGGCTTCTGCCGGATGCTCTCGGTCGACGCTGCCTTGCTTCCTCCGGTCCTGGGCTGTGACCGGGTGCGCGGCGCGCTGCAACACAGCGCCGCGCACGATCTCGGATTACCGCCGGGCATCCCGGTAACCATGGGCCGGGCCGATACCGCCGCCGCTCAACTGGGTAGCAGCGCCCCGCCTGTACCTGGGCAAAGTATATTGATCCTCGGCACCGGAGGTCAGTTTACCCAGATCATCGGAAGCCGCCCCAATTTCGTTCCGGCTGGGCTAATGGGCCTGGCGGGCCCACTGGCGGGCAGCTACTATCTCATGGCTCCTATCTACGCCGCTGGATTGTCCCTCAACTGGCTGCGCGCGCTCTGGTCTCTCGATTGGGGCGAATTCTACGATGTCGCGTTCTCCACAGCGGCCGCGACTACGAATCCGCTATTCACCCCCTTCGGGCTGGCAGCATCCGGGGACAGAGCGAGGCCGGCAACCGCCGCCCTGGGTGACTGGCACAACCTCAGACTCGACCATACGCAGGCGCACCTCATCAGAGCCTCCCTGGAAGGGTGTCTGTATGCCTTGCGGCAGGGTAGGGACCTTCTGCTCAGCCACCCACAGGCCCGGCAGCCAGCGGACTGCGCGCTCGTCGGCGGAGGTGCGCGTGATGACCGGGTGAGGCAACTGGTGGCCGATATCTTTGGGATCCCGGTTAAATGTCCTGACCTGCTCAATGCCTCGGCTCGCGGGGCCGCACTCACCGCGAGCGTCGCAGCAGGCTGGTCGGGGACAACCCGGGACGCGTGCACGGCACTAGCCCGTCCAGTCAGCACCTACTACCCAGATCCGAAAGCGGCGGAAATCCACACCACCCAGTTCCGGCAGTTCAAGTCATTCACCGGCATTAGATGAGCACATCACTACCCTCGATTACCAACAGGTGCCGGCTGGCGAGGACGCCGCACGACTCCCAGGGTCGTGATGTGCGGGCATCAGAACGTGTGATCCGAGCGCCCCGGCTCAGGGTGAGAGCGGTGGCCGCCGGTCCCGCCAGGCGGCGAGCCGGCGGCCGGTGCAGCTATCCGAAGAAGACTTCGGCCTCGGCGTAGCGCTCTGGCGGGACCGTCTTGACCTCGCGGGTCGCCTCGGCCAGTGGGACCCGGACGATGTCGGTGCCGCGCAGGGCCATCATCGTGCCGAACGCCCCGTCCCTGACCGCGCCGACCGCGTGCACGCCGAACCTGGTGGCCAGCACCCGGTCGAACGCGCTCGGCGTTCCACCGCGCTGGATGTGGCCGAGGACGGTGCAGCGGGCCTCCTTGCCGGTCCGCTTCTCGATCTCCGCCGCCAGCATCTGGCCGACGCCGCCGAGCCTGATGTGGCCGAATGCGTCGAGCTGCTGGCTGCCGATCTCGCCGTCCGCGTCGGCCGGATGCGCGCCCTCGGCGACCACCACGATCGGCGCGTACCTGGTCTGGAAGCGGTGCTGCACGTACGAGCAGACCTTCTCGATGTCGTACGGCTTCTCCGGGATCAGGATCACGTTGGCGCCGCCGGCCAGGCCGGCGTGCAGCGCGATCCAGCCGACGCTACGGCCCATGACCTCGACGATCAGCGCCCGGTGGTGGCTTTCCGCCGTGGTGTGCAGCCGGTCGATGGCCTCCATCGCGATATTCACCGCGGTGTCGAAGCCGAACGTGTAGTCGGTCCCGCCGAGGTCATTGTCGATGGTCTTGGGCACGCCGACCACGCTGACGCCCTCGGCGTGCAGCCTGGTCGCGACGCCCAGGGTGTCCTCGCCGCCGATCGCGATCAGCGCGTCCACGCCGAGGCCGGCCAGGTTGTCCTTGATCCGCTCCACGCCGGACATGCCGTCGCCGCCGTCCTTCAGCGGGTTGGTCCGCGACGAACCCAGGATCGTCCCGCCGCGCGGCAGGATGCCCCGGACCGCCTGGACATCAAGGGGAACCGTGTCCCCCTCCAGCGGCCCGCGCCAGCCGTCGCGGAACCCGACGAACTCGAACCCGTACTCCTGGACGCCCTTGCGGACGACGGCACGGATAACTGCATTCAGGCCGGGGCAGTCTCCGCCTCCGGTCAATACTCCCACTCGCATAGGGCAAGACTAGTGGCCATGAGTGTCCTCGCGATTGACGCTGGAACAACAGGTGTGACCGCAATGGTGGTCCGGCCGGACGGAACCGTGGCTGGACGCGGTTATCAGGAGTTCCGCCAGTTCTATCCGGAGCCTGGCTGGGTCGAGCATCTGCCCGAGGGGATCTGGCAGGCGGTCCTGGGTGCCTGCCAGATGGCTGCCGAACGAGCCGGCCCCAGTGAGATCACCACTATCGGGATAACCAACCAACGCGAAACCGCGGTGATCTGGGATCGCGCGACGCTGACCGCGCCGCGGCGGGCCATCGTCTGGCAGGACCGGCGCAGCGCTGAGCTGTGCCAGCGGCTGCGCGAGGCCGGGCACGAGCCGCGGATCACCGAGCTGACCGGGCTACGGCTCGATCCCTACTTCACCGGCACCAAGCTGACCTGGCTGGCCGGGAACGAACCGGACTTGTGGGCCGGCGTGCAGGACGGCTCGCTGGCGGCCGGCACCGTGGACTCCTACCTGATCGCGCGGATGACCGGCGGGCGCCGGCACGTGACCGACGCCTCCAACGCGTCGCGGACGCTACTGTTCGACATCAAGAACGGACAGTGGTCGGCGGAGCTGTGCGAGCTGCTGCGGGTGCCGCCGCCGGCGCTGCCCGAGGTGGTGCCATCCTGGGGGATCGCCGGGTGGACCGACCCGGCCGCGTTCCTCGGGCTGTCGGTGCCGGTGGCCGGCATCGCCGGGGACCAGCAGGCGGCGCTGTTCGGCCAGGCCTGCTTCGCCGAGGGGGACACCAAGTGCACCTACGGGACCGGATCGTTCGTCCTGGTCAACACCGGCGCGGCGGCGCCGGACCCAGGGTCGTCGCTGCTCGGCACGGTGGCCTGGATGGACCCTGCCGGGGCGCTGACCTACGCGCTGGAGGGGTCGGTGTTCGTCACCGGCGCGGCCGTGCAGTGGCTGCGCGACGGGCTCGGCCTGCTGGACAACGCGGCGCAGAGCGAGGCGCTGGCCGGTTCGGTGCCGGACAGCGGCGGCGTCGTGTTCGTGCCGGCGCTGACCGGCCTGGGCGCGCCGGACTGGGATCCGGGCGCCCGCGGGGCGATCTTCGGCATCACCCGGGGGACCACCAGGGCGCACCTGGTCCGGGCCACGCTGGAGGCGATCGCGTTCGAGGTACGGGACGTCTGCGAGGTCATGGCCGGTGCTGTGCCGGGCGGGCTGCGGGTGCTCAAGGTGGATGGCGGGGCGAGCGGGAACAACCTGCTCATGCAGCTGCAGGCCGACCAGCTCGGGCTGGCCGTGGAACGCCCGGTGGTCGCGGAGACCACCGCGCTGGGCGCCGCCTTCCTGGCCGGGCTGGCGACCGGGGTCTGGGCCTCGCAGCCGGAGCTGGCCGGGATCTGGCGGCTCGACCGCAGGTTCGCGGCCGGCCAGCGGGACGATAGTGGCTATGCGCGGTGGCGGACGGCGGTCTCGCGTAGCAAGAGGTGGACGGAATCCGTCAAAGAATCTATTGATCTTTAAATTGAGAGGCCTGGCGCTCCGGCGAATCCCCGGCCTTGCGGGAACGGCGCAGGCGGCCTGCTCCATTGCCCTTCACCGCCGCCTTGGCGTCGGCGGCGTAGACGTCCACGTACTCCTGGCCGGCCAGCTCCATCAGGGCGTACATGATCTCGTCGGTGACCGCGCGGAGCACCAGCCGGTCGGACTCCATGCCGTAGTAGCGGGAGAAGTCGAGCGGCTTGCCGAACCGGGCGCCCGGGCGGAAGCGGAGCCTCGGCACGATCGTGCCGGGCGGCTGCAGCTCGAAGGTGTTCACCATGGCGCACGGGATCACCGGGGCGCGGGCCTCCAGGGCGAGCCTGGCCACGCCGGTCTTGCCACGGTAAAGCCTGCCGTCGGGGGTGCGGGTGCCCTCCGGGTAGATGCCCAGCAGGTTGCCCTCGGCGAGCACGCGCAGCCCCGTGCGCAGGGCCCGCTCGCTCGCCTCGCCGCCGGAGCGGTCCACCGGGATCTGGCCGACGCCACGGAAGAAAGCCTTGCTGACCAGGCCCTTCAGGCCGCGGCCTGTGAAGTACTCGGCCTTGGCCAGGTAGACGACCTTGCGCGGGAGCAGCAGCGGGCCGAAGAAGTGATCGGAAAACGACAGGTGGTTGCTGGCCAGGATCGCCGGCCCCTCGCGCGGGACGTTGGCGGTCCCCTCGGCCCAGGGCCGGAACACGACCCGCAGCACAGGGTAGAGAATCGCCTTTACCACCCAGTAGAACACGCCCATATATTCGCACGTGACTGAGGAAAACGGCACAACACACGCAACGGAGGATGTCCGATGCCGGTACTGCCTGGTGCTGAGGCGTTCGAGCACGACGGAGGACGGGTCGGCGCGCTGCTGTGCCACGGTTTCACCGGGTCGCCGCAATCACTGCGGCCGTGGGCCGAGTTCCTGGCCGCGGCGGGGCTGACCGTGTCCCTGCCCAGGCTGCCCGGGCACGGGACGACCTGGCAGGAGATGAACCGGACCCGGTCGGAAGACTGGTACGCCGAGGCCGCCCGGGCGTTCGAGGAACTGCGCGGGAAGACCGACGAGATCTTCGTGATGGGGCTGTCCATGGGCGGCTGCATCGCGCTGCGCATCGCCGAACTGCGGCCCGGCGCGGTTCGCGGCGTGGTGGTGGTCAACCCCTCGCTCACCGCGGACACCAAGCTGTTCCTGCTTGCGCCGGTGCTGAAGCTGTTCCCCGGCTCGCTGAAGGGGATCGGCAGCGACATCAAGAAGCCAGGCATCGCCGAGGTCGCCTACGGCCGGGTGCCGGTGCGGGCAGCCGCCACGCTGCCCCGGCTCTGGGGACCGACGCGAGCAGGCCTTGGCCAGCTCAGCGTGCCCGTGCTGGCCTACCGCAGCACCGTGGACCACGTGGTCGGCCCGGTCAGCCTGCAACTGCTGCGGGCGGCGGTCCCGGCGGACCGGCTGACGATACGGGATTGCGCAAACAGCTATCACGTGGCCACCCTGGACAACGACGCGGCGGCAATATTCTCGGGCAGCCTGGAGTTCGTACGAGCGAACAGCGCCGTGCCGTAGGGCATGGTTCCGGCAAGACAAGCACCGTAGGGCGTGGTTCCGGCAAGACAAGCACCGTAGGGCGTGGTTCCGGCAAGACAAGCAGCGTCAGGCGTGGTTCCGGCAAGACAAGCTCTGAAACAGGGGTGAGCGCGGCAGTCGTGACCGATGGCAACAGCGAAGAAGTAGCCCGCGGCGGCAACGAGGAAGAGGCCGCGTGGCTCGACCTGGTCGGGCGCTTCGACGCCCCGGCCAGCTTCTCCGACTCCGCACCACCCTGGCCGGAGCGGGAGGACCTCGGCGGGGACCGTCCGGCGGAGGGTGGCCCGGCTGGCGGCGGTCCGGCTGACGGCGGTCCGGCCGGCCGGGAACCGTCGGCGCCTGGTGGCCTGGGGCCTGGGTCGATCGTGATCTGGCGGTCGGACTCGGCCGGGAATGGTCACGGTCTCACCGGCGGCCACGAGACGGCGGGCGTTCCAGCCGGGCAGGACCCACCCGCTGGGCAGGGCCCATCCGCCGGGCATGGGCCGCCCGGTGGGCAGGGGCCGGGAGTTCCGGGCAGGCCCGGGTCGTTGAGCCCGTCAAGTTCGTCCGCGCTCGATGATGACGACGACGAGGAACACTACGTCCCGCCGCCACCACCGCCGCTGCCGAGGCTGGCCCCCGTCGCCAAGGGCGCCTGGCTGGGGCTGTTCGGCGGTCCCGCCTACCTGGTGGTGGCGACACTGGCCGGGTGGTCGATCTCCGGGCTGTGGCTGTTCATCGCGATCGGCGCGTTCATCGCCGGGTTCACCATCCTGATCCTGCACCTGGGCGACCGGGATTCCGGCTCGGACTCCGGCGACGACGGCGCCGTGGTCTGACCCCGGCCGGCGCAGCCTGGGCGGTCAGCCGAACCTGGGCAGTCAGCCGAGCCCGGGCGGTCAG
>Ga0209166_10003732_pt1 | contig 10853 bp, 9 predicted proteins | sample Coa_R1_3_FD_187151 | JGI IMG/M metagenome (GOLD analysis project Ga0209166, IMG submission 187151) | Surface soil microbial communities from Centralia Pennsylvania, which are recovering from an underground coalmine fire - Coalmine... | ecosystem: Environmental > Terrestrial > Soil > Unclassified... | reverse complement strand
TCGAAACTGGCATAAAGTTGGGCCTGAGAGTTGGGTGAAACAAAAGTTATACTATCGCACGGCCTCTTTAAAATAATACCGGTTCTTCTCCATCAGTATTCAATATCCACCGACGGTGAACCGATCACTGCATGGCTTGCTCCACCGGCGTCGCAACTCTTCCTGTTTCCACGGGTTAATCTCGTGTACACGGCTTTAGTCACTGGGGATGCCCAACATGGACGCTCCACTCAATTCAGGAGAATGAAGAGATGAGAAGACGCGCGCTTAAGCTCATGAGTGTAGTCATGGTGTTGATGGCAGCCCTGTTTACACCGCAACGAGCAGCCGCAGATGATGATGATCCACCCACGCGTGTCGCACGCCTGGGCTACACCCATGGCCCTATTTCCTTTGAGCCGGCCGGGACCGATGACTGGGTTTCCGCGGTTGTGAATCGCCCGGTGACCACCGGCGACAAACTGTGGTCCGATAACGGCGGGCGCGCTGAGTTGCACATCGGCTCCGCCTCCATTCGCCTGGCCGCCAACACCGGCTTCTCATTTCTAAATCTGACCGACAAGATCACTCAGCTCCGCCTCACTCAGGGCACGCTCAGAATTCGCGTGAAGCGCCTCGATCAGTATGAAACATTTGAAGTTGATACACCCAATCTGGCGTTCTCCGTGCTTCGGCCGGGCATCTACAGAATCAACGTCAACGAAGGCGGGGACACGACCGTCATCAGGATACGAGGTGGCGAAGGAGAGGTGACCGGCGGCGGCTCGGCCTACACCATCCATGCCCAGCAGGTGGGGACCTTCACCGGTACAGACCAACTGCAGGCCGACCTTGATAGCTACGGAGGCGACGATGATGACTTCGACAGCTGGTGCGCAGACCGCGATCGCCACGAAGACCGCTCCGTTTCTTCCCGCTATGTTTCCACAGATGTAATCGGCTATGAAGATCTCGATGACTACGGCGGTTGGCGGCCGGTGTCAGGATACGGCACGGTATGGTTTCCCCACACCACGATCATCGGATGGGCGCCGTACCACTACGGTCATTGGGCCTATGTCTATCCCTGGGGCTACACCTGGGTCGATGACGCGCCTTGGGGCTTTGCGCCATTTCATTACGGTCGCTGGATCAACGTGGATGGAGTTTGGGGTTGGGTGCCTGCGCCCCCTCCCGCTCCCGGCGTAGTCTACGTCCGTCCGGTATATGCGCCGGCGTTGGTAGCGTGGGTTGGCGGTCCGCACTTCGGTATCGGAATCAGCGTTGGTGGCGGCTTCGCTGCAGGCGCCAATGTTGGATGGTTCCCCTTAGGGCCGCGGGAAGTCTACGTTCCGTCCTATCCGGTCAGCCGGACGTACGTAAACAATGTGAACGTCTCCAATACCAATGTCACCAACACCGTAGTCAACAACTACTACAACACCACCGTCATCAACAACAACACCAGCATCACCAACAACAACGTCACGGTGAACAATCAAAAATACATCAATCAGAGCGTGCCCGGCGCTGTTACTGCGACCACGCCCCAGGCATTTACCTCCGCGCAATCGGTCTCCAAAAACGTCGTTCCAGTCAATCAGAAAGAAGTTGCCAGCGCGCCCGTGATCGCTGCGACTCCTGCGGTCGCTCCTGCGAAGCAGGCCGTTCTCGGGTCGGGCACGGCTGCGGCTGCCAAACCGCCCGCAGCTCTGCAAAACCGCGCCGTAGTGGCCAAAGCTACACCCCCTCCTGCCCCCGTGCCGTTTGCCAGGCAGCAACAGGCAATCCAGGCCAATGGCGGCAGGCCGCCGGCCATCTCCCAGATGCAGAAGGTTCAGCCTCAGACCGCGCAAGCCGCAAGAGCCAATGTCAAAATCGCTCCTCCGGCCAAACCGGCTGCGCCCTTGAATGTGCCAGCGAATAAACCCGGTCAGCCACCGGTCAATGCCGGTAACAAACCGGGAGCATCCAGCAGCGAAGCTTCGGGGAACAAGCCGGTCAACGCACCAGCGAATAGTGGCAATCAGAAGACTTACAATGACCGTCCGCCTTCAGCCCGTCCGCTTGGCGCTGGCAACAACTCCAGCGCCGCCGTCAACCCTCAGCTTGACCAGAAACACCAACAGGAACTTGAGCAACTGCGTCTTAAGCATGATCAGGAACGCCAGAAGGTCGAGCAGCAACAGCAACAGGAGCGGAAACAACTGGCGCAGAAGGCTGCCGACGAGCAGCGGCAGCAGCAAATTAATCAAAAGCACCAGCAGCAACTTGAAGAGTTAGAGAAGAAGCATCAGGCTGAGGAGCAGAAATTGCAACAACAACAGCAAGCAGAACGTCAAAAGCAGCAAAAACAGTCTGGCCCTGCAAAATCTTCCAAGGAGGAGCGTCCCGCCCACGACAAGCCCTGAGTTAATTGCCGTCCTGATTGTCTTCCAATTTTTACGGGCATTTAACTTGACTTTCGCTTTTTGTTCGTTTAGATTCCGCCCTATGGCGGCTGTTTGCCCCATCATTAAAAAAATTTTGGAGGATCTAAATGTCATTGAGCGAAGCCCTGTTGCCTGAATTCGATCAGGAAATGGCCAACACTCGCAAGACTCTCGAACGCGTTCCGGACGGCAAGTTTTCATGGAAACCTCACGAGAAATCCGGCACTATGGGCTGGCTCGCAGGGCACTTGGCCAGCATCCCTTCATGGACCACCGTCACCATCAACCAAGATTCTTTAGATCTCGCTCCGCAGGGTAAGCCAGCACAGCCGCCCCCAACCCCGACGTCGGCCAAGGAGCTTTTAGAGACGTTCGACAAATGCGTCGCGGAAGGGCGCGCTGCACTGGTTGGGGCGACTGATGCCCATCTTTTCAAATTCTGGTCGCTCCTGAATAACGGCAACACCATACTGACCATGCCGCGCATCGACTGCCTGCGGACCTGGGTGATGAACCACATGATTCATCATCGCGCCCAACTCGGCGTCTATCTGCGGCTGAATAATATTGCGGTGCCGGCCATTTATGGTCCTTCCGCCGATGAAGGCAACATGTAACCGGCATCTCATCTCTTCGTATAATGAACGGCGATGGCAAAGACGAGCCGTAGTCTAAATCCTCTTGGTCTAAGCCCGAAAACCCTGCGCCAGCAAGTCGGCCAGCTTCTCATCATGGGCGTGAGCGGCCATGCCTTGGATGACAAGCTGCGCAACACGCTCACATCACTCCAGCCCGGCGGCGTGATCCTGTTTGCGCGCAACGTCGAGTCTCCCGTGCAGACCTGGGAGCTGTTGCGTACCTGCCGGGCCACAGCTCCGCACCCCATGTTTCTATGTGTAGACATGGAGGGCGGCACCGTGGATCGCCTGAAGAAGGTGATTGCGCCGGCGCCCTCGGTGGAAAAGGTCTTTGCCACTAGCATGCCCAAGCTGTTTCGCTTGCACGGCAACATCATCGGGCTGGAAGTGCGTGCTCTGGGCTTTAATACTGACTTCGCCCCGGTACTCGACCTCCGCCTCATGGCTTCGCGCTCTGTGCTCACCTCACGCGCAACGTCGGAGAACCCGCAACAGGTAGTCCACTATGCGGAGGAGTTTCTGCGCGGACTCAAGGCGGCCAAAGTCCTGGGCTGCGGTAAGCATTTTCCGGGATTGGGAGGAGCCAATCTCGACAGTCACAAAGACATGCCCGTCGTAAGAAAGACATGGAAGAAGATGTGGGCCGAGGACCTTGTACCTTATCGGCAACTGCACCGGCGAATCCCCTTTGCCATGGTGGCCCATGCGGCCTATCCCGACGTGACCAAGGACAAATTGCCGGCCTCGCTTTCCAGGAAGTGGATGAAAGGTATTCTGCGCGACAAAATCGGATACCGGGGCATCGTCGTTTCCGACGATCTGGAAATGGGAGGCGTGTTGTCCGCTGGTTCGATTGAGCATGTTGCCGTTGAGACGTTGCGCGCTGGGGCCGATATGTTCCTGGTCTGCCAAAGCCTCGATCCAAATCCGGAACTGCCCTGGCGCGCTTATGAAGCCGTGCTGCGGGAAGCAGAAAAAGACCGGCACTTTGCCATGCACGTCGCCCAGGCTTCTGCACGTATCTTGAAGTTCAAACAACGTTCTGCGGAATTGAAAGATTTCCCACCTGCACCCAAAGCAAGTGCCATCAAGGCTGTCAGGGAACTTGTCCAAGACTTTTCCAACATCGTTGAAGAGATGCAGGAAGGCGCCGTCATGGAGAACCGGGCTTGATCGTTGCCGGGGTCATGAGCGGCACCTCGGCTGATGGCATTGATGTGTCCATTGCCGGCGTATCGGGGCGTCGCTTCGACTTGCGCTTTGAACTGCTGGGACACGAACACTTCTCCTATCCCAAAGCCGTACGCGCGGCAGTGTTCAAGAGCATGAATGCGGAGCACATCGGAGTAGCTGAACTGGCCCGCCTGAATTTTCTGCTGGGCGAGCTGTACGCCGAAGCCATAACGAAGACGCAGCATCGAACAAAGACCGCGAAACTGGAGTTAATAGGCTGCCACGGTCAGACTATTTATCACCAAGGCAATCCCGCTCTTTACCTGGGAAAAAAGATTTCATGTACATGGCAGACCGGCGAAGGCGCGGTGATCGCTGCTCGTCTGAAAACACCGGTAGTCTCCGACTTTCGCCCGGCTGATCTGGCGGCTGGAGGCAAAGGCGCGCCTCTCGTTCCTTTTTTGGATTATGTGGTCTTCCGCGACCGGCGCGTGGGCCGGATTGTCCAGAATATCGGCGGCATCGCCAACCTCACTGCTATTCCCCCAGCCGCCAAGCCAGAACAGGTTATGGCCTTCGACACGGGGCCGGGAAACATGGTCATTGACCAACTTATGCAGCTTCTCTTCAACCGGTCCTACGATCGCGATGGCGAGGTCGCGCGGCGCGGGCGAGTGCTTCAACCCGTCCTTGAAGAGTTTCTGCAGTTTTCGTTTTTCCGCCAGAAGCCCCCAAAAACTGCCGGACGCGAGCAATTCGGAGCAGAGTATGCGAAAATTTTTCTGGGCAAATGTGGTCAGGCGGCCCGTGAAGATGTGATTGCCACCGCGACAGCCCTGACCGCGTACTCCATAGTTGCAGCACTCAAGCGCTTTGTTTCTTCGAAGGGCGAGTTCCGCGACTACATTATTTCGGGGGGAGGCGCCCGCAACCGCACCTTAGTGCGGATGCTGGAAGCAGAAACTGGCAAACTAGGATTGAGGCTCGGCTATACGGATGACTTCAGCATTCCCAGCCAAGCCAAAGAGGCTCTGGCCTTTGCCCTGCTGGCGTACCAAACTTGGCGCCATCAACCGTCGAATGTTCCCTCCGCCACCGGCGCAAGCCACCCTGCTGTGCTGGGCAAGATCTCTTATGCCTAAATCCAAATCCGTTTTCGCGAAGATTGGGAATGTGAGAGTGGGTTTTCATGAACGTGAATTTGCCTTTGCATCCTCCGCGCCCTTTGCGGTAAAGAATTTTTGGGCACAATGGTTTCGTCTCTTCACTGCAGGGCTGATTTTTCTGCTCTGCCTTTCCTGTGGGAAACGTCCCGACACCGACACCAACACCATCGTGGTGATCGTTGAGTCCAGTCCGGTCAACCTTGATCCGCGCGTAGGCACCGATGCGCAATCCGAACTGATTGATGAACTGATCTTCGACTCCCTGGTCCGCAAAGACGAGCACTTCAACGTAAAACCCTCAGTCGCCGAGCGCTGGGACATTCCCGATCCACAGACTTATGTGTTTCACCTGCGGCGAGGTATCCATTTTCACGATGGACGTCCGCTGACTGCCAAAGATGTGAAATGGACCCTGGACACCATGCGCAACGGGACGCTGATCACCCTCAAAGGCGCTACTTACAAGCTGGTAGACAAGGTCGAGGCCACCGACGATTTCACCCTGACGATCCACTTGACGGAGCCTTTTTCGCCGCTTCTCTGGAACCTCACCGACGGGGCTTTTGGGATTGTGCCTTACGGAAGCGACAAAGGCTTTAATCGCAACCCCATCGGATCAGGCCCTTTCAGGCTGGTACGGTCTGTCCCTGATAGCGAGGTCATTTTGGAGCGAAACGATGTGTACTGGGGTGACCACCCACGAATTGAACGCGTGCGCTTCAATGTGGTGCCAGACACCACCACGCGCGCGCTGGAACTGCGCAAGGGCAGCGCCGACGTCGCTATCAACTCCCTCACCCCGGACACCGTCAATATTCTTCAGCACGAAAACAATCTCCAGGTCTTGCGCCATCCGGGAACGTCCCTTGCCTACCTGGCTTTTAATCTCCGCGATCCTATCCTGAAAGACGTAAGGGTGCGCCAGGCATTGGCCTGCGCCATTGATCGGGGGCCCATGCTGCATTATCTTTTCCGAGATTCAGGCCGCTTGGCCGACAGTGTCCTTCCTCCCGAACATTGGGCCTATAACCCTGAGGTTGTTCATTATTCGAATGATCCGGCCAAGGCGAACGCGCTGCTGGACTCTGCTGGCTATCGTCGCGGCCAGGATGGCGTCCGATTCCATCTCACTATGAAGACTTCAACCGAGGAGACCACGCGCCTGATCGCCGCTGTCCTGCAACAGCAACTGCGAGCTGTTGGTGTTGCCTTGGACATCCGCAGCTTTGAGTTTGCCACGTTCTATACCGACGTCCTCAAAGGCGCATTTCAGCTTTATTCTCTGCGTTGGGTAGGCTACAGCAATCAGGACCCCGATATCTTCGAAGACGCCTTTCACTCCGCCAGCTTCCCGCCCAAACGTGCCAATCGGGGACACTACTCCAATCCGGAGGTAGACCGCCTGATCGAAGAGGGCCGCCGGACCGTGGACCAGCAGAAACGCCAGCAGATTTACGCTAAAGTTCAAAGCATACTGGCCCGTGATTTGCCTTACATCAACTTGTGGTACATGGACAACGTCATGGTGCATTCCACCAGAGTGCAGAATCTGCAACTAGGTCCTTCGGCGGACTATAACTTTCTCACCACCGCCGCCCTGGGACATTGAAATTACTTGCATGCAGTCATGATGCAAGATTGCTGCAACTCGTATCGGCGGACTACTCAACGCGCTTTATTTTAGAATCACCCGATGCCAAATTCTGGTCCATTGACAGGAATCCGGGTCATAGACTTCGGACGGTTTATTGCCGGTCCTTATTGCGGCATGTTGTTGGCCGATATGGGCGCCGATGTCATCCGTGTAGACCGGCGACAAGGCAGTGAAGATCGCTATCCAGGACCGGTTACCGAAGGCGGTGAAGGTGGGGCATTCATCTCACTGAATCGCAATAAACGCAGCCTCACCCTCGATACATCTCGTCCTGGTTCAAATGGAATCATCCAGCGCCTGGTGAAGAAAGCCGACGTAGTGCTGGCTAACCTGCCCGTCGGCGTAATGGCCAAGATGGGCCTGGACTACGATTCGCTGCGGGCCATCAGGCCGGATATTATCCTGGCGCGAATCTCTACCTTTGGACCCGATGGGCCGTATGCCAATCGCGTGGGATTCGATACTGTCGTGCAAGCCATGTCTGGGGCCATGAGCCTGACTGGGTTTCCCGGGCCGCCGATTCGTGCCCTGGTCAGCTTTGAAGATTATGGCACCGCGCTGCACACAGCCTTTGGGATCATGGTGGCGCTCTATCATCGCGCGCAAACCGGCCAGGGGCAGGTGGTGGATGGATCGCTGCTGGCCACCGGCGTCACCTTTATGCAGGCCATGCTGGCCGAGCGCCATGTACTGGGTACGCAGCGCCACCAGCGAGGCAATGCCGGCTTCTTACAGCGCCCGCCGACGCCTACCGCGCTCAGGATGGCTGGCTGATTGTCTTAGTAATCGGAGCTGATATGTTTGCCCGCTGGGCGCGTTTGGTGGGGCGCGAGGACTTTATTACCGATCCCCGATTTGCAGATGATCTGCTGCGCGCCGATAACCGTGCGCCGATAACCGATGCCATGAATGCCTGGCTGTCGACACGGACGGTTGCACAGGCCATTGCCGAACTGGAAAAAGCCCGCATTCCTGCCGGGCCAGTGCTCGATCTAGGACAGGTGTTGGATGATCCTCAGGTCAAGGCGCGCGAGCTGCTGCGATATGTCGAATATCCGGGCGCACCCAAGCCAGTTCCGCTGGCCGATACCGCAGTTCGACTCTCTGTCTCGCCCGGAAGCATAAGGCATCGTGCTCCTACTCTGGGAGAACATACCGACGAAGTCTTGAGCGAGCTTGGTTACTCAACCGAGGAGATAGCTGCCCTGCGAGCTGCGGAGGTTGTATAGATGAAACCCAGAGCGGGTTCACCGCAGAGGCCCGGAGATGCAGAGAAGAACAGGACCAACGATAAGGATTAGAAGAGTCTGTGCTTTTGTAAGGATTCAACTCTTTCAAAATTACCCAATTTACAAAATTGCCCAGTTACCCAATTTTCAGATTCTCTTGAATCGCATTTTTTCTCACCGTGCCTGCTTCAGATACAATCAATAGTTTTCTAAATTATGCTGCGTTACTTTACTGCCGGTGAGTCGCACGGAGAGGCCTTGGTGGCTTTTCTCTCAGGGCTTCCGGCTGGCTTGAAGATCGAGCAGCAGTTCATCGATCGCGAGTTGTGGCGCCGCCAGCAGGGGTTTGGCCGCGGCGGACGCATGAAGATCGAGAAGGACACTGCCCATATCCTCTCCGGGGTTCGCCACGGGCAGACGATCGGTTCGCCCATCGCCATCATGTTGGAGAACCGCGACTGGAAGAACTGGCAGGAATCTTTGCCGGTAGAGCCGGGCGATCAGGGGAAGCATAAGAGCGTCGCCTCGCCTCGTCCTGGCCATGCGGACCTTGCCGGAGCATTAAAGTACAACTTTCCCGAAGCGCGATATGTGCTGGAGCGGGCTTCGGCCCGCGAATCCACCTCGCGGGTTGCACTGGGCGCATTGGCCAAACTCTTTTTGCGCGAACTGGGCATTGAGGTTCTCAGCCATGTAATCGCCGTGGGCAAGGCCGCTCTGGGCAATGCTGAGGTGGCGTGGGAGAAGATCCAGGAACTCCACCGCAAGGACGAAGTCTTGCTGAACTGCACCGAACCGGAGGCCGAGCAGCGCATGAAGGCGGAAGTGGATCATGCTTTGCGGACGGGCGACTCCGTGGGCGGGGTCTTTGAGGTGGTGGCCCATAACATTCCTCCGGGCCTTGGCACTTACGCTCAATGGGACGAAAGGCTGGACGGTCTCATCGCCATGGCTGTCATGTCGCTGCAGGCGGTGAAGGGCGTGGAGATCGGTACAGGCGTGGAATCGGCCCTGTCTTTTGGTTCAGCCGTACACGATGAAATCGGCTATTCAACGCAAGAGGACAAGGCGAAGTTCACCGCGTTTACCCGCAAGTCGAATCACGCCGGGGGAATAGAAGGAGGCATCTCTAACGGCCAGGACATCCTGGTTCGTGGCTATCTCAAGCCCATTTCTACCCTGCGGCGTCCGTTAGAGTCGGTGAGCTTTGAGACGCGGGAGCCGGTTAAGGCGGCCTATGAGCGCTCGGATGTGTGCGTGGTTCCGGCTGCGGGTGTCGCCGCCGAAGCTATGGTGGCCCTGACTCTCGCCAAATGCGCCCTGGAGAAGTTTGGCGGTGATTCAATGACCGAGACTCTCCGAAATTTTGAAGGCTACAAAAAACAATTACAAGAGTTCTGACGACCAGAGATGATTTACCCAATTGTTAAATATGGCAATCCGGTGCTGGAAACACCGGCCAAAACCGTGACTGAATTCAACGATGAGCTGCGCAAACTGGCAGACGACATGTTTGAGTCGATGTATCACGCCCACGGCGTAGGGCTGGCAGCGCCGCAGATCGGCATCGGTAAGCGCATCGTGGTGATTGATATCACCTTCAAGGAAGATCCTGTCGCCAAGCTGGTGCTGATCAATCCCGAAATCATCGGCAAAGAGGGCAAGCAGAACAGCGGAGAAGGCTGCTTAAGCCTGCCCGATTTCCGGGAAAATGTCTCGCGCGCCAACGTCGTGACCGTCCGCGCTCAGAATCTGGAAGGCAAATGGTTTGAGCAAACCGGCGAGGGATTGCTGGCCCGCGCCTTTCTGCATGAGACCGACCACCTGAATGGGAAGTTGTTTATCAGCCATATCAGCGCCCTGAAGCGCGACCTGATCAAGCGCAAGATCAAAAAGCTCGTGCGGCTGGGTGAGTGGGAATGAGGCTGGTGTTCTGCGGTACTCCGCAGTTTGCCGTTCCTTCGCTGGAGAGACTTGCCGCCCAACAGTTTGATATCCAAATAGTGGTTACGCAGCCCGATCGCCCTCAAGGTCGGGGCATGCAGCTAACAGCGCCTCCGGTTAAGCAGGCTGCAGCCAAGCTCGGGATTCCGGTGATCCAGCCGGACAAGATCAAGAAAAACGAAGAGTTCCAAAACCAGCTTCTGGACATCGCGCCGGATGCCATCATCGTGGTGGGATATGGGCGAATCATCCCGTCCTGGATGCTACAACTCCCTCCCTATGGCAACATCAATGTCCACGCCTCTTTGCTGCCCAAGTATCGCGGCGCGGCCCCCATTCAATGGGCCATCGCGCGCGGCGAGACCGTGACCGGCGTGACCACTATGCGCATCGATGAAGGTCTTGATACCGGCGACATGCTGCTGAAGCGTGAAATGGAAATCCGACCTGACGACACTGCAGCCACTCTCTCACCTCGGCTCGCAGAGATGGGCGCAGAGCTTCTCGTTGAAACACTGCACGGCCTCGAACAAGAAAAGATCACTGCCACCCCCCAGGATCATGCTCAGGCCACGCTCGCGCCGATCCTGAAAAAAGAAGACGGCCTGATTGATTTCCAATGGACTGCAAAAGAAATT
>Ga0209166_10003729_pt1 | contig 10865 bp, 8 predicted proteins | sample Coa_R1_3_FD_187151 | JGI IMG/M metagenome (GOLD analysis project Ga0209166, IMG submission 187151) | Surface soil microbial communities from Centralia Pennsylvania, which are recovering from an underground coalmine fire - Coalmine... | ecosystem: Environmental > Terrestrial > Soil > Unclassified... | reverse complement strand
TCGGCGTAGTCCTTGCGCAGTTTTTCGATGTCGCCGATCTGCCAGGCGCCCAGCATTTCCGAAATGGTATAGTCGATCTGCTGCTCATCGCCCATGGGAATGATGTGCGCGTTGTCCGCGGATTGCGCCGCATTTTTCTTTTTTTTGTTCTTCTCCTGCGCGGAAACCGCCGAACCGCAAGCCAGAAAAAGAGCCATTCCCAGAAAGAGCGCGACGGCCGATTGGATCGTGCGACCGGCAAAATGAGCCAAAAAATAATTCTTCATGCGTGTGCAACCCCCGGTGAAAGAGGATAGCACGTGGAATTGGGCGGAGAAGGAGTGTGTCCAGTTGATGTACCCAGAATCGATTGGCCGGATGTGGCCAAAAGTGGCCGACCGGTGTCCTGATCAGTTTTGCGGCGCAGCGCTGATCAGGTTGACGAATAGGCGGTAGGCTCCCGGGACACCTTCGGGAATCTGGCGGAAGAATGCGATACCCGTGTAGATGTAAATGCCTTTGCCATAGTGCGCGTAGACCAGCGCGCCGTTGAGATCGGGCTCGCCGGGATCGTTCATGGCCAAGAGCGGCGTGTATTTCGAATCAAACTGAGTCCAATAGTAGAGGCCGCGCTCCTGCACCCAGCCCCTGAAGTCATCCTGAGTGATTTTGTTGGGGCGGTTCAAGAGAGGATCGTCCGGCTTAAGAAATTTGACGGGAGAATTTTCATCGGTGATGCGCGGGAGGTGTCCCTGCTCGTTCAGGATTTTCGCGGGGTAGGGAGCGTATTGTTGCTTGTTCCAGGCAAAATCGCGGTTGTACTGCACGACGAGAGTGCCGCCCTTCGAGACGTAGTCCAGCAGACGCTGGTTGGCCCCGGCCAGTTCGGGACGAAGCTCGTAGGCGCGCACGCCCACGATGATGGCGTTGAATTTTGAGAGATCGCCGAAGGCCAGAGCCTGTGCATCCAGAGTTTCGACTTGGATCCCCAGCATGCGGAGCGCCTGGGGGATGGGCTCGCCCTCCGCGGTAATGTAGCCGACGCGAAGATTTTCTGGAATGTTGATGGCCAGCGCGTGCACGAGGCATTGCGAGGGCTCGCTCCACAGCTGCGTTGGCAAGGAAGGCAGGGGCTCGAGCGAGGTGGAGAATTTTTCGTCCCCGCGTTTCGCGTACGCGGTGATCGCATAATTTCCGGGAGCCAGGCCGTTTGGCGCGGTTACCGTCAATTTCGCGTAACGGTCGCCGGAGCCGTCTATGGAAACCTGCTCGGGAGCGCTGGCGGAAAAGCCGCGCGGCAAATCGAGGCCAATAGTGAGCTTAGCCGGTTGCGTGGCGTAGGAATGCACGCGGAGTAGCACGTCAAATGGTTTTTCTTGTTTTCCATGGATGGCGATGGCCTCTTTAGGCTCCACCACGAGCGTATAGGCCGGCACGATGCGCAGCGGGACACGGTCCAGGCGGGTGGAGTTTGCCGCGATGTGTGTAACGGGAAGTTCCGTCTTGAATTGGTAGCCATCGATCGAGACGTCTTGCTCGACGCGGAGAAGAGGAGGAGGTTCCGGCAGAAGTTTTTCCCATGCTGTAAGGGGAGGCGCAGGCTGCGCGACTGCCACAGTGAATTGGTATCCCTTTTCCGCGTCGCCTTCGCTCTTGTTTTCCTTGAACTCCTGCGGAAGATTCAGGCGCAGAGCCCCCAGTTCGCAGCCGTCCTCTTTGCGGCAGTGCGCTTCCGCGTGAACGCCAAAGGATTCGCCAACCACGAGCATTTCGCGGTCCGCGTCGGCCTTCAGTTCGAGTCCGGCGGCCAGCGTAAGGGCGCGGTCGAGGCGCTGTTTCGTCTCTCGGAGATCGAAGGCCTGGTCGGATGGGTAGCCTGCGAAACCGTTAGCGGAGCCGGGTGGCGAAATGGAAGCGAGAAGAGTTGCAGCCCCTGCAAGTTGCGCCATGGCATTTTTCCAGTCGAGGTTGAGCGCAGACTTCCGCGCGGCCATTATTTTTTCATCCACCTTGGCTGCGCCCATGACTTTGCAGCCTTTCGTTTTGCCCTGGCCACATAAAATTTGAGCGGCGGAACTTGCCCACTGCTCCAGGCTCACCGCCAGGCTCGAAGCATCAAGCTTGCCGCCATTTCCCTGGATCAGAACCACTGGCCGGCGTAGAAAAGGTGAGCCGATGAAATTTGTAATGCCCTGCGAACGATGGTTGGCAAAGGCATCGAGTCCAATTTCGCGCCAAGATTTGCCCCAAAGGGCCGAGATTTCATCCACGGGAAGGGTCAGGCCGTTCGATCCCGCGGTTGCGCCGCCGCGTTCCGTACCGAGAAGCTGCACGGGATTCGAAGAGCCGCCCCATGCACGAAGACCTTCGCGAATCTGCTCGGGGAATGCCTTGGGATCGGCCGCCTGTTCGACGGCAATCGGGGTCCACAATCCAGATGTCTGGTGATGTCCATGGCCGCCGTGCACTCCGCCCCAGCCGTTGATGACGATGTTCGGGCGGAACGTGCGGATCACGCGAACCATTTCTCCAAGGACGGGCTGCCCCCAGACTCTTTCCGTTTCCTCAGGAGTTTTGGAGAATCCGAAATCAGGCGCGTTTGCAAAAAAGAGCTTCACGCCATAGCCGCGCGTAGCCGCAAGCAATTCCTGCGTACGGATCAAACCAAGTTGAGGCGCTTGCTCCGGCCCAAGATCGTTCTGCCCGCCTTCGCCGCGCGTGAGCGTCAACAACGCCACATCGGCATGGAGTCCGCGCGCCAGGTAAGTGAGTAAGGTCGCGGATTCGTCGTCGGGGTGCGCGGTGATATAGAGGATGCGCGTGGTGATGCGAGCGCTGTCAATGGCTTCCATCGTTTCCGGAAGGCCGGGGCCGGTTCCGGGGGCGGGAGCAAATTGTGGCGAGGCCGGTTGTGCCGAAAGGGACCCCAGCAGAATTGCAAAAAGGAATGATCCGACTAACCTTTGGAGTAGAAGATTCACGCAGCCTCCGCTTCTTTCACCCTTCGATGGGCGCTTTTGCAAACGGCCATTGTCTCATTTCGCGCGCCCGAATGAGAAATGCAAGTGCTCCGAGCGCGATTTCCGCCAGCCCCCATTTTCTCGCGGGGCCCGTTTGCCAGAAAAGCCAGGCCCAGCCGAACATGGTCAGCACCGCGGGTAGGGGATAGAGCCACATTTTGAATGGAAGTCGCGCCGATCCCCAGCGCCGCCGCAACAGTATCACTCCCACGGCTTGACCGATGAACTGAACCAGCAGGCGCATCGCCAGAATGCCGGCGATGGCCGTTTCGAGTTTCAACGTCACGCTGAATAGGAAGGCCAGTCCGCCGAGAACGAGCAAAGAAACGTACGGAAAATGTTTGGTCGGGTGCAGGCGTCCAAATATCGGAAAGAAATTCCCATCCAGCGCAGCGGAGTAAGGAACGCGCGAATATCCCAGCAGAACGGAGAAGACGGAGGCGAGCGCGATCCACAGCACCATCCACGTTGCCGCTTGCGCGGCGTGCGGGCCGTAAAGTCTCTCGACAAACGTGCTGACAATAAATTTGGAGTTCTGCGCCTCGCGCCATGGCACAACTCCCAGGATGCTCGTCTGCATGGCCAGATAGAGCAAGGTGATTCCGAAGATAGAGAGAAAAATTCCGCGCGGGATATTTCGTTCTGGATTGCGGATTTCTCCACCAAGGTGGCAAATGTTGTAGTAGCCCCAATAGCTGTAGACCGTGTTCACCATCGCCGAGCCCAGGCCCGCGAACCACACCCAGGAAAGTGAAAATGCGCCAGGAGGAAAATCAAACGCCATTTTTGCGTTGAAGTGGCTCGCGCCTCCCCAGATCAGCCAGAGCAGAGTCCCGACCACTCCGGTCCAAAGCAAAACCGAGATTTTTCCAATCGTGGTGATGCGCCGGTAAAGTAAGACCACAAGGAACAGAACCAGGCCGCCGGAAACAGCTTTTGCCTGCAGCGTCGAGAGCGGGTGGAGGTATCCGGCATAGCGAGCAAATCCGATGGAAGCGGAGGCGATGGAGAGCGGCGCTTGAACAAAGGTCTGCCATACGAAGAGAAAGGACATCAGCCGGCCCCAGCGCCCGGGCCCGTAGGCTTCGCGTAGAAAAACGTACGTTCCGCCGGCCCGCGGCATGGCTGCGCCGAGCTCCGACCATACGAAGGCATCGAGGGTAGCCAGCGCGGCTCCCGCCACCCACGCGATCAACGCCTGCGGCCCGCCCATCGCCTTGATCACCAGCGAGGTGACGACGAAAGGGCCGATGCCCACGATTTCAATCATGTTAAGCGCGACAGCCTCTTTCAGGCCCAGGCCGCGCTCCAGGCCGGAAGGCTGCTCTATGGGCAGGCTCCCGGTTTTGCCGGTAGTCGCATTCTCAGGTGTCGTCGGCACGCCGCCGAGAATAGCAAAAGAGACGCGCGGCGGCTAACGCGCAATCTTTCACACCCTTCCAGAATTTCCATTCCCCGCTGCCGCCATTTCGATTTGCAACTTGAGTCGAACTGATTAAACTCTTCCGCAGGGGGTCCTGCCCGCCTTTCAATGACTGACCCTGGCTTTCTCGGACATGCAGCGAGTGGCGGCATGAACCTGATTCTTGCCCCTCCAAGAGGCGCGTTACTGTTCTGCGTAATGTCGTTGGCCGCGTCCTGCTTCGCTGCGGAGACGCGCGCTCAGGAATTGAAGCTGCCGCAAGAAGCTTCCCAGGCGATCGATCACATCTACTCGTTCGAAACGGATGTGGCCATCGCTGATGCACGGCGCCTGCAAAGAGAACAACCTGACCACCCCTTGGGTTACTTGCTGGAAGCGGAGGCCTTGTGGTGGAAAATCTGGTGTACCTCGGCGGAATTCAAGTACGGGATGACCGACGCGCGGCGCCGGCGAAAGCTTGCGGCCGATCAACACTACGTGGATCTGGCAGCCAAGGCCTCGTCGATTGCCATGGCGCAGCTCAAGGATCGCGAAACCGCTGAAATGCAATTTTACGCGGGAATGGGTGATGCGTTCGTCGCACGGCTCTACGGACTGCGCGGCGAAAATCGCGCTACGGCCCGCTCCGGGGTCCGCGCCCGCGCGCATTTTCTCCGCGCGATCAAGCTCGATCCGAACCTCACGGACGCCGAGTTTGGACTCGGTCTCTACAATTATTACGTTGACACCCTCAGCGCGATCGCCAAGCTCGTGGGGTTCTTCATGGGCCTTCCAAGCGGCAACAAACGCGAAGGCATCCACCAACTGGAAGACGACATTGCGAAAGGCGTTCTTACGCCCTCCGCGGCTCGGTTTTATTTGGCACAAAATCTTCACCGGTACGATCAGCAGTATGAAAAAGCGCTCGGCATCATCGGTCCCTTGGTTGAAAAATATCCATCTAATCCTCTCTTTCAACTGGCCCGTGGCGACCTGTATGCCAAATTGGGACGCAAGGAGCAGGCCCTCGCTTGCTACCGAGCCGCCGCAGCCCTTCGCATTCAAGATGCCGAGTGCCGCACTCGTATTCAAGAGCTCGTAACAGCGTCATTGGCCGCCCAAGGCATTGCGAATACTCCCGGGACCCCCTGAAAATGTACGGGTTGCCGCGCCTCCCGGCCCCCGGCGGGCGAGAATTGCTCATTGACCTATCTTCGGGGAGAATGGTAAGCATGTAGGGTTGACCAGTCCCGTGGATTCAGGGCCGGCGGAGGTTGCGGAACGCCGGGCGGGCTGGACAAGGTTTGCGTGGCTCCGGTTGGACCGGGGTCAACGCGCCGCGCGAATTGCGCATCTCACCCCAAAAGCACACTGGCACCGGGGGTTCCCCGCCGTTTGACCAGACAGGTTGATTCCGGTCCAGCCGGGGTAACCAGTGACGATGAAGGAGTCTCGATGAAGCGGTCTTGGACAGCATTGGCTGTCGCGTGTGCGGCGATTCTCGCTGCTGCAGGTTGCAACGATTACGGCAACACCTTTCAGGCCAACACTGGCGCATTTTTGCAGTTTGTTTCGCCTTCCAACGTGAGCGCCGGCGGGCCGGACATGACAATCACATTGACGGGCCAAGGCTTTGTAGCGCAGACCATCGTCACCTGGAATCAGCAAAATCTAAAGACATGCATCGTGACGACTACCGCGGCGAACGTATGCGCCCCGGCGAATGATACGGGAAACGTTGTTTCCGTGACTGCGGTGGTCCCGGCCGCGCTCACCGCCAAGGCGGGCACCTATTTCGTCCAGACCCTTCAGCCTCACTCCGGCGCGGGGACCAACGGACTCTCCAATCCGATAGATTTCGAAGTTTTTCCTCCTCCCAATCCCACTCCCACGGTTACGAGCATCACTCCCAGCAGCGCCCCTGCGGGAAGTGCGGCGCAGACCCTAACCATCACAGGCACAAATTTTCTTCTGACGTCGGATCCTTCGGGTGGTTCTCAGGTGCGCTGGAATACGGCGAGCCAAACAAATCTTTCGGTAACAAACATCACTTCGACACAAATCCAAGCGACAGTGCCCGCGACGCTGCTCGCCAATGCGGGTAGCGCCACCGTGACCGTTTACAATCCACCCGCGCCAAAGTTGCCTTCACCACCGTGCGAGGTTAACTGCAGCGGTTTCGGAGGCGGGGGCACAAGCAACGGGACTTCGTTCACGATCACCACCCCGGGAGCAGCGGCCGCCAAAGTCGGCGCCACCACGGTGCAAGAAGAGACGCCCGCGGTCAGCCAGGACGGCCGTTACGTCTCGTTCACGGCTTCGCAGAACGGTCACACGCAGATTTTCGCCCGCGATACTTGCCTTGGCGCGGACTCCTCTTGCCAGCCGCGCACCGTTCTGATTTCTTCCGCGCTCGATGGCACCGCCGCCGGGGACGACAGTCATTCCCCCTCGATCAGTTCCGATGGACGCTACGTGGCGTTCAGCTCCGCAGCGGCAAATCTTGTTTCGGACGCGAGCACGGGCCGCCAGGTCTATCTCCGCGATACCTGCTTTGGTGCAAGTGCTGCTTGTACTCCATCGACTCAACTGATCTCGACGGATCCCAACGGAACCCTCGTTGGCACGGAAAGCATCCTGCCGTCCATCAGCGCTTCGGGCAGGTTTGTCGCGTTCTTGGCAGTGACTCAAAGCCAGGCGGCCAGCGCCTCCGCAATGGTGAACAAATCCGGGACGAGCACGCCCAACAGCGGCTACCGGCAGATTTATGTTCGCGATACTTGTCTCGGCACGTCGAACTGCACGCCCAAGACGATGCGCATTTCGCTGCAACCCGGCGACGCCTCAGGAACCGGCGCCACCCAGCCTGCGGGTCCTGCCATCAGCGGGAGCGCCGGTCACGTCGCGCTTGCAGGCGGGAGCATGGCGACTTTTTTCACCCACTCCGTCGCGGTCGACGACGGCGTTTTTCTGGCCATCACGAAAAATCAGCAGTAAGCTCGGACAAAATCCCGCTCTTGAGTTGCGGCGGCGCGCACCAGGGAAGCGGCGCGGATTTGCCTTAAACGTGCCTCGTCCTGCGCTCACGGAACATCTACGCCAGAGACATGCTTCAGTTGAAGCGCACCTTGATATCGGGACGCTTGTCGAGGTGCACGGAATCCACAAAGCGAACTTGCCGGTCGTCCAGCGTCAGAATCATCGAGGAAGTGCGCACGCCTTCCCCAAAAAATCGCACACCTTTCAAAATGTTTCCGTCCGTTACTCCGGTGCACGCAAATATCATTTTCTTGCCCGGCGCCAGGTCCTCCGTGTCGTAAACCCGCTTGGGATCCTTCACACCCATTTTTTCCAGACGAATCTGATCTTCCGGCTTGCTAATGACCAGCCGGGCCAGAATCTGCCCGTTCAGGCAGCGCAGCGCCGCCGCAGTCAGCACACCTTCCGGCGCGCCGCCCGTGCCCATCACGGCATGCACCCCTGTTCCCACAACCGCCGCGGAAATTCCCGCTGATAGGTCGCCATCTCCGATCAAGCGGATACGTGCGCCGGCTTTGCGAATTTCCTCGATGAGCTTTTCGTGGCGCGGCCGGTCCAGCACGATGATCACGAGATCTTCCACATCGCGGTCCAACCGTTTGGCGATCGACTTCAAATTATCCGTAACCGGAGCATCCAAATCGACCGCGCCTTTGCACGACGGCCCTACGACGATTTTTTCCATGTACAAGTCGGGCGCGTGCAGCAGGCCCCCGCGCTCGCTTGCAGCCAGGACCGCGATCGAATTGGGAGCCCCCATCGCGCAGAGGTTTGTGCCCTCCAGCGGATCGACGGCAATATCGACCTCCGGAAATAGCGCCTTGGGCGCGTGCGTCGCCAGCCCGACCTTTTCTCCGATGTACAGCATGGGTGCTTCGTCGCGCTCGCCCTCGCCGATCACGATGGTGCCGTCCATCTGCACCGCGTCCATCGTTTTGCGCATCGCCTCCACAGCTACTTCGTCGGCCTTGTGCCGGTCGCCGAAACCCATGGTCCGCGCCGCGGCAACCGCGCCATTTTCGACCACGCGCAGGAATTCCAGGCTAAGTTGTTCTTCCATAGACATGCGCTCCTCCGCGGACGCCAAATGACCAGGTTAGTTTGGAGCCTATACTCGACGAGCCGAGGGAAAGAGTCAACAGGCGGACCTCTTCGGCTCGAAGAGCAGCGGAAAGAACTGTCCTTCCAACTTCTTCCCGCGCGGAATCACCGGAACGCCCGCGAGCAGCGGCTCATCCGCATTCGACATCACGCCGTCGCGAAAGACGTTGATCACTGTGGCCCGCCGCGGCCGAGGCGTATCGTTTGCGCCCGAGCCGTGCATTGTCCGCGCATGATGAAACGCGCTCTCGCCCTTTTTCAGCTCGACCGCCACCGGATTGAACTTATCTTTCAATTCGTCTGGCAAGCTGCTGCGGATTCCGTCCATCTCGCCCGTCAGAACCGGCTTCGGCAAGTCCGGCCATTTGTGGCTTCCAGGCACATAATTCAGGCAGCCGTTCTCGCGCGTCGAATCATCCAAGCCGATCCAACAAGTCAAATGCGCCAGCGGCGTCGTTCTCGTCCAATAAGAATAATCCTGATGCCAGGCGACCACTCCGCCGTGCCGCGCGGGCTTGCAGAAAAGCTGGTCATGCCAGAAGCGCACCGCTCCGCCGAGCAACTGCGACGCTGGCACAAGGAACGCCGGGTTCCAAAGCAGATCGTGAAAGCCGGGCATGACACGCCAAGCCCCTAGCGCGTGAAAGACCACACGGTTCGGATCGGTCGACTCGTTCGAATGATATTCGTGAAAAAGTTCTCGCCCCGCATGTCCCGGATCCATCAAGTGCTCCAACTCCTCGCGCAGGGCCTCCACCTGCTCATCCGTCAAAATTCGCACACCCGCCAAGTACCCCTTCTCGCGGAAAAATTCCACCTGCTGCTCGCTCAACCTGTACTTTTCCCAATCCTGCGCAGCGCGCGGCCGCGCAAACAAATTCCTCAACGGTGCATGATATTTCGACAGGTCTTCCATGGCCGCCCTATTTTGCAGGAATTTCGACGACCGTGCAGCTTCCGGGCTTCGCGGCGTTTACCGCATCAACGATCTGCGGCAGTCTGGTCTGAACTACGCTCCATTTGTTCCTGCTTAGGATTACGATCGCCAACTTATTGCCTTCGAGGTTCTGCTGGTGCGGGAGGCGGTGTCCGTCGTAAGCAAAACGTCGAAGCCGGCCTTCTCCGCGGCGCGAATGAGATCGCCGTTCAATAATGTACTCCACCCTTGCTGCCTTGCCGTTTTGACGGTGTGATTCTCCAGAGCCCGCCGGATCGGGACTGGTGTTCCCTGGTCGAAGAGAATGCGCATTATCGGCTGCGCGGTGGAACTTCTAAACTTTGCGCCGCAAAATCGAGGACCGCCTGCACCTGTTCTCGGGTCAGACCGTCATAGAGTTCAACGATTTGGTCGATGGTGAGCCCATCTTCAAGGTTTTCGAAAACGGCGGCAACCGGCATCCGCGTTCCACGGAACACCCACGCTCCGCTCACTTTTCCCGGCACACTCTCCACCGCAGGACAACTTGCCCAATCCAGTTTCATTCTTGCGTTCCTCATTTTTATTCTAATCCAAACTCCGTAAGGCGGATGACAATTCTGCCCTCTCCGCCACCGCCGACACGATCCCCGAACGATTAGCACGCGCGCACTGTGCCAAGAATCACTGGCAGCGCAGCGCGTCAACGGGATCTATGCGGGTGGCTCGAAGCGCGGGGATGAGGGAGGCTGACAGGGCGACAAGCGTCAAGAGAACCGCCACTCCGGAGTACGTCAGAAAATCCGTTGCGCTTACACCATAGAGCAGGCTGGCCATCAGACGGGCTAACGCAAGCGTGGCCGCGAGGCCGATGGCCACGCCGAGAAATCGCGGCCACCGAGCAATGCAATTTCCAAAGCCGCAAAGTAACCTGGGCTCACGCGCGCAACTCCGGCGCTCACCGCCTCGTGGGGTCTGGGCACATATCCTTCAGGGCTAAAGCTATCCGAACTCGAGGAAAACCCCAGCGGCACCCAATCCGCCAGGCTGGCCGACACAACTCCGGGAACTGTCGCGACGCTCTCGAGTACCTGTTGATTGAAAGTCATGCCCTGCGTCTGTGTGTATCCGTTCGGAAAAAGATCGTAAGACTCCAGCAGGACATTTCGGGGATTAAAACCGGGATCGAAATGCTGGGTGGCGTGGAAACTGCGTACAAACAGCCCCGCGGACACCAGCAGGATCAGTGAGAGTGCCACCTGCGCGACCGCAATTCCGTTCGAGAGCCGCGCCTTGTGTCGCCCGCCAGCCAGGGCGCCTGACTCGTCCTTGAGTACACTCGCGGGATTCATGCCCGACGCCCGCAATGCAGGAAGTATGCCGAAGAGTATGCCACTGGCCAACGTGA
>Ga0209166_10003727_pt1 | contig 10867 bp, 9 predicted proteins | sample Coa_R1_3_FD_187151 | JGI IMG/M metagenome (GOLD analysis project Ga0209166, IMG submission 187151) | Surface soil microbial communities from Centralia Pennsylvania, which are recovering from an underground coalmine fire - Coalmine... | ecosystem: Environmental > Terrestrial > Soil > Unclassified... | reverse complement strand
TCCAGAAGACGCGCGCGTGGATGAGCTGTTTGCGGATGAAAAGAACAAGACGAAGGCATTCGCGTGGGAGCGGAAAGTTTTTTCATGGCGGAATTTGTTTCTCGCGATTGACCGGGTTCTGAAAGTACACGAGGAATTGCCGTGGAAGCCGTTTCGCCGCTGGGCGCTGGCGCAGGCAGAACGCTGGCTCTTCGAACACGTCGAACGTTGCGAAGGCCTGGCGACTATTTATCCGGCGATGGCCAATTCGGTATATGCGATGCTGGCAATGGGATACCCCGCGGGCGATCCGCTGATCGCGCGGGAGCTGGGGTGGATATCGGGTTACGAGATTGAGGAAGAAGAAACGTTGCGGATGCAGCCGTGCATTTCACCGGTGTGGGACACCGCGATTGCGATGGTGTCGCTCGAAGAAGCGGGACTTCAGCCTTCGCATCCCGCATTACGAAGCGCGGCGCAATGGCTGCTCGATCATCAAATTCTTGGACCCGGCGACTGGCAAGTGAAGAATAAGGATGCGGCTCCGGGAGGGTGGGCGTTTGAATTTCGCAACGATTTCTATCCTGATGTGGATGATACGGCGTTTGTGCTGATGGCCCTGCAAGACGTGGCGCATACGGAACCGGAGCGCTACACGCAGGCGGCGCGCAGGGGAATTGCATGGCTGCTCAGCATGCAGAACCGCGACGGCGGCTGGGGCGCATTCGATCGCGACAACGATCACGTGTTGCTGACGCAGATTCCTTTCGCTGATCATAACGCAATGATCGATCCGTCTTCGGCGGATGTGACGGCGCGGTCGATTGAATGTTTGGGGAAGTTTGGCTGGACAGCGACGGACCCGGCGATACGGCGCGCTGTATTGTACCTGGAGCGCGAGCAGACCGAGGAAGGTGCGTGGTACGGGCGCTGGGGATCGAATTACGTGTATGGGACGAGTGGCGTGCTCAGAGCCGCCGAAACGCTGGGGCTCGCAGAAAGCAGAGAGAGCCGGCGGGGCGCAGAGTGGCTGCGCAGCGTACAGAACGAAGATGGCGGCTTCGGCGAAACATGCGCTTCTTACGACGACCCGAGTCTCAAAGGCAAGGGAGAAAGCACGCCTTCGCAGACAGCGTGGGGATTGATTGGATTGCTGGCAACAGAGGGTCCGGACGATCCCGCCGTGCAACGCGCCGTGTCGTGGCTGGTGGAACGCCAGAATGATGATGGTTCATGGGATGAGGACGCGTTCACAGGAACGGGATTTCCGCGTGTCTTCTATTTGAAGTATCACTTATACCGCAATTCGTTTCCGCTTTATGCGCTGGCGCGCTATCGCAATTTGACAAAAATGCATCCAACCAAAAGGCAGACGTTACAGTTCAATCCGAGCGAATTTAAACACCGAAATGGACAACGGGGGTAAATGATGAGGTTTCCGCTGAGCTTGACCGCCAATCTGACGAAATATCTGGCGGGGAAGGCGATTCGCCGCGAGGAAAAATTTCCGCTCGTGATGATGCTCGAGCCGTTGCACGCGTGCAACCTGACCTGCACGGGTTGCGGACGCATCCGCGAATACAAATCCACGATCAACGAGATGTTGACTGTCGAGCAATGTCTGGCGGCGCTGGATGACTGCGGCGCGCCGATTGTTTCGATCTGCGGCGGCGAGCCCATGATTTATCCCGAGATTGGGCGGCTGGTGAAGGAAATCCTGGCGCGAAAGCGGAATATTTATTTGTGCACCAACGGAATGTTCATCCGCAAGCGCTTGCAGGAATTCAAGCCGACGTCGCGGTTCTTTTTCAACGTTCACCTGGATGGACTGGAGAAGACGCACGATCTATGCGTGGAGCGCGATGGCGTGTTCCGCGAAGCAATTGCGGGAATCAAGGCGGCCAAGGCTGCTGGATTCCTGGTGTGCTCGAACACCACGGTTTATAAAGAGACGGACATCGAGGAAATTGCCGAGCTGTTTGCTTACCTTCGAACTCTTGGAGTTGACGGCAACATGCTTTCGCCGGCTTACTCGTATGCTTCGGTGCAGACAAAAGACATTTTCATGTCGCGTCAAGATGTGAACGAAAAATTCCAGCGCGCGAGCAGCCTGCTCGAGCAGTTCAACGTGATCACTTCACCGATTTACATGGAATTTTTGCGCGGCGAACGCGATCTGATGTGCACGGCCTGGGGTAACCCCACGTACAACCCGCGCGGATGGAAAGGCCCGTGCTATCTGATGACGGATCAGCACCACGAGACGTTCAGCGATCTGATCAACAACACGCCGTGGGAAAAATACGGCTACGGGCGGGATCCGCGCTGCGAGAACTGCATGGTGCAGTCGGGCTACGAAGCTTCCGCCGTGCTTGGTGGCAATCACAAGTTCGGAGACACGTGGAAGATGTTGCAGTGGCAGGTTTCCGGCCGCATGGGCGGGCGTAGAGGCGGGAATGCAAAGTCTAACGGCGGGTCGAAGCTGAACGGAAATGGAAACGGCCACGAGACGGGTCAGTCTTCCGCACCGGTGCCTCTGGGAAATACGCAGGGCCGAGAGAAGGAAGAAGCTTTCCGAATATTATGACAACGCTAGTCTCCGGCGCGACCGGTTTCGTGGGCTCGCATGTTGCCCGACGACTGGCCGCTTCGGGCGAATCGGTGAGGGCTCTGGCGCGGCCGGGCAGCCGGCGAAACGCGCTTGAGGGAATCGCGGTCGAATGGGTCGAAGGCGATTTGCGCGATGAAGCTTCACTCGATCGCGCTCTTGCCGGAGTGAATCGGGTTTATCACGTGGCCGCGGATTATCGTCTCTGGTCGCGCCATCCGCAGGAGATCTACGACAGCAACGTCACCGGAACGAGGAATTTGCTCGCGGCCGCGCTGCGCGCGCGAGTGCAGCGGTTCGTGTACACGAGTACCGTGGCTACGATTGCGGTCCCTCACGGAAACGCGCTGCCCGACGAAACGAACCGCGCCTCCGTGGATGAAATGATCGGGAACTACAAGCGTTCAAAACTGCTGGCGGAGCAAGAGGCGCTGCGCGCGGCGCACGAAGGCTTGCCGGTGGTGATCGTGAATCCGACTACGCCGGTCGGGCCTGGAGACTGGAAACCGACGCCGACCGGACGGATTATTTTGGATTTCTTGCAGGGGCGCATGCCGGCCTATGTGGACACAGGCTTGAATTTCGTGGCAGTTGAGGATGTGGCGGAGGGGCATTTACTGGCTGCGGAGCGCGGCAAAGTCGGCGAGCGATACTTGCTTGGCGGGCGAAACATGACGCTGAAGGAACTACTGGATGCGCTGGCGAAGATTACTGGCCTTGCTGCGCCGACGTGGCGAATCCCTCATTCGGTCGCGCTGATCGCGGCATACGGCGACGCTCTTTTTTCCCGAGTAAGGGGATGCGAGCCACGCATACCGGTGGAAGGAGTGCGCATAGCGCGGCACAAGATGTTTGTGAACGATGCCAAGGCGCGGAAGGAATTAGGGTACCAGCCGGGCACAGTTGAAGCGGCGCTGGAACGCGCGGTGCGTTGGTACGTTGAGAACGGTTACGTAATGCTTCCGAAGCGTGCGGGTGTTGCGCAAGCCTCCGCGGCGTGAAGATGCATATGAAAATTCTGGTGAGCTTCGCTTTGGAAAATGAATTCGCTCCGTGGCGAAGGTTACGTTCGTTCACGCGAGCGGCAGAGCTGGATTTTGCGGCGTATGACACGAGAGTGGAGACGGCAAACGTACGGGTCATTTTAACGGGCGTTGGACCAGAGCGAGCCAGATCCGTGATTGCCCGCGCGTTGCAATGGAAACCGAACGTGTGCATCTCTTCGGGTGTCGCGGGGAGCTTGCGCACGACGTATCGCGTGGGAGAAGTATTTGCGGCTCGCGAAGTGATGGAACTGGAGAGCGGACGGACAATTGCGATGGACCGCGAACTCGTAGAAGCGGCGGAGAGGCGCGGCGTTCGGCTCGCGGAGCGGTTGCTATCGTCGGCGAACATGGTGGTCACGGCAGAAGGCAAAAGCCGGTTGGGTCGCATGGCGGAAGCAGTCGAGATGGAAACCTTCGCGGTGCTGGGGGAGGCGGCGGGGCGCAAGATTCAAGGCGTGGCGATTCGGGCGATCAGCGACGGAGCAGATCAGGATTTACCGATGGATTTCAGTGGCGTTCTGGACGATCAGGGGAAGGTGAAGGCATCCAAGGTGGCGCTTTCGCTGGCGCGCGCGCCGCACAAGCTGCCTGCTCTATTACGTCTGGGGCGGGATACGAAGCTCGCAGCGACGAAACTCGCGGAGTTTCTGGACGGATACATAGTCGATCTGGCGGCGCGAGCGGATCGATCGGTTGAAATGGCTGAGGCGACCAGGGCATGAGCTCGACAACTACGCACATCGAAACTACGTCGCATGAAAATCGAGGCGGCAAAATGCTGGCGGGGGTTTATCGCGGCAAGGGAAGCGTCGTGTGCGAAGAGGTACCGATTCCGGGGATTAGCGACGGCGAAGTGCTATTTCGCGTGGCGGCGTGCGGGATTTGCGGAACAGACATCAAGAAAATCGCCAACGGATTTGTACCTGCGCCGCAGATTTTCGGGCACGAGCTGGCGGGGACAGTTGTTGAGGTTGGACGCGGTGTGCGGAAGTTTAAGGCCGGCGATCGCGTCGTGAGTTTTCACCATGTTCCGTGCGGCACGTGCTTCTACTGTGAGCGCAAACTCTTCTCGCAATGCCCAGAGTACAAGAAAGTGGGACTGACGGCGGGCTTCACGCCGAACGGAGGCGGATTCGGGCAATATGTTCGCGCGATGCCGTGGATCGTCGAGCGCGGGATGCTGGCGATTCCGCCGGACATAACGTTTGAGGAAGCGACGTTCATCGAGCCGGTCAATACCGCAGCCAAGGCAGTATGGAAGGGGCGCGTCGCGGAAGGCGAGTTCGCCGTAGTGCTCGGGCAGGGGCCGATTGGATTGTTGCTGACGGGTTTGGCGAAGCTGAAGGGGGCGGAGGTCGTCACTACCGACCCGCTTGCGGCGCGGCGCGCTGCCAGCCTGCGGATGGGCGCAACCACTTCCTTTGAGCCCGCATCGGAGGATGTAAGAGCTCGAGTCCGGGAACGCACGCATGGCCGTGGCGCGGACGTCGTCTTACTGGCGGCACCGCAGCCAAAATTGGTCACAGAAGCCTTGGAGATAGCGCGGCCCGGGGGTAGAGTGGTCCTTTTTGCACACAATGACCCAGTGCTGAAAATCGAATTTCCGGCGGCAGCCGTGGGTATTGAAGAAAAGGAAATCCTGGGGAGTTATAGCGCATCTATTACGGAGCAGGAGGAGTATGCTCGAATTGTATTCGAGCGGCGGTTGCCTCTTGCGCAGCTCGTTTCTGATCGATTTTCGACCGAGCGGATCGGCGAGGCGCTCCAGCTTGCCGCGCACCCGACCGACAGCACGTTGAAGGTGGTGATTACGCATTCATGACAACGGATTTCATGGGAGTGATGACCGCGGCGGTTTTGTACGGCCGCGAGGACTTGAAGATCGAGCGCGTCGGGATACCTGAACTCGGCGAGGACGAAGTGCTGGTCCGCGTGCAGGTAGCCTTGACCTGCGGAACAGACTTGAAAGTGTGGAAGCAGGGATCGCATCCGCGAATGATTCACCCGCCGGCGATTTTTGGCCACGAACTCGCGGGAGTGGTCGAAGAGACAGGACGGTCGGTCGACGGCACGATTCGAGCGGGGATGCGCGTAGTTCCGTCAAACTCGGCGCCGTGCGGCGCTTGTCTTTACTGCCGAAAAGGGCAGCCGAATCTGTGCGAGGATTTGCTGTTCAACAATGGCGCGTACGCGGAGTATGTGAGAATCCCGGGGCGGATTGTCCGGCAGAATTTGCTGGAGATTCCCGACCACGTGAGTTTTCGCGATGCGGCCATGGTTGAGCCGCTCGCATGCGTGCTGCGCGGGATTCACGAGACGGATATTCGTCCGGGCGACACCGCTGTGATCGTAGGTTGCGGCCCGATTGGGCTGAAATTTATTCGGGCGCTCTCCGCGCGAGATGTGCGCGTGATCGCGCTGGGGAAGCGGAAAGGTCAAATACAGGCGGCCGAACGTTTGGGAGCTTATGCGGCGTTCGATGTGTCGACGATGGACAGCCCGGTGCAGATCGTCCGGCAACTGACCGAAGGCGGTCGCGGCGCGGACGCGGTAATCGAGGCCGTGGGCTCCGCGGCGACGTGGCAGTGGGCGATGCAAATGGTGAGGAAGGGCGGCAAAGTTAATTTGTTCGGCGGCTGCCCGCATGGCACGCAAGTGCAATTCGATCCGGCGCTGCTCCATTATTCCGAGATCACGATCAAGGCAACATTCCACCACACGCCGCAGTTCATTCGTGAGGCGCTCGATACAATCTCGCGAGGTGAAGTGCGCGCGAGCGACTTCGTCACGGGAGAAATTCCGCTGGCAGAGCTGCCGCGCGCCTTTGAAGACATGAAGCACCGCAATGGCGAACTGAAAACGGCGGTCAATCCCTGGGCTTAACCGCCCGGCCCTCATGCTGGGACAACAAGAATTAGAAATTGCACGCACGCTGCCGGCGGAAGGCTGCACGTCCGCTGAAGCGCAGCGCTACACGCGCTGGCTGGCAACTCACCATTACGAAAATTTCCGCGTCGTTTCCTGGCTGCTTCCTTCACGCCTGCACCAGCATTTCTACAACGTCTACGCGTATTGCCGCTGGGCGGACGATTTGGGAGATGAAGTTGCGGATCCGAAGCGCGCGGTGGAGTTGCTGGATGGCTGGGGCGAAGAATTGCAGCGGGCGTATCGCGGCGCGGCGACGCATCCCGTGCTGATCGCAGTGGCAGAGACGGCGCGCGAATGCGAGATTCCGATCGAGCCGTTCCGCGATTTGCTGATTGCGTTTCGACAGGATCAGACGGTGCACCGTTATGCGAAGTGGGAGGATGTAATCGGCTATTGTCGTTACTCGGCGAATCCGGTGGGCCGGCTGGTGCTTTATTTGATGGGTTATCGCGACGCGGAGCGGCAGGCGCTTTCGGATACAACATGCACGGCGCTGCAGCTGGCGAATTTCTGGCAGGATGTGGGACGCGATTTGGAGAAGGGCCGAATTTACATACCGCTGGAATTGGCCGCGGCTCATGGCGTCACGGAAGACGATATCGTGTCGAAGCGGTTCGATTCTGATTATGTGGAACTGATGAAGGATCTGATCGCACGCACGCGGGCGCTGTTTGCGGTGGGCGCGCCGCTGGCAGGTCGCGTGTCGCCGGAATTTCGCGTTGACTTGGAATTATTCAATCGCGGCGGCTGCGCGGTGCTCGATGCGATTGAGTCGATGGGCTACGACACGCTGAACAGACGTCCCGCGCTGGACCGCGGAGTGCAAGCGCGTTTGCTGGGGCGCGCGCTGATTTCGCGGATTTTTTCGTCTTTCCGTTCGACCGATGATGGTGGCCAGAAACCCGAAAGCACTTCACTGGCCGGCCGACATGCCTGACGTTGCCGGGGTTGCCGCCTCCTACGATCATTGCCGGAAAATCGCACGAGCTGCCGCGCGCAATTTCTACTACGGCTTCATGCTTCTGCCAGCCGCCAAGCGCGACGCGCTCTGCGCGCTCTATGCGTTCATGCGCGGTGTCGATGATATCTCCGACGAGCCTGGAGCCGTGGAGGACAAGGCACGGCGGCTGAATGAGCGGCGAGCAGAGATGGACCGCGTGTTAGCTGGTAATGATGCTGCTGGGCCGGTCTGGCCTGCGTTTCGGCACACCGTCACGACATACGGAATTCCGCCGCGCTACCTGCACGATTTGATTTCGGGCGCGGAAATGGATTTGACCGTCGCGTCCTATGAGACATTCGACGAGTTGAGGGAATATTGCTATCGTGTCGCCGGGACGGTTGGGCTTTGCTGCCTGCACGTTTTCGGTTTTTCCGAGCCGCGCGCGCCCGAGTTGGCGGAAAAGCTCGGCATCGCGTTCCAACTTACGAATATCCTGCGGGATATCGCGCGCGATTTTGCGATGGGGCGCGTTTATTTGCCAAGTGAGGATTTCCGAAAGTTCCATTGCGATGCGCGGGAGCTTGCTCACGGGAAAATGAGCCCCGAAGCCACATCATTGATGCGTTTCGAGGCGGAGCGTGCGTGGCAGTTCTATCGAGAAGGCTGGCAACTGCTGGATCTGGTGAGCGAAGATAGTCGAGCGGCGCTTTGGGCGATGGCGCGAATTTACTCCGGCATTCTCGAAAAAATCGACGCGCGGAACGTCGCTGCGAAATCCGGGCGGTCCGCGCGATTATCGACGCGAGAGAAATTATGGATTCTGGCGCGCGCGCGGATGGGATGGCTTGGGGAAACGGATGCCCTGCGAAACCGTGATCGTGATTGGCGGCGGACTGGCGGGCCTGTCGGCGGCCACAGCACTCGCTGACGCGGGAGTGCGCGTGCAGTTGCTCGAAAAACGCCCGTATCTTGGCGGGCGAGCGACTTCATACGCGCTTCCCGACGGCAGCCACATCGACAATTGCCAGCACGTCACGCTGGGATGCTGCACGAACCTGGCTGATTTTTACCGGCGCGTGGGCGCGGAATCGAAAATCCGGCACTACGACCGTTTGTTTTTTGCCGACAAGACCGGACGCGTGAGTTCGATTTATTCGTCACTGCTGCCTGCGCCATTTCATATGGGAATCTCCTTTTTGCGATTCAGCGCTCTGGCGTATCGGGATAAACGGGCGATTACGGAAGGCATGTTGCGTATTGCGCGCGCGGGGGGCAAACCAGCGGACAGCGACGGCGCAACGATGCTCGAATGGCTGCGCCGCAATGGGCAGACCGAGGTGGCCATCGCGCGATTCTGGCGCGTGGTGCTGGTGAGTGCGCTGAACGAGGAATTGGACCGTACGGATGCGCGCTATGGCATCGATGTTTTCTGGAAGGCGTTTCTCGCAAACCGTCATGGATATGTGGTCGGTATTCCGTCCGTGCCGTTGGGAGAATTATATTCGGGCTGCCGCCAGGCGGTTGAGAGCCGCGGCGGAGAAGTGCGGACGCGGGCGACGGTTCGCGGCATTCAATTTGCCGACGGCGCATTTCGTTCGCTCTTGCTGGATGACGGCACGGAAATGCGCGCGGACGCCTGCATCGCTGCCGTGCCGCACGACGTACTTTTAGAGATTTTGCCGGAAGAGATGCGGGAGCGGCAGGCTTTTGCGACCTTGCGCAAGCTGCGGACGTCGCCAATTACAGGCGTGCATCTCTGGTACGACCGAAAGGTGCTCGACAAACCGTTCCTGACGTTGCTCGATCACACCGTGCAGTGGATTTTCAACAAGTCTTTCAACATGTCATTGACCAACGGCACGCAGGAAAGCGCTGGAAGTGAGTCGGGGCAATATTTACAGCTGGTAATCAGCGCGTCGTATGAGCTGGTTGCGAGGACGCGACAAGAAATCATTGACCTGTGCGTGAAGGAAGTGCAGGAGGTCTTGCCGTTGGCGCGCGCGGCGCAATTACGAAAGGCTACGGTGGTGAAAGAAGTGCATGCAACGTTTTCGCCCCAAGTAGGTTCCGATGCATGGCGTCCGCCGCAAGAAATTGGCATTCCGGGTTTTTTTGTGGCAGGGGACTGGACGCGGACGGGATGGCCAGCGACGATGGAGGGCGCGGTACGCAGCGGGTATCTTGCCGCCGAGATACTGCTGAATCTTGCAGGAACGCCGAGGAAGTTTACTGTTGCGGACCTGCCCGTAGAAGGGTTTTGCCAACGGTGGGCAAAGGAGTAGAATCGCGGTAGCGTTTCCTGGGCAGCCGCCGAAGTAATCCCTGAGATTGTTTCACGAAGGATACGCGTCTACCGCGAAATGTCGGAAAATATTCGTGCTGCTTGCCCGAAGTGTTTTGACCTAAAGCAAATTTTTGCTACGCGCAACCCACGAACGGTTCGAGCCAATGCAACCCTGAATTTCCATCGCGGTTTGGAAATGTGCTGTTGGCGAGACCTTTCGGAGTAATATAAGGCATCCCCGGAGGAAATCTATGGAGCGGAAGTATAAGCATAAGGGGTATAGCGACCGGGATCGCGACGAAAAGAAACGCGATCGTCCGTCGGCTGAGCCGCGTCCCCGGCAGGAGCAAATGGGCCCGCGTACTCCGCGGATGGTGGGAACGGTGATGCGCGCGCGGTGTTCGAACTGCGGGACGATTTTAGCGCCAGGATTCGATCAGAACGGCCAATGCCCGAAGTGCCAACTCGACATGCACTCCTGCAAGCAATGCGTTCACTTCGATACGGGGGCGCAGTTCGAATGCACGCAACCCATTCCGGAACGTATTCCGCGCAAAGACCTGAAGAACGAATGCACGTTCTTTGAATTTCGCATGACGGTGGAGAAGGACACTTCTCCGGTGAACTATTCGACAAGTTCGACACCAGCGCCTGCGGCCAACTCACGCCCGGACAATGCCCGCAAGGCCTTCGAAGACCTCTTCAAGAAGTAAGAATCCAAAACTGCCATTGCGAGTCTATATTGTGGGACGAAGCCGGCTGCCGGCTTGATGGTGCGGGTTCGCCAAGTCGCGCCGCGAATCGGGGCGAAAATCGGGGAATAAAAGCGATGATGAATGCAGGCATTAATCGGGAAAGTATCTCAGCAATGGAGCGGGTGATCCGGCCGTACATACGCCGGACGCCGATCATCGAGGTCGAGGGATCCGAGTTTGGCTTGAAGTGCACAAGCGTAATCTTCAAGTTGGAACTGTTTCAGCATGCAGGGTCGTTCAAGGCGCGTGGGGCGTTTGCGAATTTACTGACTCGCGATGTGCCTGCCGCGGGTGTTGTCGCGGCGTCGGGTGGAAACCACGGAG
>Ga0209166_10003725_pt1 | contig 10876 bp, 11 predicted proteins | sample Coa_R1_3_FD_187151 | JGI IMG/M metagenome (GOLD analysis project Ga0209166, IMG submission 187151) | Surface soil microbial communities from Centralia Pennsylvania, which are recovering from an underground coalmine fire - Coalmine... | ecosystem: Environmental > Terrestrial > Soil >... | reverse complement strand
AGCCTCTCTTTCAGAGTCGTGCGAACAAAACTTGTAATTTGGTTGAAAGCCCCAAAACAGCCTAATTGGAACTGCCCCCCATAGGCATTTCCAGACTACCACGCCATCCGGCGTGAGCTCTAAGTGCTTGAGCATAGATAGTTTGAAGGGGCGAAAGGGCATAAGCCAGTGGGATACGGCGAACGGCAAAAAAGGAGGGTTGAACGGCGCAGGAGGCCAGCGAACGGGGCTAACTGATGGTAAGAAAAGGGGGTTACTGCTAGGAAGCAAGTACCAAAAGTTTTGCAGACGCGGACTTCCGGGAAGCGTGTTTATTCGTTCAAGCTGGGGTGAAGAACGGCAATGAGGAAATGCGCGAAGTAAGAAGCACCCTCGTCCATTTGCAGCCAGCGGACAACGCAATGATCCGCCAGATACTTGGAGACGCGGCTCTCGGCGATCCCCAGGTGCTCGGCAAGCTTCGGCTTGATGGACTCGCCGCCCCGCCGCGCGGTGCCGCCGCGCGCCATATTGGGGATGGCCACGCGCAGAGTCTGGCATGCTTCGACGTAATAATACGTGGTCATGTCAGAGTCGGTGAGAACCCAAACGCCCGGTCCTGCTGGAGCGCGATCCGCATCATCCAGTTTTGTGGGAGCGCACGCCAGCAGTCGGCGAAAATTCATTTCCAGCTGCGAAAGCCGCGAAGCCAGCCCGGGATCGCCGTAACGCCCGCGAAGACTCGGCGCGGATATTTCGGCGGAATCATCGAAAGACGCACGTGGCGAGCGTTCAACCGCAACCGGAGTTTCCTCTTCGGGAGCAGGCGGGGGGGTGTACCCTCGCGAAGGTCCGAGTGGGCGTGATTCGCGCTGCCCGGTAGAGTGGTCAGCCCGGCGGGGAGAGCGGTTTGAGTCGTGGCCGCGCCGTCCGCGCCGATGCCGCGAACCTGGCCCCACGGGAGGGGCACTGCGCCCCACGGGCGCCTGCGGTTCAGAGTCAGCCCCGGCCGCCTCAGCTTCTGGTCGCTCCTTCTCAGGCTCAGCCTCAGGTGCCTGCTTTATTTCGCCGGCCACTGACGCTTCGTCCGATTTAGAAACAGGCGCCGGGATTTCCGCGGGCTCGGTGGCACCCAGCCGGGTGGCACTTTCCTGCGCCTTGGTCTTCCAATCGGAGCGGCGGAATCGTTCGGCGGCAGTGAGATACCACCTGCCGGCATCGCTCGAATTCCCAATGGATTCGAGATAACGCGCCAGTTCGAACGCGACCATGGCGTCACGCGTTTTCGTGAAGAGATTGGTCAATTGTGCCGCGGGGTCTTTTCCGGTACGTGCTCTGCGGATTCGCGCGGTGATTTGCTTCCAGTCAGCCATACAGTGAAGGCATTCTAGCAGCGATTGTGACGTTGTGCCAACGAAACGGAGTGGTTTCTGACGGAGCAGTGCGGCGGGGAGACATCGCTAGGGTTTAGCGATTGACGGGGGCTCGGAAGGGGAAGTATGCTTTGGTTGCACGGCCCTGGGAGGACTCTTATGCGAGGTTTGCGCGCAGCACTCGCGACCTTGATGGCTATCGGACTGACGGTCGCACCTGCATGGGCCGGCCCGAAGACGGCGAGTTCGTTGGGCACTGTTGTTACCGCGGAGAAGGCTCGCGTCGGCGATTCGTCCGCGGAAGTCGGTACAACGGTTTTCAGCGGCGACCGCTTGTCGACCGAGCGGGAAGGCAGCGTTCAGATTCGCGCCGGCGCCGCCCGTTTGCTGCTGCAGAGCGGGAGCGCGGCCACTTTGAGCGATACCGAAGGTACTCCCTCCGCAAAACTTTCCATCGGCACGGCGACATTTTCAACCGGCAATGCCAGGGCATTCACGTTGTTCGCTTCCAGAGCCGCCATCCGCGCGCAATCGGACGGGCCGACCATCGGCCAGGTCACATACCTGAATGAGAAGGAACTTCTGGTGGTCAGCAAGCGCGGCCCGCTGACGATTACCGTTGACGGCGAAACGGAAGTGATTAACGACGGCGCTGCGTATCGTGTGCTCCTTGACCCTCCGCCCACAATGGCACAGGGCCCAGAAGGAGCCGGCGCACGCAAAGAGGATAAAAGACGGGGCATGAGCGGCCCGCCGCTCCACGCGGGACGCAACTACTTTCTGATTACGGCCGTGGGCGTCTCGGCAATCGTTACGGGATTCGCTATTTCGGAAGCGTTGGAAAGCCCGAACCGCCCGTAGCGCTTAAGACGAGTTGAGATCGAAAAGGCCATCACGCGGGTGATGGCCTTTTTCTTTTGGAACGCCGCGCCGGAGAATGGCGTTCGCCTCAGAGAAAGGCAACCACGTCGATTTCCACCAGCGCGTCTTTCGGCAAGCGCGCCGCTTGCACCGTGGATCGAGCCGGCGGGGCGGCCGTGAAATAGCGCGCGTAAATTTCATTCATCGCCGAAAATTCGTTCATGTCCTTCAGGTACACGGTAGTTTTCACCACATGGCCGAGCGACACGCCGCTGGCCTCCAGGATCGCTTTCAGATTCTCCATCACGCGTTCAGTCTGCTGGCGCACGTCGGCGCCGGCAAACTCTCCGGTCTGCGGGTCCAGGGCGATCTGGCCGGAGACGAAAATAAATCCGTTCGCCTTGATTGCCTGCGAGTACGGGCCAATGGGTTTCGGGCCGCGAGGGGTCAGTACGACATCTTTCATTGGAGTCTCTCCTGAAATGCGGACAGCAGAATAACAGACGGAAGTAGCGAACGGGAGGACTAGCGGGGCCGGCGGCCGCGGTTGCGAACGAATTCCGTGTGGGAATGGTTGCGGGCGGATTCGAGCCTGGCGATATACGCTTCCGCCTGCTTGTCCGAAAGGCCCTGATAGATCAGTTCGAGAATCTTTTTTTCGGACTCGCCGATATTCTTCAGCCGGCCGATCTGCGCGCTGGTAAGAGTCGGGAGGCCCTGTTCGCGGCGCTGGATGACAATCTGAACCGTGGAGTTCGAAAGGCCGATGAGCTTCAACATGACTGCGTCGCTGCTGAGGGCATCGAGCTTGTCGGCCTGGGCCATTTCCAGGATTTGCGCGTCGGTGTAGCCCGAACTCGACAACGAAACGACGGAATCGCTGCTGGTGAACTCGTGATTGTGGCCGCGCGCAGCTTTCAGCAGGGAGAGGCACAATTCGTCGCTGGCGCCGGCTTGTTTGAGCCTGGTAAGTTCGCCAACTTCCACAGCCGAAACATTCATCTTCTTGACCTGCGCAAGATTGGTGGACCACATGCCCGATTGATCGAGAGCGGTGTAGTCAATCTTCGGCTTCGCCTTGCAACCCGCAAGAGCGAATCCCAGAAGGGAAAGGAGGATGAGCGATTTCCGCATGCTTCCAGTGTATGCGTTACAACACGCGAGGAGTGGGCCTGTGCTCTGGCCCATACTGGACGCCTGTACAGGTACGGAAACGGCGGCTCAGACCTGGTAGATGCGCTCGACGCCGTAAACGCCGTTGATGCGCCGGATATTGGAGAGGATGGTCTCGAGTTGGCGCTTGTCCACAATTTCCAGGCTGGCTTCGACACGCGCGTTCTGGCGGTCCGGACGGCTTTCGAGCATGCGAATGTTGGAGCCGGCATCGCTGATTACGGCGGTGATTTCGGCCAGCAGGCCGGCGCGGTCCTTGGCTCGGACGAGGAGTTCGACCGGGAAGGTAGCGGAGCTTTCGCCGCCCCAGGCCACGGCGATGCGGCGCTCCGTCTGGTAAAGAAGATTTTGCACGTTGGGGCACGCGCGTGTGTGCACGGCCACTCCGCGCCCGCGGGTGACGTAGCCGATGATGTCGTCGCCGGGAATCGGATTGCAGCACTTCGCGCGGAAGACCAGCAGGTCGTCGTGGCCTTTGACAATCAGCGGCGCTTCGCCCATACCCAACATGCGCTTGACAGTTTTCACCAGCGTGGGCTGGGCGTCCTCGGCGGATTTATCCGGTTCGCGGTTGGTTTCCCCAAAATAACGCGACAACACCTGGCGCGCGGAGTATTTTCCGAATCCGACGGCCGCGAAAAGATCCTCCACCCGCGACAACCCATATTCCGAGGAAAGTTTCTGCAAATCCTCGGTCGAAATTTTCTTCAAGCCCCGGGGGAAACTTCGCGACTCGTTTTCCAGCAGCCGCTTCCCCATTTCCGTGGCTTCCTCGCGTTCCTGGGTATTGATGAAGTGCCGGATCTTGCTTTTCGCGTGCGAGGATTTGACGAAGCTCAGCCAGTCACGGCTGGGCTTGTGCCCTTTCTGCGTGAGGATTTCCACCACGTCGCCGCTGACGATTTCATGCCGCAGCGAAACCATCTGCCCGTTCACTTTCGCGCCCACGCACTGGTGGCCCACCTCGGTGTGCACGGAGTAGGCAAAATCCACCGGCGTCGCACCCCGCGGCAGTTCCAGCACGCGCCCTTTCGGCGTGAAGGCGTACACTTCAACCGGGGCGAGATCCACCTTCAGTGTGGAGAGAAATTCACCGGGCTCCTGCAACTCCTGCGACCATTCAATCAACTGACGCATCCAGGCAATGCGCTGGTCGTCGCCGGAGGACATCGGCTTGCCGTCTTTATATTTCCAATGCGCGGCCACGCCTTCTTCCGCGATGCGGTGCATGTCCTGCGTGCGAATCTGAATTTCAAAGGGCTGCCCGGAATGAATCACCGTGGTGTGCAGCGACTGGTAGAGATTCGGCCGCGGCATGGCGATGTAATCCTTGAAACGTCCCGGCACCGGCCGCCAGATGTGGTGGACAACGCCAAGCGCGGCGTAACAGTTGCGGTCGGAATCGGAGATAACGCGGATGGCCAGCAAATCGTAAATCTGATCGAGGCTGCGCTCCTGGCGGACAATTTTGCGGTGCAGCGAATAGAGGCCCTTGACGCGCGCTTCGAGTTCCGCGGGAATGCTGTTTTCCACGAGCTTCGTGCGGATGGTGTTCTGGACGTCCTCGAGAAATCGCTGGTGAAACGGAGCTTTGTCGCTGAGCTGCTTCTGCAGGGAAAAATAGGCGTCGGGTTCCAGGTAGCGGAAGGAAAGATCCTCAAGTTCACCCTTGATGACGGACATGCCGAGGCGGTGAGCGATGGGGGAGTAAATGTCCATCGTCTCGCGGGCGATGCGATGCTGCTTGGCCGGCTCCAGAAATTCCAGCGTGCGCATGTTGTGCAGGCGGTCGGCGAGCTTGACCATGACAACGCGGACATCCTGCACCATGGCCAGGAGCATTTTGCGGACGTTTTCCGCCTGGCGCGCCTCCGGGGCCATCATATTCAAGCGGCTGATTTTGGTGACACCCTCGACAAGCTGGGCCACCTCGCCTCCAAAACGCTCTTCGAGACGCGAGACAGGAAACTCCGTGTCCTCAATTACGTCGTGCAGCAGAGCCGCTGCCAGCGTGGTGGCATCCATGCGGATGTCGGCCAGGATGTGCGCCACTTCCAGGAGATGCGAGACGTAGGGATCGCCCGAAGCGCGGAACTGGTCATGGTGGCGCTCGGAGGCAATTTCGAAGGCGCGCCGCACCGGCCAGGGATCTTCCGAAGGCCGGTTGGTGCGCAGCTTTTCGAGGAGCTCTTCCAGGCGGGCGTTTAGCTGCCTCTGGGTCCGGTCCCGGTTGAAGTTCAGCGGGATATTGGCAGGCGACGGCATTCCCCAGTATACCAAAAGCCGCCATTAAACCGGTTTTTTGACCGATTCCGGGAACGACCGGGGCAAAAACGAGCCCCGGCCTTGCAGCCGGGGCTTGGACAATCTGGAGAATTCGTGCCGCGTCAGGAGGCCGGTTTTTGTTCCGGCTGTTCGGCGCGCTTCTGCTTGATTTCCTTCACGTGGTCGAGCAGATCGTCGGCCTGTTTGGTGAGCGCATCGCGTTCCGCGGACGATTCCACCATGTCCGCCTTGCGGCGATAGAGCAGGTTCAGATAGGTCATGGCGTCGTCATATTCGGGATTAATCTTAATAGCCTGCTGCAGGCTCGCAATGCCGTCGTCCACCAGCGGGCCATACTTTTGTGTGTAGGCGGTCCGCACATCCGGCGGCAGCGGGTCGGTGTCCTTCACCTGCTTGTTGATGTGCGCCTTGTTGTAGTCGGCGCGCATTTCGGTGTTGCCGCGATAGGCGATCGCCCAGTCAATCACGCCGATGGAGTAATACGGCTGCGGATCCAGCGGCTTCAGCGAAATATGCTTCTGGTGGTAGGACTTCGATTCCTCGAATTTCTTCTCGTCAAACGGCTGCCCGGCCATCTGGTAGAGGATGGAGGCCAGCCCGTCAATCGCGCTCATATTATCGGGAGCTTTTTCGAGCACGAGCTTGTACTCGGCGATGGCTTCTTCGCCGTGGCGCTTGTTCTCCTCCGACGGCGCACCGGGGATGTACTGGCTGGCGTAAGCCGTGGCCAGATACAAGCGGGCATTCATGAGATCGGGATCAAGTGCCTTGGCTTCCTTGAAGTTTTCGACCGCCTTGTCAAATTGCGCTTCCTTGAAAGCGGCAACGCCCTTATTCAGAAGGTCGCGCGCGCGCAATTTATTGCAACCCGAAACGCCGGCCGCAAGGATCAACAACGCCGCCACGGCAAAAGCCTGGCTGGCTGTGCGGGAAAACCGCGAGCGGGTTTCCCGTGACACTATTGCATCTGTCATTGAAGCAACCATCCCTGATAAGCGCGGCCGGCTTTCCCGCCGCAGCTAGGATTCACATCCGCCCACTTGGGCCATTCCATCACGTTCAGCGGTTTTTTTCCAGTTCAGAACTCAACAACCCGATGGGCGTGGCGCCCGCCGAATGCATGAGGTCCAGAACCTGGGCAACCGCTTGAAATTCCAGCGAACGATCCGCCTGAAGAAACGCGACTCGATCGGAGCGGCGGGCGAAAATTTCCTGCAGCCGATCGCCCAACTGCTCGAACCGTACTTCCAACCGGTTGACCCGGACCGATCCATCCGACGCAATCAGAACGATGATTGTTCCGTGTGGATCGTATGGGGCCGTGCCTTCCGACTGCTGCGGTATGGCCGCGTCCAGCCCCTTCTGGCGATGCGGAATGATCATGAAGATGACCAGCAGCACCAGCAGAATGTCGATCAGCGGGACCACATTCGGATCGGAAACGATCCCGCGCCTGCCCACAACAACGCTCAAGCCCATGAGTCACCTCGCGAAGCGAAATTACCCTGCGAGGAGGACTCCCACATTCCTGCGCGAAAACCGAGTGCGAGCTACTGCCCTGCTTCCAGCTTGGCGGTGATCAGACCCACCTTGTCGATGCCGGCGCCGCGCATGATATCAATCGCGCGCGCCACGGACATGAACAACACGTCGTTGTCGCCCTTGACGAAGGCAACTTTCTCGGCGCGATCCTTGAACACCTGCTCGATGCGAGGCCCGAGAGTATCCCAGTTGGCGTCTTCGTTGTTGATCTTGAGCTTGTCGCCCTTCAGAACCTGGACCACAACCGTTTTGTTTTCGAGTTCCTGGTTCTGCTGCTGGTTCGGCGAGGGCTGTGGCACGAGGGTATCCATACCCTTGGGCGTGAGAGGGGTGATAACCATGAAAATGATGATGAGCACCAGCAGAATGTCGATCAGAGGAACGATATTCGGTGTTGCCATTGCTCCTGAGCTACTGCCTACATCCATCCCCATTGCGAGATCTCCTGTCGAGCCGCCGCTCACCGCTTTGGGAGTTTGGCTGCCGCGCCGGGTGGGAGCCGGCGCGGAGCTCGAACTTCAGCAAACGAATGAGCGTACAGCGAAATCGCTACTGCGTCCTTAGTCGCCGGGATTGGCCGGCGCTTCAGGAGGTTTAGGTGTATTCCCGGTGGTCTGAGTTTTTTCCGTCAGCAAGCCGAGCTGGTCGACGCCCGCGGACCGGATTTCATCCACGACGGCGACCACGTCGCCGTACTTGGCGCGCGCATCGCTCTTGACGTAAACCGTTTTGTCCAGCTTGTTGGCGATCTGATCCTTGATCTGGCCGGTGATCTCTTCCTTTTTGATCTTGGTGTTGCCCATGTACAGGCTGCCGTCGCGGGTGACCGCAACCACGATCGCGTCATCCTTGTCGGCGTCCTTCATGTCCCGGGCATTCTTGGCCGAAGCCAGGTCTACCTGGTGGGTCTTCTGCAACATGGGGGTGACCACCATGAAGATGATAAGCAGCACGAGCATGATGTCCGCCATCGGAATCACGTTCGGCGCTGCCATCTGGGGTCCGGCTTGCGGCTTGTAAGCCATAGTCTTCCTTCTTCCGTGTTACTTCTTGGTCGCGCCGCGGCGCAGGATGAAGTAGTTGATCAGCTCCATGGAGGAGTTGTCCATCTCCACGTCAAACGCCTCAACCTTGTTCGTGAAGTAGTTGTAGGCCCACACGGCGGGCACGGCAACGAGGAGACCGAAAGCCGTGGTCACCAGCGCCTCAGCGATACCGCCGGCAACCGCGGAGAGACCCGTCGCCTTCTGGCTTTCAATGCCCTTAAACGCGTTCAAAATGCCGACGACTGTGCCGAACAGTCCGACGAAAGGAGCCGTCGAACCGATGGTGGCGAGGGCGGAGAGACCGCGCTTCATTTCCGCGTGTACGATGGCAACGGAACGCTCCAAGCCGCGCTTTGCGGCTTCGATCACTTCCGCGTCGGAAACCTGCTGTGAAGCCGACTGGAACTCCGAAAGGCCGGTGGCGACAACCTTGGCGATGTGACTCTTCTTGTTGCGCTCGGCGATGGCGATTGCTTCGTCGAGTTTGCCGTCCTTCAGCGCGCCGGCAACCTGCTGTACAAACAGTCGCGACTGCTTGCGCGCGTTGTTGTACATCAGGAAGCGGTCGATCATGACGCCAAACGAGTACACCGAGAGGATGAAGAGGATGACAACGACGACTTTTGCGAGCAGGCCCATCGAAATCCACATGGAACGCAAGTCCCAAGAGGTGGTGGCCTCCTGCAGCCACGCCGCGTAAATAAACAAAGTTGCTAACATTCGTTTGCTCCTTATTTCCGAGGGGCGCCGGGCGAGCCGGACCCACAAGTGAGTTAATTCGACTGCGGACTCAGACCGGCGCGCACGTCCCACGACACCCGCGCCGCCCCGTTGAACAACTTACTGTGCCAGAGAGAAAATCACGTCAATCTCGGTGTCCACCTCGACCGGATCGCCGTTCAGCAGCGTGGGCTGATAGCGCCACTGCCGGACCGCGTCCAGTGCGGATTGCACAAGGAGTGGATGTCCCGAAACCACTTGCAACTGTTCGACGGCGCCGTTCTTGCCGATGATGGCGTGCAGCTTCACGGTGCCGCTGATGCGTGTCTGCCGCGCAAGAGGCGGATAGAGAGGCTGAACTCGATTGACCAGGCGCGCAGCCTGCACGTTACCGCCGACGGTGACGCGCTTCGGCGTAGCCTTGGGCGGCGGCGGCGGTGCGGTTCCCGCGCCACCAATTACCCCACCCAGCACGCCGCCAGCGGACCCGCCGGCAACGCCGCCAGGAACGCCGCCAGCCATTCCGCCCAAGTCGGGCTCGGCTTCTTCCTTAATAACCTTGAGGTCCTTCGGGATGGCCTTCGGCGTCACCAGCTTGCCAGCGTCCATCAAGTGCTGAATCGGCTTGCGAATCACCTGAACGGCGGCCGGAGGTGGCGGAGGAGGCGGTGGCGGAGGCGGAGCCAGCAGAATCGAAGACATCAGCGTCTTCGGCAGCGCTTCCGTATAAATCAGTGGAATCAGGATGAGAATGGTGAGGAACAGGACTTGAACAGCCATGGAAATGAAAACCGTCCACGGCTTGTTCGTTTTCTTTTCCGACGGGCTTGAGACGACCAATTCTTCAAACATGGTGACGACTACCTCCTCCCAGAAGTCGCGAGGCGCGGTTGCCCGCCCTCGTTGCCCCGGGGTCTGCTGCCGGCTGCGGTTCCGGTGCTTGCGACTCCGCCGTGTCCCCGCCAGTTATTCCAGGCGACGACGAGCGGAGCGGCGATACCAAAACTGGAGTACGTTCCTACCACAATCCCCACCACCAGGGCAAAGGCGAAGGCCCGAAGCACCTGGCCGCCCATCAGGAACAGGACGAGCACAGTGAGAAAGGTTAATCCGCTGGTCAGGATGGTTCGCGACAATGTCTGGTTGATCGACTTGTTGACAATGTCCGCGAATGGCTCCTTGCGCAGCAGGCGGCTGTTTTCCCGGATGCGGTCAAAGATGACGATAGTATCGTTCATCGAATAGCCGACCAGGGTAAGCAAAGCTGCGATGACCGTCAGCGAAATTTCGAATCCAAAAATCTTGAAAAGACCCAGTGTAATCAGGACGTCGTGGAATACCGCCAATACCGCCGCGGCTCCATAGACCCACTCGAACCGGAAGGCAATATATACCAGCATGCCCGCCAAAGCATAGAGGGTAACTCGGATGGCCTGATTGCGTAACTCGCCACCCACCTTGGCGCTGACGATTTCGGCGTTGCGAATGGCGAAGGGCGCCGGAGAAAAACCGTCCTTGAGTGCGGAGATCACGGCGGGCGTGACGCCGTTCACCTTGGCAAGGTCGTCGAGGCTTGTGAGGACGCCATTCATGTCCTTGTCGCGATACCCAAGCATCGCTTTTGCGAGTTGCGGGTATCTGTCACCCGCGGCCACCGAAAGCGCGAGAGGATCTTTCGCCGACAAGTAGTTCGCCAGGGAAGTAGGCGTGGCAGCATTGAAATCCTGCTTGCCGGATCCGGAAACACCGAAGGTGGCATTGAGGGCGCTGAGCACCTTGGCCTTGGCTTCATCGAGCGCCTGATCGCCTTCCCCAACCTGCGCCACGAAGATCAATACCTCGTTGGAATTCGGATTGGCAATATCGCTGATGCTTTGAATCTCGCTGTTACCCAAG
>Ga0209166_10003723_pt1 | contig 10880 bp, 8 predicted proteins | sample Coa_R1_3_FD_187151 | JGI IMG/M metagenome (GOLD analysis project Ga0209166, IMG submission 187151) | Surface soil microbial communities from Centralia Pennsylvania, which are recovering from an underground coalmine fire - Coalmine... | ecosystem: Environmental > Terrestrial > Soil > Unclassified... | reverse complement strand
AAGCGGACCGTATAGAGGCCGTTGTCAAAGGTGGTGGGCGAGTCCAGGTTCACAACTTCAAACCAGGTGTTGCCCGGCTTCATGGGAAAGACTTTGTTGTCCGGCCCAACCAGGCCGATCTCATCCGCCGAGTTGAAGCGCGTCCAGGTCAGATCATATTCCTGGCCATCGCGAAACAGGCGCGCCGGACCGCTGTTCCAAAGCTGGATCTCATAGCCGCAGTGCCCGCCGTTGCCGAAGTCCTCAGGGTCCACGCTGGTGACGTGGTTGGCATACAGCACCACCACGTTGGCGGCCGAAAGCTGCTGGCCGTTCACCGCGTCGGTGTGCGGCACCAATTGGCCGGGGGTGTCCGAGTCCACCCAGCGGCTGTAGCGGCCGCTGGCCGCGTCATAGCGCCACTCGTTGCTGTTCTCATTCACCTGGAAATCAACGTGGATGGTGGTGGCGGGCTTGCCGCCGGCCGGCGCGGTGGGGAAGAAGGCCATGCCGGGCAGGCTCTGGCGGCCGTTCAGGCCAAGGGTATCGGTGGTCTTCCACAGGTCGGCGGTGCTGGCGAACAGGTTGTTGGTGGAGGCCTGAGTGCCCTCGCGGCACAGCGGCGGGCACTTGTTAAAGCCGGTCGCCTCGGCGATCAGACGGTTGTAAAACGGCGTCTTCGACAGCGCGCCCAGCACGCCGGCGCTGGAGCCGGAGGTGACCAGCATGGCCTTGTACGACTCGGTCAGCACCAGGTCGATCAGGCGCGCCGAGCGGATGGAGCCCACCTTGGGCGAATCATTGCCCAGGAAGATGCCGGTCATACGCGACACGCCCGCCTCGGCGTAATGCTCGAACACCAGGTCGGCCAGCGACAGGCCGTCTTGGGGCCGCACCCGGCGCGGAAACTCGGAGACCTTAATGGCCAGCGGCCGCCGGCTGAGCACTGTGGCATCGGCCACCTGCAGGCCGGTAAGCGGGTCCACGTTGTCGGGGAAATTGGCCGGCCCAAACTGGGTGACCGACTGCGGCGTCACTACCTGCGCCGTTGGCGCGGGCAGGGTGGGGGCGGTGGTGCTGGTCGGTTCCGGGGTAGTGGGCACCGACACCTCGTCGGCGGTGGTGGGCGTTGGCCCGCCGGAGGTGACGATGAGCGGCGGCGTGGCGGTCGACACGCTGACCGCGGTCGGCGACGAGCAGGCGGCCAGCAGACACAGGCCAAGGACGGTGACAATAAGTCTCAATCGCATGAGCGGCACCTCTAATAGCCAGTACGCGGGAGCAATACCTTTCGCATTGGGGGCGAATTATATCAGCCCGTCAATACATTTCACCACGCGGACCATGGACCCTCACGCGGCCGATGCTGTCACGACCTGCACCCATACGTTTTGGGTGTGAGGGCGAATGCGCATACTCAGTATTACAGACACGGTCGCGCCCGAAGCGACTCGGTCGGATTAACAGTCGCCATTTTCTGAGCGGCGCGAAAGGCCTCGGCGGCGAGTGCACCAGGCAGAGGCCCTTCGCGCGCCGCCGAGTACGTTCTATCGAGCCCATGCGTTCGCGCTCAGGGTGACAGCCCATCTATCGATCGAGGCTACGCGTTCGCGCTCACCTCGTTAACCGCGCAGGGCAGGTGATGACAGCCCCCGCCGTTGGCCGCCAGGGCGAAGCATCCGCGACAAGCTCGTTCGGTGGGCAAACGGGCGCCGCGCGGATGCTTCGCCCCTACGGCCGACCACGAACGCCGGAGGCCCCATGGCTGGCTCCTGTTGGTTTACTTGCCAGCCCCGGATATATAATCCTCTGACTGGGCCCTAATTGCTTCGGCGCTCGAAGCATTTCGTCTTGAGGAGACGCTGCTATGGAATATCGCTATTTTGGCCGGACCGGGTACAAGGTTTCCCCGCTGTGCCTGGGCACGATGAACTTTGGCGGTCCGACCGACGAGGCTGAATCGATCCGCATCATCCACGCCGCGCTGGACGCCGGCATCAATTTCGTCGACACCGCCAACAGCTACACCGAGGGGCGCAGCGAGACCATTGTCGGCAAGGCGCTGCAGGGGCGCCGCAGCCAGGTGTTCCTGGCCACCAAGGTGCGCAGCCAGGTGGGCCCGGGGCCAAACGACAAGGGCCTGTCGCGCGTGCACATCATGCAGGCGGTAGAAGACTCGCTGCGCCGGCTGAACACGGACCACATTGACCTGTACCAGACGCACCGCCCCGAGCCGGATGTGCCGGTGGACGAGACCCTGAGCGCGCTGACCGACCTGGTGCGCGCCGGCAAGGTGCGCTACATCGGCTGCTCCACCCATGCGGCCTGGATGATCATGGAGGCGCTGGCCGTGAGCGAGCGCGAGCACCTGGCGCGGTACGTCAGCGAGCAGCCGCCCTACAACCTGCTGGACCGGCGCATTGAGAACGAGCTAGTGCCGCTGGCGCTGCGCTACCAGCTGGCCATTATCCCCTGGGCGCCGCTGGCGCAGGGCATGCTGGCCGGCCGCTACAAGGCCGACGCCACCCCGCCCGAAGATTCGCGCGCGGCGCGCGAGGCCAACAACAGCATCTACAGCGACCGCATGCGCCACCCAGGCATGGAGGCCGGCGACCGCTTCACCGACCTGGCCAAGCAGTTCAGCCTGACGCCGGCCCAGCTAGCGCTGCTGTGGTGCAAGGACCAGCCGGCCATCACCGCGCCCATCTTTGGCCCGCGCACCATGGAGCAGCTGCAAGATGTGCTGCCGGTGATGGAGATGAAGCTGACCGATGAGCAGCGCGCCGCCTGCGATACGGTCAACCCGCCCGGCAACGCTATCGCGGACTATCACAACTCGACCGGCTGGATGAAGGCGCGGGTCGGGAGATAGACTCCTGGCGAAATGAAACAGGGCGGGCCGGTGAATACCGGCCCGCCCTGTTTCATTTCGCCACGCTCAAGGCTTAAGGTGCTGCTTAAAGAAGTCCGTGATGGCGTTGTAGCAGCGGACCTTGTTCTCGTACTTCAGCACGTCGTGCCCCTCGTTCTCGAACATCAGGTAGTCCACCTGCTTGCCGGCCAGGCGCAGGCGCTCCACCACGTCGCGTGACTCGTGCTCGACGACGCGCGGGTCGTTCTTCCCCTGGATGACGAGCAGCGGGCAGGATACCGCGTCGAAGTAGGTGGCCGGCGAGCGCTCCAGCAGAACGTCTTGCTCGGTCTGCGGGTCGCCCACGGTCAGCCGGAAATAAGGCTGCCAGGTGGGCGGCAGGCGCTGGATGAAGCTGGCCACGTTATACGGCCCAAACATGTCGCAGGCCGCGCGCCATAGCTGGGGGTGGCGGGCGGCCAGCATCAGCGTCATATAACCGCCGTAAGAGCGGCCGACCACCCCGGCGCGGCTCACGTCCAGCCGCGCATCAGCCGGCAGCACCTGGGTCATGGCGTGCACGTGGTCCAGCCGGTCCGCGCCGCCCCAGTCTCGGTCCACCTTCTTCATATAGCTCAGCCCATAGCCGGCACTGCCGCGCACGTTTGGCACAAATACGGCCAGGCCGTTCAGGGTGAGGAACTGGATGAGCGGCATGGAGAACCAGGCGAAATCGGGCCGCTCCTGGCTCTGCGGGCCGCCATGCACGTAGTACACCAGCGGGCGCGGGCCGTGGAACCCCAGGCTGGCGGAGGGCAGGTAAAGGCGAGCGGAGATGCGCAGCCCATCAAAGGAGTTGAACGAGGCGTCCTCGCCGGCCGACAGGGCCTCGGGGGCGATGCCCAGCACGCGCTGATGGGTGTGCTGGATCGTGTCTGCCCGGTCCGTGTCGCCCACTGAGTAGATCTGCGTGGGCGAAGTGGCGGTGGAGTAGGCCAGCACGAAGCGGTCGCTGGCCGACTCGTAGTGCACCGATTCGAGCACGCCGTTGGCGATGGGCCCCGTGCCGGCAATCACCTGCAGCAGCCGCATCTCGCGGGCGGCCTCGTCGAACTCGCCCTCGTACAGCCACGACACGCCGTCGATGTTATAGGTCAGCCGATAGTGGTTGTCGCGCATGTGATCGAGCGCGGTCAGCTCGCCGGCGCCGCTGTGGCGCATGGCGCGGATGGCCACCGGCTCGAAACGGGCCGGCGGAAAGCCGCCCAGGTCCAGGTAGCCCAGGCCATACGCGTCGTCAAAGAGCGCCGTGATCATCAGCAGGCCGCGTTTGCCCGGCGTGAAAAAGATGCCGTGTAGGGCGGCCAGCGGATAAGCCTCGCCCGGCTGGCGGGCGGCCAGCGGCGTGCCATACAGCACCTGCTGCTGGCCATCCTTCAGCCAGTAGAGCGTGCTGTCACCGGAGGTGTAGCCTTCATTGAGCACAAGCTGGCTGTGATCGTCGCTGACCCCATCGGCGGCAGCCCCCCACGGGCTCTCGGCCAGCCGTTCGAGCGTGCCCGTGTCCAGGTGGCCGCGGAAGGTGGTGTGCGTGGCGGCGCTGCGCGACTCGCCCAGCAGGTAGACGATGTTGCGCTCCGGGTCGATTTTGTCGGCATGCACCCGATAGTCCGCCAGCTGATCGCCGAAGGCCGCCACCGGAAAGCCGCCGGCCAGCGGCACCAGCATCGGCTGATAGTTCTCATCGCCGTCGTGGTCGAGCATCACCAGCACCTGGCCCAGCTTGGGCAGCACGTAGATGGCGTGGCCGCCGATGAGCTCGGGGTTCTGCAGGGCGATATCGGGCGGCAGCAGCGGCTCGGGCACGCTGCCGCCCGGCCGCGCCAGCATGCGGTACAGGCTAAGCCGGCCGCTCAGGTCGCTGACAAAGTAGATGTAGGCGCCGGCCAATTGCGGCGCCACAAACAGGCGGGCGGAGAGAAGGGATTCAATGTGCATGGCGTGACTTACAGGCTGTAGATCTCCGTCAGCTTGCTGGTCAGATATCTGACATACGGTCCCACGTCGATGGGGCCGCCGACCACGCGCTGGAGGGTCTCGGCCGGCGTGAACTTGCGGCCGTGGCGATACAGCGCCTCGCGCAGCCACTCGCGCAGGGGCTGAAACTCGCCCTGCTCAAACTGGTTGTACAGGCCGGGCAGGGCGGCGGCGGCCTTTTCCCAGATCTGGCATGAGATGATGTTGCCCAGCGAGTAGGTGGGAAAGTAGCCCAGGTAGCCCGACGACCAGTGGACGTCTTGCAGGACGCCGTGCGCGTCGTCGGGCACGGTCACGCCCAGGTAGTCGCGCATGCGGGCGTTCCAGGCCGCGGGCAAGTCGGCCACGGGCAGCCGGCCGGCCATGATCTCCTGCTCCAGCTCGAAGCGCAGGATGACGTGCAGGTTGTAGGTGGCCTCGTCGGCCTCCACGCGAATGAAGGACGGCTGCACTTTGTTGATGGCGCGGTAGAAGGTCTCCAGGTCAAGCGCAGCGAACGGCTCGGGGAAGGCGGCCTGCAGACTCGGAAAGAAGTGGCGCCAGAACGGGCGGCTGCGGCCCACCAGGTTTTCCCACAGGCGGCTTTGCGACTCGTGCAGGCCGAGCGAGACGCCGCGGCAGAGCGGTGTGCGCTCAAGCAGCGGGCTGATGCCGTTCTCGTACAGACCGTGGCCGCACTCATGCATGGAGCCGAACAGGGCCGGCCCAATGGTGTCGTCGTAGTAGCGGGTGGTGATGCGGATATCGGTGGTGGCGGAGTTGCTGGCGAACGGGTGCACGGTGGGGTCCAACCGCCAGGAGTCCGGCTGAAAACCGAACCGCGAGATGATGCCGGTAACAAAGGCGCGCTGCTGGTCGGCGGGGAAATGGCCGCGCAGACCCGAGTCGTCCACCGGCCGGCCGCGCTCGGCCACGGCGGCGATGAGCGGCACCAGGTGGCGCTTGAGCTCGTCGAAGACGCGGCTCACCTCGGCGGTCGTCATCTCCGGCTCGTAATCGTCGAGCAGCACGTCGTAGGGGTTCTCTACCTCGTCATAGCATTCCACGTAGCGGTGCTTGAGATCGATGTTCTTCTGCAGGTGCGGGGCAAACAGCGCGAAGTCGGATTGCTGGCGGGCCTCGACCCAGGCGCCGTTAGCCAACGAGGCGGTGCGCGCCATCTGGGCCCGCAGCTCGCCGGGCACGCGGCGCGCCTTTTCCCAGTCGCGGCGCGTCACGCGGATCAGGCTGGCGGCGTCGCTGTCGTAGGGCAGGCTGTCTTCATATGGCCGCAGCGCCTCCAGCAGCCGGCCCACCTCGGGCGCGCTGAACTTCTCGTGGGCCACCTGGCCCAGCGTGGCCAGCTGCTCCGCGCGGACGCGCGCGCCGCGCGCCGGCATGATGGTGCGCTGGTCCCAGCTCAGCACGCCGGCGGCCTTGTTCAGGTCGTGGATCTGGGCCAGGCGCGTCTTTAGCTCGTCAAATTTGTTATCCAATTCAGCCAAGGGATGCTCCTCCTGATCGCAAAGCGCAATTCTACCCTGGAATCTGCTACAATTCCGCCGGCCCAATGAGGAGGGCAGCTTGTTTCGAAGGAGAATGCACCTTGAGTCCTGTTATCAATCCGGATGGGGTAGGCAAGCAGCGCGACCGATTAATGAAGGCGATCACCCTGGCGCTGCGGACGCTGGCCACGCAGTCAAAGGTGGATGCCCAGAGCCGCGACCTGGTGGCGTTCATGGCGCTGGCGTTGAACGAGATCCACGCCACCATTGACGTCACCTGCCTGGCCTGGGAGAAGCGCGACTACTGGCTGAAGGCCGACCAGTTCCGGCGCGAATGGGCCTGGGCGGGCCGCACCGCCGAAAAGCTGGAGCGCGTGGTGCTGGGCGACGAATGGCAGAACCTGCCGGCGCTGATGGTGGAGCTGAGCAAGCACCTGGAGAAGGTGAACCTGCCCAAGCGCAACACGCTGGGGACGCCGTGGGTGGGAGCGTACAAGAAGCTCGCCGAAGAGCGTGGGGTTGAGGTTCAAAAGCGAGCGTAAAGCGGACTAACCAGAAAACGAGGCGGGCAGCGAGCCATGCTTGCTGCCCGCCGTGTTTTTGGCCTACAGGCGCAGCAGGTCTTGCAGGCCCTCGTTAATATCCTCGTGGATGCAATCAGCGGCCGCGGCCAGAGTGGCGCGCTTGGGCGAGCCGCTGGGCGCTACACCGTGGCGGGTGAGGCTCAGGCCGAGACCCAGCCGGTTGAGGTGCTCCACCGCCGCCGCCACTCCATTCAGACTGCTGGGTGAATCCTCGAACACGTGCACGGCCTGGCCGGCGCAGGCGGTCAGCGGGTAGCGCAGCTGATCGCCGCGCTCGACGGCCAGGGCTGCCTTGATCGACTCCACTTCCAGGCCGGAGCGCGCGGCGCCGATGGCGGCTATGGCGTGAACTGGCGATGGCTTGACCAGCTCTGAGCCGGCCCGGCCCACACGGCGCGCCAGCCAGTCCAGCTTGCCAAAGCCCATCACGGGCACGCTGCCCAGCCCGGCCAGGCGGGCGCCAATTTCACTCTCGGGGGTGTAGCCGCGGCTCAGGCCGCCGGCCTCCAGCGGTGTGCGGCTGGGGCGAGCGGTAAACACCACCGGGTGCCAGGCGCCCTGCTCGCACCGCTCCAGCAGCGCGCTGCACACGTCCGGCCGCAGGTTAGACCGGTCCAATTCTTCCAGCAAGGCGCCGCCCGATACCAAGGGCGGCAGCCCGTAATACTGGGCATATTGCGCGTCGCCCAGCGCGTAATTCTGAAAGACCTGCATGGCGGGTGATTGGTCGATGTCATACACCTGGCCCAGCAGGTGCTCCAGCAATGGCCGGGCCGGCGCAGCGGGCAGCCGGTCGTCCTCAGCCAGCTCGTCCAGATAGAGGCCCAGGGCCGCGCGCGCCGGCAGCAGGCCACTGGCGCGGGCCGCGGCCCCGGCCCGCCGGGCCAGCGCCGGGAAATCCACCTCCACTTGCTTAATCGGTCGCGCGGGCAGCGCGGCCAGGAACTGCCACACGTCACCGGGCAGGCCGGCCAGGCGTGCCCGCCCTCGCGCGCTGCTCGCCTCGGCGCGCAGGCGCTCAATGATCAGCGCCGAGGCGGCGATGGCGCACGAGTCCCACTCGACGGTGATGCTCTCGGCCTCAAAGACGTCGATATCGGCCTCGGTCGGCGGCTCGACGGCCAGCCCCAGCCGCTGGCTGAAGTAGCGCGTGGTCTGCTGGATGCCGGCGCGGTAAGCGCGGTTCTCGACGAGCACGCCGTCGACGTCGAATAGTATGATCATAGGCGGGAGGCGCTATTGTACCTGATGCCAGCGCCCATCCCCAAGAATCAAGAAGGGCGGCGAGCATTGCTCGCCGCCCTTCTCGGTTGTAGAAGCACCTGATCGGGATCAGTTCAGGGTGGCCTCGCGCAGGAAAGCTTTGACCACATGCACCGGCACCGCGCCGCCGACCTCCGGCCCGGTCATGATGGTGTTAACGCCCAGCAGGCGGCCGGAGGTATCGACCAGCGGGCCGCCGGAGTTGCCGGGCCGCAGCACCAGGCTGACCATCAGCCATTCGCGCCGCGTGGCCGCCGCTTCGGGCAGGTCGGCGCCCAGGCCAATGACGATGCCGGAGGTGGCGGCGCGGGCCACGCCCCACGGGTGTCCCACGGCAAAGACCAGCTCGCCCGGCTCGATCTTCTGGCCGTCGCGCAGCGCCAGCGGCTTCAGCCCGCTGGCCTTCACCGATAGCAGCGCCAGGTCGCGCTGCGGGTCGTGGGCCAGCACGCGCGCTGGCAGGGCGCGCCCATCCGGCAGCACCACGGTCGGCGCGGCGCGCTGCACCACGTGGGCGTTGGTGATGATCAGACCCTCCGAGCTCCACACCGTGCCGGCGCCAGCGCCGCTGCGGCCGTTGGTGATGCGCACCAGGCTGTCGCGGGTGTGCTGCACCACCCCGGCCATGTCCGCGCTGAGTTCTTGCAGAATGTTGGTCATGCCGCCGCCTGTCCGCGCTCGCCGATGGTGATGTTCAGATCCTGCACAGCGCCGGCCCGCACCACCTTGGCCGGCACGCGCTCGCCTACCTGTTCGCCGCTGAGCACCGCCTGCAGGTCGGCCAGGCTGCGCACGGGCCGGCCGTTGAGTGTTACCAGGGTGTCGCCCTGGATGAGGCGGCTCTTCTCAGCCGGGCTCCTCGGCTCCACGTGGGTCAGCAGCAGTCCGGTCTCTTGCCCCAGGCGCTCGCGCACGACGTCGGGCAGAGGCACCGGCTGGGCGGTGATGCCCAGGTAGCCGCGCCGCACGGGGCGGCCGCTGAGCAGCGCCTCCACGGCGCGCCGCACGGTGGGCGCCGGCAGGGCCAGGTTCAGGCCCGAGACCAGGGAGGAGGAGTTCAGCCCGGCCACGCGCTGCTGGGCGTCAATCAGCGGGCCGCCGGAGAAGCCGGGGTACATCACCGCGTCGGTCTGCAGGTAATGATCGATCTGGCCGCCCTGCGGCGTGGTCCAGCCTTCGTCCAGCGCGCTGATGATGCCGAGGGTGGCCAGCAGCCTGTCGCTGGTCCGGCCGAGGGCCAACACCAGCCCACCCACCGCCAGGTCAGCGGGCTCGGCCCAGGCGGGGGCGCGCAGGCCGCGCGCCTCGGTGCGCAGCACGGCCAGGTCGATGGCGCCGTCGCGGCCTAGCAGGGTGGCCGGGGCGGTCTGGCCGCCGGCCAGGCCAATCGTAATGTCGTGGTCGCGCTCCACGACGTGGGCGGCGGTGACGATGACGCCGTCGGACGACCACACGATGCCGGTGGCGCCCAGGCGGCGGCGCGCGTCCACGCGCACCACGGCGGGCTCAGCGGCGGCGACGGTTTCTACCAGTGCAGCGGATACGGCTTGCAAGACGTCGGCCACAATCTCATCTCCTTCGACAAGAGTACCAATGATAACGACAAGCAAAAAGCTTTGTACACAGATTCCACGGATTCTGCGGATTGGGGAAGGGCGAAGGCAGACCCGTGCCGGTTGATGATGTTATAGCACCGGCGTGGGCGGCGCGCCCTAGGCGGTTGGCGGCGGGAGACCTGGACGATTGGGGAGGGGAGGAAAAGGGGCGGCAGGGTGTCGCGCCGCCCCTGTGTTGGCGTGGTTGAGCAGAATCAATTAGCCGGCCTGGCCGGCGTGTGGGGGCCGGCACAGGCGTGCGCGTGCGCCCCGGGGCCGACACATAGGTCGGCCCCTACAGATCACAGGTGGCTGTCTTTGAATGGCGTGTTCAGGCCGCTGCGCGCCGGTATGTGCGCCCTGGGCGGGTGTGCATATGCGCTCTGGGCAGACAGGTCGGCGCGTAGCGGCCCCAAAGGATCACAGGCGGCTCAACTGCTTCTGCACTGGGCTACAGGTCGTACAGCTCTCCATATTTCTTGTGCAGGTACGCCAGGTAAGGCTTCGCGCTCAGCGGCTGGCCAGTGGCGATTTGGATCAGGTCGCCGGGCAGGAACTTGCGGGCGTGGCGGTGGACGTTCTGGCGCAGCCAGCCCAGCAGCGTATCGAACTGGCCGTGGGCGATGTCGGCGGGGATGGAGGGCATGTCGGCGACGGCCTTGTTAAACAACTGGACCGAGGCCAGGTTGCCGATGGTGTAGGTGGGGAAGTAGCCGATGAGCCCGCTGGCCCAATGCGTGTCTTGCAGCACGCCCAGCCGGTCCTCGGGGACGGTCAGGCCAAGATACTCCTTGACCTTAGCGTTCCAGGCGGCGGGGGCATGCCGCGGCTCCAGGCGCCCTTCCAGCAGGTCCACTTCCAGCTCGAAGCGCAGGACGGTGTGCAGGTTATAGGTCACTTCGTCGGCTTCGACGCGCACGTAGGTGGGGCGGACGGTGTTCACGGCGCGGTAGAAGCTGTCGGCCGTCTGCGCCGCCAGCTGCGGGGCAAAGGTGGCCTGCATCTGCGGGAAGAAATAGTGCCAGTAGCCGCGGCTGCGGCCGACCAGGTTCTCCCACAGGCGGCTTTGCGACTCGTGGATGCCGAG